>Ga0308157_10004664_pt1 | contig 17959 bp, 20 predicted proteins | sample PhyBR1_FD_201035 | JGI IMG/M metagenome (GOLD analysis project Ga0308157, IMG submission 201035) | Phyllosphere microbial communities from UC Gill Tract Community Farm, Albany, California, United States - DLSLB.R1 | ecosystem: Host-associated > Plants > Phyllosphere > Unclassified | place: USA...
TCTCTTGAAACGTCGTGGGCATCAGGCGAATCGTTATAGGTATAGAAGAGGCGGCAGTTTACCTCAAGCGGTACAAACTGCCCACGCAGGGCGCCGAACTTGGCCGATATGCGGCGCAAATGGCCGGGGTTGTCAGTGGCGGCGCTCGACGATATACCGCGCCAGGTCACGCAACGGCTCGGCCGCCGCGTCGAAAGGTCGCAGGGCATCCAGGGCCTGGTCACGCAGCTCGATGGCGTATGCCTTGGCGGCTTCCAGCCCCAGCAGAGCCGGATACGTCGGCTTGTCCCGTGCAATATCGGCGCCTTGGCGTTTGCCGAGGGTGGCGGTATCGCTTTCCACGTCGAGAATATCGTCCTGCACCTGGAAGGCCAGGCCGATCGCGCGGGAATAAGTCTGCAGGGCCGCCAGTTGCGCGGCCTGGGCACGGCCACTGGCCAAAGCGCCCAGATGCACGGCCGCTTCAATCAGCGCGCCGGTCTTGTGGCGATGCATGTATTCAAGGGCTTCCTGATCCAGCTTGAGGCTGACCGAACCCATGTCGATGGCTTGCCCGCCGACCATACCGGCCGGGCCTGCGGCGTGGGCCAAGGCGGTTACCATGCGCAGGCGGGTCTCGGCGTTGACGCTGCTCAAGCGCGGGTCCAGCAATGCGCTGAACGCCAGGCTCTGCAAGCCGTCACCGGCCAGGATTGCATAGGCTTCATCAAAGGCTTTATGGGTGGTGGGCTGGCCGCGACGCAAATCATCGTCGTCCATTGCCGGTAAGTCGTCATGCACCAGGGAATAGGCGTGGATCAGCTCCACCGCGCAGGCGGCACCATTGGCTTCTTCGGCAGGCGCACCCAGGGCTTCACACGCCGCATAGGCCAGCAACGGGCGTACACGCTTGCCGCCATTCATGACGCTGTAGCGCATGGCTTCATAGAGGCGCGCCATTTCCGGGCTTGGCGCAACAAACAAGGGCTCCAGCGCGGCATTCACCCGGGCTTGGCTACTGGCCTGGTACGCGTCGATCATTCCGGCTGTTCCGCATCGAAAGGTTCTTCGGCCAACTCCCCATCACGCTCCAGCAGCACCTGGACCTTCTGCTCCGCCTGCGCCAACGCGCTCTGACAGTCGCGGGTCAGGCCAATGCCTTGCTCAAATGCCGTCAACGAGTCTTCCAGCGACAACTCGCCGTTCTCCAGACGCTAGACCAGGGTTTGCAGGTCGGCGAGGGATTGTTCGAAATCGAGTGCAACTTTTTTGCGGGCCATGGCGGCAATTCCGGTAGACGGTAAACCGGCGCGACACTAGCAGACATGGGGGATTGGGGCAAATGAGTGGGCGCGTGCGGGTGTGAGCTGATTGAGTGGTTTATTCGGCTCACCCAATGAGCCGATCAGCGACATTATTCGGCTCACGGTGTTTCAGCTTGCCTTCATCGATACCGAACACTGCCCTTGCGCCGCTTTCAACTGGGCTTCGAACGTCAACAATCCTGTATGCATATGCTGCAACGTCGCAATTTGCGTGACCAACTCGTGCTTCTTGTTGGCTATGGCCCGGTCAGCCCGTTCCCAAGGAAGGGCACCACCCTCGTACCCCAGCAAAATCTCCTGCAATTCCTTGAGTTTGAATCCCAACTGTTGCGCGCACTTGATAAACGCCAGCCGCTCGACGCTCTGCGCTGTATAAACGCGATAGCCGCCAAGACGCTGAGGCTCGGGCATCAATCCAATCGCCTCATAGTGACGAATCGCCTTGATGGTCGTGCCGGACAACTGCGCGGCTTTGCCGATGTACATGAAAATTCCCTTTCTCAAATAATGCGCCGGCCTGTTTCAGCCACTTGGCCCGCTGCGTCAGTGTAGCGCCCAGCACCGGCCCGAACAGCAGGGTCTTGCTCGGCGTGATGCCGCACAGCGCCAGTGTGGTGCGACGCATCTGGTGGATGGCCGGCATGCGGTAGACCCAGCGGTAATACCACGCAGGCGTGTCCAGGGTCACTAACAAGTGCGCGCTTCGGCCCTTGAGCAGCTTGTCAGGGAATGCCTTGCCTGCGCGGTATTTGAAGGCGAAGCCGGGTAGGAAAACTCGGTCGATAAAGCCTTTCATCAGTGCCGGGATACCACCCCACCAAACAGGGAAAACCCATGTGAGGTGCTCGGCCCAAAGGATGTCGGCTTGGGCGCTGAGCAAGTCGGGTTCCAGTGTTTGAGCCTGGGTATAACCCTGGTGAAGAATTGGGTCGAATGTGAGGTTGCCCAGGTGCAGGATGCGTATTTTGTGACCTGCCGTTTTCGCGGCGTGGATATAGGTCTGCGCCATGGCTGAACAAAAACTATCGGTGGACGGATGGCCGAGAATGACCAGGATGCGCTGACTCATGCTGAAGGCTCCTGAAATGGACGTTCAGGGTAGGGGGTGCCGTATAGGGGAGAGTCAAGGGCCACAGCCAGTGCCAGCAGGACCTTTCGGTAAGGTACGCAGGACACGTCCGAGAGTACTCATGAGCGCTTGTGACGGCACAGCGGGCTAACTAGCCTGCTGAAAACACAAGAGTAAAAAGGCATGAGCGAAACCGCTATCGGGCTGACCGCGCCGCCCGAGGGCTACAGCGATTGGCTGACAGACCTCAAGGGCCGTATCCATAACGCACAGCAGCGTGCATCAATCGCGGTCAATCGTGAACTGGTGCTGCTCTACTGGCAGATCGGTCGTGATATTTTGACCCGTCAGAACGATCAAGGCTGGGGTAGCAAAGTGATCGATCGCCTTGCGCAGGATCTGCGGGCGGCCTTTCCAGACATCAAGGGTTTTTCGCCGCGCAATCTGAAGTACATGCGTGCTTTTGCCGAGGCGTGGCCGGATTCGGAATTTGTGCAACAAGCTGCTGCACAATTGCCCTGGGGTCACAACCTGGTGTTGCTCGATAAGCTTCCGGTCCCCGAAACCCGTCGTTGGTACATTTTCCAGGCCGTTAAACACAGCTGGTCGCGCAACACGCTGATGATGCACATTGAAAACCGCCTGCTGGAGCGCAGTGGCAAAGCCGTCAGCAACTTTGAAAGCCATCTGCCCAAAGCCCAATCCGATCTGGCGCGTGAAACCCTCAAGGACCCGTATCGCTTTGATTTCCTCAGCCTGGGCCTGAACGCGCAAGAGCGTGATATCGAAAACGCCCTGATCAAGCATGTCACCGACTTCTTATTGGAATTGGGCGCAGGCTTTGCCTTCGTAGGCCGGCAAGTGCTGCTGAATGTGGGCGGTGATGAATTCTTCGTCGACCTGCTGTTCTATCACTTGAAGCTGCGTTGCTACGTGGTGATCGAACTCAAGGCGGGCAAGTTCAAGCCTGAACACTTAGGCAAGTTGAGCTTCTACCTCGCGGCTGTGGATGCCGAGCTAAAGCACCCACAGGATGGCCCGACGATTGGTCTGTTGTTGTGCAAAGGTAAAAATGAGGTGGTGGCTGAATATGCTCTGCGCGATAACAATCGACCTATCGGCGTGGCGGAATATCAATTGGTGGAATCTTTGCCCGCAGAATTGCAAACCAGTTTGCCGAGTATTGAGCAGATCGAACGGGAGTTGGCGGGCTAGGGGCGGGCAAGCAACGGAAAAAGCCTGCTTTTCAGGGCAGGCTTATCATTACGCTGGGTTTGCCTATTTCTGAGGAGCTGTCAGCGCCGCGTAACCGTTCATCAAGTTGCGATAGTTGGGAATGCGCTGGGACAACAGGTTACCCAAGCCTTCGATATCGTTGCGCCAGTCGCGGTGCAGCTCACACGCCACCGAGAACCAGTTCATCAACTGCGCACCCGCCTGCGTCATCCGGCTCCACGCCGCCTGCTGCACCGTGGTATTGAACGTGCCGGATGCATCCGTCACCACAAACACCTCAAAGCCTTCCGCCAGCGCCGACAAGGTCGGGAACGCTACGCACACATCCGTCACCACACCGGCAATGATGATCTGCTTGCGCCCGGTGGCCTTGATCGCCTTGACGAAGTCTTCGTTGTCCCAGGCGTTGATCTGGCCTGGGCGGGCGATGTACGGCGCGTCCGGGAACATTTCCTTCAACTCTGGCACCAGCGGGCCATTGGGGCCTTGCTCGAAGCTGGTGGTGAGGATGGTTGGCAGGTTGAAGAACTTGGCCAGGTCCGCCAGGGCCAGCACATTATTCTTGAACTCGTTGGGGGAGAAGTCCTGCACCAGGGAGATCAGGCCGGTTTGGTGGTCGACCAGCAGTACGATGGCGTCGTCTTTGTTCAAGCGGTTGTAGGTTGCAGTGCTCATGGTTGAATCCTTTTTTTGTTTAGGTTGGTTGGGCGTTGCGTTCAACATGGGCACAGATTAATGGGTGGGTGAGGGTGGATAAATCAGCTGGAATAGGTAATGCCGTCAACTCAAAAGAGACAATGCCTGGGCGCTTACAAGATCTTCTCTTTCCCATGGGCGGAAAAAGTATCGGAAAAATCTCACGCGTGAGCTATTGAGTGCAGCGACCATTGCCTGTAGATTTTCTCACGCGTGAGTTTTTCACAGCGAGGTCAGTACGATGAAAAGCAGCTCTCCATCGAGCCCTGCTGTAGGGCCCGATACCGATTCAGCCAGCCTTCAGGGAGAGCGCTTGAAACAGTCTGCGAAAAAGCCATCGAGCTTTTACATGAAGCAGATGCGCGCGGGCCTGGCGGCCGCCGGTTATGTGAAACACGAGGCTTGGGTGCTTCCCGAAAACCGAAGCTTGCTCAAGCAGATGGAGAAACAGCTTCGCCAACCGATTCTGGCTGGCTCATTCATGTCGGAGAATTTCATGAGCGCAGGTACCAACTGGAACATCGATCGCCTCTTCAGCGCGCTGCAGGCCCTGGATGAAGTGACGTCCAAAGACATTACGCTTTCCCTCGTCCAGGGCTCCGAGTCCAGCATCAAGCTGGAAATGAACGACTTCGGTGGCTTGCCGATTTACATCGCGGTGGTGGGTGAGCAGATCATCGTGGACACCGTGCTGGTCGACGTCGAGTCCATCAACGATGTCGCCAAGTTCAATGACGCGGTGCTGCGCAGCCGGGAGATGTTCCCGTTGTCTTCCATCGGCATCGAGTCCATGCCCAACGGGCAGGTGGTCTACAACATGTTCGGCGCGCTCAGCTCCGACTCCAGCCTGACCAATATCGTGACCGAGGTGAAAACCCTGGTCGACAACGTGCAGCGCGCCAGCGAAGCCTTCGAACGTTTCTTCAACTAATTATTCGGGAATACCCAATGACTCAGTCCATCTGGAGCAAATTGTTCACCGCGCTGCGTGGCGGTGCCAATGAAGTCGGCGAATCGATCGTCGACCAACAGGCCCTGCGCATCCTTGACCAGGAAATTCGCGATGCTGACAGCGCGCTGGCCAACGCCAAGCGTGAGCTGGTCAGCATCATGGCCAAGCACAAGCTGGCCGCTGACCGTGTTGGCGAGTACGACGCCAAGATCAAAGACCTGGAGTCCAAGGCGATGGCCGCGATCCAGGCCAATCGCGAAGACCTGGCCCTGGAAGTCGCCGAAGCCATTTCGACCCTGACCAACGAGCGGGACGTTGAGCAAAAACAAACCGCCGAGTTCGGTGGCTACGCCGAGAGCATGCGCAAGGACATCACCAAGGCCGAAAGCAGGATCAAAAGCCTGCGCCAGCAAGTGGACATGGCCAAGGCTCGCGACAGCGTGCAAAAGGCCCAGGTCAGCGCATCCATTGCCAGCGGCGGTGCCAACGGCAAACTGGAAACTGCCGTCGGTACGTTGAATCGCTTGCAGGCCAAACAGCAGCAACGCTCCGCTGAACTGCAAGCCCAGGATGAACTGGCTGAGGCATCGACAGGGACCGACCTGGAACGCAAGCTGCGTGAAGCCGGTATCACGCCGAACGAAGGCAGCGCCAATGCGATTCTTGAGCGTCTGAAGCAAAAGTCGGCTGAATAAGCGACGCCGCTGAAAGGAGGGCATTTGTGCCTGATGCCAGTCAGTTAAACGTACCTCGCCCACTGTAGGAGCGAGCTTGCTCGCGAAAAACTTCAACGATAACGCGTGTTTCCTGAATAAACGCGGCGCCTATGAGTTTTTCGCGAGCAAGCTCGCTCCTACAAAAAGCCTTAACTGATCGGAATTGGGCATTTCTGCCCTTTTTTATGCCGAGGTGAGAATGGACGCCTTCAAGGGTTTCAAGACAATCGCTGGCCTGGCCCTCTTGATGGTCGTGCTGCAAGTGCTCAATGTGGCGACCGGTTACAGCCTGATGGCATTCGGCCTGGTCCCGAGAACGCTGCACGGCCTGTTCGGCATCCTCACCTCACCGTTTCTGCACGCGTCCTTTGCCCACCTGAGCGCAAACCTGATTGCTTTTCTGGTTTTGGGCACCTTGGTAATCCTCGACGGACTCCACCGCTTCATTGCTGTCAGCGCAATCGTGATTGTGCTGGGTGGCGCGCTGGTGTGGCTGTTCGGTTTTGCAGGCGTACACGTTGGCGCCAGTGGCTGGGTATTCGGGCTATGGGCCTACCTGCTCGCGCGCGCTTGGTTCCACAGAAGCTGGAGCAACCTGATAACCGCTGGCGTGGTAGCGGTACTGTATGGCGGCTTGATCCTGGGCTTCCTGCCCCGGCAGGGTGTTTCCTTTGAAGGTCATCTCTTTGGTGCGTTCGCCGGGTTTATTGCCGCCAAGGTACTTCTCTCTGCACCGCGCAGCAGGTTTAATGCCGGGTGAGCGCACTTAAGCATCCAAATGCCGAGGTAAGCGCCTCGTCAGGAACCCAGTACCCACGGAACCAGGGATGAAATGTCGATCTTTCTTTTATTGCGCCGGTACGCTTCGTCCCTCTTTCACCGCTTCGGCTGGGCAGGCCTGGTTGTTGCCTTGGGCGTACACCTGGGCGTGGCTTATCTGGGCCTGGTGTTCCTGGGTGAGCAACACCTCACCGCCCCCGCGACATTTGTTTACTTCTATCTCACCACCACGCTGACCGTCGGCTATGGCGACCTCGCGCCGCAGACCTCGGTGGGGCGGATATTCGTGGCAACCTGGGTCATGCTCGGCGGCATTGCGCTGCTCACGGCTGCCATCGGCAAAACTACCAGCAGTGTCATCGATGCATGGAGAAAAGGCATGAAAGGCAAAGGCGATTTCACCGGCAAGGTCGGCCATACCGTGCTGATCGGCTGGGAGGGCGCGGCCAGTGAGCGGGTCATCGAGTTGTTGCTGCAAGACGAAACCTCCAACGACAACCTGATCGTGATTTGCGACTGCACCCTTGAAGAAAACCCGATGCCGGGCAAAGCGGCGTTCATCCGCGGTGAAAGCCTGTCCTCCACGGCGTTGTTGCTGCGTGCTGGCGTTCCCGGTGCCGAACGTGTGCTGGTGCGAACCCCATCTGACGACCTGACCCTGGCCACAGTGCTGGCGGTCAATCAATTGAGCCCCGTCGGGCATGTGGTCGCCCACTTCAACGAAAGTGAAATCGCCGCACTTGCCAGCTCCTACGCACCCCGTCTGGAATGCACCTCAAGCATGGCGATTGAAATGCTGGTGCGCGCCTCTCAGGATCCCGGCTCATCAGTTGTCATCAATGAGCTGCTATGCGTGGGGCAGGGCGCCACCCAATACCTGATGAAACTGCCCGAGGCCTTTGAAGCCTCGTTTGGCGAGTTGTATACCCGGCTGAAAGAACAGCACAACGCCACCCTTATCGGTTATCGCGCCAAAGGTGCCCAGCAACCCGCGATCAACCCGCCGAGCGCTACCCGCGTCGAGGGCGGTGAACTCTTCTATATCGCTTCCACCCGGCTCAAGGAAATCTCCCATGGGATGGTTTAAACAACTGATGGGGCTCGAAGCTCCGAACGCCACTACTGGTTCGAAAGCGCCGGCCAACCAAGCATTGCCAGTCACCGGGCCATTGGGCCTGGCACCGGGCAAAGGCCTGATGTTCGACACGAGCCTGAAACTGTTGCTCGATGAGAAAACCTCGGTGGTGATCCCCGGCTCCCAGGAAATCTGGGCCAACGGCACCGTTGACCTCGGGCAGTCGAACTGGCTGTCGCGCTATTACATGAACGACGAAGACTATTGGCTGCAGGTGCACACCACGGGCGACATCGCCGGGCAGGTCGAGTCGGTGATCCTGTTCAACTACCTCAGTAATGTCACCGTCAGCAGTGAAGCAGAACTGCGCCGACTGGCCGGCCCACAGAGCCTGATCGGGTTGCCGACCTACACCCATGACGGCGTCGAGTTCTTTCGTGAGTGGGGCAGCGAAGACGGCCAGACTGAATTGGTAGCGATGAGCGAGCAAATCGTCAGCCTGGAGGCGGCCTACAGCATTGAGCACCGTTCGATGTTATACGCACGCGACACCGGCCTGACCGACCGCCGCGAGTTTTTGCTGTTTTCCGTCGAAGAAGACGCCGAAGGCACCATCAGCCTGAGCACGTCGCTGGGCATTTCGCTGTACACAACCGATCTGACTGCGCTCTAAAAAAGGAAGCATCCCATGCTAGAAGCTCTCTCCATTTCCCTGAACAAAGCTGCCGTGTTCGGTTTTGTCCTCTACATCCTGGGGGCTGCGGTACTGTTCGCGCTGTTCCAGTTCATCTACACCCGCATCACCCCGCACAAAGAATTCGAGCTGATCCGTGCAGGCAACGTTTCTGCGGCGGTTGCCCTGGGCGGTGCCATCGTCGGCTTCGCCATTCCGGCCAGCAACGTGATTGCCTACTCGATCAGCCTCGTCGACTTCGTGGTCTGGGCGGTGATTGCAGCCGTCGTCCAACTGTTGGCCTTTCTGCTGACCAGCCTGGTGCTCAAGGGCACGTCCGAGCGCATCAAAAAGGGCGAGCTTGCGGCCGGCATCTACGTGGCCGCCGTGGCCATCAGCGTCGGCATGTTGAATGCCGCATGCATGACGCCCACCTCGAACTGATTGCGCACGGAGCTCTCGATGAAACGAAGCAAGTACGTCCAACTGTCGCTGGCAGCGTCGGTCGCCATGGCGATATCCGGCTGCGGGCCAACGGAAAAAACCTACGATTTGCAGAAGAAGTACAACTTCCAGTCGGTGCAGCAATGTGCCGATGAAAAACTCCCGGTAGATGTCTGCTCGGACGCCTACATGACCGCCATGGCCGAGCATCGCCGCATTGCGCCGGTATACGAGAGCCAGGCCGATTGCGATGCCGACTTTGTCGCCGACTGGTGCCAGCAAGACTCCACCGGCAAGTTCATCCCACGGCTTGGCGGTTTTGAACTGACCGCCGAAGGCCAGGTGACCCAATCCCAGGTCGACGCCGCCAATGCTCAGGCGACCAACGCGCAGGCCAGCGGCGGCTCAGGCTTCTCCACCAGCAGCCTGCTCACCGGCCTGCTGATCGGCAACATGCTGAGCAACAATCGCAACAGCTACCGCTCCGAGCCGGTGTACCGCTACCGCGATGATCGCGGCAACTACGGCAACTCCACGCTCAACCAGCGCGTCTCCAATGGGGCCACCTTCGGCCGCTCCAACCAGGCCCGCTACGGCAGCAGTAATTACACCAACACGCTGCGCTCCTCCACCCAGTCGAGCTCCGTGTCCTCGGCTACCTCCCGTGGCGGCTTCGGCAGCAAGGCCAGTGCGCGCAGCGGCTGGGGCGGCGGCGGGTCGAGCAGTTAAGGAAGGCAGGCATGAAGAAGATCCACTGCGCAGAGCGTCATGACTGGAAACAGACCGCCGACAACCTCGGCTTTCTGTTCCACACCATCGACGGCGAACCCTACTGGGACGAGCGCGCGTATTACCAGTTCACGCTCCAGCAAATCGAGCGCGACCTCGAAGACCCCACCACCGAGATCCATGACATGTGCATGGACCTCGTGGCCCGCGTGGTCCAGAGCGAAGAACTGCTTGAACGCCTGAGCATCCCCGCACCCTTCTACGACATGATTAAAACGTCCTGGCTAGAAGGCCACCCGCACCTGTACGGGCGCATGGACTTCTCCTACAACGGCAGCGGCCCCGCCAAACTGCTCGAACTCAACTACGACACCCCCACCAGCCTCTACGAGGCCGCCGCGTTCCAGTGGGGCTGGCTTGAGCAATGCATCGAACGCGGCCTGCTGCCCAAACACGCCGACCAATTCAACAGCATCGACACCAAACTGCACCAAGCCTTTGCCCAATTGCAGGTCAACCAACCGTTCTACTTCGCCTCGATGAAAGACTCGATCGAAGACAAAGGCACCACCGACTACCTGCGCCTGGTCGCGGAAAAAGTCGGCATCGAATCACGCCACATCGACATCGAAGATATCGGCCTGACCAGCGAAGGCCGCTTCGTCGACCTACAAGATCGCTGGATCCCCCACCTGTTCAAACTGCACGCCTGGGAATTCATCTTCCACGAGCCCTTTGGCGCTGCGATTGCCGAGAGCGATACGCAGTTTTTCGAGCCGGCGTGGAAGTCCATCCTCTCCAACAAAGGCATTCTGCCGTTGTTGTGGGAGTTCAACAAAGGCCACCCGAACTTGCTCGCGTCCCACCTGGATACTGACCCAGGCAAGGCCGTGCCGAAGGGCTGGGTACGCAAGCCGTTCTTCTCGCGGGAAGGGGCGAACATCGAGCTGCAAACGGCTGATGGGCTGATTGTGAAAGAGGACGGGCCCTACACGGATGCGCCTTTCATCCTTCAAGAGTTTGCACCACTACCGAAATTTGGGGACAGCTACACGCTGATCGGCTCTTGGGTAATTGGCGACCAGGCCGCTGGCATCGGTGTACGCGAGGACAATAGCTTGATCACCAAGGACTCAAGCCGGTTTCTACCACACCTGATCCTGGACTAAATAACCCACTCGGCCACTTGATCGTTGCCACACGCGTGGTAACGCATCCAGTGACGCTGCGCGTCACTGCACCCTGGTATTGAACGTACCCATTCACAGTTGCAATCAAAAGCTTCGCAAGGATAGCCACATCCAAATTTCTCGTGGTTTAATGTTTTTAATATAAATATACTTATAGGGTCATATTTATCATGAAAATAAACCACCTTCTCGCGAAATGGCCATCGGGCTCCATTGCTACTCAAGTGTGGCTGCACGAGCACGGTGTTGGGCCGAGCCTCATCCAAAAGTATCAGCACACGGGCTGGGTAGAGCGTGTGGGGCATGGTGCGTGGAAACGCAGCGGCGACGATCTTGGCTGGCACGGCGGTGTCTTCGCATTGCAACAAGACGCAACGGTGCAGATTTGGCCGGGTGGTGCGACGGCGTTGAGCCTGGCCGGTTACAGCCACTACCTGACCTTCGGAAAGCAGACAGTTGATCTATTCGGCACACCGGAAACCCTTCTACCAGGCTGGTTCCGCAAGCACGAATGGGAGGCCCAGGTAAATTTCTACCGAGGCGCGCTCTTTGCGGAACTGCAAGATATGGCGTTACAAGTTTTTCAAGTGCCTTCCCGTCAATTTGCGCTAAAAATCTCCACCCCGGAGCGTGCGGTGCTTGAGCTTATCCATCAAAGCGACGATGAAATGCTGTTCAGCGGTGTGGCCGATGTATTGAGCGGTCTGGCCACACTCAGACCCAAACGCCTGCAAAAACTGCTTGAAGCGTGCAACTCGATCCGCGTCAAACGCGTGTTCCTTTTGCTGGCACGTAATGCGAACCATGCGTGGTATGGGCGAATAGATCGTTCCAGCATCGACATGGGTAAGGGCAAGCGGCAAATCATCCGGGGCGGTCGACTCGATAAAGAGTTCCTCATTACCGTTCCGGAGCGTTTTGCCAATGCCACTTGATCCACGTTATGCCGCTCAGGTTCGTCTGCTCGTGCAGGTCATTCCTTACGTAGCGGCAGAACGATGTTTCGCACTGAAAGGGGGGACCGCCATTAACCTGTTTGTGCGGGACTTGCCTCGGTTGTCGGTAGATATAGACCTGGCGTATTTGCCCAACTCTGCCCGCCAGCAGGCATTGGCCGACGTTCGTCAGGCGTTGGAGCGCATTGCCGGTGCCATAGCACGAGGCCTCCCTTTGGGCATTGCGACCGTTCAAGCAAATCGAGACGATGAGCTTCGGATTCTCGTAAGAAATGCTCAGGCTCAAATTAAAATTGAGGTTTCGCCGGTGCTGCGCGGGACTGCCCTGCAGCCCCTGGAGCGTGATGTAGTGCCGTTGGTCGAGGATGAATTTGGGTTCGCCTCGATAGCGGTGGTGTCCCTGCCCGACCTCTACGGCGGCAAAATCTGCGCTGCACTGGATCGGCAACATCCAAGAGACCTTTTCGACGTGATGTTGATGCTTCGAGAAGAAGGGCTGACACGCGAAATTTTTGAAGGCTTTTTGGTGTATTTGATCAGTCATGGGCGGCCTATGGCTGAGTTGCTTGCTCCACGGTGGAAGCCACTGGCGGACATGTTTCAAGCTGAATTTGCTGGCATGACGCGAGCACCGGTCACTCTTGAAGAATTAGAGGTAACCAGAGAGGCTTTGCTGACGGCGATCCAGCAACAATTCTGCGAGCAGGATGCCGCCTTTCTGATCTCGCTAAAACAAGGAGAGCCTGACTGGGCGAAGTTGAATTTGCCTGGGATCGAAGAGTTGCCTGCGGTGCAATGGAAGCTGCATAACGTCAGGCGGATATCTACTGCGAAGCGAGTAGAAGCAGTGGCGAAACTGGAGGCGGTGGTTGGGCAATTGCTGGCTGGGTAAGCCGTGGCATGAAAAAGCCTGCTTTTCACAAGCAGGCTTGTCATACAGCATGGTTACTTACTTAGACTGGGCAGTCAGCGCCGCATACCCATTCATCAAATTGCGATAGTTAGGAATGCGCTGGGACAACAGATTCCCCAAGCCTTCGATATCGTTGCGCCAGTCGCGGTGCAGCTCACACGCCACCGAGAACCAGTTCATCAACTGCGCACCGGCCTGCGTCATCCGGCTCCACGCCGCCTGCTGCACCGTGGTGTTGAACGTGCCGGATGCATCCGTCACCACAAACACCTCAAAGCCTTCTGCCAGCGCCGACAAGGTCGGGAACGCCACGCACACATCCGTCACGACACCGGCAATGATGATCTGCTTGCGCCCGGTGGCCTTGATCGCCTTGACGAAGTCTTCGTTGTCCCAGGCGTTGATCTGGCCTGGGCGGGCGATGTACGGCGCGTCCGGGAACATCTCCTTCAATTCCGGCACCAACGGGCCATTGGGGCCTTGCTCGAAGCTGGTGGTGAGGATGGTTGGCAGGTTGAAGAACTTGGCCAGGTCCGCCAGGGCCAGCACGTTGTTCTTGAACTCGTTGGGTGAGAAGTCCTGCACCAGGGAGATCAGGCCGGTTTGGTGATCGACCAGCAGTACGATGGCGTCATCTTTGTTCAAGCGGTTGTAGGTGGGCGCGCTCATGGTTGAATCCTTTTTTGTTTAGGTTGGTTGGGCGTTGCGTTCAACATGGGCACAGATTAATGGGTGGATGACGGGGGATAAATTGGGTGGGGGGGAGTCTTACTGTCTACTTAAGGTGGACAATGGTTGGCGCGTGATTTCAGGTCTCAGGTTGCTGCGCAGAACAGGAATGAATTGCCTGATTTTGAGTAGCCAGCAGGTTAGATCCCTTTCATTTGCGGGACATTTCCTAGAGAATTCCAGCCGCTTGCGCCAGCGAAACTCTGTGACTAAGCTGCGGATCGTCACTGCTAATTCAGTGATCGGGTTTAGTCGCCCAGCTTCGATTGGCGCATAAGCAACTCATGAGTCAGGCACCCCTTCGCCTGAATCTTATGGTGGCTGTGCGCAGGGCACCTTCGGGTGCGCCGGGTTACCAATCGACCGGTCGACTAACCTGCGTACAGCTGCCGCCTTTCGTTTAGTCGCGTAGATGGCAGCTTCAAATCATCGATTGGAGTTTTGCTATGGATAACGTTGTTTCGGATTCGCCGTCATCGGGTGCGACTAACCCATTTACTGTTAATGAAGAGCTGAGCTTTGAGGATGCTTGGGTGCGGGTGTCTGAGTTGCTGCAATGTGCGGTGGCAACGTCGCAAGTGCTAGGGGAGCCACTGGCTGCTCCGCAAAGAGCGATGATGCATTTGGTGGAGATGGCGAAGATGGTGGCGGACCGGGCTGTGGACTGTTTGCAGTCCAAGTAATGTGAGGGTGCTTGTCTCAACCTTATTGAGGCAAGCACCAGCAGGTCATTTAGCGTTCGCGTGATCGTCAAGCCGGCTCGCAAAGTACTGCGCGGTTTCTGGGTCGGTGCAGTAGAGGTAGCAACCCTTCATTCCCCTGGTCATCAGCGTTCGATAGGTGTTCTTGATGATCAAGTCCGTTTCCTGCTTTGCCAGATCGGGTTGCTCCTTCATCATTTTCTTCCAGCCGCGAATGGACTTGTCGTTTTTATCTCGCTCAAGGGCAGAGGTAAGAACGCGCCCATTCCGCACGATGAGATCGGGCCCGATGATGACGCCGATATAATCGACTTCCAGGCCTTGGCATGTATGAATACACCCGACCTGATCAACTGAATTCTCCGCGATGATCCACAAACTGCCGTCCTGATCAAGGTTCCATTGGCGTTCGTAGTCGTCGCCGATGACGATGTCGGATTCTCGAGCATCTTTCTTGCTGCGCCACGGCCAGCAGTAACCGGCAACAACCCGGGCTTTGTTACCTTGGTTTTTTTGTTCGATAGCCATATGCATGGCTTGAGGGCTGTCAAAGATTTTGAACTCGTATTCGCTATTGTCGAGCAGCGGATTGGCGGTTGCGCGTATCTCCAGTACGTCATCGAGCCAAGCCAGATAACCGTCAGACCCGCTGCAACGGAACTGCGAGGACAACGTATATTCCTCTACCTCCGCGCCTTTGGCTTTCGCAAAAGCACGTACGGCTTGCTTGCTGCCTATGTCATTCAACGTGACGCGCTGATCTTCGTCGATAAAGAAGATTGAACATTTGGCCGACTCGATCAGTTCCTTGATTTGGTTCTCACCCAAATTGCCGTAAAGCCCGCTTTTTTCGTTAAGACGGTGAGCTTCGTCTACGATGAGCGCATCAAAGGTGTTGGGTTCGGTATCAATGAAAGCGCCTGAGCCAGAAAAAAGATTGGAGAAGTGGCTACGCTTGACCGTTCCCACCAATTTGCTCTCATACACCTTTCGCGGCGCGGCATTTTTTGAGACGTACTTGCTCAATAATCCCTGGCTCGTAAGCTTCACGAGCAAGTTGATCGCCAGCACGGTTTTACCCGTACCAGGGCCGCCCTCGATGATAATCACCTTCGGCGCGGCTTCCGAGGCAGCGCTCGCCGCCGCCAGTGCGGATTCAAACGTCGCCTTTTGATCGTCGATCAGTATGAATTCCGGCTGGCCCTTCAGAAGTCCTTTAAGTGCATCAGCTAGTGCTTTCGACGGGCGAATTTTTCCATTGGAAAGCTCATAGAGAATTTCTTTGTTATCGCCATGAAGGATGTGGGTCTTGAGAAACGTACGCAGTTTTTCAAGCTCATCCGGCCCTTTGAGGAACAGTGGAGCTTTGCTGATATATGCCTGGTAATGCGCAGAATTTATAACCCCATCGCTGACATAGTTGTGAAGATAAGCGCAGGGTCGAACCTCGATGCTTTTGTCATAGACGGCTTCGTTAAAGCCTTCGAGCAATGCGGCGTATGACCAGACTTGGTAGGACGGATGGATAGTTTCCACTAGCCCGCCGCCTAGCGCAGTTTTGACTATCGCGTCCTTGGACGTTGCAGTTGATTTGCTCCATTGCTTCAACTCGATCAGGACAGCATTTTTACCCTGATTCGCATCCCTCCCAGTCAGCAAGAAATCAATACGCTTCGAAGACTGTGGGATATGCAACTCGATAGCCAAGCCGGCGTCATTCGGGAGCCCTTCATCTCGGAGCACCTTTGCCATGTACGTCAGCGAGCCCTGCCAGGATTTGATCTCCGACGCCCCAACTCTTTTCCCCGTGGCTTCCTTGTAGTGCCTGAGAATGACTTCTTCGATATCGTCGTTATCGTTGTCTTTGAGGAATTGCTGTTTGGTCGCAGCGTAAACGATCACGAGAAGTCCTTAGCGCGTGGGGTATCAGAGTTGGTCGTATTTTTTGCTGGTGCTTCTGGCTTTATCGACGGGGTACTTCGAAGCGTTAAGGGCAAGCTTGTCCCGGGTAGCTTCGTCGAGGTCGACGCCTAACACGCTGGCTAAACGGACCAGGTACATCAGGACATCAGCCAGTTCATCTTTCACCGCTTGGGCAGTTTCCGGACGCTTCGCTGCTGCAATCGAGTCGGTCTCGCTCATCCATTGAAAGACTTCGCAAAGCTCGCCAACCTCGCCGGTGAGGGCCAAAAGCAAATTCTTGGGCGAATGGAACTGGTGCCAGTCGCGATCATCAGCAAAACGTTGCAGGCGAATGGACAGGTTTTCGACGTTCACCAGTTGTTCGGGTGTGCTGTCTGTTTTGATCACAGGCCCGCCTCTCGATTGGTGGTTAACGGATCTGACGCGTGTTGGAAAATTGAGAGAGGGATTGTAAGAGGTTTCTTTGCGGGGGGTGGGCTTTTTGCGCTTAAGGCTGGAGGCGGTGCGTAGGAAGGAAAGGTCCAATGAGCTTGAGGGGGAGTAGGTCAACAGGGGATTTATTGACAGATATTAAAAAGCCGGCTTGTGGCCGGCTTCTCGGGGACTGCCTCAGCTTGTTTTTGACAAACCTCACCAGCCTTCAAATCGCTCAGCCAACATCGCGTCTGGCTGAATATTAGGGGCATCCGCGGGAACTCCTCCGCATCGCCTGGCAAGGCAGACAGCTAAACCATCCCCCTGCCAAATGTGCGGCGCATGATACCCACATTCACCTCAGTTGCCCACCTCCGGTTCCGATTTAGAGCCTTCCCAGCCCAGCAGGTGCTCATCCAGCGGCACGGGTGGGCGGCGGTTGTTGAGGGTGGACCACCAGAATACCCAGCCGACGATTTTGAAGCTTTGTTCGAAGCGTTCTTCGTGGTTGAGGTATTCGTCCGGGTGTTCGGCGGCGTTGTGGCTGCGCAGGCGCAGGCCGCCGCCGGGGCGGTTGTAGAGGTATTTGATGCGCAGCATGCCGTCGTGTTCGACGGCGTAGATTTCGCCGTCGATGATTTGGGTGCGGCCTCGGTCGATGGCGAGGGTGGCGCCTTGTTGGATGATGTCGGTCATGCTGTTGTCGACCATGTAGGCGCCTACCGCGCGGTCGGGATGGACGTTGAGGGTTTGCAGGCTGTGCCGGGAGACGCGGATGCGTTCGCTTGAGGTGAATGTGGGGTGGAGGGGGATCTCCACGTCGGTTGTTTCCGGACGGCAGGCGGGGCCTGTGAGGTATTTGCCGGTGTCTTCGCGGGTAGCTGCAATCCTTGCGGTGGGGCCTTCCAACAGGTAGTTGGCGGGCGGGTGTTTGGGGCCTCGGCCGTCGCTTAACCAGCGACTTGAGACGCACAGCAATTCTGCTATCTCGTTGAGTCGGCCCATGGGAACGCCGCGTTTGAACCAGTTGTTCACGTGTTGAGGCGTGACGCCGCGGTTCTTGGCGAAGTCGGAGGCGGAAAGATTAACTTCCCGGAGTAGCGCTTTTAAACGATCACCTGATGTATTCATAAACGCAGAGTTTACTGGCGGGAAAAACTAATCAAATAAACCATGCGTTGAATTGCATATGTAGGATTTGGCTTAGTTGTGGCTCGATCTTTCAGGCGTGCAACTTGTATAAACAGCATAAAATAAACATTGAACTTGATGTTTAATTTGGCCCATAAAAAAGCCCCGAACTAACGGGGCTTTTTTATTTGCCGAAGCAATAAGGCGCGGGTATCAGCCTTTGTAGGCGGCAACCGACTTCATGATCTCGGCGCGGGCGGCTTCTGCGTTGCCCCAACCGTCGATCTTCACCCATTTGCCTTTTTCGAGGTCTTTGTAGTTCTCGAAG
>Ga0308157_10004667_pt1 | contig 17948 bp, 10 predicted proteins | sample PhyBR1_FD_201035 | JGI IMG/M metagenome (GOLD analysis project Ga0308157, IMG submission 201035) | Phyllosphere microbial communities from UC Gill Tract Community Farm, Albany, California, United States - DLSLB.R1 | ecosystem: Host-associated > Plants > Phyllosphere > Unclassified | place: USA...
ATGGCGTCGAAGTCTCGCCCATCAAGGTCATTGGCGAGACCGACAAGCGCGGCACCGACGTGCACTTCTGGGCCGACGAGACCATCTTCAACCACGTCGAGTTCCACTACGAAATCCTGTCCAAGCGGATTCGCGAACTGTCGTTCCTGAACAATGGCGTGAGCATCAAGCTGACCGACCAGCGCTCGGGCAAGGAAGAAATCTATGCATTCGAAGGCGGCACGCGCGGCTTCGTCGAATACATCAACAAGACCAAGAACGTGCTGCACCCGACCGTCTTCCAGGCGACCGGCGAGCGCATGTCGGACCAGAACACGAACATCTCGGTCGACGTCTCGATGCAGTGGAACGACGCCTTCAACGAGCAGGTGCTGTGCTTCACGAACAACATCCCGCAGCGCGACGGCGGCAGCCACCTGACGGGCCTGCGCGCGGCCATGACGCGCGTGATCAACAAGTACATCGACGAGCACGAGTTCGCCAAGAAGGCCAAGGTCGAAATCTCTGGCGACGACATGCGCGAAGGCCTGACCTGCGTGCTGTCAGTGAAAGTGCCGGAACCGAAATTCTCGTCGCAGACCAAGGATAAGCTGGTGTCGTCCGAAGTGCGCGGCCCGGTCGAAGAGATCGTCGCCAAGACCCTGACCGACTTCCTGGCCGAAAAGCCGAACGACGCCAAGATCATCTGCGGCAAGATCGTCGAAGCCGCCCGCGCCCGCGAAGCCGCGCGCAAGGCACGCGACCTGACGCGCCGCAAAGGCGTCATGGACGGCCTGGGCCTGTCGTCGAAACTGGCCGACTGCCAGGAACGCGACCCGGCGCTGGCCGAACTGTACATCGTCGAGGGTGACTCGGCAGGCGGCTCGGCCAAGCAGGGCCGCGACCGCAAGTTCCAGGCCATCCTGCCGCTGCGCGGCAAGGTGCTGAACGTGGAAAAGGCGCGCTTCGAAAAGATGCTGTCGTCGGAGCAGATCACGACCCTGATCGCCACGCTCGGCACGTCGATCGGCCCGGACGAATTCAACGTCGAGAAATTGCGCTACCACCGCATCATCATCATGACCGATGCGGACGTCGACGGCGCCCACATTCGCACCCTGCTGCTGACGCTGTTCTACCGCCAGATGCCGCAACTGGTCGAACGCGGCCACATCTACATCGCGCAACCGCCGCTGTACAAGGTCAAAGCTGGCCGTGACGAGCGTTATCTGAAGGACGACATCGAAGAAGCCAGCTACATGATGAACTTCGCGCTCAATACCGCGTCGCTCATCCCGCGCGATGGCGCCGAGCCGATCAGTGGCGAAGCGCTGGGCGAACTGGCGCGCCAGTACAACCTGGCCAACACCATCATGATGCGCCTGACGCGCGTGATCGACCGGGCCGCACTGACCGCGATCTTCAGCGGCGGCGTGGCACTGGATCTAACCACGCTCGAGAACGCCGAAGCATCGGCGCAGGCGATGGAAAAATCGATCAACGATCCCGCCGTCAAGGTCAAGGTGCGCTCGGACGACCTGTCCGAGAAGCACGCGCTGCGCATCGAACGCATCTACCACGGCAACGTGCAGGTGACATCGATCGACGCCGACTTTGTGGCGGGTGCCGATTACGCGGTGCTGGCCAACTCGGCAGCAACGTTCCAGGGCCTGATGGGCGAAGGCGCGATCGTGCGCCGCGGCGAAGGCGAGCGCATGAAGGAATTCGCCGTGCGCGACTTCCACGCAGCGATGCTGTGGCTGCGTGAAGAAGCCGAGCGTGGCGTGTCGAAGCAGCGTTATAAAGGTCTGGGCGAGATGAACCCGTCGCAGCTGTGGGAAACCACGATGGATCCAACCGTGCGTCGCCTGCTGAAGGTGCAGATCGATGATGCGATCGCGGCGGATCAGATCTTTACGACGTTGATGGGGGATGACGTGGAGCCGCGGCGGAACTTTATTGAAGCGAATGCGCTGCGGGCGGGGAACATCGACGTTTAAAGTATCAACCAGAAAGTATGGTAGCCGTCCCATCGCCAATGGCGTACGATCATAAGAAAGGCCAACTACAAGTTGGCTTTTCTTATTGGCTCGTTTAAATGTTACCAAGTCGATGACTTCAGATCGCGATATTAGTTAGCTTTTATTCTTTGGCACTAATAGAGGAAAAATTCAACAAATCCGAAAACTGTTGGGTTTTCGAGCAGGATTCGATTTCTTTCAGCCAGGAGCGCTGTCTACTATTCAAGAGTGCGGCGTCCTTTAGCGCATTTGGATATGATCGTGCTTATGCCGGAAAAATTCAATACGCCTGAACGGAGCGCCATTATGGCGCGTGTACGCAGCAAAGGTACAGGTCCTGAGATGCGTGTGCGCAGAGCTCTATTCGCCCGTGGATTACGCTATCGACTTCATACTAAGGGGCTGCCAGGTTCGCCAGATCTTGTTCTAAAAAAATATAAGTCCGTAATCTTCGTACATGGATGCTTTTGGCACTGGCATGGTTGCAGACGCAGCCGAATGCCCGCAACAAATGTAGACTATTGGAACGCTAAGATTAAAAGAAATCAAGATCGCGACTACTCAAATATTCTCGATTTGTTAGCCTTAGGCTGGCGTGTCTTGATCGTGTGGGAATGCGCTCTGATCCCAAGCCTCGTTGAAAAGACAGCTGATGTAATCGCCAAGTGGCTTAGCGAGTCACAACAACAGGCGAGATGCGATATTATTTCGCCCGATATCTCAGCTACGGGAAACGCCACCCCAACACTCCGGCCTCATCAAATATAGAATCTAATAAAAGATTAATGCTCTCAAGCGAAAAAATCCTTACACCGTTGACGACTTGGACTTGATCTTTAGTTCGCGCTATTTCAAAAACTGGCATTGTTGCCAATTCCGAATTATTCCAGTGCGCAGACTCCATTGTGTTTTGCTTTCGATCTCGCTCGACAGTGTCCCGCCGGGCTTCAATACCTGCACGCTCATTTTGATCACCGAAAAAAGCGCTCACACGCAATGCCCGGCCGTTTATGATCACTATCAGATCAGCTTTTAGTTTCCAATCAGCACGAGGGTCATAAAGAACAATGCCGCAACGAGCTTTATCCTCAATTGCCTCTGCCAGACAGGCATATAGATATGCCTCAGCCATGCCAGCTTCATACCATGCCGAGATCCTTTGGCGCATGCCTTGCAGTAAGTCCTCTTCGAAAAAGGGGATGTACTTCTCACGGGAAGGATGCTTATCAGTATATGCTCGATGACAGTAATGAAAAAAATCCTCATATGAAGGAAGACGATAGCCTGTACTGTGACCGAAAAGGCACATAGCAGAGAATAGTGCATGCCACGCTGGAAAACCCATACGCCAAACGCGCTGACTTCTTACGTCACAAGGCACAAATGGAGGTAACTTCTCCAGCTCTTGACGAAAACGTAACTCGAACATATCAACGGACATTAGCCTACCAACACTTTCAAACTCGGATCTGTCTCACATGCTTCAACAATCTCGTTATATCGCTCGATCAAACGCTCTACTGTCAATTTCCGCTCTGATGTTTTAAACTGACTTAATTCATAAACATTAGTTGCAATGAACTGCTCGATTTCCAAAATGTCGACACGACCGGCAATCCCTCGAATTCCTGCTAGTGATTCTGCTGCGGGCATACTGTCGTAAATAGTTACGATAATAGGTCGAGCTCCTGCGTCCAGATTACTCTCACACTTCCGCATTAAGGCCTCGCCAGGCGCAGTAGTAACATGAATAATTACTTCATCAATATTAAAATCACCGCTTCTCGAGCTCGTTGCATCTGAAACAGAAAAGCCATGACTTTTGACAACACCGGACGGCAATACCAAGGAAAGTTTCGCTCCTACAAGGTGTTGTAGCACGGCTCCAGCATACATCGTCCCAGGATTTTCCTTCTGTCGTTTAAACGCCTGAAGTAGCAGATCACGAACTATTGCACGCATCGACTTACTAGTGTCGTATTTGAGGACAAACGGCTTTGCAATGAAAAACGCTTTTATACGGTCGACCCACCATGCCTCAATAATCTCAACATCAGCAATATCGTTGGCATGAAGTCGGTTCAAAAAAGCCACATACTGTTGCATGTTACCAAGACTTCCGCGACTTGTCCGACCACCTTCCTCAGCAAGAACACGAATCTCTCCGTAATCTTTTAGTATGGCTTGAACGGCCGACTTCCCTAATCCCAAAACTTGCCCCTGGCTGTTGGTCACCAATACTGACGAATCCAATGGCAGTTTACGAATCTTTGCGAGTCTAGAGACGAACAAAATCGCTGCAAGATTACCCTTAGTATTAATTCGATTTTCTTTTTGATAGGATTCTAAATGCTCAATTAAACTAGTCATCCAGCGGCATCCAACAAAGGTGCTAACAAATTTTTCGCAAGGTAGCTTGCGCATGGTGCGGCCACAGCGTCGCCCATAGCTTTATAGCCGTCATTATAAGACCCTGGCAGCTGATAACTTTCTGGGGCCCCCATGAGTCGAGCAGTTTCTCGTACAGTAAGTAAGCGTGTCACAAATCGGCCATCTTTTTTTAAGACTAGGAATTGCCTGCTACTACCACCTTTGGGCGTTCGCAAACAGCCTGCAATCCCATCAAACCGGAGTTCGAGCACCTGGACTGACGCGCGAGTTCGCTTATATCCAGGCGCAACACCTAATGCTGACTTCTCAAATAATTCCCAATGACGCGAAGGGATAAGACTGATGTTACGTGCAGATGTAAGAGCATCATCACAGCTAGCATCCCATTCGATAATATCCGCAAGACTGGATTCCCGGGGTTTGGGAACTGGTAAGTTCCACCAAAGCCATCCGTCCACTCCAGTGGCAGCAGTAACAACAGCCTTCGAATGTGCCCACGTCGGGTATTCCGAGATAAGTTTTGCTGGAATTTTAATATTTTCTTTAACAGCGATTACAAATACTCGTGGGCGAGAATGCGGCACCCAATGTGAAGCATCAAGTTGCACCACCCCAACGCGATATCCTCTATGCCGAAGTGCCTCATGTAGCATCCGATATTGGCTACCACCGTTTATAGACATGAGCCCAACAACATTTTCAGCAACCAGTATTGGGGGCATCTCTTTCATTTCGTCCATGACGCGCAGCCACTCCCAAACCAGGCCACTTCTTTTACCGTCGATTCCTGCGGTACGCCCCGCCAAAGAGAGATCTTGACAAGGGAAACTGGCCCACGACAGCGGGGCAGCTGGGAGGTCTTGCCCTTTTATGTCAGTTATTGACCCAAGCTGAAAATGCTTTGTGCCATGATTCGCACAATAGACATCAGCTTTCTTTTCGCATATGTCATTTGCCCAAATCGATTTAAAATATTTCTGCATTCCATACGCAACTAAACCACTGCCTGCGAAAAATTCGAGGTAGCCAGGAAGGGGCCGTTTAGCTGAAATTTCAACCGGCATTTCAACTTCATGCTCCTCAGCAACGAACAGGTCCGCTGAATAGTCCGAGGATGCGAATTTATACTGCCTGTCCATCTGGAACGTTCCTTGTGTAGTTATCTGCCTCGCGGCCAGTAAAGTGTGAGACAACAGATCAGCTCAACGATACTGTATATCCATACAGCTTACAACGCAAGAGTGCACGTTATACCTGCAACAAGCCTAATTAGCATGCGAATCGAGGTTTAGATTTGCTTCTTTAGCACTTCCAAAGCGTCTCTTGATAGCACGCCCACGAGGATTCTTCGACGAGATTTCCACACCTGCAAGTACGACGCGGAAGTCCACCGTTCGCTCGACCATCTCACCTACAGCAGCAATCATGGAAAGATAGGAGACGACAGTCGCTCGTTTCGCACAGGTTGGCACCAATATCCGATTCAGCTTCAAAATCGACGAATGCGTAGGCTGTCAAAGCGGCTTTCTCAAGTTGACGATGAAGTTCTACTTAGGCCATAGGAGCACATGATATAGCAGGACTAAAGTTCATACAATAGTTACCAAAAGTCATAAAAAAAATAGTAATAATCTTATGACATTGAAGCATGATTTTAGCAAAACTCTTTCGACCAGATTGCTGCGATTGAACAACATAATTTCAAAACAGAAATTTTTTAATTCCAATCAAAGACAGACTTCTTGTCTCAAAACTTCGTTGGGTAGCACTAAAAGGGTTGAATATCGCAAATTTTTTATTAGGTGTTAAATAGTCAATTCACAAATTTGCTCGATTTTTCTTAAATTTGCAGGCCTTTAAAAATGAAATATTGGCATCCTTATGGCTAGTTTTTCAGATCGCCAATTAATAGTCTAAAGAAAAAATCAATCTTTTTATTCCACAAAATCCGATCTATCTTCCCGTTTAGAATTCATGTGAGCAACTCTAACTTTTAAGCAAGATGTCACTTAGTTTTTTTAAGATTTTTATATAAATTTTCCAAACCAGGCAAAGAAAAAAACTGTGATGGATTACCTTGCTTACTTTGCCCAGAGCCATTTATTCGACGTGTCGATGTAATTAAGAAGCATGCAATTCTAGCGCGTGTCACACCAACATAGTGAAGATTTAAGCATTGTTCCCAGTTATCGAAATGCTCGTTGTAGTCTCCTTCGACGACGATGCGCCTTGGAATAACCCAATCATGTAGGTCTAAATGAATTACGACGTCAAATTCGAGTCCTTTTGATTTATGTAGTGTCATTAATTGCACTTCGTCATCACGCGGAGGTGTTAGGGCGGCAATTTGACTCGGGTTAGCAAGTACGGCGCTTAGCTCAGCTAAGGACTCTGGAGAGGGCGGAATCCCTGTTACAATATTTATTGCTTCACTCATTGCACTGATGAGTGCATTGCCATGAACCGTCCTACATTTTAAAAGAGTGTGACGGAGTAGCTTTTTTTCAGTTATTCCACCAGGAATAGGAGTTTCAGAAATCAAGCTTTGCACTGTCGACTGTGGGTCAAAACGCATGCGCAGGATCGACGCAAATCTACGTGATGTATCCAATTTAGAACTTTCTAAACTAGAATCGGATGAAAACTTTACTTTTGTTTTCATCGTTTCTAGAAGACCTTCGGCCGTCGCATTTCCCCTTACCAAGATTCCAATTGAACTAAGATTTTTTATAGTAAATTTTTCGATAACTTTTGGAATGATCGCATCTATCCATTCTGAAATTTCTTCTGGCCCACCAATTACTGTCTTCCGATAAACCCGATTGATCTCCGATGGCAGAAGATTAGATTGGGGATCTAGCAGTCGATTAGAATAATTTACAATTGACGGATGAGAACGATGATTTTGCGTTAATTCAAACTTAGTAAAATCACTATCTAATCTACACAATTTCTTTAAAAATTCCGAATCTCTTCCAGCAAACGCATAAATTGACTGCTTTACGTCGCCCACCGCTGTAGCGACCAATCCCAGCTCCTTCAACAAAATAAATAACCTATGCTGTTCAGCACCGGAGTCCTGATATTCATCGATATATACGTGCGAGTATCTTGCGCGAATATAGGAGCGACATGCTAATGAAGAAGTTAGAATTTCAGACGAAAGACGCCCTACTGATTCAAGCACGATTTTTCCAGATCGAAGAATCAACACAGCGCTATGTATAAAATCTTCCGGGGTTTTTAATCCGGAATCATATATTTCTCGTAATTTCTCATCAAGTGTACTTAATCTTACAATATCTGCAACGATAACTTGACCATCAAAATAATGTGGAAGAAAAGGCGCAACTATCTCGGAGATGCAAAATGCATCAATCGTTCCAAAAAATGATCTTTTTACATCTGTTGCATCTTGGGAACATCGCTTCTTTAGCTCGGAACTAGCTTTGTTAGTGTACGAAATTGCTATCACACCTCTATACTTCGGCAAATCGGGCAGAACTTTCCGCACCTTCGCGCTCACAACAGCAGTTTTACCACTGCCAGGACACGCTGTAATAACGCAGGATCCCAAACAATCTATCGCGGCCATTTGTTCTTGTGTGGGCTCAAAACCGGTCATACGAAGACCTCAGCATGTGCAAGCGTGACGCTTCTTAATAGTGGTTTTGCGAGGTCACCATTATTTATACTTTTAAGGCTAGCTTTATGTGCAGCGAGAAATTCTCGCATTCGTATTGCTTTACTTCCACTTAGAAACTTTACTGCGTTATCGACCGTTCCCTTATATTTAATGAACTCATCCTCGAGCTCCCCTCCCATATCATTTTCGAGATCAATTTTCGAGACATATATCGAGTATGGCTCGATTAAAGCCACAACTGCATCTCGGGTGCCATCACCTAAACATTCAGTGTGCGAATATGGCGGCATTTTGTGAGGTAACGCATCTAGTTTCGCTAGCTTCAAACAGCGATTTAATCCTGCAAGATTTCGCTTAGTAATAGGCGCTTTAGCGCCTCCTGTTGCAATATCTGAAATATCATTATCAGTTCTTACAACGAACGGAATTTCCATTGCATTCAGAATCGAGGCGTATACCTCAAATGCAATTCCGTCTACAGCTAACAAAGAGATATTATAGAAATCCAGATCAATATCTAACTGCTTTGCTAGCTCGTGATAAAACAGCAACTCCGAAGGTCCTTCAACTAGCAATACAACGCTGGCAAAAAAAGCTTCGGCCGGAAGAATACTCATCCGATACCCCATTTTATCCCATGCGATGTTTATGCAGTTCGAACATCCGTTCGAAGCAGCCTTGGTAGCTGACAGTGATTTTTTTAATCTAACAATGGAGTCCGGTTTATAACCTGAGACGATTTGCGGCGAGTGACTCGTTACAATCGTCTGCCCTTTCAATGTAGACGTGAGGTATGAAGTCAACTTACGTTGCTGGTGAGGATGTAAGTGAGCCTCAGGTTCTTCAACACAGTAAATCACGACCTCGTTATCTTGGTCGAACTCGCGCGCTGCTTTTGCCTTCCACAGCGCTAATAATATCTGATTGTTTCTTCCATCACCGCCAAGTCCAACAGTTGCGCCATTTGTGGAGCCAGCTAACTCAAGTTTTTCTACAAATTGGGCTACATCCACTCCAACGCTATTGAGATGGACTGCATAGGTAGAGTTATGATGGGCTAGTGATTTAAGTTCTGCATTTACTTCGTTTGTCGCTTGTGTAACATAGTTTAATTTTCCTACTAATGAATTCACCTCAGCGAGTTTGCTTGAGAGAGTTAACAAAGTTTCGGCATCGGCGGTTGCTTCTTCATTCGTTCTGAGTTCTTGCGCTATTTTCAGAAGATATTTCTTTTCAAATTGTATAAATTTATTAAGGTCTCTTCGCGAGTCGACTACTTTCATGCACAAATGTTTTAAATAGAAGCGTGACGAAATCTGTTCTAAGCTCTCTTCTTTTCGTCCCGCAAAAATTGTGAATGACAAATCGCTTCGCTGCCCCTTGAAAACAATAAGCATCTCCCCATTCGACGAAATTTTTCCAGGAAATATGGATATTACGGAATCTTCTGTAATCTCTACGAAATGTAATAATATTTCAAAGTGATCTGCAATACTTCCATCTTCGCTAATATGGAAATCAGATTCCACTGGCTCCAAGTCTAACTCTGACAAACTTCGGTCTAGAATTTTTCTAATCGCCAAGATTAGATTAGTTTTCCCAACATCATTTGAACCGATTATTAGTGACTTCTCTGAAAATACGATTTCTGCATTGCAAAAATTTCTAAAATTTCTAATTACCGCCTTATGGATTCGCAAAATATACCTCGTCAAAAATTTAGATGTTAGACCTTGTGATGTTACGTTCTCGGCACAAATTCTCGAAGCTTTTATTATTTTTATGTTCTTGTATTCCGTTATAAATCGAGGCGACGCCTAAAAAGAAATAACCTTTAAAATATCCGCATATCTTCCGAAAATAGGGATAAAAGTCTGGATTACATAATAAAATTAGTTAGTTTTGTCGAGCTTTATATTATTTTCTTGGGAATTAAATTAGTTCACTTTCGGAATACTTTGGCAAGCCACTCTTGGATTCCAATATAATCTTTTAAACTAATCTGATTAGAGATGTTCTGTTGCAAATCTTTGGCACCTTTTGTGAAGAATGCTGTTGTGGCTAGTATCCCAGCTGTTGCGCGCTCCGCCTGCACGACCCCATGTAGCTCACGTATCAAATTAACCCCGACTCTACGACCCGGTGCATATTTTTTACACTCCACTACGTAAAGAAACGATCCAAGGTCATCTTTCTTAGCAGCATATATGTCTTTTCCCCCATCTCTTGAAGCGGGAGTGAGCGTTATTTCATATCCAAGGCGAGCCAATAACTCTGCAACGAATTCCTCAAAGCGACGCGGCGTGATTTCATATAATAAATTAGGATTTCCGTAGGCTTTTGCAAGAAGATCGTCAGCAACCAGTTGCACGTCATGAAGAATTCTTCTTTCCTCCAGCGTACCAGCTTTAAGTGGAAATCCATTCGCATCGATGATTCCGGGTTGCGTAAATGATTTTATATGCTGGATAATTTCGCGAATGCTTTGTGAAGTGAATCCCTCATTTGCTGCAGCTAGGTGTGCAAAAAATGGATTGCCTTGCGTTAGCTTAAACGCTTCCAGTTCATAGTTGGAGTGATTCTCAGAAATTTTAAGTATTTTTAGTAGTTCGCTGAATTCTGACTGATTTAAATTAGATAATTTGATCTGCACATTATTTTTGTGTAGGCCTAGGCTTTGTCGAGAAATATGGATAATCTTGGCTGATGGTCGCAATCGGTGTAGTTCGGAAACTTCAGCATGGTGTTGTTGAGACTCATGTAGTTCTAGATCATCGAGGATCAACAGATATGGTAGGATATTATTTGGTATATGGGAAACGGTCCCTGGCAACGACTTGAAGGCATCGGCATGGACGTGATAAATACCACCTGGGAATGAACTTGCATGTTGGTGTGCGAATTTTATAGCTAGAGTCGTTTTTCCTACTCCCCCTTCTCCAATTATGCCGATAGTCTGCGCATTGGACCGGAGCAGTTGGTGCTCCATAATTTTGAGTTCTTCCTGCCTACCGATAAAGCTCGGTTTTAAATATCTTTCGAAAATCATTGGAGTGATCTTCTAAACACTACCAATTTCGATATCAATTTTATCTTGGACTTTTGAACTCGGCCCATGCACGACGATTGGAATCCAGTTCAAATCTGCATTCACCAGCCCAAATTTTCTTTCCACCTCGTCTTGCCTGACAAAGGGTTCAGTCATATAAAAAACAGCATAAAACGTCCGCCATGAGTCTTCTCCACTATAACCTTTCATATCCGCGTAAACTCCGTCTAGACTAGCTTTCATTTCAGTCAAAGATTTCACGAATTTATACTCTATAAGTGCGCGCACGGATGGGATTCCAATATCTGCCCGATATGTTTTAAATCCTTTCGGTATAGGAACTTCTTTATGAGCATCTTCAAAGCCAAAGCGAATTAGCTCTAACACTGCATTTCGGACATGGTTTTCCTTACTCGGGTTTATTCCGTTTTTAATCAAAATTTTTCCCGTATTTTGAAGAATAGTCTTAAGTACATCGTGCGCGGTAGTTGAAGCCACATCGGTCATAGTACGAAGTGTACTGATGTGCATATTAATACGAGATAGATGTGGCAAGTGAGGCAACTCGTCATGGTGCGTATAGATATTTTCAGAAAAATCGCTGCTTGCAGCAATTCGTTCTGAATTAATTATCGATGAAAAGTTCGGAATTTCTAGTCGTTCAGCTAAGACTGAAGCGTCTAAATAAAGTTTCTCTATTAAATATCTTAACGTCTGCTTTGCATCCTCATCTTCATGATCGTCAGGGTTGGCCAACGAGTCAAAAGTATTTGATCCTTGAACTTCATGAAGGTGTATAACCGCTGTGTAGGCCTGTTCTAAAGTTCGAATTATTGACTCTGACAATAATATTTCTTCTCGACGCATAATTTTTTGATATTTAAAATTTGAAATTGATCATCGACAGCGGATGAACTCCGAAAACGGGCTCGAATGGCCTTCATGAACTTGAATATTTAGTTTGCGCCGCCTATGGGACCTTAACTCTGACGATAGCATTCCCCGACGTCACATACAGCAGCCCTTTACTGTCTGTAACGATGCCGCGAATGTCGCCCAAGCTCCCCGGCAAATTCCCGACCCGCAATGTCGTCGCCCGCGTCGTCCCCGCCACCGTCGTCACCACACCCGTCGGCGTAATCTTGCGCACCAGATTATTCACCGCATCCGCCGCATACAGATTGCCTTGAGGATCAACGGTCAGCGCCACGACCTGCTCGAAGCGCACCGCGTTGCCGGTGCCGTTCACCGCGCCGCGCGCATTCTGCGCACCAGCAATCGTAAACAGATTGTCCGATCCAAAATTGGCCGTCGGATTCCAGCGACTGATCTCACGCTCAAGATCGAACAAGTACACGACATTGCTGCTATCGACCGCCACCCCGCGTGGCGCCAGCGTGCGCGTGCCGAACAGGTCGCCCACCGTGTTCTGCCCTTCCAGAATTCCCGTCCCGCCTGCACCGATGGCAAAGCGGCGCGTGCCGTAGTTATTGGTGATGTAGAGATTGTTATTGGCATCGACGGCAATCGCCCCTGGCGTGACGTCAGGCCGGCTCGCTGCCGCGATGTTGTTGCCAACCGGGATCGTCGTCACCGTCGCGACCTGGCCACCCGTTGTGATGCTGCGGATATTCACATCATCCGCCACATACACCGTGCCGCCGCTCCCCACCGTCAACGCGACCGGATTGACGAAGCGCGCATTGGCCGCAGAGCCATTGGTCAGCCGGCTCTGCCCTGCGCCGCCGGCCAGCGTGGTCACCACACCATCCGGCGTGATCTTACGGATGACGTAGTTGCCGCGATCCGCCACGTAGACGTTGCCGCTGCTGTCGATCGCCAGCCCGTGCGGATTGTTGAAGCGCGCCGCCGTGCCGGTGCCGTCCATGGTCCCGTCGGCAGTCGGGTCGCCCGCGAACACCGACAGCGCCGCCGTTGGTGCTGGCGGCGGCTTGTCATCGTCCTTGTCCTTGTCCTTCGGGATGCCGTCGCCACAACCGGCCAGCAGCGCCATCAAACCAAGAGCGCCAAGCAGATTCAGGCGCGAACGGGACACATCGTTAACAGGGCGGCGCATTGGCAAAATCTCCAGAAAGTATCGCCGTCGATGCTATCACGCGCCATCCTGGGAGCAGGTGCTCTCTTCCATGGCAGCTGCATAAACGACGGCCTGAAAGCCGTATGATCCACTCAGACTGCAGCCGAGTACTCGCCCGAATTCCCGTACTTTCTTTTCCACACGCGCCCATTGTCCGCTTGACATACGGCGCCGAGTTCCTTAAAGTCGAAATTATGTCTTTCACCCTGCATCTGTCGAACACTCTCCCAGCCGCTGGCGCGCTATCGCTAGCTGCACTGCTACTACGCGCCTGATCGTTCGGCCGTACGCCCGGCACACGCCGGTCCCCACAGCAGCAGGAAAGTCGCAGATGTCTACCACGCCAATTTTCGCTTCATCGTTTTTCCTCACCGGGTCCATCCTGGCGGCGAGCGCTCGCGTCCAGTTTGCACTGGCGCTAAACCTACCGACCGGTTGCCGGGCCTCGCGTTTCGTGGCCCGTCCGGCAGCCTCCGCCACCCAAGGCTTCACCGCCGCCCAGTGACCAAACCAATCAGGAGCACCCGATCATGTTGACCAATCCCGCCGCCAAGTACCGTCCCTTCCCTGCCATCGACCTGGCAGACCGCCAGTGGCCAAGCCGCACCATCACCACGCCGCCGATCTGGATGAGCACCGACCTGCGCGACGGTAACCAGGCATTGATCGAGCCGATGAGCCCGGAGAAGAAGCTGCGCTTCTTCAAGATGCTGGTCAAGATCGGCATCAAGGAGATCGAGGTGGGCTTCCCGTCCGCCTCGCAGACCGACTTCGATTTCGTGCGCATGCTGGTCGACGACAAGCACATCCCGGACGACGTCACCATCATCGTGCTGACCCAGTCGCGCGACGAGCTGATTCGCCGCACCGTCGAATCGGCCGTCGGCGCCAAGCGCGCGATCGTCCACGTCTACAACTCGGTGGCGCCGGTGTTCCGCCGTGTGGTGTTCAATATGGAGCGCGACGAGATCGTGCAGATCGCGGTCAAGGGCACGCAGCTGATCAAGGACCTGACGTCCCAGCATCCGCAGACCCAGTGGGGCCTCGAGTATTCGCCGGAATCGTTCTCGACGACCGAGCTGGATTTCTCGAAGCAGATCACCGATGCGGTCAGCGCCGTCTGGCAGCCGACGCCGGCCAACAAGATGATCGTCAACCTGCCGTCGACCGTCGAAGCGGCCACGCCGAATGTCTACGCCGACCAGATCGAGTGGATGTGCCGTAACCTGAACAACCGCGAATCGCTCGTCATCAGCGTCCACCCGCACAACGACCGTGGCACCGCGGTTGCTGCTGCCGAACTGGCGGTGATGGCTGGTGCGGATCGCGTCGAGGGCTGCCTGTTTGGTAACGGCGAGCGCACCGGTAACGTCGATCTGGTCACGCTGGCGATGAACCTGTACACGCAGGGCGTGCACCCGGGCCTGGACTTTTCGGACATCGACGCCGTGCGCCAGCTGGTCGAGGATTGCAACCAGCTGCCGGTGCACCCACGCCATCCATATGCGGGCGACTTGGTGTTCACGGCGTTCTCGGGTTCGCACCAGGATGCGATCAAGAAGGGTTTTGCGAAGCAGCAGGCCGACGCCATCTGGGAAGTGCCGTACCTGCCGATCGATCCAGCCGATCTGGGTCGCAGCTACGATGCGGTCATCCGCGTCAACAGCCAGTCGGGCAAGGGCGGCATGGCGTATCTGCTCGAGCAGGAATACGGCCTGCAATTGCCGCGTCGTTTGCAGATCGAGTTCTCGCGCGTCGTGCAGCGCCAGGCCGACGAGAGCGGTCGCGAAATCAACCCGGCCGACTTGCACGCGCTGTTTGCGCGCGAGTACCTGGATCAGCAGGAGCCGTATCACTACATCGCGCACCGCATGACCGAAGACAGCGCGCATGACGTGCAGCTCGAAGTCGACGTGGCGCGCCACCATGCGCCGCAGGTGTTCTCGGGGCGCGGCAACGGCCCGATCGACGCGTTCGTCACGGCGCTGGGTCTGGAGATTCGCCTGATGGATTATCACGAGCATGCGATTGGCTCGGGCGCCGATGCCCGTGCGGCGTGCTACGTCGAGCTGCGGGTGGGCAATGGCCCGACGTTGTTCGGTGTCGGCATCGACAGCAATATCGTGACGGCGTCGTTCAAGTCGGTGCTGTCGGCGGTGAACCGCCATGTGGTGAGTGCCGAGCCGACGTCAGACGCATTGGCCGCGTGACGCGTGGACGGCGAAGCCGTCCACCCTACCCGTCCACGTGAGGTGCATTACCGCCCCCGCATCCAATCCACGTGGTGGGTATTACCACCCATATCCGATCACGTGGCCGGTATTGTTGCCCCCGTATCCGATCCGCAACGATGCGCGCCCCGTCATCTTCACGGTAGGGTGGACGGGTACCCCGTCCACGCGGTGATGGTTGGCGCCGAGATCACCCGGCCCGCAATCACGCGCCACGATCATTCACCGCCCGCTCATCCGATCCACAATCTGCAATGACGCGCGCTCACTCATCACCAGCACGAGCTTGAGCCGCGCGCGCGTCATCCCCACAAACAGCTTGCGCAGCGTCTGCTCGTCGAGCTCTTCAAAATCGATCTCGGTAAAAATCAGTGCCGGCGCTGACTGCCCCTTGAAGCGGTACACCGATTCGGCCAGCAGCCCGCCTTCGCGGAACACCGGCGTGCCGAACAAGTCATACGCCCCCGTGAACGAGCGCAGCGAGTGCGCGTCGCTCAGGCGATCGAGCTGCAGAATCGCCGACTTTTCGCGGCCGCGAAACGCGCAGATCGCGATGTCCTGGCGCCCGAAGCCGGCCGCCAGGCACGACGTCACGGCGCGCCGCGTCTGCGCCAGCATTGCTTCGACGTCGCCTTCCGGATAGGTCAGCTCTTCGATGTCGGCGCCCTTGAACGGGCTGCCCGCCTCCACCGGCTGGTGCGATGCGCCGATGGACGTGAGCATGTCGACGATCTGGCGCGGGCTGCGGTAGTTGGTGTTCGAGTGCAGCGTCACCCAGCCCGGCAGCGGCACCATTCCGCGGCCGTACAGGTTCTGGTCCGGGTCTTCCATCCAGATCGCGCGCCCGCCCTCTTTCAGCATGCGCAGCACGATGTCGCGCCACGCCACCGAAAAATCCTGGCCCTCGTCGACGATGACGACGTCGAATTGCCAGGTTTCGGGCAAGGTGGCGTCGGCCATCGACGCTTCGATCTTGTCCCATACATCCGGCGCCGCGTAGTCGGGCATGATGTCCTGCGCGCGCAGCCAGGCGTCCGACAGCATGTGGAAGGTCGCCACCCGCCCGCCGGCCGGCACCAGCCGTTCGATGTGGTCGGCCAGCGGCCGGTTGAAGCAGACATACAGCGGGCGCAGGCCAGCGTCGATGGCGGCGCTGTATTCGGCCAGCGCCAGCTGGGTCTTGCCGCTGCCGGCGGTGCCGATCACGTGCAGCCGGAATGGCGAGAAGTCGAGCCGCCGCGCCCAGGTGGCCAGGCCGCCCGAGAGTTTGGTGACCATTGCCTCGGCATTGCCGATCATGGCGCTCGGATCGGGCCGCAGGTTCAGCGTGTCTCCCAGGAAGCGCGTGACCTTGTCGAAGTCGTCGGTGCGCTCGGTGATGGGCAGCGCCTCGCGGATCACGCGCGCGAGCTTGGGTTTGTTCGACGCGTCGATGATGTGGTCGGCATCGATGCCGGCCAGCGGCTGGTCGCGCACGATGTAGTCGGGGCAGTACAGCAGGTAGTCGATCGACAGCGTGCCCTGGAAGCGCTTGGCCAGGCCCTCGATGGTGGCCAGGATCTGCGTACGGACCTTGCGCGGCCTGCCCTGGTAGCTTTTGACCAGGCCTTCCGGCGTCTCGTTCAGAAAGCCAGCCACCTGCTCGATGACCACCATGCGGCCATTCGGCGCGAGCACGATGAAGTCGACATCGCCATACACCGAATATCCCTGCTCGACGTTCGTCCAGTGCACGCCGTGGTAGATCACGTAGGGCGTGTCGGCCAGGCGCTGCTCCAGGTAGGCGAGCGTCTCGATTTCGCGGGCGGCGGCGCCCGTGACAGACAGTTCGCGCCAGCCGCTTGGTTGGATATGGGCCATGGTGTCCGCTAACGTTAATAAGGTGGAAACTATTGTAAGACTGTTTGCACGATAGCCACACACCGTTGTCCATAGCACGCACCCGGTGCGCGGAAAGCTGTCGAATGATTGCCTGAGTGAAAAATCTATTGTGGCCGTACGGCAATCCAGTGCACACTTTCGCTCATCCCGTTTCGTGCAGGTTTCCTTGTGTATTTCTCTTCCCCGTTCTCGCTGATCCTGCGCACGGCGCTGGTCCTGATCGGCCTGCTGCTTGCGACCGGCGCCGCCCAGGCCGGCGCGACGTACCGCTTCGGCGGCGCGGCGGTACCGGGCTGCTCGCTGTCGGGCAAGGTCTACACCTGCCCCAGCAGCGCGGGTATCGCCTCGGACGACAAGATCATCATCGACTCAGGCTATACCGTCAGCGTGCGGTCCGATTTCACGTTCGGCTACAACCAGGGCCTGACGATGTCGGGCACCGCGCGCCTGACCAGTACGGGCAACCTGAGCATTGCCGATCTTCCGCCCTTCAACCTGAATGTGTCCGGTGGTTCGTTCAGCTCAGCCAAAACCTTCACCGCTGGCAACCAGGTGCAGACCTTCAAGGCCGACATCAGCGCCGCGTCGCTGGTGCTGGGCAGTGGGTCAACCTTGCAGATCACCGGCACGCTGGTCTCCACCGGTCCGGTCA
>Ga0308157_10004669_pt1 | contig 17937 bp, 17 predicted proteins | sample PhyBR1_FD_201035 | JGI IMG/M metagenome (GOLD analysis project Ga0308157, IMG submission 201035) | Phyllosphere microbial communities from UC Gill Tract Community Farm, Albany, California, United States - DLSLB.R1 | ecosystem: Host-associated > Plants > Phyllosphere > Unclassified | place: USA...
ACCTGAAGTCCACCGGCCTGGGCGACACCGCCTTCTTCGGACCGGAACCCGAATTCTTCATCTTCGACGGCGTGCGCTGGAGCACCGAGCCGGGCCACACCTTCTACGAAATCGAAGAGTACGAAGCACCCTGGAACACCGGCACCAAGCTCGAAGGCGGCAACCGCGGCCACCGCCCGACCGTCAAGGGCGGCTACTTCCCCGTGCCCCCGGTGGACAGCACGCAGGACATGCGCGCTGAAATGTCCCTGATCCTCGAATCGCTGGGCATTCCGGTCGAGGTGTTCCACCACGAAGTGGCCGGCGCCGGCCAGAACGAGATCGGCACGCGTTTTTCGACCCTGGTCGAGCGCGCCGACTGGACCATCCTGCAAAAGTACGTGGTCCACAACGTGGCCAACACCTACGGCAAGACCGCCACCTTCATGCCCAAGCCCTACGCGGGCGACAACGGCTCGGGCATGCACGTGCACCAGTCGGTCTGGAAAGACGGCAAGAACCTGTTCGCCGGCGACGGCTATGCGGGCCTGTCCGATTTCGCCCTGTACTACATCGGCGGCATCATCAAGCACGCGCGCGCCCTGAACGCCATCACCAACCCGGGCACGAACAGCTACCGCCGCCTGGTGCCGCACTTCGAGGCACCTGTCAAGCTGGCCTACTCGGCCAAGAACCGCTCGGCCTCGATCCGCATCCCGTTCGTGGCCAACCCCAAGGGCCGCCGCGTCGAGGCGCGCTTCCCCGATCCACTGATGAACCCCTACCTGGGCTTTGCCGCGCTGTTGATGGCCGGCCTGGACGGCGTGGAAAACAAGATCCACCCCGGCGAAGCCGCCACCAAGGACCTCTACCACCTGCCGCCCGAAGAGGACAAGCTGGTGCCCACCGTGTGCGCCAGCCTGGACCAGGCGCTGGAGCACCTGGACAAGGACCGCGCCTTCCTGACCAAGGGCGGCGTGTTCACCGACTCCATGCTCGACGCCTACATCGAGCTGAAGATGGGCGAAGTCAACCGCACGCGCGTTGAAGTCTCGCCGGTCGAGTACGACATGTACTACTCGCTCTAAAGCGAGGCAAGGCGGCCCGCTTCCTTGCGAGGCGGCCGCACCCAAAGAGAAAAAGGATGGCCTGCGCCATCCTTTTTTTATGGCGGCGCGCCTTGGATGCGCCGCATGGCTTCATGTTTTCGCCCGTTTGCCGCATACTCGCAGGCGCTTCCCGTCCTCCTTTGTGCAACCCACCGACAAGCGCCTGCTAGATGCGTTGTGATCCTTTCATGAAAAAAACCCTGTCCCTGTCCGTTTTCTCCCTGGTGCTGCTGGGCGCCGGCCATGGCGCCGGGGCGCAGCAGATCTACCGCTGCGCCGGCGTCGGCGGCGCGGCGCCCGAGTACATCAACAATGCCAAGGAGGCGCAGACGCGCAACTGCCAGACGGTTTCCGGGGGCAACGTCACCGTGGTGCAGGGCACGCCCGTGCCCAGGGCCGCGGCGCCGGCCCCGGCACGCACCGGCAGCCCTGGCGCGGCGCCGAGCGCGCCGCGCAGCGAGCCCAGCGCCGAGCAGCGCGCACGCGACAGCGACTCGCGCCTCATCCTCGAGGCCGAGCTGAAGAAGTCGGAAAGCCGCCTGGCCGAGCTGCAGAAGGAGTACAACAACGGCGAGCCGGAAAAGCAGGGCATCGAGGCGCGCAACTACCAGCGCTACCTGGACCGCGTCAGCGAGCTCAAGGCCAGCATCGCCCGCAGCCAGAGCGACATCGCCGGCCTCAAGCGCGAAATTTCCCGGCTGCCGGCGGCAAATTGAGCCGGCGCGGCGCGGCTTTCCGCGCGAAAATCGAGGCTTGAAAAAGCCATCCATCCCCACCTTTCTTTCCTCCTTCACCGGCTCGTCGGGCCCGGTGCGGTTCCAGTCCTTCGACCTGCTGGCCACCTTGGTGGCCGTGGTGCGCACCAACGGCTGCGTGGTGTTCGCCAACGCGGCGCTTGAAGACGCGCTGGGCACCTCGCGCCGCACCATCGAAGGCTCGCAACTGCCCGAATGCTTCACCGAGCCGCACATCCTGCGGCACGCGCTGGAGGGCGCCGGCAGCAACGAGTTCGCCGCCCTGCGCTACGACGCCTGGCTGCGCCGCCTGAACCACGAGCCGATGCCGGTGCACGTGGTGGTGGCCCAGACCGACACGCCCGGCGAGGCCATCGTCGAGATGCTGCCGCTGGAGCAGCAGGCCAAGCAGGACCGCGAGGAGCGCCTGATCGACCAGGCGCAGGCCAACAAGGAGCTGATCCGCAACCTGGCGCACGAGATCAAGAACCCGCTGGGCGGCATCCGGGGCGCGGCGCAGCTGCTGCAGATGGAAATCGGCAAGGAGCTGACCGAGTACACGCAGGTCATCATCCACGAGGCCGACCGGCTGCAGTCGCTGGTGGACCGGCTGCTGGCGCCGCACCGCCGGCCGCACCTGGTGGGCGACGTGAACATCCACGAGGTCTGCGAGCGGGTGCGCTCCTTAATCCTGGCCGAGTTTCCCCGGGGGCTGCGCGTGGTGCGCGACTACGACACATCCATCCCGGAGTTTCGCGGCGACCGCGAGCAGCTGATCCAGGCGGTGCTCAACATCGCCCACAACGCCGCGCAGGTGCTGGGCGAGGGCCTGGCCGCCGGCAACGCGGAGATCATCTTTCGCACCCGCATTGCGCGGCAGGTCACCTTTGGCAAGCAGCGCTACCGGCTGGCACTGGAATTGCATGTGATTGACAACGGGCCGGGCGTGCCGGACTCGATCAAGGACCGCATCTTCTACCCCCTGGTCACAGGGCGCGAAGGCGGCTCGGGGCTGGGGCTGACATTGGCGCAAACCTTTGTGCAGCAACACCACGGATTGATCGAGTGCGACAGCCGGCCCGGCCACACGGACTTCAAGCTGCTGATACCGCTGCCTTGAGGCCGGTTGTCTTTCATTTGAAAAAGAATTGCAGCTAGCAAAGGGACCACACGCATGAAACCGATCTGGATTGTTGACGATGACCAGTCCATCCGGTTTGTTCTGGAAAAAGCCCTGCTCAGGGAAGGCCTGCCGACGCGCAGCTTCACCAACCCGCGCGAGGTGCTGAGCGCGCTGGACATCGCCAGCGACGCCGAAGGCCCGCAGGTCATCGTCAGCGACATCCGCATGCCCGGCGGCTCGGGCTTGGACCTGCTGGAGAAGGTCAAGGAGAAGCTGCCCGGCCTGCCGGTGATCATCATGACGGCCTTTTCCGACCTGGACAGCGCCGTCTCGGCCTTTCAGGGTGGCGCCTTTGAGTACCTGCCCAAGCCCTTCGACCTGCACAAGGCCATCGAGCTGATCCGCCGCGCGGTCGAGGAAAGCCAGCGCGAGGAGGTGGCCGAGGAGCGCATGGGCGACACGCCCGAGATGCTGGGCCAGGCGCCGGCCATGCAGGACGTGTTCCGCGCCATCGGCCGGCTCAGCCAGAGCATGGTGACGGTGATGATCACCGGCGAGTCCGGCTCGGGCAAGGAACTCGTGGCGCGCGCGCTGCACAAGCACTCGCCGCGCGCCAACGGGCCGTTCATCGCCATCAACACCGCCGCCATCCCGAAAGACCTGCTGGAAAGCGAGCTGTTCGGCCACGAGCGCGGCGCCTTCACCGGCGCGCAGACGCTGCGGCGCGGGCGCTTCGAGCAGGCCGACGGCGGCACGCTGTTCCTCGACGAGATCGGCGACATGCCGTTCGACCTGCAGACGCGGCTGCTGCGCGTGCTGAGCGATGGCCACTTCTACCGCGTGGGCGGGCACAACGCCGTCAAGGCCAATGTGCGCGTGATCGCCGCGACGCACCAGGACCTGGAGCAGCGCGTCAAGGAAGGCAGCTTTCGCGAGGACCTGTTTCACCGCCTGAACGTGATCCGCCTGCGCCTGCCGGCGCTGCGCGAGCGGCGCGAGGACGTGTTCATGCTCACGCGCCACTTCCTGCAGCAAAGCGCCAAGCAGCTGGGCGTGGAGCCCAAGCGCATTTCCGAAGCTGCGCTGCAGCAGCTCAGCCTGTTCGGCTTTCCCGGCAACGTGCGCCAGCTGGAAAACATCTGCCACTGGCTGACCGTGATGGCGCCGGCGCAGGTGATCGAGCCCAAGGACCTGCCGCCCGAGGTGCTGGGCGCCACGCCCGACGGCGCCCCGGGGCAGGGCGCCCAGGCCGAGCGTTTCGAGCCCGCCCGCGCCGAGCGCGCCAGCGAGGTGCCGCAACCGGCCATGGCGGCACCGGCCTCGCTTGACGCCGCCGTGGCCGCCCTGGCGCCGCCGGCCGGGCTCGGCGCGGCGCCGGCCGGCCAGCCCGCAGCGTGGGAAAGCGGCCTGGAGGCCGAGGCGCTGGCGCTGCTGGTGGCCGGCCGCAGCGACGTCTGGGACGTGCTCACGCGGCGTTTCGAGTCGCGGCTGATCCAGACCGCGCTGGCCAACACGCACGGCCGGCGCATCGAGGCGGCGCAAAAGCTGGGCATCGGGCGCAACACCATCACGCGCAAGATCCAGGAGCTCAACCTGGAGTGAAAAAGGCCGCCAGCCCAGGCGCCGCCTGGGCTGGTCGCTATGGTTTTGAGAGCGCGGCGAGTTCCAGCACCACTGGCGCGTGGTCGCTGGGGCGCTCGTTCTTGCGCGGCAGCTTGTCGATCACGCAGCTTGCCACCCGGGGCTTGAGCGCGTCGCTGACCAGGATGTGGTCGATACGCATGCCGCGGTTGCGCCGGAAGGCCATCTCCCGGTAGTCCCACCAGGAAAAGCTTTTTTCCGGCTGCTCGAACAGGCGGAAGGCGTCATGTAGCCCGAGCTGCAGCAGCGCCTGGAAGTGCTGGCGCTCCTCGGTGGTGTGGTGGATGGTCTCGCGCAGGCCCTCGGGGTCGAACGTGTCGCGGTCGTCGGCGGTGATGTTGAAGTCGCCCAGCAGCACCAGGCGCGGGTGCGCGGCCAGCTCGCCCTGCAGCCACTGGCGCAGGCCCTCCAGCCACTTCATCTTGTAGGCGAACTTGTCGCTGCCCGGCGACTGGCCGTTGACGAAGTAGCCGTTGACCACGCGCACCTCGCCCAGGGGCGTGTCCAGCGTGCCGGCGATGACGCGCGACTGCTCGTCGCTGAAGCCGGCGATGTTGCGCACGATGTCGCGCGCCGGCGTGCGGCTCAAAATCGCCACGCCGTTGTAGGTCTTCTGGCCGAACACGGCGCTGTGGTAGCCGGCGGCCGCCAGCGCGGCCAGCGGAAACTTGTCGTCGCTCAGCTTGAGCTCCTGCAGGCACAGCGCATCGACCGGGTTGGCCGCCAGCCAGTCGAGCACCTGCGGCAGCCGCACCGTCAGCGAGTTGATGTTCCAGGTGGCAATTTTCATGGTGTTTCAGGCTCCAGCCCAGGCGGGGCGTGCGCAGTGTGCTATCAAATATGGAGCGCCGCGAGCAGGCCCATGAGCACGCCCGCCGCGCCCACGCCAAACATCGCGTACTCCAGCCATTTCTTGCGGGTCAGGAGCGCAATGGCCGCCAGCGCGATGCACACCTGCAGCACGGTGGTCGCCTGCGCCCAGCGGTGGTGCTGGTGCATCTGCGCCTCGGAGGAGCGGTCCCATTCGGCAGCTTCGGCCTCCAGCTTGTCGGCCACCCGCTTGATCTCGTTTTTTTCCTTCTCGTAGCGCTCGATGCGGCCTTGGTAGTCGGCTTTCTTGTCCTCGCCGGCCAGCTCGCGCGCCATTTCGGCCAGCGACTGCTTGGTGCTCTTGGACTGGAAGTAGTTCCACTGGTTGGACGCTTCGGTCTTTTTGATGGAGGCGTTGTTCTTGTAGAGGCCGGCATTGGCCTGCGTGGCCCCGCCCATGTAGCCGAAGAGGGCGCCGACGGTGGCGATGATGGCGGTGAACATGGCGATCTGGTTGACCATGTTGCCCGGCTGGCCGTGGCCGGCATGGGCGCCTTGCCGGGCGTGCTCGAGTTCGTGGTCGTGGGGGCCGTGTACGTGAAATCCGTGTCCTGACATGGGTGCTTTTTTAGAGTATTTTTTAAGGAAAGGCAGCGAAACAAAAAGGGGGCTTTGCGGCCCGGCCCGCGCGTTCAGGCGCCGGCCAGCCGGCGCGTCACCTCGGCGGCGGGCAGCTCTCGGCAGCCGCTGGCGTTCTGGCCCGACCAGAGGGTGGAGAAATCGTCGCGGCCGAGCGCCTCGGCGGCGGCCTTCAGCGGCCCCAAGGCGGCGGTGGCCAGCGGAAAGGCCGGCGGCGCCTCGCTCAAGGGGCCGAGTTCGCGCATCAGGCGGTTGTACATGCCGCGCGCCGGTCGGCCGGTGATGAGGTTGGTCAGGGCCGTGTGCTCGGCGCGGGGGCTTTTGAGCGCGGCGCGGTGCAGCGCCGTGGTGGTGGCCTCGGGGCACAGCAAATAAGACGTGCCCACCTGCACGCCGGCTGCGCCGAGTGCCAGCGCGGCTTTCACGCCGGCGGCGTCGGCAATGCCGCCGGCCGCGATCACCGGCACGCGCACGGCGCGCACCACCTGCGGCAGCAGCGCCAGCGTGCCGAGCTGCGTGGTGAGGTCATCGGTCAGGAACAGCCCGCGGTGGCCGCCGGCCTCCAGGCCCTGGGCGATGATGGCGTCGGCGCCGTTCGCCTCCAGCCAGCGCGCCTCGGCCAGCGTGGTAGCCGACGACAGCACCTTGGCGCCCCACGACTTCACGCGCTGCAGCAGGTCGGCAGACGGCAGGCCGAAGTGAAAGCTCACCACCGGCGGCTTGAACTCGGCGATCAGGTCGGCAAATTCGGGGCTGAACGGCGCCCGGCCGCCGCCTGCGGCAGCTGGAGGGGCGATGCCGAATTCCGCGTAGTAAGGCGCCAGCGCGGCGCGCCATTTGGCCTCGCGTGCCGCATCCGGCGCGGGCGGCGTGTGGCAGAAAAAGTTGACGTTGTAGGGCCGCTGGGTCTGGGCGGTGAGGGCTTGCAGCTCGGCGCGCAGGGCCTCTGGGGTGAGCATGGCGCAAGGCAGCGAGCCCAGGCCGCCGGCGTTGGACACCGCAACGGCCAGCGCGCTGCCCTGCACGCCGGCCATGGGCGCCTGGATCACGGGCAGGTCGATGCCCAGGAAGTCCTGGAGGGTCATGGGGCGGCTTTCTCGAACGTCACGAAGCTGAAGGGCAGCCCGCTGCTGGAGACATGCGCCTGGCGCGCCGTTTCGCGCCACGCCGGGCCCAGGGCCGGCGCGAAGGCGTCGCCGTCAAAGTCCCGGTCGATCTCGGTCACCTCGACGCGGTCGGCCAGCGGCAGGGCCTGGGCGTAGATCTGCGCGCCGCCGATGACCCAGGCCTCTTCAAAGGCCGCGCACTGCGCCACCGCGTCCGCCAGGCTGGCGGCGGTCTGCGCGCCGTCGGCCTGCCAGCCGGCCTGCCGGGTGATGACGATGTTGGTGCGCCCGGGCAGGGGACGAAAGCGCGGCGGGAGCGAGTCCCAGGTCTTGCGGCCCATGACGACCGGCCAGCCCTGCGTCAGGCGCTTGAAGTGCGCCAGGTCCTCGGGCAGGTGCCAGGGCATGGCGCCGTCCTTGCCGATCGCGCCGTTGGCGGCGCGGGCGTAGACCAGGCCGATGCGCGGCATGTGGGGCGCATTCATCAGATGGCCACCGGCGCCTTGATGGCCGGGTGGTGCTGGTAGTCGAGAAATTCGAAATCCTCGAGCCGGTAGTCGAAGATCGACTCGGGCCGGCGCTTGATGTGAAGCGTCGGGTAGGGCAGGGGTGCGCGGCTCAGCTGCAGCTGCACCTGCTCGGCGTGGTTGCTGTAGAGATGGCAGTCGCCGCCGGTCCAGATGAAGTCGCCCACGTCCAGGTCGCACTGCTGCGCGACCATGTGCGTCAGGAGCGCGTAGCTGGCGATGTTGAACGGCACGCCCAGGAAGATGTCGGCGCTGCGCTGGTAGAGCTGGCAGCTCAGCTTGCCCTTGCCGCCGGCTTCCAGGGGTGGTGCAACGTAGAACTGGAACAGCGCATGGCAGGGCATGAGCGCCATCTTGTCGAGCTCGGCCACGTTCCAGGCGCTCACCAGGATGCGGCGCGAGTCGGGGTTGGTCTTCAGCGTCTTGATGACCTCGCCGATCTGGTCGATGTGGCCGCCGTTGGGCGTGGGCCAGCTGCGCCACTGCACGCCGTAGACCGGGCCGAGGTCGCCGTCCGGGCGCGCCCACTCGTTCCAGATGGTCACGCCGCGGTCCAGCAGCCATTGGTTGCTGCTCGAGCCCGTCAGGAACCACAGCAGCTCGACGATGATGGACTTGACGTGGACCTTCTTGGTGGTGACCAGCGGAAAGCCTTCGTTCAAATCGAAGCGCATCTGGTGGCCGAACACGCTTTTCGTGCCAGTGCCGGTGCGGTCGGCCTTGAGGACGCCTTGCGTGTCCACAAGGCGCATCAAATCTTCATACTGGTGGCGGAGGGGGCGGGTCATGGCGGAGAAACCGGAAGGGATGAAAAAGAGGAAAGACGGGCTCAAAACCAGGCTGGCCGCGCCGTCAGGCGCTCGATTATGCCCGCAGCCCGTGGCTGCTAAAGCCTGACGATCCGCCCCGGGTTCATCAGGTTCTGTGGGTCCAGCCCGGCCTTGATGGCCCGCATCATCGACAGCGCCACCGGTGACTTGTAGTGCGGCAGCTTGTCGGTTTTCAAGCTGCCCACGCCGTGCTCGGCCGAAATCGAGCCGCCAAAGCGCGCCACCGCGTCATAGACCAGCGTGTTCACCTCGTCCTCGCGCTCGCGCAGGAAGGCCCTAGCGTCGCCGCCGGCCGGCGCCTGCACGTTGTAGTGCAGGTTGCCGTCGCCCAGGTGGCCGAAGTTGACCAGCCGCACGCCCTCGATGCGCGCGGTGAGCAGTGCGTCGGTGCTTTCCACGAACTCGGGGATGCGCGAGACGGCAATGGAGATGTCGTGCTTGATGTTCAACCCTTCCTCGGCCTGCGCCAGCGGAATGCTCTCGCGGATGTGCCACAGGCCCTTGGCTTGCGACAGGTTTTCAGCCACCACGGCATCCGCCACGCAACCGTTGTCAAAGGCGGTTTCCAGCAGCCGCTCGAAGCGTTCGCGCGCATGGGCCTCGGACTCGCTGTCGGAGTTTTCCAGCAGCACGCACCAGGGCGCCTCCTTGAACAGCGGCACGCGCAGCTGCGGGAAATGCTTGTCCACCAGGCCCAGTGCAAACTGGCCCATCACCTCGAAGCCGGTCAGGCCCGCGCCCAAGTGCCGGTGCGCCAGGCCCAGGAGCTCGACGGCCGCCTGCATCGACGGCACCGCCGCCCAGGCGGTCAGGCGCGCGGCCGGCTGCGGGTAGAGCTTGAGGGTGGCGGCGGTGATGATGCCCAGCGTGCCTTCGCTGCCGACGAACAGGTCGCGCAGGTCGTAGCCGGTGTTGTCCTTGCGCAGGCCCGACAGGCCGTGCCAGACCTCGCCCTGCGCGGTGACCACTTCCAGCCCCAGGCACAAATCGCGCGCGTTGCCGTAGCGCAGCACCTGCGTGCCGCCGGCATTCGTCGCCAGGTTGCCGCCGATGGTGCAGCTGCCCTCGGCGGCCAGGCTGAGCGGAAACAGAAAGCCGGCTTTCGCGGCCGCCTCCTGCAGGCTTTGCAGGATGCAGCCGGCCTCGACCGTGATGGTGAGGTTGGCCGCGTCGAGGGCGCGCACCGCGTTCATCCGCTGCAGGCTGAGCAGCACCTGTGTGCCCGAGTCGTCGGGAATGGAGCCGACCGCCAGCCCGGTGTTGCCGCCCTGGGGCACCAGGCTGGCGCCGGCCGCAAGGCAGGCCTTGACGAGGGCGGCGACCTGTTCGACGTTGGCGGGCCGCACCACGGCCAGCGCCCGGCCCTGGGCGCGCTTGCGCCAGTCCTGGGTGTAGGCGCTCAGGTCGCCCTCGGTGAGCACGTGGGCGTCGCCGGCGATGCGGCGCAGGTCGGCGAGAAGGTCGGCACTGGTGGAGGTCATGGCAGGGGCTTGCCTGCCGGCGCAGGCGGGGGGTTCGGGGTTGCAGAAGGCAGGTCTTTGAAGCGCGCGCGCACGTGCTGCGCGCAGGCGATGAACAGCAGCAGGCACAGCGCCACCTCGGCCATGGCCAGGTAGTTGCCCGGGGCGCGGTCGCTCCAGGCGCGCACCACGCCCTCGGTGAAGTACAGCCAGACCATCAGGCTGACCCAGCGGTAGGTGTAGAGTCGGTTTTTCAGGATGCCGGCCAGCGGCACCACCAGCGGCAGCACCTTGAGCGCCAGCAGCGAGCCGCCCGGGCGCACCGGCGCCAGCCACATTTCCCAGGCCAGGCCCAGCACGATCAGCCCGGCCAGGCTGCCCAGGGCCAGGAGGCGCGTCAATTCGATTTGGTTTGCTTTGTTCATCTCGGTGGCATGATACCGGCATGAAAATTCCCGCATCGCTGCAGGCCCTGCGCGCCCGGCGGCCGCAGTTTCCCTGGCGCGGGGCGGCCGTCATGCTGCACAACCGCTTTCGCGACGAACGCATGGGTCTCACGGCCAGCAGCCTGACCTTCACCACCTCGATCGCGCTGGTGCCGTCCTTCACCGTGGCGCTGGCCGTGTTCACCGCCTTTCCGATGTTCTCGCAGCTGCAGGGCGCGCTGCAGGGCTGGCTGGTCAAGAGCCTGATTCCCGACCACATCGCCCGGCAGGTGATGGGCTACCTGACGCAGTTCAGCGGCCAGGCCAGCAAGCTCGGCGGCGCCGGCCTGGCGGTGCTGCTGGCCACGGCCATCGCCTTGATCCTGACCATCGACCGCACGCTCAACAGCATCTGGCGCGTCAAGAACCCCCGGCCGCTGGCCCAGCGGCTGCTGATCTACTGGGCCGGCATCACGCTCGGGCCCTTGGTGCTGGCCGCAAGCCTGGCCGCCACGTCGTACGTGGTGTCGGCCTCCAGCGGGCTGGTGGGGGTGGGCACGCTGCCGGTGAGCCTGCGCTTCTTGCTTGATGTGGCGCAGTTCTTCCTGGTGGCCGGCGCCATGGCCGCGCTCTACCGCTGTGTGCCCAACACCTACGTGCACTGGCTGCACGCGCTGGTGGGCGGCGTGTTCGTGGCCGCGGGGCTGGAGATCGGCAAGCGCGTGCTGGGCTTTTACCTCACGGCGGTGCCGACCTACTCGCTGGTCTACGGCGCCTTTGCGGCGCTGCCGATTTTGCTGGTGTGGATCTACGTCTCCTGGGTGATCGTGCTGATGGGCGCGGTGCTGACCGCCTCGCTGCCCAGCCTGCTGGCCGGCGCCATGCGCCAGGGCGGCGTGCCCGGCTGGCCCTTCCAGCTGGCCATCGAAATCCTGCAACTGCTCGACCACGCCCGCGGCACCGAGCGCATCGGCCTGGGCGCCTCGGAGCTCTCGACGCGGCTGCAGGTCGAGTTGCTGCAGCTCGAGCCGGTGCTCGAAACGCTGGTCGCCATGGACTGGGTCGGCCAGCTCAGCGACGCCAGCGGCGCGGCCGAGTCGCGCTACCTGCTGCTGGCCGACCCGCAGGCCACGCGGCTGGAGCCGCTGATGGCGCGCCTGCTCATCAGCCCGGCGCCGGCGCTGGACAAATTGTGGCAAAAAGCCTCCTGGCGCAGGCTGTGCCTGCGCGATGCGCTATGAAAAGCGTAGCATGGTGCCGCGCCCCGGCGCTTGGCGAGCGGCGGCCGCCTGAAGGCCCGCCCGCGTTTTTGGTTCCACCCCTTTCATTTCACCCGACCCTTGCCATGACCGTTCCCGCTCCCGCCACGCCTTCTTCGCCCGAACCCACCGCCTGGGTCGTCTGCCTGTGCGCCCAGTGGTGCGGCCTGTGCCGCGACTACCAGGGCGTGCTGGCGCAGATGGCCGCCCGTTACCCGGCCCTGCGCTTTGCCTGGCTCGACGTCGAGGACCAGGCCGAGCTGGTGGGCGACATCGATGTGGAGACCTTTCCGACGCTGCTGCTGGCCGATGCGCGCGGCACGCGCTTTTTCGGTCCGCTCACGCCCCAGCCGCACACGCTGGCGCGGCTGCTCGACTCGCTGCAGGACGGCAGCCTGCAGGCCGCGCCGCACGCGCCGGCCACGCGCGCGCTGCTGCAGGCCGTGCAGGCCGCGCCCGCGCATTGGGTCGAAGGCTGAAGAAGCGGCCATGAATCCCCGGTCTTCCCAGCCGTTCAACCTCGACCCCGCGCAGCTCGCCCGCGCCGCCCAAGCCATCGCGCAGGCCGATGCGCTGGTGGTGGCCGCCGGCGCCGGCATGGGCGTCGATTCGGGCCTGCCCGACTTTCGCGGCACCGAGGGCTTCTGGAAAGCCTACCCGGCGCTGGGCCGCGAGCGGGTCGATTTCTACGCCATTGCCTGCCCCGAGTCGTTTCGCACCGATGCGCGGCGCGCCTGGGGCTTTTACGGCCACCGGCTGCAGCGCTACCGCGCGACCCGGCCGCACGCCGGCTTCGACCTCCTGCGCCGCTGGGGGCAGGGCATGGCGCACGGCCTGTCGGTGTTCACCAGCAACGTCGACGGCCAGTTCCAGGCGGCCGGCTTTGCGCCGGACAGCGTCCACGAATGCCACGGCGCGATCGGCCGCCTGCAGTGCCTGCAGCCGTGCTCGGGCGCCCTCTGGTCGGCCGACGGCTTTGTGCCCGAGGTGGACGCCGGGCGCTGCCTGCTGCTGAACGTGCCGCCGCGCTGCCCGCACTGCGGCGGCCTGGCCCGGCCCAACATCCTGATGTTCAACGACTCGGGCTGGATCGAGACCCGCACCCAGGCGCAGGCCGAGCGCCAGGCGCGCTGGCTGGCCGGGGCGCGCCGGCCGGTAGTGGTCGAGCTCGGTGCGGGCCTGGCGATTCCCTCGGTGCGCCGCTTCAGCGAGCGCCTGGTGCGCCAGCACGGCGCGCGGCTGGTGCGCATCAACCCGCGCGCGTGCGCCGTGCCCACGCCGCACGACGTGGGGATGGCGGCCGGCGCCCTGCAGGCGCTGTTGGCGCTGGAAAAAGCGCTGCGGCCCGGCCCTGGCGCAGGCTGAACGCGCCACAGGCGCTACGGTATTGATAGCTGAAAGTCCAGGCGCAGACTGGGCAACAGGCTGATAAGCCTCAAAAAATACTTGGCGGGTTGCCCGGGCGCTGGCAGGGCGCAAGCGAAGGCGCCTGGACTGGCCGCAGGCGCTGCGCAGGGCCGCAGGGTCACGGGGCGCAACAGGTGCAGCGGCCGCACAGGTTCAGGCGCTTGAAAAGCCTCAGGGTGCCAGGAAATCCCGCAGCGCCCGCAGCGTCTCCTCGGGCGCCTCGGCCATCTGGTGGTGGCCCACCGGCACGCTGGCCACGGTCACGGCCTTGCCGGCGGCGCGGGCGGCGCGCACGAGGCCCTGGGCGGCCTTCGGGGGCGTCATCTGGTCCTGCGCGCCCAGCACGAACAGCACCGGGCAGGCGACGGCCGCCATTGCCGCCTCGCCATTGGCGTAGCGGTCGCAGGCCTGAAAGCCCCGGTGAAAGACGTTGGCCTGCGGGTTGCTGGCCAGCACGCGCCGGCCCAGCGCCAGGCCCGCGCCATGGACCCAGCTGCCCGCGCCCGAAGGCGGCGCCAGCGTGCTGCGCGAGAACGTCTGCACCAGCGCCAGCGCCTGCTGCGGCGTGTGCAGCGCGCTCTCCAGCAGCGCGGGCGAGACCTTCATCGGAAACGCCGTGCCCACCAACGCCAGGTGCGTGATGCGCCCCTGCAGCCGGGCCGCCGTCTCCAGCGCGATCAGCGAGCCCCAGCTGTGGCCGACCAGCGCGGCCTGGCCGACGCCGGCCGCGTCCAGCAGCGCGGCGATGAAGCCGGCCGCTTCTTCCACCGACGAGGGCGCCTCGCCGCCGCTGCGGCAGTGGCCGGGCAGGTCGGGCGCCAGCACGTTCCAGCCGTGGTGCGCAAAATAGCGCGCCAGCGGCGTCCAGACGCTGTGGTCGCCCAGCACGCCGTGGACGAAGACGACGGTGGGCCGGCCGGCCAGCGTGTCCGGGGTGACGGGCTTGCCGCCGGTGTAGCAGTAGGCGGGGGCGCCATTGACGGTCAGTTCCATGGCTCAGGCCCCCGCTTTCTCGGCCGCCTTGAGCGCGCGCTTGAGGTCGTCGAGCAGGTCGTCCGGGTCTTCCAGGCCGATCGACAGGCGGATCGTGCCCTGCGCGATGCCGGCCTTTGCCAGCGCCTCTTCGCGCATGCGCGAGTGCGTGGTGCTGGCCGGGTGGATCACCAGGCTGCGGCAGTCGCCCACGTTGGCCAGGTGGCTGAACACCTTGAGCGCGTCCACGAAGGCCTTGCCCTGCGCGCGGCTGCCCTTGAGGTCGAAGCTGAACACCGCGCCGGCGCCGCGCGGCAGCAGCCGCTTGGCCAGCGCGTGGCTCGGGTGCGATTCGAGCATCGGGTGGCCCACGCGCGCCACGAACGGGTGGCCGGCCAGGAACGCCACCACCTTTTCGGTGTTGGCCACGTGCCGCGCCATGCGCAGGCCCAGCGTCTCGATGCCCTGCAGGATGAGCCAGGCGGTGTGCGGGCTCATGCAGGCGCCAAAGTCGCGCAGCCCTTCGCGCCGCGCGCGCAGCAAGAAAGCGCCCACGGTGCTTTCCTCGGCGAACACCATGCCGTGAAAGCCGTCGTAGGGCTCGGTGAATTCCGGGAATTTGCCCGAGCGCGCCCAGTCGAAGCTGCCGCCATCGACCACCAACCCGCCGATCACCGTGCCGTGGCCGCCCAGGAACTTGGTGGCCGAGTGGCAGACCAGGTCGGCGCCGTGCGCCAGCGGCTGGATGAGCCAGGGCGAGGTCAGCGTCGAATCGACCAGCAGCGGCACGCCGGCTTCGTGGGCGATGGCCGCGACATTTTCGATGTCCAGCACCTCCATGCCGGGGTTGCCGACGGTCTCGCCGAAAAAGAGCTTGGTGTCGGGCCGCACGGCGGCGCGCCAGCCGTCCAGGTCGCCGGGCGCCACGAAGGTCGTTTCGATGCCAAAGCGCCGCAGCGTGTAGTGCAGCAGGTTCTGGCTGCCGCCGTAGAGCGCGGTGCTGGCCACGATGTGCGCGCCCGCGCCCATCAAGGTGGCAATGGCCAGGTGCAGCGCGGCCTGGCCGCTGGCCGTGGCAATGGCGCCGATGCCGCCTTCGAGCGCGGCGATGCGCTGCTCCAGCACCGCGTTGGTCGGGTTGCTGATGCGCGAGTACACATGGCCGGCGCGCTCCAGGTTGAAGAGGCTGGCGGCGTGGTCGCTGGACTCGAAGACGAACGAGGTGGTCAGGTGGATGGGCACGGCGCGCGCGCCGGTGGCGGCGTCGGGGCTGGCGCCCGCGTGCAGCGCCAGGGTGTCGAAACCGGGGTCTGAATAACCGGGCATGGGCTTGTCTCCAGGGGCAGGAATTGGTTTTGGAATGCACGTCCCGGCCCCGGTCCCGCCCGGGCGGCCGCGGCAGGCCCGGGCGGGGGAAATCGTTACGCGCAGACGGCAGATTGTGGGCTATATTTCCAGCGAAACGCGCCCGCCGCCCGGCGGTCCGTCCTACCCCCACAAAGCCGGCAGCGTTTGCCCGGCCCCACCCAAGGAGAAGCGATGAAGGTTTCAGACATCCTGCGCGTCAAGGGCAACACGCTCTACACCGTCCAGCCCGACGAGCCGCTGGCCAAGGCGGCCGAAATCATGGCCGAAAAGGACATCGGCTCGCTGGTGGTGATGGAGCACGGCGACCTGGTCGGCATGCTGACCTTTCGCGAAGTCATCACCTGCATCGTGGCCAACGGCGGCGCCATCGGCCGCACGCTGGTGCGCAAGGCCATGGACGACCATCCGCTGACCTGCACGCCCGACACCGACCTGGACGAGGTGCGGCGCATGATGCTGGACCGCCACGCGCGCTACATGCCGGTGATGAGCCAGAAGATGCTCATGGGCGTGATGAGCTTCTACGACGTGGCCAAGGCGGTGGTGGACAGCCAGAACTTCGAGAACAAGATGCTCAAGGCCTACATCCGCGACTGGCCGGCCGAGAGCGACGCCGGCTGAACCGAAAGAAAAGCGCCGCCACCTCGGGGATAATCCAGCGCCATGAGCGGCAATACCTTTGGAAATCTCTTCGCAGTCACCAACTTCGGTGAATCCCACGGCCCGGCCATCGGCTGCGTGATCGACGGCTGTCCGCCGGGCATGGCGCTTTGCGAGGCCGACATCCAGGCCGAGCTGGACCGGCGCCGGCCCGGCACCAGCCGCCACGTCACGCAGCGCGCCGAGCCCGACACGGTCGAGATCCTCTCGGGCGTGTACGAGGGCCGGACCACCGGCACGCCGATCGGCCTGCTGATCCGCAACACCGACCAGCGCAGCAAGGACTACGGCAACATCCTGCAGACCTTCCGCCCCGGCCACGCCGACTACGCCTACCTGCACAAGTACGGCCTGCGCGACCCGCGCGGCGGCGGCCGCTCGTCGGCACGGCTGACGGCGCCCACCGTGGCCGCCGGCGCCGTCGCCAAAAAATGGCTGGCCGAGCGCCACGGCATCGCCTTTCGCGGCTGCATGACGCAGCTGGGCGAGCTCGCCATCCCGTTCGAGTCCTGGGAGCACGTGCCGCACAACCCGTTCTTCGCGCCCAGCGCCGACGTCTCCGCGCTGGAAGACTACATGGACGCGCTGCGCAAGGCCGGCGACTCCTGCGGCGCGCGCATCCGCGTCACCGCCACCGGCATGCCCGTCGGCCTGGGCGAACCGCTCTACGACAAGCTGGACGCCGACATCGCCTTTGCCATGATGGGGCTCAACGCCGTCAAGGGCGTGGAGATCGGCGCCGGCTTTGGCGCCGTCGCCCAGCGCGGCACGACCCACGGCGACTCGCTCGCGCCCGAAGGCTTTTTGTCCAACAACGCCGGCGGCGTGCTCGGGGGCATCAGCACCGGGCAGGACCTGGAGGTGTCGATCGCCATCAAGCCGACCAGCTCCATCATCACGCCGCGCCAGTCCATCGACACCGGCGGCCAGCCGGTCGAAGTCGTCACCAAGGGCCGGCACGACCCGTGCGTGGGCATCCGCGCCACGCCGATCGCCGAGGCGCTCCTGGCGCTGGTGGTGATGGAGCATGTGCTGCGCCAGCGCGCGCAGTGCGGCGACGTGCGCGTGGCCACGCCCGACATCATGCGTCGCCGGGTCTGAGGCGGGGCATCGGCCTACAACGCGGGGAAAACCCGCACCGTAAATTGGGGCGCTTCATCCAACGCGGAGGCCCTTTTCATGGCACACAATTCCAACCCCCAGCCGCCCGGCAGCAGCACGCAGGCGGTGGTTGACAAGCAGCGCAGCATCCAGCAGCAGCAAGACGACAAGGACAACGCCCAGTCGCGCCAGTCCGCTGGGCAGGATTCCAGCGAGCAGGCGGTGCAGGCCGGCGCCCGCGAGCAGCCCGCCCCGCCCATGGCCGGGCAGCACCTGGCCAAACCCGGGCTGGAAGCCGAGATGCAGCAGCAGCCGCGCTTCATGGCCCCCGACTACAAGGGCAGCGGCAAGCTCGAAGGCCTGACGGCGCTCATCACCGGCGGCGACTCGGGCATCGGCCGCGCGGTGGCGGTGCTCTTTGCCCGCGAGGGCGCCGACGTGGCCGTCCTCTACCTCAACGAGCACCCGGACGCCGAGGAAACGCGCCGCTGCGTCGAGGCCGAGGGCCGGCGCTGCCTCCTGATTCCCGGCGACGTGAAGGACGCGAAATTCTGCCGCGAGGCGGTCGAGCAGGCCGTGCGCGTGCTCGGCAAGCTCGACATCCTGGTGAACAACGCCGCCTTCCAGGAGCACGCCGAGTCGCTCGAAGACATCACCGAAGAGCGCTTCGACGAGACGCTGCGCACCAACATCTACGGCTACTTCCACATGGCCAAGGCGGCGCTGCCGCACCTGAAGCAGGGCTCGTGCATCATCAACACCGGCTCGGTCACGGGCCTGGAGGGCA
>Ga0308157_10004670_pt1 | contig 17924 bp, 19 predicted proteins | sample PhyBR1_FD_201035 | JGI IMG/M metagenome (GOLD analysis project Ga0308157, IMG submission 201035) | Phyllosphere microbial communities from UC Gill Tract Community Farm, Albany, California, United States - DLSLB.R1 | ecosystem: Host-associated > Plants > Phyllosphere > Unclassified | place: USA...
CCGTTGGCGCTCAGCCAACCGAGCAGGTACACGCACTGCTGAAGATCACCGGTGACTGGCAGAAGTTCAAGGGCATCGATGGCCAGGAAGGCACCTACAAGGTTGCCGAGCCTAAGCCAGAGTTCGTTGCTCCTGACAAGGGTTCTGTGATCCTGCCAGAGGCAATCACCAAGAAGGCTGAAAAGCCAGCTGCTGAAGAGGCAGAGGCCGAAGCTACCGAGGCTGAGTAACAGTGCTCGTTGACGCGCTCGACCATATGGTTCGCGGCATCGTCGAGGAACCGGAAGACGTCAAGGTCGCCTTGAAGTCCACCCGCCGCGGCGATTTGCTCGAAGTTCGGGTCAACCCTGAAGATCTCGGTCGTGTGATCGGACGTCAGGGTCGCACCGCACGAGCACTGCGCACCGTCATGGCAGCGCTGGCCAAAGAGTCGGTTCGTGTTGATGTAATCGACACCGACCGTCCCCGCGGCTAAGCCACTGCAGCTGACCTTTAGTTGGCATCATTTCGAAAGGAGTTTCCGTCCTACTTGCGACGGAAACTCCTTTCGTGTTTCACCCCCAATAAGCCCCACCAAGCGATATCACGCCGGTCCACCCCGGAACAGCAGAAAGAGCAGCAGACTATGCGATTGCAGGTTGCCCGCATCGGCAAGCCCCACGGCATCCGTGGCGAAGTCACCGTTCAGGTCCAGACCGATAATCCCGAAGAGCGCTTCACTCCCGGCGCTGAAATTATCGTGGTTGACGGCCCGGTCAAAACCCTCACGGTGAAGAACGCCCGCTGGAACAAGACCATTCTGCTGCTCTCCTTCAAAGAGATCGCCGACCGCAACCAGGCCGAAACCCTGCGTGGCGCGCGTCTGGAAATCGACGTGTCTGACGCGCCGGAAGACGATTCCGACGAGTGGTACGAGCACGAGTTGCTGGATCTGAAGGTCATGCTCGATGGTCAGCAGGTCGGTATCATCACCGGTCTTCGCACCAACCCTGCCCAGGATCTGCTGGTTTTTGAGGACAACGACGGTGAGGAAATCTACCTGCCCTTCGTTGATGAATTCGTTCCCGAAATCGATCCTGAAGCTGGCATCGTTCGTATCACCCCACCTGCAGGCTTGCTCACCTTGAACACCGCCGACGACGAGCAGGAAGAGCGCTAAACCCATGCGTCTAGATGTCATCTCGATCTTCCCTGAGTACCTGCAGCCACTCTCGCTCTCGCTGATCGGCCGCGCCGCTCAAGACGGTATCTTGGATCTAAATCTGACCAACCTGCGCGACTTCACCGAAGACAAGCACCGCAAGGTCGACGACACCCCGTACGGCGGGGGAGCCGGTATGGTCATGATGCCCGAGCCGTGGGGGCAAGCCCTCGACTCGGTACGTCCTGCCAACGCCACCGGCCCCAAGCCAACTTTGATCGTCCCTTCACCAGCTGGCACAGTTTTTAATCAACAAATGGCCTACGACCTGGCCGAAGAAGAGCACCTGGTCTTCGCCTGCGGTCGGTATGAAGGTATCGATGAACGCGTGGTGGACTACGCGCACGAGAACTTCAACGTCATCCCGGTCTCCATCGGCGACTATGTGCTTAATGGGGGAGAAGTAGCGGTGATGGTCATGGTGGAAGCCATCGCCCGCCTGATCCCCGGGGTGATCGGCAACCCAGAATCATTGGTTGAGGAATCTCATTCCGACGTACTGCTCGAATACCCGGTCTACACCAAGCCCGCCTCCTGGCGCGGCCGCGACGTGCCCGAGGTGTTGCTCGGTGGCAACCATCAACGCGCGGGACGTTTCCGCCGCGACGAGCAGATTAAGCGGACCGCCGCCCGACGCCCGGATTTGATAGAGCAGCTCGACGTGCAATCGCTGAATCGCAAGGACCGCGACGCGCTGTGGCACAACGGTTTTGCAGTGGTCGACGGGGTCATCACCCCGAAGGCACAGCTTGACTGGGCCACCGGCGCGGGAACCGAGGCGCAAACTGCCACCGCAGTTGACCCGGAATCGGCCAGCTGAATCGAGCTAAGAGGCCAACATCACGACCCGAACAATTCCGGCAGACTCGCGTGAGCTAGTTAGATACGGCATAATTGTTTCTTGGTGTGTTTTTGTCTGGCTCCTGCCGCAGGGGGAAGACCGGATTAAAAAGAACCACCGCATCGATTGCTAGAGCCAATCGGTGGTAAACGTTCCGGGGAGTTCGCTTCGGCCTTTGGCCGGCGAAGAACCCCGCTACGAGGATTCGGTGACCTGCGGCATTGATCCTAGGAGATGCACCATGCATATTCTTGACTCTGTTGATTCAGCTTCGTTGCGTTCAGACGTTCCTGCTTTCGGTCCTGGCGACACCCTGAAGGTGCACGTCAACATCATCGAAGGTAAGAACTCGCGTGTTCAGGTATTCCAGGGCTACGTTCTTGGCCGCCAGGGCGAAGGCGTTCGCGAAACCTTCACCGTCCGTAAGGTTTCCTTCGGTACCGGTGTTGAGCGTACCTTCCCAGTGCACTCCCCAATCATCGACAAGATTGAGGTTGTGTCCAAGGGCGACGTACGCCGTGCCAAGCTGTACTACATGCGTGATCGTCACGGTAAGGCTGCTCGCATCCGCGAGAAGCGTGACTTCAACACTAAGAAGTAATCTGCGTTCCTTGATGAACCAGACTGCACGCGTTCAGCGAGCAACTTTGAAGCGCCGGGCCCTTTCTTGGGTCTGGCGCTTCGCCGTACTCGCCATCATCCTTGGCCTGCTAGCCACTATTATTTTCCGTGCGAACGTGATTGACCTGTTCCATATCGACTCCAATTCGATGCAGCCTACGATCAATCCGGGTCAAAGCATCGCCGTCGACCGCCGCGCCTACAAGCACTCCGATCCGCAACGCGGGGATGTCATAGTCTTCGACGGTCGCGGCTCGTTCCTGCCCTATGCCAAGGCAAGTTTCGCCGACGATCTGCTCGGCGCACTGAGCTTGACCGGCACCGGCAGCAAATACGTTAAGCGTGTCATCGGCGTGGGCGGAGACACCGTTGAATGCAAAGGCACCCCATGCCATGTCACGGTCAACGGCCAACCCGTTGATGAGCCCTACCTCTTTGACGGCGACGCACCCAGCGAACAGCCCTTCTCCGTGCAGGTTCCTGAAGGGAGGCTATGGGTGATGGGCGATCATCGATCCACCTCTAAAGACTCTCGCTCCTTACTTGGCGCCAGCGGTGGCGGCATGATCAGTATTGAGCGCGTCACCGGAAAAGCTACCAACATTATCTGGCCACTAGACCAGCGATCGGCGATCCACTGAGCGCGAATGATGCAAGGGCAGTAGAACCAGCCAAGTGGCGCTAGGTGACGAGAAAACTCGTCATCTAGCGCCACTTTTTTCATTTTGCATGTATTTTTCGGAAATCTTTTGCTCGCACACCCGAACCTGTGTGTTTGGTATGCGTTTTTACCCTACCGCACAGGTCACATTCAGCTGACTAGGCGGTAGAAAGAGTACTCCAATCTTAAACTAATTGAGTAACGATGCGAGATGTGACGTAGTCGAATTTAAGCCACACCATCTGACTAGGTGTTTTCTGATTCAAGATTTATATTTTCGGTGGATTCCGGGTTGAAAACCGCGCGCAAGTGCCGCTATTGTTTCATTTTGGTAACAACACCTGTGCTTAGAGGTGTGCCCTGAGGTAGGGGCCGCGCTAGCACTCGCACCAAAAATGTGGGAGAAGCATTAATGCCAAATCCAAATAAGAAGACTGCGCAACGAGGCCTTGTTGCTGCAGCCGCTACCGCTTTGGTAGTTGGCAGTAGCTTCATGCCGGCCGTCGCAGCGCCAGAGGCGAGCAGCTCAGCTTCGCCGTCCTCTTCACCAAGTCTCAGCGCATCGGCCTCACCATCAGCCACGAACACTGCGGTCGACACCGAAGGCTTGGACAAAGCCGTCGAGCGCGACCTCGGAAAGACTGTCGACGAATTCGTCGAAGAAGGCAAGTCCAACGAGGCCGCATCGAAGGTCCGTGACGAGCTGAAGTCGAAGGGCGTCGAAGCCACCGCATCCGTCAAGGATGGCAAGGCCGAGATTACCGTCGAGAAGAAAGATGCCAGCAAAGCCAAGGAAGTTATCAAGGCCTCTGCTGCTCCGGCACCTATCGTACTTACCGAAGTTGATTCTTCGGTGAAGACGGTAGACAAGGTCTACACCGAACTGCTGGCTAATATCGAACCATCCGAAATTAAGCGCATCACCGCGATCCTTCGAACCAACGACGGTTTGAAGATCTACGCGAAGGACTTCGATAAGAAGGAATCAAAAGCCGAGCTGAAGTCCAAGTCTGCTGGTTCATCTTCTGACAAACTCACCATCGAACAATTCGTCGGTGAAGCCACCCACGTTGAGGGCGAAGTCAGCTCGGGTACAGCCAAGACTTCTGCTGCTGAAGACGTCTATGGTGCGTTGGGCTATGTAATGGACCCATCGGGGCAACCTAGCCAGAAATCCACGGTCTGCTCGCTTGGTTTTAACGCATGGAATGCCGACGGCGGTGACGCAGTTATTTCTGCCGGGCACTGCACCAGTGATGGAACCACTAAGATTCTCGGACTAGCCGAGCAATCGACTCCAGGCCAGTCCCCAACCTTGGGATTGAAACTGGGAACCTTTGGGTTTAGCCAGTTTGGTGGTCCAAACAACGCAGGATTCACTCCAGAAGAGCTGAACTCAATGACTGACGAAGAGTTCAACGCTATCAAGCCAGGTACTGATATTTCTGTCATCGACGATATCAATCCAGCTTTGAACCTGCACCCAGCAGTTTCTAAGTGGGCCAATGGCAAAGAGCCTCGCGACGAGGTATTCAACGTGACTGGAACTTCCAAGGCAGTTGTTGGTTCTGAAGTTTGCTCTTCGGGACGTACCACGGGTTGGAGCTGCGCCACGATTTTCGGTGAAGGTGTCTTCTTCGTTGGTGGCGCTAATGGAACCGTTCGCCCCGTGCAAGGTTTCGCTAGTGATAACGCAGGACAGTCTGTGCTCGATCAGGGTGACTCCGGCGGATCGGCCCTCATTGGTAGCAACGCAGTAGGTATCAATTCTGCTAACTCTGCAGGCGATGATGGTGTCGAAAATACTTCCGATGATATCGCCATGTTCACTTCGCTGAGCGATGTCTTCGATAAGGGATACATTGCCGGATATGCAGTGAAGTTGTTCATCAACGCACCAACTCTGACTACCGAAAATGGCGCCGAGGTTGAACCAGGAGATTCAGTTTCCGGTAACGTCAAGGACGTTGCTAGCGGAACCAAGGTTGATGTCATCGTTGATGGCAAGGTCGTGGATACCGTAACTGTTGATGCCAAGGGTAACTTCAAGTTCAGTGCGCCAGATAAGGAAGGGACTTACTCCTTCACTTTGCAGGCACATAAGGGCTTCGACAAGTCAGCAGCAACTGAGGGTAACGTAGTCGTCGTGGCTCCTGAGCCTACTCCTACGCCAACTGAGCCTACCGAGCCAACTGAGCCGACTGAGCCAACGGAGCCAACTGAGCCAACTGAGCCTACGGAGCCAACTGAGCCAACTGAGCCTACGGAGCCGACTCAGCCAACTGAGCCGACCGAGCCTACGGAGCCGACTCAGCCAACTGAGCCTACCGAACCGACTCAGCCAACTGAGCCTACCGAACCGACTCAGCCAACTGAGCCTACCGAACCGACTCAGCCAACTGAGCCAACGGAACCGACTCAGCCAACTGAGCCAACGGAACCGACTCAGCCAACTGAGCCTACGGAACCGACTCAGCCAACTGAGCCTACTGAGGAGCCTAGCGAGTCGGCAACCCCTTCGGAAGAACCTTCCGAGAGCGAGAAGTCCGAGGACCCAACTCCAACCGAAACCGAAGAGTCCTCCGAAGCACCACAGGATGACAACTCGGAAGAGCCAACCAAGTCCGCAACGCCAAAGGAAACTCCTAAGAACGAGGATCCACTGGCTGACACCGGATCGAGCAGCGCTCCGTTGATCGCTGCAGGTGGCGCACTGGCCCTGGCCGGCGCGATGTTCCTTCTGCTACGTCGTGGCAATCGTCGCCACGGCTAGAGAATCAACCACTAGCAGGTTCTCGTAACCGCTAAAAATGTCCCGCTACTTCATCATTGGTAGCGGGACATTTTTAGTTGATGTACATGTGGTTCACCGAATGCTTTACGAAAAGCGCGTTAACCTGAACCTAGACGGGTCGCGGTGACGCGAAGATACTGAGGTAGAAAAATGAACTTCAACACAAGGACTTCCCGTACGCCGCTGGCACTGGCGTCGACGGCGCTGATGGCGAGCCTACTCCTTTCCGGTTGCGGCCAGGAAGCGGATCCGGGTACCAAGGAATCCTCCAGTGCTGAATCCAGCGCATCTTCCCAACCCTCCCAGAGCGCAAGCGAGAAAACTGTGGACCAAAATGCACTGCTGGAGACCAACGATAAGCTCTCCGAAGAATTGGGCGATGCCTATGTCCAGGGTTGGATTGAGGACGGAAAGCTACACGTCTCAACCACTGATGAAGCGCAGAAGAACACAATTGAACAAGCCGGCGCGGTCAGTCACGTGGTCGACTTTAGTCGTGAAGAACTGCGCGAAGCGATCAATAAAATCATGCGCTGGCAGGGACAACAACAAAACCCAATCAACAGTGCGATCCATGCCTATATGCTCAACCCCGAAACCGGCGGCATCACGCTGTCCGTCGACAAGGGACAGCTAGACAAAGTTAAAGAGTTGATTGCTGCGGATAAACCCATCGGCGATATCCCGATCGACTATAAGGGCAGCAGCGGAATCTTGTCGCCCGCAGCCACACAGTAACGCGCAGAGAATCCGTCTTCCAGCACATTAACGGCCAGTCTCCCACGGGGGCTGGCCGTTAGAGCGTGAATAAGGCAACTGGCCGTGACACACCAATGGCTACGCAGACCTATTGGGGCACGTAAGATGGTGGATGTTACGCGAAAATGGAAGGTATCAATCAAACTGTGAGCGCCGCATCAGCTGAAAATCCCCGCGAACCGGGACCGGTATACAAGTTATGGCGCTTCGCCCGCGAAATCGTCATCATCGTAGTGATCGCACTGCTGCTCTCCTTCGTGATCAAGACCTTCTTTTTCCGTGCCTATTACATTCCGTCGGGTTCCATGGAGCATACTTTGGAGGTCAACGACAGGATCTTCGCCAATCTGATGGTCCCCGGCCCCTTTGAGCTTGAGCGTGGCGACGTAGTGGTTTTCCGCGATGACTTGGGGTGGCTACCACCGCTGGAACAAGCACCATCCGCCTTCCAAAACGTGCTTTCCTTCGTGGGTATCCTGCCTGCTGCTGACGAACAGTACCTCGTCAAACGCCTCATCGGCATGCCGGGGGACACTGTTGAATACGACGCTGCCGTCGGCAAGTTGAAAGTCAATGGGGAAGCGATTGACGAGCCCTACATTTACAGTGGCAATAAGCCCTCGGATATGGAATTCTCCGTCACGGTGCCTGAAGGAAAAATTTGGGTGATGGGTGATCATCGTGCTGCCAGTGCTGACTCGCGCTTCCACACGGACATCCAGGGTGGTTTTGTCGACATGGATTCGGTCGCCGGGCGCGCGTCGATTATCTCCTGGCCAGTCTCGCGTTGGGGCACCGTGGATTCGCACGAAGAAGTCTTCGCCAACGTTCCCGCACCGACGGCCAAATAGCGTGCCAGCAGCCAAAACTCAGGCGAAAAATCAGCCCACCACGCTCGAACATGAACGCGCCTTAGCCGCACATCACGGGGCACGTTTCATCGGCGCGGTCGACGAGGTGGGGCGCGGTGCGCTAGCCGGGCCGATCACCGTAGGGATGAGCGTGATCGACATTCACACGGTGACCGAATTCCCTCAGCTTCGTGACTCCAAACTGCTCCGCCCAGAAGTCAGAGTTCAATTGGTGCCACAGGTGCACGAATGGGTCGTGGGCTACGGTGTGGGGCACGCTTCTGCGCAGGAAATCGATGAACTTGGTGTCACCGCTGCGCTGCGACTAGCTGGCACCCGCGCGGCAGCGGCCAGCGCGGTGGCGCCAGAAGCGATCCTGCTCGATGGCAGCTATGACTGGCTCACCGCACCAGAAGCTGACCTCTTTGACCTTTTAGCCGACGATCGAGAGCCGGTGGGATTGCATGTACCGGTGAAGACCATCATCAAGGGCGACATGATCTGCCAAGCAATCGCCGCGGCTTCCATCCTGGCCAAGGTCGAGCGTGATCAGATTATGGTCGAACTGGCCGGCGAATACCCAAGCTTCGGCTGGGAGATCAACAAGGGATATGCCACCGCTGCCCATCGTGCGGCGATCGAGCACCAAGGCCCCTGCGACTACCATCGTAAGAGCTGGAACTTGACTTCGCAGGCCAATACGGCCCAAGGTGAAGCCACAACAAAGAAAGCAAAGTGATGGCTGGCGACGACCTGGAAAATTACGAGTCCGATATGGAACTACAGCTGTACCGCGAGTACAAAACCGTGGTGGGGCTCTTTAATTATGTGGTTGAAACCGAGCGACGCTTCTATCTGGCCAATCAGGTGGACGTGAAAACCCTGAGCAATGCCGGCGAGGTGTACTTCGAATTGACCCTTACCGACGCATGGGTGTGGGATATTTACCGGCAGGGCCGCTTTGTGAAGGCGGTTAAGGTGCTCACCTTCAAGGACGTCAACGTCGAAGAGCTGAACCGTGACGAGATTGAGATCCCCAAAGAGGGCATCGACTCCTAATCACGCTGTGCCGCTGCTGTGAGTAATCCACAGTTCGCTCCCGTGTTCCCAGATCCGTACCCGATCGCCTGCAAGATGTTTGAACCAAGAGTTCGAACATCAAGGAGCGATCATGCGCACTGCTGCACAGCGATTAGGTGCGGCCGGAGAAACCGCCGCCGCACAGTACCTCAGCGCTAACCAGTACCAGATTCTTGACCGCAACTGGCGCTGTTCGGCCGGCGAGCTCGACGCGGTGGCTAGGGCCAGCAACGGGCAGATTGTGGCTATTGAGGTCAAGACCAGGTCCTCGCAGCGTTTCGGTACCGGATTTGATGCGATCAACGCGCAAAAGTATCGTCGCCTGTACAAATTGCTGATCCTCTGGGCCCAAGCGCACCGGATTTTCATCGCCCAGCCGCGTATCGACATCGTTGAGGTGTACCCGGTGGGCGATCAATTCCGTTTCCAACTGCACACCTCGGTGCAGGCATGAGTACCGCCCGCACCAGCGCTGTGGCCATCCACGGAGTTAATCTCTCGTTGATTGAAGTGGAAGCCGACCTGGGGAACGGAATCCCCGGGTTCATCATCTTGGGTCTTCCCGATGCCTGCCTGAATGAAGCGCGCGAACGCATCAAAGCGGCCGCCCGTAACACCGGAATTCCACTGGCTAACCGCAAGCTCACGGTGAATCTGACCCCGGCCACGTTGCCCAAATATGGTTCGGGCTTTGACCTTGCGATCCTCACCGCCGCATTGGCCGCAGATCAACAAATAGTCACCAGCCCCACCACGTTGTACTTGGCTGAACTAGGCTTGGATGGAACTTTACGACCGGTACCAGGGGTCTTGCCCGCGGTTCAACTCGCTAAAGACCGAGGCCTTGAACGTGTCATTGTCGCCGAGGCCAATGCCCAAGAAGCTCGTCTCGTCCCGGGCATCCAGGTGATTTCGGCACAACACCTAGGCCAGGTGCTCGAATATTGTGGTGCACCACGAGAAGTGTTGAGCACCTATTTACACCATCCACGCCCGGCTCCGAGCTTGGTGACAGAACAAAACCGCAGTGCTGTTTCTGGCGCCCGAGCTGACGACGCGGACTTGGAACTGGTCAATGGGCAGAACGAGGCCAGACTCGCGTTAGAACTTGCTGCGGCCGGAGGGCACCACCTGATCATGGTTGGTCCAGCTGGCGCCGGAAAAACGATGCTCGCCAAATGTCTGCCCACCATCATGCCGCCACTAGATGACCAACAGGCGCTAGAAGCGACCGCCGTGAACTCAATCACCCAGGGTGCGCTGAAAGAGATGACAGCCCTGCAACGCACCCCACCGTTTATTGCCCCGCACCACACCGCTTCACTCTCGGCGCTGATCGGCGGTGGCACCTCCCAGCTGGTTCCCGGTGCCATCACCCGCGCCCATCAAGGAATCCTCTTTCTCGACGAAGCGGCCCAGTTTAATTCCGGTGTACTCGACGCCTTGCGACAACCCATCGAAGAAGGCTTTATCAACTTGGCCAGAGCTAAAGGCCATCAACGTTTACCCGCTCGCTTTCAGTTGGTGTTGGCCTCCAATCCGTGTCCATGCGGCCGTAACTATGGCACTGGGACCGGCTGTACCTGTACCCCGATGGCCCGTCGTCGCTATTTTGCCCGGCTCTCGGGCCCGATCCTTGACCGAGTAGATCTACAAGTACGGGTTAATCCAGTGTCGCAATCCCAACTACTGCACAACACCCCAAACGAGTCCAGCGCGAGGGTACGAGAACGAGTGCTGGCCACCCGAGAACGCAGCCAGGGTCGTCTTGAACGTTTCGGCGTGAGCTGTAACGCGCAGATCCCCACCCAAGTATTGCGTCAAGAACTGAAATATCCGACCAAAACTCAGCGGGCCCTAGAAGAGCTGGCGACGCGGCGGGGGCTCTCGGCTCGCGGAATCCATCGGCTTTTACGTGTGGCGTGGACCGTTGCGGATCAGCAAAATCATGCCGCACCCACCGATGACGATTTAGCGATTGCCGCGCATCTGCGCCAAAGCCTAGAAAACAGTTAGGACCTTCTTGATGTTACGCAACCAGATGACTCGCACCGCGCTCACCAACGTTTCTCAAGAGCGGTTGGTCATGGCGCACCTCAATCAGCTCATCGAGCCCAATGACTTTACTTCTAACGCGCTGTTGGAATTGATGAGCCCGGTTGAACTGCTGGATTTGGTGAAACGCCAAGACCACGTGCCACAGGGACTGAAAGGCCAGGTTGATGACATTCTTGGGTTTAAGCCCTCATCAAATATGGCTCAAGACCTCAAAGTTGCATTGACCCGTTGGCGTAAGCGCCTGCCCTTAGCTAACCCACAAGCGGCTTTGGACACGGCGAGTCGAAATGGCGGGGGATTGCTGCTGAATACCGACCCTGGCTGGCCTGAGCAGCTCAATGAGCTAAATCTTGGGCGACCGATGTGCCTATGGTGGAGGGCGAAAAACCCGCAACTACTTTCCGGCCAAGACCTGACGCGCAACGTGGCCATCGTCGGGTCACGCGATGCAAGTGAGTATGGCGACCAAGTGACCTTTGACCTTTCCCGCACATTGGCATTGCGTGGGTACACCATTGTTTCGGGTGGTGCCTACGGAATTGATGCAAGCTCTCATCGCGCCGCGTTGAGCGTCGCCGAATGGAACCAGTCCAACCCGCCGACCATTGCGGTAATGGCCGGTGGGATCGATCGGCTCTACCCTTCGGGAAACAGCAACCTTCTCAACCAAGTGATCCTCCGCGGTGTCTTGCTCTCCGAGGTACCCCCGGGGACCACCTCGGCACGTTTCAGATTCCTGAACCGCAACCGTATTATCGCTGCGTTGAGCCGACTGGTCATCGTCACCGAGGCCAGGTATCGGTCCGGGGCGTTGAATACGGTCAGCCACGCGGTAGAATTGAACCGCGAAGTAGCAGCGGTTCCGGGCAGCGTATTCGCCCCTAACTCGGCTGGCTGTCATCGCCTGATAGCTGAAGGCAGCGCCGCCCTGCTCACTAGCCCGCAGGAAGCTTTGCAACTAGTTGGGGCCGAACAAACGCCACAGCCAGATGTGGAGCAATCCGGTATGGAACGACCGACAGATCGGTTGGGCCGGAATGAAGGCATGGTTTATGACTGCATGTCCTTTGCTCGGGGCATCGTCATCGATGAAATCTCGGCGCGTAGTGGCGTTCCGGTGATCCAAACCTTGCAGGCAGTGGGCCGGCTCGAAGCTCTGGGAATGGCCAGTACCGACGGCATGACGTGGAAACTGGTGCATCAGGGTAGCTAGCGCGGTACTGGCTTACTGAGCCTGGATCTGGTCGAATTCCGGTAAGCTCGGTGGTGATGAAGCAAGATCCAGCCACCGATGGACCAACCGGCATTTCGGCAAAATTCGCCGAACCTGTTGCTGACTATCTTCAATTCCTGCAGCTCGAACGTGGCCGTAGCGAGAACACGTTGCGGGCCTACGACGTTGACCTGCGCAATTTGGGGCAGTACCTCAAAGGCCACGGCGGGGATCCAACGTTAAAGCAGATCTCGGTGGACATGCTGCGGGACTGGCTCGCCTACCTTCACGATTCTCAGATTTCACGTACCACCATGGCGCGTCGAATCTCTGCTGTGAAGAACTTTTTCGCTTGGGCGCTGAAACATAAATTGGTGGAAACGGACCCTGCGTTGCGGTTGGCTGCACCCAAAAAGGAACGTCGCCTGCCTCATGTGCTTCAGCCAAGCCAGATCGATCGGCTTTTGTCGCCGGAATTGAACCAGCACCCATCACAGGTCGATTCGGCTTCTACAACTGCTACGGATCAGGCAGAACCCGAAAAGAATGATGTCACAGCCTTGGCCGTAGGTGCCCGCGACAAAGTTATTGCGGAGTTGCTCTACGCTTCTGGGCTACGCATTAGTGAGCTCGTGGCGCTGGATATTGCCGACATTGATTTTGAACGACGGACACTGAAGGTATTGGGTAAAGGCAACAAGGAGCGGATGGTTCCTTTTGGTAAACCTGCTGAAAGGGTCATCGTAGATTGGATTCGCTCTCATAGGCGTGTTCTAGCATCCGATCAGGCTCAGGATGCCTTGCTCGTTGGGGTACGCGGCGGGCGGCTGAATGTCAGGCAAGCTCGAGGCGTCATTGCCACGGCGCTAAAATCCTTGGGGGACACCTCGGCCAGCGGTCCGCACGCACTTCGTCATACCGTGGCCACGCACCTTTTGGATGGTGGCGCGGATCTCAGAGCGGTGCAAGAATTTCTTGGTCATGCATCCTTGGCCACCACTCAGCTCTACACCCACGTTTCGGTGGACCGGTTGCGTCAGAGTTATCGCCAGGCCCATCCGCGCGCCTGACTAATTGGTAGTTTTCTGGAAAGTTTGCTTCTCGGGTGGCGAAAAGTGCCCTTCATCGGGCAAAATAGAACTATCGGAAGGCGATGACACCGGATCGATGTTGACGTAGGGGAAGACGATCAACACCGTAACGGAGGATGGCATGTCTGCACCGATGACCAGAGGCGTGATATTTGTACATTCCGCCCCTGCAGCGCTATGCCCACATCTGGAATGGGCAATTGGGTCCGTGCTAGGAACGCCGGTCAAGATGGACTGGACCGAACAGCAAGTGGCACCCGGATTTTGTCGCGCCGAAATTGAGTGGGTTGGACCCCAAGGCACCGGCGCGCTGCTCACCAGCGAGATGCACGGTTGGCAGCACCTACGTTTTGAAATCACCGAGGATCCCAGCCCAGGCGCGGACGGAAGCCGTTGGTCGGTCACTCCTGATCTCGGAATTTTTCACGCAACGGTAGATGTAGTGGGCAACATCGTGGTCAGCGAAGAACGAATCCGCTGGGCCTATGAAAAAGGCGATGGCAACCCATCAATCTTCTACCAGGAGATGTCCGTCGCTCTCGGCGAAGCTTGGGATGAAGAACTTGAACCCTTCCGCCATGCTGGGGACGAGGCCCCAGTTCGATGGCTCAACCAGGTGGTATAACTACTGGTTATTAAGTCTCTGGGTGAGTTTTCGACTGCATCCAGTGAATCGGCGGTGGTGCGCCGGTTGTTACCCAAGGCTTCGGGATCCCATCGGGGTCCCGAAGTCGGTTTAAACCCGCTGGTGTTCAGGGCACTTGGCTAGAGGACAGATGATGCTAGGCTTGGTGGCGATGAAGACCAGTCAGGCTGCAAGCAGCCATTCCCGGAACGGCCATCTGGTCGTTACCTGATTCGCGCGCCTCCCCGTGGCCCAACGCTCGAAATGTTGGACACTTAAGACCTTAAGGGGAGAAATGACCGCGCAGTTTAACCACACAATTATTGCCTCAACCAACACGGTTCAGATGGCCGAGTTCTATCTGGATCTGCTTGAAGCTCATTCTGAGCCGGGGTGGGGCCCGTTTAGTAACATCAGTCTTGACGGTGGAGTGATGTTGCAATTTGCGACGCCACCCATCGAATTTCCGCCACAACACTACGCATTTTTACTCAGCGAGGATCATTTTGATCGGGCCTACCAAAAAATCTGTGACGCCGGCCTCGAGCACTGGGCCGACCCACAGAGAAAGCAGCCGGGGATGATCAACCATGAGCATGGGGGACGGGGTGTGTATCTATTGGATCCTTCGGGACACTATCTCGAACTATTGACCAAGCCCTACCTACCGTTCAGCGGGTAATTCCTGAGCTATCGAATGACGTCGAAGACGTTTTTCTGAATGCCGTTTGAATAGACTTGAGAGTCAACGAGCGTAAGTTTCTGAGCGTCCAAGGTCTCTTGGGTGAACAGCCTTTTACCTGAGCCGAGCAAAACCGGGAAGACCAAAAGGTTGTACCGGTCGATCAACTGATGTTCCTGGAGCGAACGCACTAAGGTGGCAGAGCCGTGGATGCTGATCGCGCCACCCTCGCCGGCCCGCAACCGTGCCACGTCGGCGATGGATCGTAAAATGGTGGTCTCGCCCCAATTATCTACAAGGTCATTTTTGGTCAGGGTGGAGGAGAGCACATATTTTGGCATGGAGTTGTACATGGGGAATTGTTCGTCCATAGCTGGCCATACCGGGGCAAACGCTTGGTAGCTCACGCGTCCAAGGAGCATGGCGCTGGCCTCAGATTGTTCAGTGCCTTTGAGCTCGTAGGCTGAAGGGTCGAACTCAACACTGTTCATGGTCCAACCGGCATTGTGATACCCCGGTTCTCCGCCGGGCGCTTCAACAACGCCATCAAGGGATATGAACGAGGTCGCAATAAGCTGGCGCATGGTGAAAGCTCCTAGGTGGGCGATCGGTGGCCCGAGCGAGGACGAAAATATGGCTTCATGCAAAGACTAGCACCCGACTCTACTGGAAATGCGACCAGGCGCTTAAACCAGAAATGGGCTGGTTCCAGGAAAGAAATTCCTGGGACCAGCCCACTTACTTTCAGCTGCGAGCAGCTGAAAAATGACTAGACGCTACGGATTGCGACAACCGCGTTGTGACCGCCGAAACCGAAGGAGTTATTCAACGCAACGATGCTGCCTTCAGCTGGAAGTGCCTGAGGCTCGCCGGTAACAACCTTCAGTGGGATCGCTGGATCTTGGTTGTCCAGGTTGATCGTCACCGGAGTGGTGCGGTGGTACACGGCCAGCGCGCACAGGACGGACTCGACTGCGCCGGATGCTCCGAGCAGGTGACCCATCTGTGACTTCGTTGCCGAAACCCAGACGTTATCGAGCTGGTCGCCCAAGGCATTCTTCAACGCAGTGTACTCCGGTGCATCGCCCACAGGCGTGGAGGTGGCGTGCGCGTTTACGTGCACGACGTCCTCGGGCTGAATGCGGCCGTCGTACATTGCTGCCTTCAACGCGCGGGTTGCGCCGGAGCCATCTGGATCCGGTGCGGTGATGTGGTGCGCGTCGGAGGTCACGGAGGAACCTGCCAGCTCGGCGTAGATACGAGCGCCACGTGCCAGTGCGTGCTCTTCGGATTCGAGCACCAGTGCACCGGCGCCTTCACCCATAACAAAGCCGTCGCGGTCGGTGTCGTAGGGACGCGAGGCCTTAGCAGGGTCATCATTACGGCGCGAGAGTGCGTGCATGGAAGCGAAAGCAGCCATCGGCATTGGGTGAATGGCCGCCTCTGCGCCACCAACCATCACGACATCGGCCTTGCCCGAACGGATCAGTTCCAGACCAACGTGCATGGCTTCGGTGCCCGAAGCACACGCCGAAACAGGGGTGTGAGCCCCACCCGCGGCACCCAGATCCAGCGAAACCGCGGCGGCTGGGCCGTTAGGCATCAACATTGGCACGGTCATTGGCAGCACTCGACGTGGGCCCTTTTCGCGCAGGGTGTCCCAAGCGTTGAGCAGAGTCCACACACCGCCGATGCCGGTAGCAAAGGCCACGGCCAGCTTGTTGTGGTCGATCTCGTCTTTGTTTAGGCCCGAGTCGGCCCAGGCTTCACGCGAGGCGATGACAGCGAACTGGGTTGAGGGGTCCATACGCTTAGTTTCCGGGCGCGAAAGCACCTCGGCTGGCTGAACGGAAGCACGCGCAGCGAAGGTGACCGGCAGGTCGTATTCCTTTACCCAGTCATCTTCCAAGGTTGCGGCGCCGGAGACGCCCTTCAAAGCGTTCTCCCAGAGGGTGGGGACGTCCCCGCCGATTGGGGTGGTGGCTCCGAGACCGGTGATCACTACTTTGCGCGCCATCATCAAACTCTCTACTGTGCGAATTGAAATTTAGGGGGCCGGCTTCACGTACCGGCCGATGTGCACGGCGTACCCATGCAACGGTAGTGGCGATAAACGCCGAAGGCTTAGGCCTGTGCGCCGGCGATGAAGCTTACTGCGTCGCCTACGGTCTTCAGGTTCTTAACTTCTTCGTCCGGAATCTTAACGTCGAACTTCTCTTCTGCCTCTACCACGATGGTCATCATCGAGATCGAGTCGATGTCCAGGTCCTCGGTGAAGGACTTGTCCAGCTGCACGTCTGCTTCGTCCAGGCCGGTCTCAGAGTTGACGATTTCGGCGAGGCCCGCCAGGATTTCTTCGTTGCTAGCCATGGATGGCTCCTTTTCTTCAGTTACCGGAGGACTCCGGTGTTCGTAGTGGCCGATCAGCTCCCAAATGACGGGAGAGTTCACGAACCGGTTTGCAAAAACTGCGGTGCATCAAGATGCTGTGCAGTTTCGTCGCTTTAAAGCTTAGGTCAGAGATGAGCTTGCCGGTCGCATCATGGCGGGTAAGGCGCGCAAATCTTTGAGTTCGATCCGCTAGTTGCTGGTGTGCTCGGCGATGAACGCCTGGGCAGCTTCTAGATCGGCAGGGGACTTGACGGCGAGGGTTTTGACACCCTTCAGGCCGCGGCGAGCCAGGCCCACCAAGGTACCTGCCGGAGCCAGCTCCAACACACCACTCACGCCTGCTTCGGCCAACGATTTCATGCACAGATCCCAACGGACCGGGCGGGAAACCTGGGCGACTAGGGAATCGAAGTTGGCGTTACCGTTAGTTACCGGCTGCCCATCAAAGTTGGAGAGCAGGGTGGTTGCTGGATCTTTGGGGGAGATGGTCGCAGCCAGCTCGGAGAGAGTACCCACCGCTGGTTGCATATGTGCGGTGTGGAATGCGCCAGCGACCTTCAATGGAATAACGCGAGCCTTGGCAGGAGGGTTTTCGCCCAGAGCGGCCAACTGCTCAAGGGTGCCTGCAGCAACAATCTGTCCACCACCGTTGGCATTGGCTGGGGTGAGCCCGTGGGATTCAAGGGCAGCAAGAACCTCATCAGGGTCTCCGCCGAGGACCGCGGCCATTCCGGTCGGGGTAGCAGCGGCAGCTTCAGCCATAGCGTTGGCGCGGACCTTGACGAAGTTCATTGCGTCGGCCTCATCTAGCGCACCTGCGAGGGCCGAAGCGGTGATTTCGCCAACTGAGTGACCGGCAAGAATTACGCCTTCTGGAAGGTTGTTTCCGAACAGCGCCCGTGCGGTGACAAGGCCAGCGGCGACGATCAGCGGCTGAGCGACGGCGGTGTCCTTGATGGTTTCTTCGTCAGAGACGGTGCCATGGGCGGTGAGGTCGCGCTCGGTAATCTGGCTCAGGGCTGCCAAATGATCGGCAACACCTTCAACTTCGAGCCA
>Ga0308157_10004671_pt1 | contig 17923 bp, 20 predicted proteins | sample PhyBR1_FD_201035 | JGI IMG/M metagenome (GOLD analysis project Ga0308157, IMG submission 201035) | Phyllosphere microbial communities from UC Gill Tract Community Farm, Albany, California, United States - DLSLB.R1 | ecosystem: Host-associated > Plants > Phyllosphere > Unclassified | place: USA...
GCCGCCCATGCCCGTTACGACCACGCGCTTCATCAGCACAACCCTCCGTTGACCGAGAGCACCTGGCGGGTGATGTAGCCGGCTTTTTCGGACATCAGGAAGGTGACGGCCGCAGCCACTTCTTCGGGATTGCCGGCACGCTGGGCCGGAATCATTTTCAGGATTTCCTCGACGGGCACTTGCTGGTCAAGCATGTCAGTATCAATCAGCCCGGGCGCTACGCAATTGACGGTAATGCGTCGTTTGGCCAGTTCCACGGCCAGCGCCTTGGCCGCGCCGATCAGGCCGGCCTTGGAGGCGCTGTAGTTGACCTGTCCACGGTTGCCGATAAGCCCCGACACCGAGGCCATGCAGACGATGCGACCGGGCTTGCGCCGGCGAATCATGGGCATGACCAGTGGATGCAGGACGTTATAAAAGCCGCCCAGGTTGGTGTCCAGCACCTGGTCCCAGTCTTCATCGGTAAAGGCAGGAAAGGCGTTATCGCGTGTCAGCCCGGCGTTCAGGACGACCCCATAGAAGGCGTCGTGGCTTTCCAGATAGGTTTCCAGAGCCTGCCTGCAGGCCGGGCGATCGGACACGTCGAACTGCAGGATATCGGCCGCCCGGCCCAGGGCGTGGATTTGTTCGGCAACCTGCTGCGCCTCTTGCCGCCGCTGGCGGCAGTGCAACGTGATATCGAAGCCCGCCTGCGCCAGATCAAGGGCAATGGCTTTGCCGATACCCCGGCTCGAACCGGTGACAAAAATACGGGAAGCGGTCATGCTGTTTGCTCCTGTAAATAGTGTTCAATATCCGGCGGACTGAAGACACTCAGTCTTGCGGTAGCCACCGTTTGCGGGCTGTCGGTGTTTGCGATTCCTGACTCATCCAGCAGGGACAGGCGGCATTCGAAGACACCGAAGCCGCTGGCCTCGTCACGCGTGGAGGCCTCGACCTGTACGCATAGCAGGCTGCCCTGCGCAACGCTGGGGCGCAGGATGTCAATCTGGCGGCTGCCGAGCAGAAAACCCAGCTTTGGTGGCTGGCCGGCATCGTGAGCATGACAGCCGGCTAACGCAGCCACGCCCTGCGCCATGATTTCAATGGCGCACCACATGGGTAACTGCCCGTTCTCATCCAGGAAGAGGTGATCGGGTCCGATGCGCGCCAGGGCCTGTAACTGTGAGTCGGAGTAGGTGACGATTTCGTCAAGCAGGATCATGTTGCCGGCATGCGGCAGTATGGGCGCAAGATGGCGTATCGGTGTCTGCATTGTCAGGCCTCTCCCAGTATCAGAACGGCGTTGTTGCCGCCAAAAGCAAAGGATAGACTCATGCCGATGCGTGGCTGCTTTTGCCATCTGGACCGGCTGTCCGTAAGCGCAATCGCAGGCAGCGCCGGATCTGCCTGCCCATCCCAGTGCTGCGCCGGTAGCTGCCCGGCCCGATTGTACTCGGGGTGGATGACACCCCACAGCAGCGCCGCTTCCAGCGCGCCGGCCGCGCCCAGGGTATGACCGGTGAGCGGTTTGGTGCTGGTGCAGGGAACGTCCTGTGCAAAGCAGGTCGCCATGGCCAGGCTTTCCATGCTGTCGTTCAGCTCGGTAGCCGTACCGTGCAGATTGACCCAGCCGATATCTTGAGCTTCGCACCCTGCCTGTGCCAGCGCCTGGCGGATGGCAAGAATGGCGCCCGTGGCCTTGGGGTCGGGCGAGGACATATGCCAGGCATCGGCGCTGTTACCATAGCCCAGCAGGGGCAAGCCATCGTCCGCTTGCCTGGTCATCACAAAAAGGGCGGCCGCCTCGCCAATATTGATGCCCTCGCGGTTGATCGAAAACGGATTGGCAATACCCGCGGACAGCGCCTGCAGAGCGTCAAAGCCATTGATCGTGAGGTGGGCCAGAGAATCCACGCCGCCGCAAACCACGGCATCGCACAGTCCGCTAGTTAGCAGGCGATGCGCCGTGATAATGGCGCGGGCGCCGGACGTGCAGGCGGTGGAAATGCTATAGACCGGGCCGCTCAGGCCGAAATGATGGGCCAGGAAGTCGGCCGGCGCCGACAGCAGCTGGCGTTCGTGCCGGTATAGATCCTTGTCCCAGTGCCCGTCGCGGGCAAAGGCCTGGAACGCCGGGTAGTTGTCGTCGACGCCCGTGGTGGTGGTGCCGATAATGACGCCGACCCGGTGCCCGCCATACTGAGCGCGGGCGCGTTCGATGGGCTCCTGCAATTGGCTGGCTGCCTGCCACAGCAGGCGGTTGTTATGTGTATTGAAGTGCGCCGGTGTGCCCGCCGGTAGCGGCGGGGGCGCGACAGCCGGGCGACCGGTATAAATCGTCTTGCCTGGCACCCATTGGGTTTCCGGCATCAGCGGCGAGACGGTGGTGTCAAACAATGCCTGCATGGTGTCTGCAAAGGTCAGCCCCAATGCGCTGACCGTGGCGGGCGGGCTCAGGTAACTTCTCATGGTCTTGCAGGCAGTGGGGTCAGATTCCATTGGCTACGGTCGGGCAGCGTAATTGCGGTGGCCGTTGCCGCAGCGGCCGTGTCGGTTTGCTGCGTCCCTGTGGCATTGCGTACTGGCGGCAATTGCAGCGACCACAGCGTTTGCCCCTGGCGACTGAATGTGTAGGCGGCTCCGTTGCTGCCCGGTGTCTTGCTGATGTCAACACCGGGATAGACGGCAGGCCATTGCGCCGGGGGAATCTGTGCGGCAATAATAGCTTCGAACAGCTGGCGAGCACGCGGATTGGGCGGGGCAAAGCCATCGGTCGTCCATTGCCCATCACGTAGCGACAGGCGGGCCAGCGGCGCGCCCAGTGCATTGGTCTGGATCCAGCGGCTGGCGCCCCCGGCTTCGGGCTGCACGATCAGCAGGCTGTCCTCGGTCTGGCCGGGCGCCGTAACCAGGCTCAGCTTGTAGGATTGGACCTGTGCGGGCTCGTTGTATTGGCGCGGCAGGACCGACGTGGCGGCACAACCGGCCAATAACAGCATCAGCAGCATGCCCAGCCAGGCACCGGTAAGGCTGCGATCAGGTATCCAGTTGTGCTTCACCACATATCTCCGCCAGCGCCTTTAAGCGCCGTTCTGATTTTTCAACATAGGGGTTGCGAGTGTCCCACGCATACCCGGCCAGGATGGCAGCAATCATGCGCCGGATATCCTGGTTGATTTGTCTGGAGTATATAACATCCTGAAAGCTGCAGTCGTACCAGCCGGCAACATAGGTTCTGAAGGTATCGATGCCTACGCGCAGGGCGTCGGCAAAGTCGGTTTGCCAGTCTGCTGCCTGGCCTCGCAGGGTTTTGTCTACGAGCGCAGTAGCCAGTTTGGCCGAGTGCATGGCAATGGTGACACCCGAGGAGAAGACGGGGTCGAGAAATTCGGCGGCGTTGCCCAGTAGTGCAAAGCGCTGACCATACAGGCTTGTCACATTGGCCGAGTAGCCGCGCAGCGGATTGACCGGTGTGTCCCATTGGGCATTGGCCAGCAGGTGGCGCAGGCGTGGTATTTCATTCGTCATGGCCTGCAGGAACGCCAGCGGCTCCCGTCCATTCATTCCCAGGTGGCTGGGTTCGCCTACAACGCCGATGGAGCAGCGGCCATGGCTGAACGGAATCAGCCACATCCAGATGGCACGGTCTTGCGGGTGGGTGGCAATGACAATTTTCTCGCGGTCGAACCCGGGATCGCTGATGTTGTCCTGGATATGGGTGAACCAGGCTTCACGCATCGGGAATGTCGACGGTTGTTCCAGATCCAGCAGGCGTGGCAGCACGCGCCCATAGCCGCTTGCGTCAAGCACGAAGCGGGCCTGCAGCGTATAGGATTCGCCCTGATCGGTGCTGACCGAGAGCGTGGCGTGCTCTTTTTGGCTTGTCATATGGGTGACCGTATGACCGAACCAGACCTGTGCGCCCTTTCTTTGCGCTTCCTGGATAAGAATCTGGTCAAATTTCGCGCGCTCTACCTGAAAGGTCGTGCCGGGCCCTTCGGTGAACTTGTCACGAAAGTCAATGACGCTTTCCCGATCACCCCAGGTAAAGACAGCTCCGTTTTTGACCTGGAATCCGGCATCATTGACGACCTGCAACAAATCAGCTTCCTTTAGGATGTCCATGCAATAGGGCAGCAGGCTTTCGCCGATAGAAAAACGCGGGAAATGCTGGCGTTCGAGCACGCACACCTGCCAGCCTCGCTGGCGCAACAGGGCGGCGGCAACTGATCCGGATGGGCCTGCACCGATAATGGCGATGTCGGTACTGGCGGGTAAGCTGGATGTTTTCATAAATAATGACTCATTCAGGGTTCAGATTCGGGTGTCAGAAAGGCGCGCATATACCAGAAAGTATATATGACGTTGCATAGCACCCCCAGCACCACACTCAGGCCGAACGTGGCCACCGCCGGGGTGGAACTGAAGTAGAGCAGGCCGAAAGTAATCATGGTGGTGATCGAGGTCATGAAGATGCCTGCGGTTTTTTCTTCAGCCGGCAGCGTGGGCGTATAGGCGTAGACGGCGTAATCGATGCCGATGGCAGTCACCAGCAGCAGGCCGAAAATGCAAAACAGATTCAGGGGCATACCAATCAGTCCCGACAGGCTCATGACTGTTAACGAGGCCGATAGGGGCACCAGTAAAATGCGCAGCGCAGGTCGGGTGCCAAAGACGCGATACAGGATGAGAAACCCCACGGTATAGGAAAGCAGTTTCAGCACGATCGCTTCCAGGCGGGTCTGGGCAAAGAGGGTGTTGATGTGACTGCGCTGGTCCACCAAAGAGACCCCGGGGATGTTTTGCGTGAGCGCCGGCAACACAGAAGGGTCCTGCAGGCCGTTCATGGTGATCATGCTGCTGGGCCGGCCTTGTTCGTCGGGTCCCAGCCATAGGGCGCGCCAGGGTTCGGCCAGGGTGCCGCGCAGCGACTGTTCGATGGTCAGTACCGGCTGGTCCTGGCGTCGCTTGAGTTCGGCTTGCAAGGCGCTGTCTGGCACACCCAGCGCGTGCAGCGGCGCCCATGCCTGGGGCTGCTGCGACAGTGTTGCCAGGGTGGCTTTGAGCGCTTGCTGCTCGCTGGCCGGATTGACCCACTGGCTGACGGCGCGGAAGTTGCGTAACTGGCCCTGGGCGATCAGCGTATCCAGCCTGGCGGACAGGCGCTGTTCGGTTTGCAGCAGGCTTTCCTGGTCTGCTGCCTGCACAATAAAGTACTGGCTGGTGGGCTCGATGCCGGTCAGGCGGCCCACTTGTATCGCCTGGTTCAGTAGCGATTGCGGTGTGTTTACCCAGTTGCGGATGTCGTCCTGCCAGTTGCTCAGATACAGCCCGCTTGCTGCAACGACCAGTAGCAGTATTGCCAGCAGGGGCGTATGGCGGATGCGCTCGCCGGCGCCACGTATACCACGGCGCAGGCCATTCAGAAGCGGCATCAGCCCTGGGGTCGGGCGCGGTTGCCAGTGGTTGAACAGGGCCGGCAGCAGCAGGCGCGTAAACAAAAAAGTACTGATGACCGCGGCCGACGAGAAGACCGCTGTCTGCTGCAGGATCGGCAGGGGCGTCAGCAGCAGGAACAGGTAACCGGTAACGGTGACCGCCAGGCTGATGATAAAGGGACGGGATACGCGCCTGACGGCTGGCCAGGGCTGCCACCGGGCATCAAGCGTGGCGTGGCTGAGCCAATGCAGCGGAAAATCGACCACCAGCCCGACCAGGCTGGTGCCAATAATGAGCGTGAGAATGTGAATGGAGCCCAGCAGGGCAATGCAGGCGGCAAAGCCGGCCAGCAGACCGGCCGCCACCGGCAGCGCCAGCAGCAGAATGCGGGATGAGCGAAACATCAGCAGCAGAAACAGGATGGTCAGAATACTGCCGGTAATACTCATCCAGGTGCTTTCCTGGCCGCCTTCGGCTTTACCCTGTGCGCTGTAGATTGCGCCGCCGGCCATCAGGACGCGGACATCCTGCTGTGCGGCCTGCTGTTGGGTTTGGTCGATCAGCGCCAGCAACTGTTCATCGCCACCGTTCTGGTCTGTGGCGTCCAGTTGCGCGCGCATGACATACCAGATGCGGTTGTCGGCCTCCAGTTGCATGGTATTGCTTGCAATATCGTAGTGCACGGCAGAGCTGGCCTGCAGCTTGCCTGACAGCCGGGAAGCAAACCCCAGCCAGTCCTGATCGGCGGCAACCAGTGTTTGCTCACCCAGCGGCGACATGATCTGCTGGGCGCGCTGGCCAAACCATGCCTGCGGGTCGCGCGCCAGGGCCTCCCGTGCCTGTGGTGGCAGGCCTGCCTGATCCATGCGTTGCAACTCCTGGCGCAACTGATCCAGATTGGCGGCCACCTGCAGGTCCACGCGCTCGAACAAGGCGCTGGCGGACCATTGCTGCGCCTGCTTTTGCGCGGCAGCCAGGGCCTTGGCCGAGTCGGTGGCGCCGGTCAGCACAATAATCTGCCGGTTCAGCGTTTGCCGGATGGTGTCCTGCGCCCTGGTTTGTACTTCGCTTTGCGCGCCATCGGGCGGCAGCAGCGTTAGCAGGTCGGTGTGCACCGGCTGGCGAAATGCGAGCTGCCAGGCCGCGTACAGCAGCAACCCGAGCAGCCCCAGGATATAAAGCGCTGCCCAGCCTCGTTCAGCGTTCAAGCGCATCTTGGGCAGCGGGCGGCAGGGGTTGATTGATGCGCAGATTAGAGAACAGGATCTCGGTCCTGTCGCCCTGTGTCTCGGCCAGGGTGACCTGATCGACCGAGCGTGAGCCTCTGATCGTAATGCGCTGGAAAATTTGTTTCAGCACCGCCGATGCCGGGTCCAGCGTCAGTGTCCAGCCCTTGGCGTCGCCTTGCAGGTTTTGCGTAAATTGTCCAGACAGGCTGCGCGTATTGCCCGACAGCAGATCCATGAAGAGCCGGATCTGGGTCTGGCTGCCCGCTCCCTGTTGTTGCACCGGTTGCCAGCGCCCCGCACCATCCTGGTGCGTCATGCCCTGCGGTGTGATGCGAATCAGGCTGGCTATCGGACTGCGCATCTCCCAAAGCAGCCCCTTGTCCGCTGCCATGACGAATTGGCCCTGGCTCAGTAGCGGCTGTTCAAGCGAGCGCAGATAACGTTTTTGCTGTACGTCGCCCTGCACCGTCTGGTGGGCCGACAGCTGTTTTTGCAGGTCCTGGAGCGAAAAGGCCTGTACGGCAGTGCATAGCAGGGTCAGAGCCAGCACGACAGTCATGCGCAATAGGGACAATAGGGACTTGATAGTAGGCATAAAGCAATACTCTCACAAAAATTCAGACTTCAGACTGCATCGCCCGGCGGATGATGTCCTGCCAGTCTTGCGGGGTGTCAAATTGCATTTCGCGATTCTCCAGCAATACAGCTACCTGGGTGGTTTCGGCCTGGGTCAGACGCTCGCCAGAGACCGCGTCGGTGATGACATACGCAATGCGCAAGCGTGACTCCCACTCGCGAATGTGAGCCTGAACCAGCACCTGCTGGCCAAAGACGGCGGGGCGTACATACTTCAGTTGCATGGTCACGATCGGCCAGACATAGCCGGCGGCACGCATGGCGTCGTAGTTGTAGCCGAGCTTGTCGAGCAGGGCGCAGCGGGCAATTTCCAGATATTTCACATAATGCCCATGCCAGACGATATGCATCGCATCAACGTCGAAAAACGGGATGGTCATTGGCACGCAAATGCTCAGGCCCGGATGCTTAGTCATTGTGCTTCCAGAAGTCATAGAAATTGAACCACTGCAGCGGCGCCTTCACACAGACCTGTTCCAGACGCTGTGCGTAACGCTGCACCCATGATCTGATCACTTCATCGCGATCCTGGCGCGTCCATTGAATACGATCGCTCATGCGCTCGATGTGCAAGGAGTAGCGGCCCTGCTGGCGCGTGCAGAACAGCGTGTTGACGCTTGCCTTGAGCAGGCCGGCCATCAGCCAGGGCCCCTGCGGAAATGCAACGGTATCGCCCAGGAACGAGACCGGGACCACCTTTTCACCACGCACCGGCTCGCGGTCCGCCGCAATGGCGATCCATTCCCCGTTATCCACGCGCTGTTGCAGCATCATCATGGTGTCGATGTCCAGCTCGGTCACCTGCAGCAGGCGGATGTCGTTGTCGGCCCCCAGATCGGCCATGACCTCGTTGTACATCTGGGCATGCTTGCTATGAATCAGGATATTGAGCACCAGGCCCTTGTGATGGGATACCAGTGCACGGCTGATTTCGGTGTTGCCCAGGTGCGAGCAGATCAGTATCTGCCCCCGGCCTTGGGCATAGAGCATTTCCTTATGGATGCCTTCAGGGTCTTCAATGACGATGTGTTCGTAGCGCAGGCGTTGCTGCCAGACGGCAAAGCGATCGACCAGCGCCTGGCCGAAAGCGACAAACTGCCGGTAAACCGGCGCAAAGGCGGGCAGCAGATCGGATCTGCCGGACCATGATCGCAAATGTTGCTGGTAGTCACGGATGTTGCGGCGTTCGGTCGGAGACGTCACGAAGAAGTACAGCACGACGATATGTGACAGTATCCCGAACAGCCACGTGGGGCAGTACCGGATCAGCCGGACCCCCAGCCTGAGCGCAAAGCGATTGCCCCGTTCCTGTTTGGTCGCCCAGTGTTCGCTCATGATCCGCCTTTGGCGAAGGCCCGTCGCAACAGCGAAGGCAGAAACGGCAGCATATGCAGGCAACTGCGGGTATGCATGCGCGTGATGAGCAGATTGTCGCGCACCATGCGGTAGTGCGAGATGCCATCGGCCGCATAGGAGACGCGGGTCGGGATCCAGCGCAACGGCGTTTGGCGCCAGTACAGATGCATCAGGAGTTCCGGATCAAAATCCATCCAGTTGCCCAGATAAGGGGTGTCGCTGATAAACCGGACCGCAGCCAGCGGATACAACCGGAAGCCGCAAAGGGCGTCGGGGATGGAACGCGACAGCGTCTGCAAATGCACCCAGAACAGTGTCACTTTGCGGCCGTGCAGGCGTGCAGGGGGAATATCATCGCCATACACCGGCTGCCCGCAGATGGCGGCATCGGGATGCTGTTCGGATAGTGCCAGAAAGGTAGGGACGTCGTCCAGATGATGCTGGCCGTCGGCGTCCACCTGTAGCGCATGGGTATAGCCCATTGCATCGGCCAGCTTAAAGCCAGTCTTGACGGCGCTGCCCTTGCCGCAGTTGACCGGCTGGTGATGGACATGCACGTGTGGCAAGTCCTTGAGTGTGTCCAGCACTTGTCGCGAGGACGCATCGGAACCGTCATCAACGATGAGCACGGGCAGTCCGTGGCGGTGCAACTGCCCGACCACCGATTCGATGGTGGCGGGGTGGTTGTAGAAGGGAATCAGGGCAATGGTGCGATTCATAAGTATTTACCGTAGCACGTCTGTACTGGCTGTTTTTCGTGTTGTCATGGCAGCGGTTCCAAAGATAGGTACGGGATCAGGCTGAATCGGTAAATGCAATGCGTCCCGACGCGGTCATGGTCGCGCCGGTGCGCACGGTGAAATACAGTTTACGCTTGTCATTGTCCCATTTTAACGTCATTGTGCAGGGATCGGCGGGGCGTAAAAAATGCTGAAACTTCAGATTTTCAATTCGATGCGTGTCGCCGCGGCACAGCTTGCGCGCGCGGGCCTGCTCCAATGCCCAGCCCAGCTGCACCACGCCGGGAACCAGGGGAAACGAGGGGAAATGCCCCTGGAAATAGACCAGGTCCATGGGAATCCGGGTGTCCAGGCAGTATTCCGTGTCTGGCTCCGTCGGTAACGGGTTTTCTGATGGCGTTGCAGATGTGTCGGATGCGCAGTGCTCCCATCGGGGGCTGCGTACCTGCTGTGTGAAGCAGTCATGGACCTGGCTTCGGGTAATTTTCGATTGCGCATTGCGCGGCAATGCCAGCGGGAATCGCCAGTGGCGCGGCACGGCCAGGGGGTCAACCTCCTCGCGCACCCGGGCAGAGACAGCCTGGATCACGCGACGGCGCCCATGTTGCCGAAAGGCCGCGATACCCTCGGCCGAGAGTTCGACCATCGCGCACAATCGGCCTGCCAGTGGGCTGGGCGCGCAATGGATGTCGCTGACATAAGGATGCGACAGGGCAGCCTGTTCTACACGATTCAGGGAGATGCGTTTGTCTTCCAGCTTCAGAATGCGGTCGGCGCGGCCCAGCAGTGTGAAGCTGTTTTCGTCGTCGCGACTGATAATATCGGCCGTTTGTTCGGTGCCGTCTGTCCAGGCAGAGCAAACCGCAAGCCGGTTTTCGCTGTCGGTTTGCAGCCTGACGCCGGGCAATGGTGTCCAGCACGATTGCCTGTGTCGCGTGGCGATGACGCCGGTTTCAGTGCTACCGTAAATTTCGTGCAGGGGCCATTGGCGTTGCAGCAAACCCTTGCGGGTGGTCTCTGCCAGCACGCCCCCGGCAGAGACCACCCGGGACAGGCGCGGCAGCAGCGCGGCCCATGGCAGGCTGTCAGGCAGTCGCTGCAGCAGGGCGGGACTGGTGATCCAGATGCATTGTTCGTACATCTGCGTCTGCTCGGCCAGGGTTTCGGGGTAGCGCGATGGCATCCGGTCCAATACCAGGCCTGCATGCAATGGCACCATGACACGGAACGTCAGGCCGTACATATGCTGGTGGCTGACGCTGGCGATTAGCGTGGCAGGCAGGGCATGCAGCGACCAGGTGCGAATAAGGGTGAGCGCCTCGGCGTGTAATTGACCAAAGCGCTTGCGGATCACGCGGGGGGTGCCGCTGGAACCCGAGGTGCGCAAAAGGGCGCAGGCATCGGCAGGCAGAGGTAAAAATAGTCCCTCTGAGCGCTCCTGGAATACACTTGGCATCCCATCGGCAGCGACTGGCGTCCACTGGTCCGATTGCCCGGCAGCCGGCGCCTTGCGGTCTGCCCGCTCGATGGCCTGGGCCATGGTGTCCAGCCGCAAGACAGGCATGGTCGGATCGGGCAGTGCCTGGTCGCTGATCCACAAGGTCGCATCAGCCTGTACCCAGGCGCGGGTATCGCCCAGCAGATCCGGCGCCAGCAGCACCTGAACGCCGGCGGCCCAGCAGCCTAGCAGGGCGCAACTGAACAGGGCGGTATCGTCGAACCACAGGGCGGCATGCGTGCAGCCGCGGGTTTGCAATTGTTGCTGCAGGTGATTGATAATGGCCTCGAACTGGGCACGACGCATGGCCGGGCGCGTCGCAACCAGCGAGTCGGCATGGGGAAAAGGCAATAGGATGCCGCCGGTAACTTCGCTCATGCTGAATGCTTCCGTTTGTAATGCTGACGGTAAAGCCATTCCCCGGTAAACAGCAACCCCATCAATACATAGGAAATAAAGCCGGTATAAAGTGACCAGGCGTGAAAGTAACCGGCCTGCCACAGCAGGTAAGTCGTACTGCCGTTCAGGATGAAAAAGCCGATCCAGATTTTTGTCACCCTTCGGGTGTATGCAATGGCCGATGGGGGCAGATCGGGTTGCTGGCTGCGTGCGATGCGTTCAACGACACTCATGGAGGTAAACAGGCTGCCGGCAAAGACCGCCAGCAGCACCAGATTGATGACGACCGGATAAAAATAAAGGAAACCCGACTTGTCGGTCAACTGGAACAGAATGACGCAGACCAGCAATGCCAGGGCGACGATCTGCTGCCAGCGCTGACCGCTCAGCAGGCTTTTGACGCCCCATAGCAGCAATAGCCCGGCAGTAATCCACAGGGCACCAATTCGTTCCTTGCCGTAATAGACCAGAAATGGATAGGCGGCCAGAGTCAATACCACCAGCAGATTAAACAGGCGCAGTGCACTGCGCGGCAATCGAAACGACACCAGCCTGCTTCCCTTATGCAGGAGCAAGTTTGCGGTTTACGGCATCAACGACATCCTGCACCGTGCGGACACTGCGAAAGTCTTCTGCCAGCAGCTTGTGGCCGGTGACGCGTTTGATATGGTCTATCAGATCGATGGCGTCGATGCTGTCGATGTTCAGATCCGTGTACAGATCGGCATCAGGCCGGATACGCTCGGGTTCAATTTCAAACAGCTCAACCAGTGCAGTCTTGAGCGTCTGATAAATTTGGTCTGATGGATTCATGGTAGCCCCTCAGGTATGTGGATTGTTTTTCAGATCGTTAACAAACGCAGCAAGTGTATTAATATCGGTGAAATGTTCCCGCAAATTCTGTGTCTTGGTATTGAACTGGATGCCAAAGTGCTTTTGCAGGGCCAGACCCAGTTCCAGCGCATCGACCGAATCAAGGCCAAGTCCCTCGCCAAACAGCGGGGCGCCGTCTTCAATATCTTCCGGCGCTATGTCTTCGAGTCCAAGACTGGAGATAATTAATTCTTTGATTTCCAGATTGAGCGCTGTGGTCATTTCTGTAGTTCTCGTTCAAAATAAGTCTGTAGATAGGCATTCAGTTGCCGGGTTGCCGCAGGCATATGTTTTCCCGACTTCCAGTGAGCCGGATCAATGTCATCGCCGATGATGAATTCATAATTAACTTTTTCATGCGGGATGTGATACCACGGCTGATTCCGTTTAAAGCAACGGGGATGCATCCGGATTATAACAGGGGTGATCACCGTCGCGCCGCGCAGGGCGATGGCGCAGGCGCCACGGTGAAAGCAAATGACATTATCGTCGCCCGTACGCGTGCCCTCGGGAAATATTAGGATGGACTGCCCGCCCTGCAAGGCAGCGACGGCATGATCAATGACCTGGGCAGAACCATCGTTGGGGATATAGCCGCAAGCGCGGATGGCACTGTTCAGGAAGGGGTTGTCCAGCAAGCCGGGCTTGACGATACAGTTGGACTGTCGGGCATGTGCAAGCATGAAAACCACGTCGAGCAGCGACGGATGATTGGCGATGATGACCTGCCCGGGGCGGCCCAGCCGGTCGTGATTGGGAAAGCGGTAATTGAGCCCGCCTATGAGCCGGACGTATTGCAGGAACTGACGCCACAAAAATTGAATAATGCTGCGCGCCCGCTTTTGGTTCGCCGCTCGGGATTGATTCAGCAGCCCGCTGGTAAAGGGCAGCAGGACGATCTTGAGGACGATACCAAACAGACCAAAGACAACGTAGCCGCTGGCAATGGCCAGCCAGCGCCATTTGTGCCAAAAGTATGCGCTGATCCGGTTCATGCCTGGCGGGTCCATGTCCAGCAGGCAGGCGGCCGTGCAGTGAGCGTTGCCCACTGGCTCTGGCCGCTGAGCAACTGTGCGCATACCCCCGCGCTACCGTCTTTGTTCAGCGGTGCGTCGGTGTTGGTGTTGGTGTCGTAGCACAGGCGCCAGTCTGACCCCTTCTGTACCAGCAGGGCACAGGCCAGCGCAAACGGCCCCCGTTCAATATCGACTTCGTATTGGGCGTCCAGCGGATCGTTGGCGTAAAGCACCAGCACCTGGTCGGCGCCATCCTGCAGCATCAGCCAGGCGTCCAGCATGGCGTTTTCCAGGCCGTTGCTGTTGGCTGAAATCGCCGACTGTTCAGCGTAATTGCCGTGATGAATGGCCAGTTGGCCAGCAATCGCGTTATGCACCGACAGGCCAAAAGAGGTTGGGGACACGCCGTTGCCTTTGGCCAATTCAATCAGAAGCTGAAAACTGCGGTTGATTTCGCCGTTGCACGACGAAAACACCATGGGGCATTGCGGATGCTGCTCCAGAATGGGCCAGGCTGCTGCAAAGACCAGCCGGGACAGCGCGCTTAAGCGTCGTCGCTGCATAGCCGGCAGAAAACTGAGCGCCGGCGGATCTTGCGGGTTCTGTGTCCGGCTATGCTCTTTTTCCTGCGCACTGCCCGCCTGCAGCCACCGTGTCCACTGCGATGCAGTGGCTAAGCCGGGAGCAAGCGCGTTCTTTTCGGAAATGGTCAATTCAAAGGCGAGCATGTGTAGTTATTGACTCTCAATGTGTCGGCTAAACGAAATTTATTATAATATGTTTCTTATTGTGACAATAATAAACATATCGCGGCTTGAAAACGAAAACCTGCTGTATGGCTTCCTGTCGGACAACGTTGGCTTAACGGTGGCTCAACAGTGACTCAATAGTGACATTCGGCACCTGACCTTTCGGTCATACGCAGCGGCCCCGATCTGCCGGGTTTCAGAAATATAGTACACATTCAGGTGCTTGCGGCGCTGTACTGCCTACACATGTCGCAGTTGAATTCAGATCGTTTCAGGTCGGCGGATGATTGTTACATCCTGCCTGACGGCAGTGTAGTGGTTTCTAATATTTTGCTCAGGAGAAATTCAATGCCAGGTAAAATTTCAATCGCATGTCTGACCGCCCTGCTGGCAGTGGCAAGTAGTATGCAGGCGCATGCCCGCGATACGCGCTATGATCTGCCGATTGCGCAGGCGCTGGCCACCCCGGAAGCGGCGAACATTGTGGATCCGTCCATCAAAATGACATTTGGGCGCAAAGCGCCGGGGCAGGTGATCCAGGCCGATGCCGTTACCAACAAGAAAACCAGCCGGGTCGGCAAGGGCAGTGATGAAAAGGCCTGCGCCTGGGCATTTCTGTCTGCCTATAAGCAACTGCAGCAGCGGGCCAGGGAGCTGGGCGGAACGGGGGTGAGCAATATCGTCAGTTATTACAAAAAGAACGTGAATTCGAGCACGGTCAATTATGAGTGCCATGCAGGGGCATTTGTGACGGGTGTGGCCCTCAGGGGGGATATCATTCGTTGATGCGTTGATCGGCGGACCATTCGGGCCGTCGTCGCAGGCGTGCTGTCTTCTTTGGATAAGACAACACGCCTGCATCACTCGATCATCGCCGCCGCGCCTACAACGCGATGGTAAAGCCGCCGTCCACGGCCAGCGTCTGGCCTGTGACAAATGAAGCTTCTCGCGAAGCCAGGTAGCACACTGCGTTGGCAATGTCGTCCGGGCTGCCCCATTTTTGCTGGGGCACGCGGTCAAACAGCCACTGGTTAAACTGCTCGTCGTTTTGCAACGCGTCATTGAACTCCGTGGCAATATAACCGGGCGCCACCGCATTCACGGTGATGTGATGCGGGCTCAGTTCCACGGCCCACTGCCGGGCCAGTGCATGCAGGCCGGCCTTGGCGACGGTGTAGGCGGAAATGTCCTTGCGCCCCTGCAGGCCGGTGACCGAGCCGGTCACAATCACCCGCCCGTATTGTTGCTGCACCATCTGGGTGGCCAGATGGCGACCCAGCGCCCATTGCGCGGTGAGATTGAGCCAGAGCACTTCTTCGAACTTTTCCTGAGGGAAAGTCAGCAGGCTTTCACGATGCTGCATGGCCGCGTTGGCCATGAAAATCTGGATGGGGCCGTGTTCCTGGATCAGGCGGTCAACGGTGGCAATCGACTGATGGATGTCTGCCGCATCGAAAGGCGCTTCAATAATCTGCAGCCCTGCCTGGCGCAGGGTGTGCGCGGCCTGCGACACTGTCTGCGCCGATCGGCCATTGATGATGACTCTGGCCCCCTGTTCGGCCAGCGCGCGTGCGCTGGCCAGCCCGATACCCCGGCTGGAGCCGGTTACCAATGCAAGTTGTCCGTCCAAAGAGAACCGTGCAGGGCCCTTAGAAATTGACATTGGCCGCACCTTTCAATTGCAGGATCTCGCGAGCCTCATCAGGGCTGGCAATCTGCAGATTCAGGCCTTCGAGCACCTGGCGTATTTGTGAGACCTGATCAGCATTGGACTCGGCCAGCCGTTTCGGTGCAATCCATAGCGAGTCTTCCAGACCGACCCGTACATTGGAACCCATGCTCGCCCCCATGGAAGCCAGCGGGATCTGGTTACGCCCCGCACCCAGGATAGACCATTGGTAATCCTGCCCGAACAGACGGTCCGCCGTGCGGCGCATATGCATCAGGTCTTCCGGATGCGGGCCAATGCCGCCCAGCAGGCCGAAGACGGACTGAATAAATGGCGGAGACTTGACCAGACCGCGATCCATGAAGTGGGCCAGATTATACAAATGGCTGATGTCATAGCATTCGAATTCAAAGCGCGTACCGTTGTCATTGCCCAGTCGCAGGATGGTTTCAATATCCTTGAAGGTATTTTTGAACACCAGGTCGCGGCTTTTTTCCAGATGCTCGCGCTCCCATTCGTGCTCGAACTCTTTGAAGCGATCCAGCATGGTGTACAGGCCAAAGTTCATGGAACCCATATTCAGGGAGGCCAGCTCGGGCTTGAAGGTCGTGGCCGGACGCATGCGTTCTTCCACCGTCATGTGGGGGCTGCCGCCGGTGGTGATATTGATGACCGCGTCGGTTTCTGCCTTGATGCGGGCCAGAAACGGTTTGAAAAATTCCGGATCCTGGGTGGGGCGCCCGTCTTTCGGGTCGCGTGCGTGCAAGTGCAGGATGGCGGCGCCGGCGCGGGCTGCGGCGATTGCGTCATCGGCAATCTGTTCGGCAGTGACCGGCAGGTGCGCAGACATGCTGGGCGTATGGATCGCGCCGGTGACAGCGCAGGTAATAATGACTTTGTGCGGTTTTTTGCTTGTGCTCATAACATGTTATCCAGGTTCATAAAATAAGTGGCGGTAGTGGCAGTGCGCTGCCGGGGCGGCGGGACAGGGCCTGTGGGCGATCGGTACCGGATCAGTGGGTGTCCTGCATGTCGGTGTCGTTGTGGTTGTCGCTGGCATGCTGCTTGTGGGCGGCCAGCGCCATCAGACGCTGATCGCGCCAGGCACGGCGTGCGGCCAGTTCTGTTTCCGGCAGGTCGGCCCGGCGAGCCGTGGTGACATTGTCGATCAGTTCGCCCGACCAGGGCCGGGTATCGACCTGGGTTTTGGCCAGTTCCTGATACAGTGGCCCGTAGCGTTGGGCATAGTCGCGGATGCCCTGGGGGGCGTTCAGATCGATGGTCTCGAACGGCCCCATGAACGACCAGCGCAGCCCCAGGCCATCACTGACCGTGGTGTCCAGATCCTCCACCGAGACATAACCCTGTTCGACCAGCCGGAAGGCTTCGCGCAACAGCGCGCCCTGCAGCCGGTTCAGGATGAAACCGTCAATTTCCTGCAACACCGTGACCGGCTTTTGTTTCACAGCGTCCATGATGGCACGGGCACGCCCGAGCGTTTGCTCGCTGGTCCACGGCGCGCCGCACAGTTCCACCACGGGAATCAGGGAGGGCGGATTGACCGGGTGGGCAACCAGACAGCGGGCGCGACCGGCCAGCCTCTCGGTAAACGCCGAGGCAGGAATACCTGAAGTGGAGCTGGCCAGGATGGCCTCTGGCGGGGCGGCGGCATCCAGCCGGGCGAAAATATCCAGTTTGATGTCCAGAACTTCGGGCAGGCTCTCCTGCACATAGCCGGTATCGGCAACCGCCGCTTCCAGGCTGTCCGCGACCCGGATGCGCGCCATGGCGCCGGGCACATCGTCGACCAGGCCGTATTGGGCCAGCGTCTGCATTTGCTGCTCGATCAGCGTTACCGCCTGCCGGGCAGCCTGGGCATTACCGTCCCATAGGGTTGTTATGCAACCGGCGCGGGCAAAGACAACCGCCCAGGCCTGGCCGATCAGGCCGGTGCCGATAATACTGACTGAAGCAAGGGTAGGGGCATTCACAATGACAGGGTTTCCGCAAGAAGTGGGGGCAAGGCATGGGTCACGTCGGGGACGGACCGTGGCAATACCGGATTGCCCCCGTGATGGTATATAAAGGCCGCGCTTACAACTTGCACGCGGACGATTCGGACTCAGGGCCGTAGGCCTCGTCACCCGGGATGGTGGCGGACACTTTGAAGTAATCCCACTCACCTTTGGACTCGGACGGCTTCTTGACCTCGTACAGGAACATGTCGTGCACCAGCAGGCCGTTAGATCGCACTTTGCCGTTCTTGATATAAAAATCGGCAATCGGATTTGATTTGAACCAGTCCATGATGGTCTTGCCATCGTCGGTGCCGCTGGC
>Ga0308157_10004673_pt1 | contig 17923 bp, 21 predicted proteins | sample PhyBR1_FD_201035 | JGI IMG/M metagenome (GOLD analysis project Ga0308157, IMG submission 201035) | Phyllosphere microbial communities from UC Gill Tract Community Farm, Albany, California, United States - DLSLB.R1 | ecosystem: Host-associated > Plants > Phyllosphere > Unclassified | place: USA...
GGCCATGCGCTGTTGGAAGGCAAGCGCCGTGGCGTCAAATATGTGGTGGTCACCATGTGCATCGGTGGCGGCCAGGGAGCGGCAGGCCTGTTCGAAGTGGTGTAAGCGATGCGGTCCCTACTGCTGTCGCGCCGCGACCTTGGCTTCATGCTGTACGAGTGGCTGGACGCGGAGGCGCTGACCCGGCGCGCCCGCTTCAGCGATCACAACCGCGAAACCTTCGATGCCGCCATCGACACGGCCGAGCAGCTCGCCACCGAGCTGTTCGCGCCGCACAACAAGAAGGGCGACAGCGAGGAGGCGCACGCCGTGCCGGGCGATGGCTGCCTGCGCGTCGAGCACATTCCCGAGGTGAAGACTGCGCTCGACGCCTATTCGGCCGCCGGCCTGATGGCGGCCGGGCAGGACTACGAGCACGGCGGCATGCAGCTGCCGGTGGTGGTGCAGAAGGCCTTGTCCGCGTACTTCACGTCGGCCAACGTCGCCACCAGCGCCTACACCTTCCTGACCATGAGCGGGGCCAACACCTTGCTCAAGAGCGCCACGCCGGAACAGGTGCGCCGCTACGCAGAGCCGATGTTCGCCGGCCGCTACTTCGGCACCATGTGCCTGTCGGAGCCGCAGGCCGGCTCCAGCCTGTCGGACATCACCAGCCGCGCCGTGCCCGATCCGCAGCCCGGCACTGAAGGCGAGCGCCAGTTCCGCCTCAGCGGCAACAAGATGTGGATCTCCGCCGGCGAGCACGAATTGTCGGACAACATCGTCCACCTGGTGCTGGCCAAGATCCCCGGCCCGGACGGCAAGCTGATCCCCGGCGTCAAAGGCATCTCGCTGTTCATTGTGCCCAAGTTCCTGGTCAACGACGACGGCAGCCGTGGCGAGCGCAACGACGTCGTGCTGGCCGGCCTGAACCACAAGATGGGCAACCGCGGCACCAGCAACTGCCTGCTCAACTTCGGCGAGGGCAAGTTCCAGCCGCAGGGCAGGGGCGGCGCCATCGGCTACCTGGTCGGTCAGCCGCACCAGGGCCTGGCCAATATGTTCCACATGATGAACGAGGCGCGCATCGCGGTCGGCCTTGGCGCGGCGGTGCTGGGCTACACCGGCTACCTGCACGCGCTGGACTACGCGCGCAACCGCCCGCAGGGCCGCCATCCCGCGCAGAAGGACCCGGCGCAACCGCAACTGCCCATCATCGAGCACACCGACGTGCGGCGCATGCTGCTGGCGCAGAAGGCCTACGTGGAGGGCGGCCTCGGCCTGGTGCTGTACAGCGCCCGCCTGGTCGACGAGCAGAACAGCGCCGAGACGCCGGAGGCGCGCGAACACGCGGGCCGCTTGCTGGACTTCCTGACGCCGATCACCAAGTCGTGGCCGTCGCAATGGTGCGTGGAGGCCAACAGCCTGGCGATCCAGGTGCACGGCGGCTACGGCTACACGCGCGAGTACAACGTCGAACAGTTCTACCGCGACAACCGGCTCAACGCCATCCACGAGGGCACGCACGGCATCCACGGCCTGGACCTGTTGGGCCGCAAGGCCAGCATGCAGGACGGCGCCTTGTTCAAGGCCTTCGGCGCCGAGCTGCGCAAGACGGTGCGCAAGGTGCGCGGCAGCGTCGGCGCGCCCGATGCGGTGGCGGCCGGGCTGGCCGAGATCAGCCAGGAGCTGCTGGCGCACGCCGATGCGTTGGACGCGGCCTGGCAGGCAGTGGAAGTCGTCACGCAAAAGCTGTATGCTGCCGGCGACATGAACAAAACCCTGGCCAACGCCAGCCTGTACCTGGAAGCGGTCGGCCACGTCGTGGTCGCCTGGATCTGGTTGCAGCAGGCCTTGCTGGCGGCCGCCGCGCTGGATGGCGGCGACGCGGACTTCTATCGCGGCAAGCTGCAAGCCTGCCGTTATTTCTTCCGCTGGGAATTGCCGAAGGTCGAACAGCAGCTGGAACTGCTGGCCAGTATAGACACCACCACGCTCGACATGCGCGACGCGTGGTTCTGAACAAGCGAGACAAGATGATCAAGCACATCGTGATGTGGAAATTGAAGGACCATGCCGAGGGCGCCGACCGCGCCGCCAACGCGGCCAAGATGAAGGCGCTGCTGGAAGGCTGCATCGGCCTGGTGCCCGGCCTGCTGAAGCTGGAGGCCGTCGTGGCCCAGCCCGGCCTGGAGGCGACCTATGACGTGATGATGTACTCCGAGTTCACCGACAAGGCCGCGCTGGACGAATACCAGAACCATCCCGACCATGTGGCGATCAAGCCCTTCTTCGCCGCCGTGCGCGACGCGCGCCAGTGCATGGACTACGAAATCTAAGGACACCGACTATGCGTACTACCCAAGAATTGTTTTCCCTGGCCGGCAAGACCGCGCTGATCACCGGCGGCTCGCGCGGGCTGGGCCTTCAGATGGCGCTGGCGCTGGGCGAGCAGGGCGCCAAGGTCGTCATCTCCTCACGCAAACAGGCCGACCTGGACGAGGCTGTCGCCTTCCTGACCGGCCACGGCATCGACGCCCACGCGGTGGCCGCCGACCTGTCGCAGGATGCGCATGCGGACGCGCTGGTGACGGCCGCGCTGGCCCACCTCGGCCACATCGACATCCTGATCAACAACGCCGGCGCCAGCTGGGGCGCGCCGGCCGAGGACCATCCGGTTGAAGCGTGGGACAAGGTGATGAACCTGAACATCCGCAGCATCTTCGTGGTGTCGCAGCTGGTGGGCAAGCGCTCGATGATCCCGCGCGGCCACGGCCGCATCATCAACATCGCCTCGATCGCCGGCCTGGCCGGCAACCCGCCGGGCACCATGCAGACCATCGCCTACAACACCTCGAAGGGCGCGCTGGTCAACTTCACGCGCACGCTGGCGGGCGAGTGGGGCCGCCACGGCATCACCGTCAACGCGCTGGCGCCGGGCTTCTTCCCGTCCAAGATGACCAAGGGCCTGCTGGAGAAACTGGGGCCGGACGAGCTGTCCAAGGACGCCCCGCTGGGCCGCCTGGGCGACGACGAGGACTTGAAAGGCGCGGCGGTGCTGTTCGCCTCCGACGCGGGCAAGCACATCACCGGCCAGATCCTGGCGGTGGACGGCGGCGTGTCGGCGGTGTGACGATGACGTTGGAGATCCCCAAGACCTTCCGCCGCATCGTCATGGCCTCGCGTCCGCGCGGGCCGGTGACGGCGGAAAACTTCCGGATGGAGACGGTGGACATGCGCCCGCTGGACGACGGCGAGGTGCTGGTGCGCAATCACTACCTGTCGCTGGACCCGTACATGCGCGGGCGCATGAGCTCGGCCAAGAGCTACGCCGCCTCGCAGCAGCTGGACCACACGATGATAGGCGGCACGGTCGGCCAGGTGGTGGCCTCGCGCAACGATTACTTCAAGGTCGGCGAGTTCGTCGGCGGCATGCTGGGCTGGGCCGAGATGGGCGTATCCGACGGCGTGCTGCTGCGCAAGCTCGACACCACGCGCATTCCGCTGTCGGCCTACCTCGGCGTGGTCGGCATGCCGGGCATGGCGGCGTGGTATGGCTTCAACCAGATTCTTGAGGCGGCGGCCGGCGATACGGTGGTGGTGTCGGCGGCCAGTGGCGCGGTCGGCAGCGTGGTCGGGCAACTGGCCAGGCTGCGCGGCTGCCGCGTGGTCGGCATCGCCGGCGGGCCGGAGAAGTGCGAGTATGTGGTCAAGCAGCTAGGCTTCGACGCCTGCGTGGACCACAAGGCAGGCAACCTGGAGGCCGACCTGGCGGCGGCCACGCCGGAAGGTGTCGACGCCATCTTTGAAAACGTCGGCGGCGCCTGCCTCGACGCCGCGCTGGCGCGCACCAACGCCTACGCCCGCGTGGCGCTGTGCGGCCTGATCGCCGGCTTCGACGGCAAGGAACTGCCGATCAAGCATTCGCGCCTGCTGCTGCTCAATCGGCTGACGCTGCGCGGCTTCATCGTCACCGAGCATATGGAATTCTGGCAGCAGGGCTTGCAGGAGCTGGCCGTGCTGGTCGCCAATCATCAGATCAAATACCGCGAAACGGTAGCGGAGGGCCTCGCGGCCGCGCCGCAAGCGTTCATGGGCCTGCTGCAAGGGCATAACTTCGGCAAACAACTGGTCAAGCTCATCTAATGAAAACATTCAGGGACAAGGTAGTCGTCATCACCGGAGGCGCAAGCGGTTTGGGGCGCGAATTCGCCAACGTGGCGGCGCGCGAAGGCATGAAGCTGGTGCTGGCCGACGTCCAGGCCGATGCGCTGGAACGCGCGGCCGACGCGCTCAAGGCGCAGGGCGCCCGCGTCATCTCGCGCCTGTGCGACGTGCGCAAGGGCGAGCAGGTGCAGGCGCTGGCCGATGCCGCCATCGCCGAATTCGGCGCCGTGCACCTGGTGTTCAACAACGCCGGCGTGGGTTCTGGCGGGCTGATCTGGGAAAACACCGAGGCCGATTGGGAATGGGTGATGGGCGTGAACGTGTGGGGCGTGATCCACGGCGTGCGCATCTTCACCAAGCTGATGCTGGAGTCGGCCAAGAGCGATCCTTCGTTCGAGGGACACATCGTCAACACGGCGTCGATGGCGGGCCTGGTGAACGCGCCGGCGATGGGCGTGTACAACGTCTCCAAGCATGCGGTGGTGGCGCTGTCGGAGACTTTGTATCAGGATCTGCAACTGGTCGGCGCGCCGATCGGGGCATCGGTGCTGTGCCCGTATTTTGTGCCGACCGGGATCAGCCAGTCGCACCGCAACCGTCCCGAGGACGTGCGCATGACGCAGGGGCCGACCGCCAGCCAGCTGGCGGCGCAGGCCATGACGGACAAGGCGGTTTCGTCGGGCAAGGTGTCGGCGCAGGACGTGGCCGAGATGACGTTCAAGGCCATCGCCGACGGCGACTTCTACATCTACTCGCATCCGGGCGCGCTGGCCGGCGTGCAGGAACGCATGGAGCACATCGTCGCCGGCACCAACCCCGGCGATCCGTACGCCGCCGCGCCGCACGTGCGCGAGGGGTTGCGGGCGAAGATGAAGCTGGGCTGATCTTGTAGGGTGCGCGGCTGTGTTGTGTTAATGTCATGCTTGGCCAATTCTCCAACATGCCATGTTACCTGCCAGAAGACTATATTTTCTGCTGTCATTGATTGTCGCGTCAGCGCTGGTCTGGAAGGGCGTTGACTGGCTGACCCGGCCGCCCATCCAGGCCGCCGCATCCCTCATCCTGCCCTCTGCCGCTCGGCAGCATGGCGTGGCTTCGCGGCCGGCCATTGCGTCGCCGGGCAACGCGGCGCCCACCACGCCAGCCGAGGTTTCGGTCGAAGACATGGTGCGCGCCGCTGCGGGCGATCCCGGGAAGTCCCTTGCCGCCTTCAACAAGATCGACGAGTGCCTGACCCTGGAGAACGACAAGGAACTTGTCGACAACACAGACCTGAAGATCACCCGGGAGAATGGCGGTATGCAATTGCAGCTGCTTGCGCACAAGGCCGACGAGAAAGCGCTGCAAGCACTGCGCCAGGCGTGCGCCGGCTTGACCGGCAGGACCAGGCTGGACCGCTTTCAGCTGCTGGAGTACGCCGTCAACCAGCACGTGGGTGGGGCGTTGGCGCGGTACATCTTCGCCGGTCCGCATGGCGACCGCACCGCGCTGAAGGAGCGTCCGGACGATCCCGCCGTCATCGAATGGCGCCGCGACGCGCTGAAGCGGCTGGACGACAGCATCGCCCAAGGCTATCTCGACGCGGTGATGCTGAATACCTCCGCGCATCTCGAATTGGGCATGCCGGCGGGCGAGCCGGACCTCTATATGGAACAGCTGGCGACCAACAAAATAGTGACCGCCATGAACCCCGATAGCGTGGTCTACCCGCAGGAAATGCTCGACGGCTGGACCAAGACCATCAGCGCCCGCCAACGCGCCGATGCGGAGGCGCAGGCCGAGCGCATCTTCCAGGCGTGGAAGCGCCGCACGACCGCGCCGCATGCGACAATCACGCCTTCCGCAACCAGCCAAGCAAGCCAATGACCCTCACCGCCAAGCACGACATCCGCACCGGAGACTGGACCACCCTCAACGCCGAAGCAAAGCTGATACGCTTTGAAGTCTTCGTCGAAGAACAGAAAGTCCCCGCCGAGCTGGAGATGGACCATATGGACGCGGCCTGCCTGCACGCGGTGGCCTACGACGCCGGCGGCACGCCGGTCGGCACCGGGCGCCTGCTGCCGGACGGCCACATCGGCCGCATGGCGGTCCGCCAGTTCGCGCGCGGCAGCGGCGTCGGCGGCGCCTTGCTGCAGGTGCTGATGGCGCAGGCGCGCGCCCGTGGCGACAAGCAGGTGGCGCTGAGCGCCCAATCGCACGCCGCGCCGTTCTACGAGCGCCACGGCTTCGCCATCGATGGCGACGAGTTCTTCGAGGCCGGCATCGCCCACATCAATATGCAGTACACCTTTTAAGGAGCACAAGCATGACGCACATCGTCGAGAATTTCGATCCCAAGCTGGATCTGGTATTTGAACGCGACATCGATATCGCGCCGGAACTGGTGTGGGCCGCGTGGACCAAGCCGGAGCATCTGGTGCACTGGTTCACGCCATCGCCGTGGAAAACGCTGGAAGCGCATTGCGACCTGCGCCCTGGCGGCCTGTTCAGCTCCGTGATGGCCGGCCCGAACGGAGAGCGCCACGACAATCGCGGCTGCTACCTGGAGGTGGTGGAGAATCGCCGCCTGACCTGGACCGATGCGCTGGGTCCCGATTATCGACCGACCGGCAACGCCTTCATCACCGCCGTGGTGTCGATGGAGCCGCTGCCCAACGGCGGCACCCGTTACATCGCCTGCGCCCGCCACAAGGACGAGGCCACTGTCGAAGCGCACAAGCAGATGGGTTTCAAGGAGGGCTGGGGCAAGGCGCTCGACCAGCTGATCGCCCACATGAAGCAGCGGTAAAGCGCCTGGCGGCCTAGTGGATCAGCATTTCCTGCAGCGTGGCCGGCGCTTCCGCATACAGCTTGACCACGGTTGAGGTGCGCGTGCCGTAGCTCGGGCTCTCGATGCGCACCGCCGACAGCATGCGTTCCAGGTCCAGCGGCACGCCGGTTTCGGGCAGGCGCTGGTCTGGCGCTGGCGTGGTGTCGGCCAGCATTTCGAAGTAAGCGTCGTCCGGCGCGCCCAGGCACAGCAAGCTCGCGAACTGGGCCTTGGTCTTGAGTACCTTGGGCCATGGCGCATCGAGCAGTGCGTTCGACAGGCCGTACACGCCCGGTTCCAGCGGTTTGCCGTTGCGCGGATCGGCGTCGCCACGGTTGGAGAACCAGATCAGCGTTTCGCCGTCGCTCAGCACCAGGTTGAAGCCGTTGTAGGCGCCCGCGGCGGCGCGGATGGCGTCGACGTATTCCTGCGGCGTCATGCAGCCGGCCAGGAAGTCGGCCACCAGGCGGCCGCGCGAGGGCGCGTCGTCGCGGTGCTCGGACGGCGCGCGGATGTTGGTGATGGCGGCGAAACGCGAAGCCTTGCCGCACTGGGCCGGCTGGGCGATGCCCATCCAGCTGCCGCCGGCCTGCAAGTCGCGGCCGGCGAAGATCTGCGGATGTTCGGGCCACGGGGCCGCCGGGGCTGTGGCGCGCTGGTAGAACTCATCGCGGTTGGCGGCGGCAACCAGCGGCACGGCCGGGATCACCCGCCAGGCAAAAACGATCAGGCACATGGGACTAGATCCGTAAAGATTTCGGTGTGGCGCGGGCCGGCGGTCCAGGCGGCCAGGCCGGCTAGTTCGACGGCGGCGTCCAGCGTGGCGGCGAATCCGGCCGGCGTGGCGGTGTAGACTTCCATCCATGTCTGCATGCCGTCCTTGACCTCCGGACGGCGCTTGAGCTGGCACGCCACGCCATGCCGCACGCCCAGCGCGGCCTGCATCGGGACGACCGCCGCCAGCAAGGACGCCGCGTCGGCATCCTTGACCTGATAATAAATGTAGAGGTCCATGCTAGAGGTCGAGTGGGTCCAGCACGTAGGGCATGTCGAGGAAGGTGAGCGGTACGCCGTCCGCCGAGCCGAGGCGGACCGAGGCCGCTTCGATGGCGGCCAGTTTCATTTCCACCAGCGCGTCGATGCCGCCCTTGCCGTTGGGCGCGGCGTTGACGATCATGCCGCATGGCTGTTCCGGATCGGCCGTGGCGAACACCTCCACGCCGGCAGCGGCGGCCGCGTCGGCGATGCTGACCAGGGTGGTGCGCCGCTTGAGCTTGCCCAGGTACTGGCTGCGCGCGACGATTTCCTGTCCCGGGTAGCAACCCTTCTTGAAGTTGACGCCGCCCAGCAGCTCGAAGTTAATCATCTGCGGCACGAACTGTTCCTGCGTGGCCTTGGTGATCTGCGGGATGCCGGCATGGATTTCCGACAAATGCCAGGCGTCGGTGCGGCCCACGGACAGCTTGGCGGCCAGCTCCGGCACCACCGTCTGCGCCACTTCGGCCGACATCAGCCACTGGTAGCGCGGCGCGCCGAACACGTCGGCCACGCGGACCAGCGTGCCCAGTGGATGGTCGACCTTGGTGAACGGCTTGGCCGGCAGCGGGTCGAACCAGTTTTGCAGCGCCTCTTCGGCCATGCCGCCGCCCAGGCCGAGTACGACCTGGCTGGCCGGCAGTTCGGTGGCGTCGCTCAGCTTGGTCTTGGCGCGCAGCACGAACATGCCCAGCCGCTTCTGGATCGGCGCCTGGATCTCGCGCGGCAGCTGCAGGAAGATGGTGGTTTCGTTACGCCACATCAGGAACGAGGCCAGCAAGCGGCCCTTCGGCGAGCAATACCCCGCCAGGCGCACTTCGCCCAGGCCCAGGTGCTCGACGTCGTTGGTCAGCTGATTGTGCAGGAAACTGGCGGATTCCTCGCCGTCCAGCGCGATCAGTCCCTGGTCGCCAAGCGGGGCGACAAAGCCCACGGCCAGCTGCGTGGTGGTCAGCGGCTGGGCTTGCTGTGCTAAAAGTTCATTCCAAGAAGACATAATTTCCAATAATTTGACGATTAAAGCATTATCATTACGGGCTCATTATAGTGATGTCGGACGGATCGCGTCGGATGCCTTACAAAACGCGGCACTGGCGGACTGTGCCAAGAAGTGGCAAGCTGTGCGACTTGTTCCAACCCTACGGCTTTAACAATGGCTTTTATTAAAAAAATCATCACCCTGTGCATCTTGCTGGCAATCGCCGGCGGCGCTTATTTCATGTACTGGTCGCAGCATCCGATCATTGGCGATGAGATCGAAGCCATCGAATTCAACATCGCGCCCGGCAGCGGCGCCCACGCCGCCGGCCAGCAGATCGCCGAGGCGGGCGTGCCCATCGAGCCGGTGCTGTTCAACCTGCTGGCGCGCGTGACCGGCAAGAGCGCCAGGCTGAAGGCCGGCACATATGAACTCAAGCCGGGCACCACGCCGCTGCGCCTGATCGAACAGCTGGTGCGTGGCGAGTTCGCCCAGGAACAGCTGACCATCATCGAAGGCTGGACCTTCCGCCAGATGCGGGCGGCCATCGCCGCCCACAAGGGCCTGAAACACGATACGGTCGCCATGTCGGACAAGGAAGTGATGAGCGCCATCGCCTCCGACTACAAGCAGCCCGAGGGCCTGTTCTTCCCCGATACCTATCTGTTCGCCAAGGGCGCCAGCGATCTGCAGATCTACAAGCAGGCGCACGCCATGCTGCTGAGCCGCCTGAACGAGGCATGGGACAAGCGCGATCCGGCGCTGCCGTACAAGACGCCGTACGAGGCGCTGACCATGGCCTCCATCGTCGAAAAGGAAACCGGGCAGAAGTCCGAGCGCGGCATGATCGCGGGCGTGTTCGTCAACCGCCTGAAGCTGGGCATGCTGCTGCAGACCGATCCGACCGTGATCTACGGCATGGGCAGCAAATACGACGGCAAGATCCACAAATCGGATCTGGAGACCGACACCCCGTACAATACCTACACGCGCACCGGCCTGCCGCCGACCCCGATCGCCTTGCCGGGCGTGCAATCGCTGACGGCCGCGCTGGCCCCGGCCAAGACGCCGGCGCTGTATTTCGTCTCCAAGGGCAACGGCACCAGCCAGTTTTCAGATAATTTGAACGACCATAACCGGGCGGTCAACAAGTTCCAAAGATAAGTTTTAGGCAATTCATGACTCAACACCGCGGTAAATTCATCACCTTCGAAGGCATAGACGGCGCCGGAAAATCGACCCACATCGCCTTTGTCGGCGACTATCTCAAGGCGCGCGGCGTCGATGTGGTCAGCTCGCGCGAGCCGGGCGGCACGCCGCTGGGCGAAAAGCTGCGCGAGCTGGTGCTGCACGAAAAAATGCACCTGGAAACCGAAGCCCTGCTGATGTTCGCCAGCCGCCGCGAGCATATCGCCCAAGTGATCGAGCCGGCGCTGCATCGCGGCGCCTGGGCCATTTCCGACCGTTTCACCGACGCCAGCTTCGCCTACCAGGGCGGCGGACGCGGCATGGACCTGGCCAAGCTGGAGGCGCTGGAGCACTGGGTGCATCCACATTTGCAGCCGGACCTGACGCTGCTGTTCGACGTGCCGCTGGAAGTGGCGCGCGCGCGGCTGGACGCCACCCGCTCGCTGGACAAGTTCGAGCAGGAGAAGGCCGATTTCTTCGCCTCCACCCGCAACGAGTACCTGCGCCGCGCGACGCAATTCCCGGCCCGTTTCCGCGTGATCGATTCGACCCAGTCCATCGCCGACATCCAGGTCCAGATCGCGGCCATCCTCGACCAATTGTTAGCGTGACAACAATGAGCAATTCGATATATCCATGGCAGGAGTCGTCCTGGCAGCAGCTGCAACTGCTGCGCCAGCGCATGCCGCACGCCATCCTGTTTCATGGCGCCGCCGGGATAGGCAAGTCCGACTTCATCGAACGTTTCGCCCAGGGCCTGCTGTGTGAGGCCGTGCTGCCGGACGGCCACGCCTGCGGCCAATGCGCCTCCTGCGGCTGGTTCTCCCAGCAAAACCACCCGGATTACCGCCGCGTGCGGCCGGAGGCGCTGGAAGACGAGCCCGCCGAAGGCGAGGAGGGCGACGGCGAGGCCAAGAAGACCGCCAAGTCGACCAAGGCGCCGTCCAAAGAGATCAAGATCGAGCAGATCCGCAACCTGGCGGACTTCATGAACATTTCCACCCACCGCCAGGGGCTGCGGGTGGTGGTGCTGTATCCGGCCGAGGCGCTGAACATGCCGGCCTCCAACGCGCTGCTGAAGACGCTGGAGGAACCGCCTCCGGGCACGGTGTTCCTGCTGGCCTCCAACAGCCTGGACCGGCTGCTGCCGACCATCCTGTCGCGCTGCCGCAAGTTCGCGCTGCCGATGCCGAGCCACGCCGAGGCGCTGGCCTGGCTGAAGACGCAGGGCGTGCCCGACGCCGACAGCTGGCTGCGCGAGCAGGGCGGCGCGCCGCTGGCCGCGATGGCCCAGGCCGAGGTGGGCAACCGCGACGATCTGGAAGTGCTGTTGCAGTTGCTGGCCCATCCGAGCGTCGAAGGCGCGTTGAAAGTTGCCGACAAACTGCAAAAAGTGCCGCTGAGTGCACAAGTTTCTTGGTTGCAGCGCTGGCTTTATGATGTGTTTTCCTACAAACTGGCAGGTAACATCCGTTACTATCCGCGCTACCAGAAGGAACTGGCCAGCCTGGCCGGCAAGATCCATGTCAGCCGCCTGCTGGCCGCCATCAAGGGCGCCAACGAGCGGCGGGCGACTGCCGATCACCCGCTGTCGCCGAAGCTGTTCCTGGAGGATATGTTGCTCGAATACACCGCCTGCTGCGCCTGAAGGGAATTAGATGTCCGCTGCCAGTCCACTTGATCCGAATACCGTGCCCGTTGCGCGGCCGACGGTCTTGTCGCTGGCGATCAAGGAGAAGGCCGCGTTGTACGCGGCCTACATGCCTTTCCTGAAGAACGGCGGCATGTTCGTGCCGACCCAGAAACCCTACAAAATCGGCGACGAGATCTACCTGATCCTGGCGCTGATGGACGATACCAACAAATACCCGATCGCCGGCAAGGTCGCCTGGATCACGCCGGCCGGCGCGCACAACAACAAGGCGCAGGGCGTGGGCGTGCACTTCCCCGAAGACGAAAGCGGCCAGCGGGCCCGCCTGCGCATCGAAGAAATCCTCGGCGCGGCGCTGCGATCCTCGCGCGCCACGCATACGCTTTAATCCCTCACCGCTTCCGATATGACCACAGCTTTCCGCCATCGCCTCGCCACGCTTGATGATTTGCCCACCATCGTTGCCATCTATAACAGCACCATCGCCTCGCGCGAAGTCACCGCCGATACCGAGCCGGTGTCGGTGGAATCGCGCCTGGGCTGGTTCAACGAGCATACGCCCGAGAAGCGTCCGCTGTGGATCATCGAACAGGCCGACGATGCCGCCAGCCAGCCGGAAGTGCTGGGCTGGATGTCGTATTCGAATTTCTATGGCCGTCCCGCGTACTCGGGCACGTCCGAGATTTCGATCTACATCGCCGAGGCCTGGCGCGGCAAGGGCATCGGCGGCTACTGCATCGCGCAAGCCATCGCCCATGCGCCGGCAATCAAGGTCCACACCTTGCTGGGCTTTATCTTTGGCCACAACCAGCCCAGCCTGGGCCTGTTCGCCAAGTTCGGCTTCGAGACCTGGGCCAACCTGCCCAAGGTGGCCAACCTGGACGGCATCGAGCGCGACCTGATCATCCTGGGCAAGCGCGTCGCCTAAGCCTTATTTCAGCGCACGGTCGACGGCCGCGCGGATCTGGGCGGTCGCGCAGACCACCGCCGAATGGCCGCAATCGCCCTCCAGCAGCGTGGCCGTGGCACGGATGCGGCGCGCGAACGCCAGCGCCGGCGCGGGATTGACGATCAGGTCCTGGCGCGGGTTGATGATGTGGACGCGCGCTTTCACCTTGCCGGCGGCGTCGTCGCCAATGTCCTGCGTCAGGAAGGCGCGCATTTGCCAGCGCGTGTCGTTGGCGTCGGCCGCGTCCGGGTCGTCGGCGATGGTCTCCGCGATGAATTTGTCCACCTCGGCCGGCTTGGTCTGGGCAGCGCGGTAGGCCGGCGTGTCGAAGTTCAGCGAGAAGATCTGGTGGTACAGCGGCAGCTTCGGGTTCTGCTTGTACTCGCCGTTGGCGTAGTCCGGGTCGGCCAGCATCGCCGCCTCCTCGGTGCGCCAGAACAGCAGGTCGTAGCTGGTCTGGCGCGGCGTGCCGGCGATGGGCACGGCCACATCCATGTAGCCGGGATGGCTGACCATCCACTGGAAAGTCTGGGTCGCGCCCATCGAGTAGCCCACCATCGCGTGGATGTGCTTGAGGCCCAGTTTTTCGGTCAGCAGGCGATATTCGGATTCCACCATGTCGCGCACCGTGAAGGCCGGGAAGGCCGTGCCGTGCTGCGTCGCGCTGTTGGACGGCGAGCAGGCCACGCCGTTGCCGATCGCGTCGACCACGATCACGTAGTGGCCGGCGGTGTTGAACAAGCCCTTCGGCCCCAGCAGCGCAACCGCTTCGACGCTCTTGCCGGTGTGCCAGGGCAGGAACACGACCGCGTTCGAGCGGGCGGCGTTCAGGGTGCCGATGGTGCGGTAGCCGAGCTTGCAATCCTTGATGACGGCGCCGCTTTCCAGACGCACATCGCCCAGGTCGGCGAATTGCTGGGGAGGCGGCTCGGCGGCGGCGGCCAGCGGCAGGGCAAGTGCGAGGGCAAGGCGGATGGACATCAGGCGGGCTTCTGAGTTGAATGGAACGCCGATTCTAGGCCAGGCGCGCTTGGGTTACAATCACGGCATGTTTATCGATTCCCACTGCCACATCAATTTCCCCGAGCTGGCTGCTCGCATGCCCGAAATCCTGGCCAAGATGGCCGACAACAAGGTCACCCACGCACTGTGCGTGTCGGTCGACCTGCCGGATTTTCCACAAGTGCTGGCGCTGGCCCACGAGTATCCGCACATCTACGCCTCGGTCGGCGTGCATCCGGATTACGAGGACACGCCCGAACCAACCGTTGAACAACTGGTGGAGCTGGCCGACGACCCGAAAATCATCGCCATCGGCGAGACCGGGCTGGATTATTTCCGCCTGCAGGGCGACCTGGAATGGCAGCGCGAGCGCTTCCGCACCCACATCAAAGCATCAAGAATCACGCGTAAGCCCTTGATTATCCACACCCGCAGCGCCAGCGAAGACACGATACGCATCATGCGCGAAGAGGGCGCGGGCACCGAGGCTGGCGGCGTGGCCGGCGTGATGCACTGCTTTACCGAGTCGCTGGAAGTGGCGCGCGCGGCCATCGAGATGGGTTTCTACATCTCGTTCTCCGGCATCGTGACCTTCAAGAGCGCCAAGGATCTGCAGGCGGTGGCGCTGGAAGTGCCGCTGGAGCGCATCCTGATCGAGACCGATTCGCCGTACCTGGCGCCAATGCCGCATCGCGGCAAGATGAACGAGCCGGGCTTCGTGGCCCACGTCGGCGAGTACATCGCCAAGCTCAAGGGCATCCCGGTGGAGCAGGTCGCCGAACAGACGACTGCCAATTTCTTCAAATTATTCAACGTGGTAGCGTGACTTCCTAATGCAGATTCTCTCCAAGCGCCGCTTGCTTTTAACGGCCATGGCCGCCTTCCTGACGATCCCCGCGCTGGCGGCCGAGCAGACCGACGACGAGGTCGATCTCTTCCGCGCCATCCAGCTGGACAACGTCTCCGGCGTTAAAAAGCTGCTCGAACGCGGACTGAGCCCGAATCTGCGCGAGCCGGGCGGCGAGACCGCGCTGATCGTCGCGATGCGCTACGAGGCCTATCGCGTCGCCACCTTGCTGATGGATCAGCCCGGCATCGACCTGGAAGCCAAGGCACCCAACGGCAACACCGCGTTGATGATGGCGGCTTTCCGTCAAAGCAAGGCCACCGTGCTGGACATGATCAAGCGCGGCGCGCAGGTCAACCAGAAGGGCTGGACCGCCTTGCACTACGCGGCGGCGGCCGGCAGCACCGAGATCACCAGCATCCTGCTGGAACACCACGCCTACATCGACGCCGAAGCCCCGTCCGGCATGACGCCGCTGATGATCGCCGCCCGCGAGGGCCAGGAAAAAGTCGTGGAGTTGTTGCTGGAGCAGGGCGCCGACGCGACCCTGAAGGACGGCGGCTTCCACCAGACCGCCGCCGAGTTCGCAACCAAGGCCGACAAGCCGTGGATCGCGAAAACCATCGAAGCCCACCTGGCCGCGAAGGCAAAACGCTAATCCGCATGCCGAATTGACAACGCCCGAATTGGCGGGTTTTTGGCGCGTAGTTCCCGGCTTGGTTGGTCCGCATTGTTGACGATAATGGGTCCAATGCATTGCTCCCAGACGCAATGCTCATCAACCAAGGATATCCATGCTGAACGAACGCGAGATTGAAAGCTGCTATCTGGGGCAATTCATTCCAGTCCACTACCATCACAACATGCTCGGCTTCAAGTCGGCCATCGACTACGCGGTCAAGCCCGGCGCCAAGGTGCTGGAGCTGGGCGGCGGCACCGGTGTGCTGTCGTGGTTCGCGGCGGCCAAGGCGGACAAGGTGTATTGCGTCGAGTTCAATCCCGACATGGTCAAGGAAGCACGCAAGATGCTGGCCCTGAACCCCAACGGCGAAAAGGTCGAGGTGGTTCATGCCGACGCCTTCGAATACCTGCCGCCGGAGCCGGTCGATGTCGTCATCTGCGAGATGATCCACGTCGGCATGCTGCGCGAGAAGCAGGTGGAGGTGATCGAATCGTTCAAGCGCCGCTATACCGAGCGCTTCGGCGGTCCGCTGCCGGTGTTCCTGCCCGAGGCCGTGATCATGGCGGTCCAGCCGCTGCAGCAGGAATATGACTTCGAAGGCTTCTACGCGCCCATCGTGCAGTTCCAGGAAACCAATGTGATCTATCCCGGCACGGTGGAACTGGCGCAGCCGGCCGTGTACAGCATCATCGACTTCAACCAGCCGAATGACCTGACCTACGCGTGGCAGGGCAAGTTCGTGGTCGAGCGCAACGGCGAGATCAACGCCATGCGCTTCGTGACCAAGAACATCCTGGCCGTGGTGTCCGAGCGTTCGACCACCATCGACTGGCTCAACCACTACATGACGCTGCCGCTGGCCACCCCGGTCAAGGCGCGCGAGGGCGACGTGCTGCAAGTGAGCTTCCAGTACCGCGCCGGTGGCTCGATTCCATCGCTGCAGGCCTCGCTGCGTGCTGAAATCCTGTACGAAGCGGCGCTGCAACCGGCCAGCTACGTGCCGGCCTTCGCTTAAATAGCCCTTCACGCGGGTCGTTCCGAAGCGTATATTTCGTCTTTTGCAGAAAGAAATATATGGAAAAGATCGACCAGCGCTACCTCATCCAGCAGAACAAAATCGCCGACGGCGAGACCAAGCCGCCGGTGTTTGCCAAAGTCATGCGCAGCAAGGACGGCGTCTTCGAGGGCGTGTCCTTCATCAAATCCAAAGAGAAGGCCACGGTATTGACCATCGAAGAGGCCAATCAGGCGGTGGCGTGGGCCAACAAGAAGAAGCCCAACGCCAAAGAGTACGTGACCAAGATTATCTGCGTCGGCCAGTAATCAAGACCTAGCGCGTATCGAAGGTCGCTTGCACTGCCTTGTCCGGGCTCGACGGATTGAGGCTTTGCTGGCTGAGGAAGCTGCGCGCATCCTGCAAGCCGGCGTTGTACTCCACATCCTGCATGACCATCGAATTGGCGATGGTCCATTCGCGGGACACCGTGCCCGATGCCGGTTGCAGCCGCATCTCCGCCAGCACTTCGGCCTGGCCAACGCCCGCCGCCAATTTATCCAGCCAGGTTTTCGCCCAGGCCCCCAATTCAGGTTCGCGGATGTTATGCGCCATCAGCTTGAGGGCGTTGCGTGCCTTGGGCATCTCTCCCGCATAGGCGTAGGCCAGCGCGGCCTGGCGGGCCAGCGTGTTGACCTCGTGCGCGTTCTTCCAGCCCGTGATGGCCGCCTGCAGCGTGGCCTCGTCCGGCGCGGCGCCGGCCTTCACCCCGGCCTGGTACAGCGCGGAGGCCGCCTCGGCCGACTTAGGATCCAGCGTCAGTGCGCGGCTCAGGCTGGCGCGTCCGGCGTCCGTCTGATTCAGGCGCAGCTGCGCCTCTCCCAGCAGATAAAACACTTCCGCGCCGGCATCCGGCTTGCCCGCCGCCGAGGTCAGGTAGGGCAGTGCGTCCTGAGGGTTGCCCCAGTCGATCTGCGCCCGGCTGAGCACGCGCTGGACGTAGGCGTTGGCGGGATAGCGCGCGGCCGCCTCGGCGGTACGGCGCAGCAGCGACTCGCCGGTCTTGCGGTCGGGGCAGGACTTGAGCGCCGCCTCCGTCAGCACGAATTCGCCGGACGACTCCGGCAGGCTGTCGAAGTTCATCACGGCCGCCGGCAACGTGGGGATGTTCACCGTCAGCACCGCCTGCTTTTGCAGCCGGTAGCGCCACAGCGTGGTGCTCAGCTCGCTCACCTTGAGGCCGTAGGCCTGCTCGAAGGCCTCGGTGATCGGCACTTCGCGGTAGACCGCGCTCAGGTAGTCGACCAGGCGCTTGCGGTTGTCGTCGGTCGACAGCATGTAATGGGTCAGCAGCCAGGAGCGGGCGGCGAACTCCAGCTTGATGCCGGCGGTGGAGGCATAGTTCTGGCCGCGCGAATCGTTCTGCTCCAGCACGTCCTTGTATTCCAGGCTGTAGCGGTGGCCGTTCCCCAGGAAGTTCAGGTAGCGGCCCAGGCTGGCCGGCGTGCGGCCGACCACCATCTCGGTGTCGGTGAAGCGCACGCTGGCGAAATAGTGCGCCATGCCGTCGATGAAGGAGATCGGCGCGCGGATGTCGGTGTAGCGGTACAGGAAGTGGCGGGTGTAGGCCTCGTACAG
>Ga0308157_10004674_pt1 | contig 17911 bp, 19 predicted proteins | sample PhyBR1_FD_201035 | JGI IMG/M metagenome (GOLD analysis project Ga0308157, IMG submission 201035) | Phyllosphere microbial communities from UC Gill Tract Community Farm, Albany, California, United States - DLSLB.R1 | ecosystem: Host-associated > Plants > Phyllosphere > Unclassified | place: USA...
CCCAATAAAATATTAAAAACAAAATGGGCACGGTTGAGCGGGTCTTGAATGTCGTAGCCATTTTCACGTAGAAAATCTTGAGCTTTTTCATGAGCACGTGCATGCGCTGCTTCTTGACGAACAAATCCGATCACTTCTTGTTTTAATGTTTCATCGGTAATGAGGGGAAGGGTTTTGTTAAATACGCGGCAAAACCAAAATTCGCCAGCAGGCAAAAGCATATTAATCCCATTGGCTACATGTGAGCATAGCGGATCATCCGGCATCCAACATACAGATGACTCTGTAAAATCGAAATGTACCTTCCTTGCTTTAAGCTGATGATTCCCTGTGATCATATACGTCACCCTATTCATAATTGTTTATTTAATGCGAATGGGTCATTTTTAGCATTGAGTAAAGTTAATCACCATGTGCATAAGGGACAAAAATATCCTTTGAATGGTTTGTTCAGATAAAAAGCGCTCTCAGCTCGTGTTTTTCAGACTTCACTCAATAAAAAAGGCTCCTTCGTTAAAAGGAGCCTTTGTCTTTAAATTTTAAGTTTTAAATGACTTAAGCTTATTGATTTATTTTTATAAGCTGAAACACTTTATTATAAAGTTCACAGCGAGTAATTCACCGTGCCGAGAAGCTAGATCGCTTGCCACTGATCTTTCACTTCTTCTGAGTTTTTATTGAGTATGACTTGGTTTTCTTTCACTTCCCCAATCCACGCAGTAGGAATAAGGTGATGTTGGCCGCTTTCGTCTCGGGTCAACTTTAATTGATTTTCACCATCTAAATGGTCGACTGTTCCTACTTTAGTACCACATGAAGCAATAACATCTGCGTGTTTTTTAATATCATTAATATTTAAAGTATTCATTTTGGACCTCTTCTTTACAAATAGAAAAACGGTAGAAACTAAGTTACTTGAAATAATGGGCTAAATGTTGGGTTTTTAATAATCCTTACATGATGGGTTTATAAGTTCACCTAATAAGTGCATTTGAATAACAATGAAATAATTAGATATAAATCTAATAATATTTATCTTTTTATTACAATTTATGTGTTTATTTAAACAGTTGGGTTCAGATAGGGTTAATTTAATACTTGTAAATAATTAATCGTAATGAATAGCAAAATACCTATAAACATGACGATATTGAGTATGTTGAGTGAATTTGAATATGCGTTAGCTGAAGATAAAAGTAAGCAGCGTCTAAATTTGCTCTATCACTTGGTAAAATCAGCAGAAAATTTACCTTATCCTACCTCTGGACAAACTTATCAGCGTTGGCAGCTTTTTGCTCAGATTGCAGGTTTTGATTTAAGTCTAGCTAAATTGTTTGAATCACATTGTGATGCTTTAAGTATTTTAAACGAATTAGGTTACCAAGTTGAAATAGATAATCAGATTTGGGCGGTTTGGGCAGCAGACGGTGGACCAGCGCCTTTGCAAATAAAAGATAATCTTTGTAAGGGCATAAAACCTTGGTGCTCTGGGGCGGAATTTATTCAAAAAGCTTTAATAAGTTATAAAGATAACGAAGGACAATCACAGCTTTGTATTGTTGATTTAAATCATTCATCAATTAGTACCGATTTAAGCCAATGGCATGCAGTTGGGATGCACGCTACGCAGACAGCCAGAGTCACTTTTGAAAATACGCCAGTTAAACCCATCGGTCAGCCTAACGCTTATTTAGAGCGTCCGGGGTTTTGGCATGGCGCTGCTGGGGTGGCGGCTTGTTGGTACGGTGCCGCCGTTCGTTTAGCTAATTTTTTACATCAGAGTTGTCAGGTAAATCCAAGTGCATTTAAAAAAATGTATTTAGGTGAATTAGCTCAGCAGTTAGAAATCACTAAACAATATTTTCAATATGTCTCGGCTCTGATTGATAAACAGCCTATGTTAAGTCATGAGCGTGAGGTGCGTATATTACGTGCGCAAACGGAGCAATGTTGTCAGAAAGTCATTGAACTGGTTGGAAAAGCATTAGGCGCTCGACCTTTTTGTGAGCAATCTACTTTTGCAAATTTGATGGCTGATTTGCCTGTATTTATTCGGCAAAGTCATGCGGCTTTTGACTATGAACAGATTGCGGAACTTTGTTGGCCGGAGGAAAGTTTATGGGAACTTTAAATCATCCTCTTGTAGAAGACCGTATGATTTCGGGCGAAGGAACACCGAAAGAGAAGTGGCTACAGGCATTTGAAGAGCATCCCTTAGATTCTCTTAATCTTGAGTCATTGCACTTTAAAAGAGTGGTGATTGTAGCTCCACATCCAGATGATGAAATTCTGGGTTGCGGGGGATTAATGCAGCAACTCATGGCGCAGAATTGCAAAATTATTATTTTAGCAGTCAGTAATGGAACCCAAAGTCATCCTGATTCTAATAAATATAGTCCAGATGAGCTCAATATTCTTCGACCACAAGAAAGTTTGGCTGCTTTGAAGTGTTTAGGTGTTACAGAAGCTGTCGAGCGAATTGAACTCAATTTATTAGATGGGCAGATACATTGCCAGACTACACAACTTTGGCAGGGCTTAGGCAGAATAGTTCAAGCAGAGGATATCCTCATTTGTAGCTATGCATTTGATGGTCACCCAGACCATGAAGCCGTGGGGAAAATAGTACAAGCTTTTGCAGAAGATCGGCAGTTAGTGTGTTTACACGTCTTAATCTGGGCGTGGCATTGGGCTATGCCTTTAGATCCGAGAATTGATTGGCATCGAGCAAAAGCTTATAAGCTGACAGAAGAACAATTAGCAAAAAAACATGAAGCAATATTGCAGTTTAAAACCCAAATTGAAGTAGATCAAAGTACGGGAAAGGCTGCAATTTTATCTCCAAATACAATTAGCCGTTTATTAATGCCTTATGAGGTTTATCTGAGTGATTCATTCTCGCATGTATTTTGAAGAGTTGTATCGTAATAATAATGATCCATGGGGCTATGATTATCATTGGTATGAAGCTCGCAAAAGACAAATTTGTCTTGCATTATTAACACGACAACACTATCAAAAAGTTTTAGAAGTTGGCTGTTCAAATGGGCATTTGAGTGTTCATTTAGCTCAACGTGCTGCCCAGCTTTTGTGCCTAGACGTTTCTGATTATGCCGTTCAACTTGCCTCTCAACGCTTGCACGCATTTGAACATGTGGTTGTTGAAAATAGAAAAATACCAGAAGAGTATTTAGTTCAAAAGTTCGATCTCATTCTTATTAGTGAAGTGGCTTATTATTTGTCCGAAGCCGAATTACATCAGTTTATAGAAAAATTAAAGCATAGTTTAAATGTCGATGGGGAAATTCTTTGCTGCCACTGGCGTCATGAAATTAAAGACTTCGAATTAAATGCTCAGCAAGTACATCAAAGCTTTCAACAACATTTTCCATTTCATCATTATTTAAGTTTAAACGATCCAGATTTCATGGTTGATCTTTGGACAGTGAACTCATCGTCATTAGCACAGCAGGAAGAGCTAAGATGAAAATAGGCGTTGTCGTCCCAGCTCATAATGAAGAGCAATATTTATCAGCCTGTCTACACTCCATTCACGTTGCCAGAGAAAACGTGAGTAATTATCAAGTGGAAGTTGTTGTTGTACTTGATAATTGTACAGATCAATCATGGTCCGTGGTACAAAGCCATCAGGTTAATTGGATTGAGTGTCACTATGGCTGTGTTGGAAAGGCAAGAGATGTGGGTATTCGTCATTTAATTGAACGCGGCGTGACCTGGATTGCATGCACAGATGCAGATAGTGTAGTAAGTCCTGATTGGTTGCTATATCAAATTCAGCATCAACCCACAGATGCAATTTGCGGTACGGTCAGTCTGGATGATTTAAGTCACTTATCCATGATCAAGCAGCAGAAATATTTAGCGCATTATCAAGATCAAATGAATCATCAGCATATTCATGGGGCAAACTTAAGTTTCAGTGCCGAGGTTTATCTTGAGGTGGGAGGTTTTGAGCCTATTTCGTGTCATGAAGATATTTCTTTAATTGAGAAATTTAAAAGAAAATCTCGGAGTATTACGTGGAGTAATTTAGTTCGAGTGACAACAAGTAGCAGATTAAACGGACGCACCCCAGAGGGGTTATCGTACTTTTTAAACAATTTATAAGAGGTCAAAGCATGATTTGCCCTAATATAGAAATATTTTTTAGATTTTTAGGGTCATATTTTATATTAATTATTTTACCTACCTTGTATTTATCATGATCTTTCTTACGGATGATCACTTTTAGGTTTTCAGTCTTTATCCATAAAATAAAAAATGTTATCGCCGTAAATAAATGGCGGTAGAAGTGAATAACTCAGATGAGCGAAAAACAGGAATACAGTCAATGAAGCCAAGTATATAATCTACTTGTTGTATTTGTGACTACATATGTAAATAACTCTTATTATAAATTCACTTAACGCCTAAAATTCTCGAAAATAAAGTTTTAAGGGGTAGAGGATTGGATTTTTTAGTTTTTTTTCGTGAATTAAAAGTTGAATTAAGCCATTATCCGTGGCTTGAGATGGTTGTTTCACTCACGATTTTGATTTTATTTGCAGCTTTGGCAAATTTTATTGCTAAACGGATTATTGTTCGGGGTGTTCGGCACTTAGTTACAAAACTCAAATCACCAAATCAATCTATTTTTGCTCAGCATAGTGTCATAAAAAAGTTTGCGAATATTGTGCCGGCCGTTGTCATTATGAACGGTATTGCAACAGTTCCTCATCTCACTCAGAAATTTATTTCTTTTGTAGAAATGGGGGCGCAGGCATTTATTTTTCTAACACTCGCGCTTACAGTCAGTGAGCTGTTAAATATCTTCAATCTTATTTATCAGCGGAATCCGAAATCTAGAAATAAGCCGATTAAAGGTTACTTACAACTTGTTAAATTAATTTTATTTGTCGTTTGTGGCCTGATGATTTTAGGAACCTTTCTTAAAAAGGATGTGTTCACTTTACTTGCAGGTTTTGGTGCGATGGCAGCGGTATTAATGCTCGTTTTCCAAAATACCATTCTATCTTTGGTTGCCAGTGTGCAAATTGCATCTTATGACATGGTCCGTATTGGTGACTGGATTGAGATGCCTTCACTGAATGCAGATGGAGATGTAATTGATATTTCTTTACACACGGTGACTGTTCAAAATTTTGATAAAACCTACACCACTATTCCCACCAATAAGCTGGTTACCGATACTTTTAAAAACTGGCGAGGCATGAGTAATTCTGGCTGCCGTCGAATGAAGCGTTCACTCTTTCTAGATCAAAGTAGTGTTCATTTTATGACTGATGAAGAACAACAAAAGCTCAAAGAATTTTTATTATTAGATCAATATCTTGATGCAAAGAATTCTGAAATTGAAGAGTTTAATAAGCAGTTAAGTAATCAGTCACGCTATAATAAACGCCGTTTAACCAACATCGGCACATTTAGAGCGTATGTTGAATTTTACTTGCGCCAGCATAAAGGTATTGCACAAAATCAAACCATTATGGTTCGCCAATTACAACCTACTAGCCAAGGTTTGCCTTTAGAAATTTATGCGTTTAGCAATACAACTGCATGGGTTTCTTATGAAGCGATTCAGTCAGACATTTTTGATCATTTAATTGCGATTCTTCCAGAGTTTGGCTTACGAGTCTATCAGGCACCTTCAGGTCATGATTTGCAAAGATTAACAGCAGAGATTAATCCAAGTTAAATTTTAAGCTGTAAATAACAGCTCTTAAACTACTTTGAAAAAGCTCTCATATGGGGGCTTTTTTAATTTTTATCACTCTTTAATTTTCCTATTAGCCATTATTTTAAAACATTAATTTTTACTTCTTGACCGTTCTGACATAGGAATTGTCCTTTAATGATATTAACAAGTTCTGTTTTGGAACTTAATGTGTAGTTATCTTGAGGAAGAGAAAAAGAACATGTACCCAAACACATTCAAAGATATGGCTTCCAAAACTTTATGGCCTTTATTTCCACGTCGTGTTGCTTTTGAGTGGAATGAATCACCATTGCACTGGATGCCCCAATCTCCAATAGGAAGTCATGCTGTAAATCATTTCAGTTTTACGCTTGTGCGAGGAGAATACTTTTTCTGCCGTATTTTTAATAAGGCTTTGCCTTTTATAACTGATGAAAAATTAAAAAAAGATGTAGAAACTTTTATCCGCCAAGAAGCGATTCATGCTCAAGCGCACAAAGAATCTGTTGAAAAATATATTCAGCGTTACGGAGTTGATATTGAAAAGCAGTATGAGCGCGTAATTGAACTCTTTGATTATATGCTTGCAGATAAGCCTTTTGGAAAAGCGCTACCAAAGCGTATGCAAAAGTCTTGGTTATTGTTTCGTGTAGGTATTGTCGCTGCTGCTGAACATTACACCTGTGCATTAGGCCAATATGTTTTGACAAAAGCACATTGGGAAGAAAAAGGGTGTGACCCAGCAGTAAGTGATTTATTTACTTGGCACTGTGCAGAAGAAGTTGAACATAGAACAGTTGCTTTTGATTTATTTGAGCATTTAGGCAGTAGTTATGCATTACGTGCTGCGATCATGAGTATTACGGCACCCATTTTTACTTATTTAATGGTTAAAGGCACGCAAGAGCTTGCAGCAGTAGATCGTAGTTTACCTAAATCTCAGCAAAGCTTAGGCCGTCTTGATTTTTGGAGACAATGGTTTAAAGCAAGCTCCCAGCAGTTGGTGCCAAGTCCTGTCTGGTTTATGACGATCACTAAAAACTTTTTTAAACCTTCATATCATCCTTACTATGAAGGTTCAACCGAGCTTGCATTGGATTATATAAATCGTTCACCAGCGGTCAAACTTTATGAAGAAATACAAAAAGGATTGGTGAGCTAATATGAATACAACTATTGAAAAACAACAAAGGTATATTCAGTCGGCTGATGTCACTCTATCTATTTATGAATGGGGGCAGGCATCCGTAGGCTGTGAAACCTTGGTCTTTATTCATGGTTATCCAGACGAGGCACAGATCTGGGATGAACTGGCTTCATTACTGAAATCAGATTTTCATATTGTGACTTACGATGTGCGAGGCACAGGTTTATCTGGAACTCCGTTATCACAAGCAGGGTACCAGATGGATTATCTCATTTCTGATTTAAAAGCAGTTATTGAACAAACTAGTCCGCATCAACCCGTACATTTGATTGGCCATGATTTAGGTGCTCTTCAAGGTTGGGAAGCTATTTTGGATGATAAGTTAAAACCATATATCAAAAGTTATACGGCTTTAGCCCCAAGTATTGATCATGCAGGTATATGGTTTAAAGAAAATCTGAACAGTAAAGAGCCTGCGAGAAAGTTTGCGGCTATCAAGCAGATGATTTCTTCGAGTTACATGTTGTTTTTTAATATTCCAATTATTCCAGAGTTAAGTTGGTATCTGGGACTATCAAAAATATGGCCACAATTGGTTTCTCAACTCGAAGGTAAGAAAGTTGCGCCTCATCCTAACCAACTCAAAAATGCCATACGTGGGTTAGGTTTCTATCGATTGAATTTATTTAAGCCATTAATCAACTCTAAAAAGCGTTATACCTCGGTGCCTGTACATGTTTTATCAATGACCAAAGACCGCTTTGTGCCTCAACATATTGTAGATAAACAGGATAGATGGGTTAATTCATCTTTTACACGTACTGATATTCATGCGGGTCACTGGGGAATTGCCAGCCATCCTGATTTAATCGCAATGCCTATTCGTAACTATATTCAAAAGCTCACTGCATAAAAATAAAGCTGGAGATCTAAAATGAACAATGAATTAAAACTGGCAGCACCATTTGTTTTAAAAGATAATTTTTCGCTCAAGAATAGGCTGATTAAATCAGCTTTAAGTGAAGGGCTGGCGCATGCAAATGGACGGCCAAGTAAAGAGTTGATTCAGCTATATCGAACTTGGTCGCAATCTGGAGTCGGGGTTTTGATTACTGGTAACGTAATGATTGACTCTAAAGCAATTGGTGAACCGGGCAATGTCATTATTGAAGACGAAAAAGATTTAGTCCTAATTCAAGAATGGGCAGAAGTTGCTAAATCTGGTGGTAGTGAAGTCTGGATGCAAATAAACCACCCCGGTAAACAAGCAATTCGAGGATTAAATAAAGAAACTGTTTCGCCTTCAGCCGTGCCATTTGGACCTAAAATGGCAGCCGTTTTTGCTACACCGCGCGAGCTGACTCATGACGAAATTCAAGACCTTATTCAACGCTACGCAAACACTGCCGAAATTGCCAAGAAAGCAGGTTTTACAGGTGTTCAGTTACATGGCGCACATGGTTATTTAATTAGTCAGTTCCTTTCTCCGTATCATAACCGCCGTACAGATCAGTGGGGTGGAAATATCGAAAATCGACGTAGATTTGTTCTTGAGGTCTACAAAGAAATTCGCAATCGAGTCGGGCCTGACTATCCTGTAAGTATTAAATTGAACTCAGCCGATTTTCAAAGAGGTGGTTTTACCGAAGAAGAATCGCTGGCAACCATTCAAGCACTGGATGAGGTGGGAATCGACTTAATCGAGATTTCTGGCGGAACCTACGAAAAACCGATTATGCAGTTGGGAACTCCGAAAGAATCAACTATCTCTCGTGAAGCCTACTTTTTAGATTTTGCTAAAAAAGTTCGTGAACAAAGTAAAGTTCCACTTATGGTGACTGGAGGTTTTAGAAGTCTGCAAGGTATTGAAAGCGCATTATTAAATAATGATTTAGATTTTGTTGGCCTTGGCAGTATTTTTGCGATTGAACCGTTGGCTTCAAAGCGTTTATTAATTGGGCTGGAAACCATAAACCAAGTCAAACCTTTAACGACTGGATTTAAGTTTATTGATAATTTGGGGGCATTGGAAATCACTTGGTATACACGTCAAATGCATCGATTGGGGCGTGGGCATTTACCGATTCCCAATGAAAATGGGTTTAAATCTCTTATCTTGGATATCAAAGATAAAGGGTTAGGCATCTTCAAAACTCGTCGGTTACGTGCGTCTTAAAATTATAAATTAACGTTTTATATCAATGAGGATATAAATTATGTCGGCAACTCATCAGATAAAAATATCTAGATTTAGTCTCGTTGCAAAAATTATGGGAATTAGCTTTCTTCTATTTTTTTCAGGTGCAGCGCTTTTTATCTTTTTAAATATTCCTGCAATTTTACTTCAGTTCGAATGGGGTAAATTTCTTGTTCGATTAGTTCGCTGGGGGGAGCTGCATGGTGGGGGTGAACATTACGAGTTGATGATCTCAGTCATCTATATTGTATGGGGCGGGTTTATACTAAAAGCAGCCAATGACCCTCTAAAAAACTATCTATTTTTTGAATTTACCCTGTTTGCCAATATTGCTCATTTCGGTGCAATGCTTGTTATGGGATTAGTAATGACGCATGAATCTCCACATTTAATCGGAGATGTATTGCTGGGTTGGGTCATTCTCTTAATTTATATTTACTTCTGGCTACCTGTTAGAAAAATATATAAAACTGATGCCAATCTAGTTTAATAAATCAGTTTGGGCGGGGAGCGAGATTTGGCCTCGCCCCAACTATAGATTATCCTGCAAACCAAATGTTTTGATGATCACACATTGGGCTCAAATGTTTAATACGTAGGTTGTCTTGCTCAAAATTACCAAAACCCCCACCAATATCTAATTCACTATCTAAAGCAATATGCTTGCCTTTATAACTTAAAATGTCTTTTTCAGAATCCCACTGAGCAGTGTTTTCAGGAAAAATAATGAGGATATCGTTCACATAGAGGCATTCTTGTTTTAGCTGCAATATCCCTCTTAAGCGTGCAGACGCAGAAACTCCATTAGACTCATAAACAGGCAGTTTCACCGCATTCGTATTTTCGTTTGCCTCTTGCCGTTGACATCCCGCCAGAAGGGCAAATACAACTGCGAAAATCACTTTATTATTAATACCCAAGTTTGTTCCTATAGGGACTTCTATATAATTTTGATAGTAATGGACTAATGTTGCAAATCAACATTTACATTGTTAGAGAAGATTTCATCTCAGTAGGTTTTAAACTTAATTATTTAAAACTAAACACACTTATTTTACTGGGATGAGTCGTTCTTAAATTATTTTATTTATTTGCATATTGTTGTCTTTTTCATCTATGTATTTGAAATACGATACGCCGTTTCCCCTTATAGAAAAAAGTATTTGTAATTTATTTTTAACCTTAATTTTATCTTAAGGTATAGGTTTTTAGATAAGAGCTAATAAATACGTATGTTGGGAGAACATATAGTGATGAGTCATGAGAATTTATCTAAAACCTTAAGTAAAGTTCCAGAAGTCACTTTATTATTCTGGATAATTAAAGTTGCCGCTACAACGCTAGGTGAAACCGCTGGAGATGCGCTATCCATGTCCCTAAATTTGGGATATGTGATTAGTACGGCAATTTTTGCAGTGATCTTTGCAGTTTTTGTAGGGCTACAAATTAAAGCTAAAAAATATAATTCATTTTTCTACTGGGCTACGATCATTGCCACTACAACTTTAGGAACGACGATTGCCGATTTCGTTGACCGAACTTTAGGTGTGGGCTACGCAGGAGGCAGTTTAATATTACTTATTTTATTAGGCTTATCACTGTTTATTTGGTATTTAAGCTGCGGAACAATTTCTGTCAAAAGTATCCAATCTGCAAAAAGTGAGGCTTTCTATTGGTTAACAATCATGTTTTCTCAAACATTAGGCACAGCTTTGGGAGATTGGACTGCTGATACTCAAGGGCTAGGGTATACGAGCGCTGCTTTAATTTTTGGGACTTTATTATTGGTGTTAGCAATCTGCTATTTTTATACCAAAATTTCAAGAACCTTATTATTTTGGTTGGCCTTTGTTCTTACCAGACCTCTAGGGGCAGTATTGGGAGATTTTCTTGATAAACCAGTCGCGCATGGTGGATTAGAGTTAAGCAGATTTAGTGCATCTTTTGTCTTATTGGCTTTTATCGTTATCTGTTTAATGGTCTTTAAACCTAAAGCAGCACAGACGTCTCACTGATTATTTCTGAGGCAGAATATGACGTGTCATCCACCAAAATAATAGCGCCAACAGACTCACACCTGCACCGAGAGCACACACACCAAGCCATCCTGCATAGGCGTAGGTAGCTGTTGTACTAATTGCACCTAGTCCACTGCCGATTGCATAAAATAGCATGTATAGCCCAACAAGCCGGCTATGAGCTTCGGGACGAGTGCGAAAAATCATACTCTGGTTGGTCACATGAAGAGCTTGTCCGCCCAAGTCTAGCAATACGATGCCAATTACCAGAGCCCAGAGTGAGTACGCCATGAGTGAAAGTGGCCCCCAAGCGAGCAGTAAAATGACGAGCGCCGCTGCACTTGTACGCTGAGCGTATCCGCGGTCAGCCCACTTTCCAGCACGGGCGGCGGCCAGAGCACCCACAACTCCGACGAGCCCAAAAGACCCAATAATCGTATGTGAAAAACTATAAGGTGGCTTACTCAACGGTAATACCAGTGCACTCCAAAAAATATTGAATGCCGCGAACATGAGTAAAGCTAAGACACCGCGCACTTGCAGCACTTTTTCTTGGCGCAGTAGTTTTAACATAGATGCCAGAAGCTGCGGGTAGCGCATTGAAACGGGCTGAACATTTAAACGAGGAAGTCCTCTCCAGAGTGGTAACGCAATCATCAGCATGATTATGGCTGCACAAAAGTAAACGCCACGCCATCCAGCTACATCGCTAATTCCTCCTGAAAACACTCGGGCAAGAAGTAAACCAATGAATACACCACTTTGCGCGGTCCCGACCACATGTCCTTGCTCATGCGGGGCAGCAGCACTCGCAGCATAAGCAATAAGCCCTTGTGTCATGGCTGTGCCCAGTAAACCCACAGCAAGCATTCCTGCCAAAAGAACAACAACAGAATGAGCAAATGCAACCACTAGCAATGCAGAGACTAAAGCCAGTAACTGTATAGCCATTAATCGACGCCGATTTACAAGATCACCCAACGGCACTAGAAAGATTAGCGCCAGCGCACAACCAATTTGAGTGGCTGTAACTACACCACCTATAGCGGCATGGCTAATATTAAAGTCTCTAGCCAATATGTCGAGCAAAGGCTGTGCATAATAGACATTGGCAACGCTTGCACCACTTGCAATGGCAAACAGCAATATCAAGCTTTGAGACATCTCTATAACTTTTGCATTGTTCTGTCTTGTCGGCAATGTGGAGGTGTGAGAAGACTTCATAATTCTAAGCTGGTTTTAAAATGAAACTAGTTGAATATTAGACCTGCTAGTTTTAAAATGCAACTAGATAACTTATTCCTAATCACCCATAAGGAAATTTAATGGCGAACTCTACATTTTTGAAAGACGAACCTTGTCCTGTTGCACGATGTGTCAACCTCATCGGAGATCGGTGGTCACTTCTTGTTGTGCGTGATGCTTTTGATGGAATGCGCCGTTTTGGAGACTTCCAGCGAAGTCTGGGAGTTGCGCGAAATATTCTTTCTGATCGACTGAAAAAGCTGGTTGATGCAGGCGTGCTTGAAATGCAAGATGCTTCAGATGGGACGGCCTATCAAGAGTATGTGTTGACCACTAAAGGGGAGAGCTTGTTCCCAGTGGTTGTGGCTCTACGACAATGGGGTGAGCACAACTTATTTGAAAGTGGTGAGCGTCATTCACTATTAATTGATAAAAAGACAGGTCAGCAAATTCCATTCATGGCGCCAGTCACCGAAGACGGAAAAGTGCTTAATGCTTTTGATACTCAAGTGCAAAAGGTCAAATGAAATAAGAGAAAACAAAATTAACCTTTCTTAACTTAAATTTTGGGAAATTAGTTGATACCCTTGCGCGTCAAATTAAGGTGAGACTATGAGATTTATATTCCTCTTTATCAGCGCAATTTCTATTCCATGTTATGCAACGTCAGAAGCAATGCAACTTCATTACTGTGAAACTGTTAAAAAAGCAGCGAGTGGCGTGATGGATGCTAGACAACATGAGGTGCCAGCTAAAGAGTTACACGACATAGCCAATCATCTTGAAGAGGAACAAGCCAAACAAATTTATCAAGAGCTTATCAAATCTGCATATTCTTCAAAATTATTTGAAGACCCTCTCATTAAATCAAAAGCTGTTGAAAATTTTCAAACCATGTGGCATGAACAATGTTTGGCAAAAGATTTAGCTAAAAATATTTGAGGGTGTTGGTGGGAAATAGTTAACTGGTAATAGTTTTTATTTCTTACGTATCTTCCCATTAAACAAAGCACCCAGAAGTTTGAGGGGCAGGGTGCTTTATTATTGTCTCTGAGATAAATATAAATTGTGCTAAAGGTTGATTTATAACAAAATTAAATTATCTCTTAAGTGTCAAAATGATTCTTAGACTAATTTAACACTTAATCCAGAATTTGGGCCAGATGGTAAACCTAATGCGGTATCCACACCAATGTTTGTTCTTAAGTCCTTTAATAATTGGTTGGGATCAACAAAACTGTCGATCTTTTGCTGAGATATACTTCTAGATACTTGAACGGATTTGGCACGATAAACTTGTAGTTTTTTCTGGTCTTCTATAGCAATTAGACATAGTGCTCTTACATAGAAGCGATTAAATTCACTTTCCGATAATGTTTCATGAGCATTAACAGGGACTTTTTTAGATCCAGTTTTTGTTTGTTCAGTTGTATTAAAGCAATCTGTTTGTCTAAGTTCCTCACCTAAAGAGATCTCATTACCTGTTTTAACATGTTTGACCAAGATTTCTTGATAATTTAAATTACCTTTCGCATTGAAGCGTTTACTTAAATAAAGTTGATTGGAAGAAATATCCAGTTGAATTTCCTCGAGCATTTTTTTGCGGATATTTTCATTTAAATTTTCAAAAGTAAAAGCCATTTTATATTTCCTTTGCGAGCTGTAATGAAGGACTGTGTAAGAGTCACAGTATTTTTTAAATAAAATTTTAATTAATAAAGGTTGGGTAATAAATATAAAATTTAAGTATCTTTAGTCTAGTATAGATTAAATTATTGAAAAAAATTAAATAATCATTGAGAATGAAGAAAACGTAATAATTGGTTATAACAATGGATTTTTTTTTACTTTTAGTAGTTGCTTGTGGGATAGTATTCTTTTTATGGAAAAAAAATAAGGAATCACAATCAAAAATCGATGAATTGAATGATTTGAGTTCAAAATTATCTATCCGAATCTCTAATCTAGAGAATCAAGCAACTAATGATTTTAATCAAATAAATAGGTTAGTAAACCAAAAAGAAGCTTTAGAGAAACGATTAATACAATTAGAGAAATATCAAGATATTGTTGATATTGAAAAATTTATTGAAGAGGAAAAAATTAAGTTTGAGGCTTATAAAGATCAAGAACTTAAAAAAAATGATTCAGAAATCAATAAAACAAGTGAAGCATTAGTTAGTTATAAAAATAAAATAATTAATGAGGCAAATCAGTTAAAAGAAAGTATTCAATTGAAAATAAAAAAGGTGGAAGTATTTTTAAAAGAACATGAAAGTCAGGAAATTTTAAAGTCTGAGAAACAAGCAGAGGAACTATTAGGAAAATATTATGAACTGGCAAATCAAACAAAAAAATTAGCGGAAACTAATAAAGCTCTAGAAAATAAAATTAATGGGTATAGTGATGAGTATCTTTTACCAGTCACAACTATGCTAGATGATCTAATAGAAAGTTATGGTTTTTTAGATGCATCAAATCATTTAAAAGTATTAAAAAATGAAATTAAAGCAGCAATTAAAAATAATCTTGTTGCGGAGTGCGATTATGTAGAAGAAACACGCAAACAGACAGCAATTGCCTTCATTACTAATGCCTTTAACAGTAAAGCTGACGTATACATTTCTAGGCTTCGCCATGACAATGTTGGTAAGCTAATTCAGTCATTAAAAGATGATTTTTTATTGTTGAATGAATATGGGCAAGCTTTTAGAAATGCTCGCATTAATACCTCTTATTTGAATTTGAGATTGGAAGAGTTGAAATGGGGAGCACTTATCTTAGATTTTAGAGAAAAAGAGAAGGAAGAACAGCGTGAAATCCGTGAGCAAATTAGAGAAGAAGAGCGAGCTCAGAAAGAATATGAAAGAGCAATTAAAGAAGCTGAAAAAGAAGAACAATTTCTTAGAAAGGCCTATGAGAAAGCAAAAAGAGAATTTGATTCAGCTTCTGATGATCAGAAGGCTAAATATGACCAAAAAATGTATGAATTAATTGAGAAATTAAAAGAGGCGGAAGAGAAGAATCAGCGAGCGTTATCTATGGCACAGCAGACAAGAGCTGGTCATGTATATGTCATTTCAAATATTGGATCATTTGGTGAAGATGTATTAAAACTTGGAATGACTAGACGTCTTGAGCCTTTAGATCGTATTAGAGAACTAGGAGATGCATCTGTTCCATTCTCATTCGATGTTCACGCTATGATTTATAGTGAAGATGCACCGAAGCTCGAGAAAAAACTTCATCACTACTTTAATCATCATCGTGTAAATAAAGTTAATTATAGAAAAGAGTTCTTTAAAGTAAATTTAAGTGATATCAAAAATTATCTTGAGGTGGAAGGTATTCAAGCACAATTTACTTTAAAAGCAGAAGCTCTTCAGTATAGAGAATCATTGAGTATCGAACTTTTACCTGAAGTAGAACAAAGAAAACTTGAAGATGCTATTGAAGAAATTGAATCAAAAAATACAGACTATGTTTTGGTAGAAGAAGATTAACCCCAATTGTTTTTTAACGGAAAAGGGAAATCTAAAAATTAGATTTCCCTTTTTATATTCATCAAATTTTTTCTAAAAAATCATAATTTTCTATAGTTGTTTCAATTGCAGGATGACTACTGGAGTGCATTAACGTTTTAATTGTTATATTTTGATTAATATGGAGTTTTTCAATTTCATGTAAAAGGTTTCTATCAAAATGTATTCGATAAACTTTCTTTTCTTCATCAATTAATAAAACTTTTCCCCCTCGATCAAGTGCATGTATGACGCCAGTAATATTGCATTCGACTGGTGGAGATATCATTAAGTCATCAAGAAAATTTAGAGCATTAGTGATTTTAGCACTCGTACCCATCCAATAAAATTTCTCATCTAAATGTGAATCCCAAACAAGCTCTAGGTCTAATTGATTGGTCTTTAAAGTAATTAGAAGCTTTTTAATTCCATTAAGCCCTTTATTACCTAGATATACAGAAACCTCACTGAGTTCATTAGGCGATTCAAGATGATTAAAAAAGTTAAACCATTCTTTTAGTGTGCTTTGAGATAAGCTCCAGCCAAATAGGTCAGGATTAATTTCTAAACTAAGAACAAATTTAGTTGATCCAGATACAATTTTAGCTAATCTAAGGTCTAATTCCGCTTCATTTTTAGTTTGTGCATTTTTCTTTGGTTTTTTTAGTCGAGTTGATAAGGCCGTTAGACTATCAGCTAAGCCTGCGGATAATTTAGCATGCAAAGTTAATGGAAGTGATCCATCAATAGCTTTTTCACCAATGAATCGAACTTCTAGAATCTCTTTCTCTCTTTTATTTTGTAATTCTCTTAAATGTGATCTTAATTCATCTAAATGTTGTTTAAATGAATTATATGATGCTATTTGAAATCTGTTTTGTTTATCAAGAGAAGCTTCTTTAGTTGCAAGACTATCTTCTGCTTTTTTGATTTGTTCTTCAAGAGATTGGATATTCATTTGCTTCTACCTTAATTTGTATAAATCCTTTTGCTTCATTCAATTGGTTAAAGCTGAATAATCCTTTCCAATAGTAATACTGCTTTACGTCATTTAACTTCTCGAAAAAAAGATCGCATCTATATCTAGCTTTGATTACATCTCTTTTCTCTAGAAAAACAAAAAGTTTATCTGACTCTGCTTTCTGCATTCCGTTGATTTCAGACTCATCTAAAAAAATTACGATATCTATATCATCTGGATGAGGCTTTAATGAACAGAAAGAACCATCAACCCAAATGATCATATTAATTTTAAACTTTCTAAGCTCATCTAAAAGTTCTCTAAACCGATTGCAAAGATAAGCTCTGGTTCTTTTTTCATCGAAGTGATTAAGAAATGTTTCTTCAAATTGATGGAGCTTAATTTTATGGACACCTGCCGGTAAAAGCGAGGGATAAATTATTTTTCCATTAACAGAGCGATCATTTTGCATATCTAATAAGGCGCCCAGCATTACATTTAATTCCTTTATAAATATATGGTTTGACTTTTTCTAATTAGACCTCTCTATATAAACCGAAAACTTTTCCTATTAATTTACAGCCTTCACTTAGAGGACTGACTTTTTTATGCTAAAGCATTCTGAATACAGACTATGATTTCTAAGTTCAATCTCTTAAAAATTACTTCTATTTTTCCCGCCCGATACAACTATAATCAGATTAACTGTTTTAAATCACTTATTTGAAAGTCAGTATTTACATACTTTAACATTTGGTTTGAGTTCTGAAAACATCCATTATTAAATAATATTTAAACTATAATTATCTTTGTCATCTTTAAAGTTAGTGCAGTTAGAGCGAATTCTGCCTTATTCCAATATTTTCATTTACTAATAAATTATATAAGACTCTTCTTATAAGGAAATTGATATAGGAAATTTAGCCAACGAAGAGGGTGGTGTTGTAGCAAAATATAAAGTGTTTCTTTAACATTAATTTTAACTAGTCAAAACTAACCACTAGACAATAAAAAAACCACCTAATTCTTTCGAACTAGGTGGTTTTTAAATTTTGGAGCGGGAAACGAGACTCGAACTCGCGACCCCAACCTTGGCAAGGTTATGC
>Ga0308157_10004677_pt1 | contig 17905 bp, 15 predicted proteins | sample PhyBR1_FD_201035 | JGI IMG/M metagenome (GOLD analysis project Ga0308157, IMG submission 201035) | Phyllosphere microbial communities from UC Gill Tract Community Farm, Albany, California, United States - DLSLB.R1 | ecosystem: Host-associated > Plants > Phyllosphere > Unclassified | place: USA...
ACGCTTAACTTATACAGTCAACACCATCAGAAAAAGAACGTTTTTTTGTCACCGCGTGAGCGGCAAATACTTAAGTGGGTCGGCGCCGGGAAAACATACGCCGAAGTTGCGGTCATTTTATCTATTGCGGAACGCACCGTAAAATTTCATATGGGCAACGTCATGAAAAAGCTCGGAGTGAATAACGCCACACATGCGGTAAAACTTGGAACGGAGCTCCGGCTGCTGGACAACTGAGCCAGCGTTACGGGTTAAAGATGGCGTAAATGCCGGGACATCTCACGAAGCCAGCCACTGGCTTTGTCCCTGGTGATAATATCTTCCACGATGCTCATGCTGGCAGGCATGAAAATGTAGTAGATAACTTCCCCTTTTTCAGAAAGGCCTTTCTGAATAACTTCTATTTTCCAGTTCGCATGGCGAAATATTGCATACATGCCGCGACTTGCCACAGCGTACATCCCCCGATAGTTTCTCTTCATGCAATAAAAAATCATTGCAAGGAATAACACTTTACTGGCGGGCAAGCCATGCAGGCCTGCAGAGTCACGTCTTTCTTTATCTAAAAACAGCCGGCTAATCTCACAACAGGGGATATCTGTGGGGAGACCACTTATACCCTCGAAATATTCATGAAAAACTTCGCTCATCATCGTCGGCTGCGTCGAATCTATAAACCGTGCACCACATAGCAACTTCCCGTTATGCATGCCCAGCAGGTAAGTCGTATTTTCGTTGTCAAATTGATCCTTTTCCATGCCGTCAATGCATTCGACTTTCCAGTCGAGCCTCTCACGAAATGTTTTTGTTCTGAGCCGGTAGAGTTCGGTTGATAATTCTGGCGGAAATTCATCGTAATCACGCAAAAAAAACTCAATAGCAGAATTCATTCATTCATTCCTGATAATAACACATGGGAACTATTACCCCTGTCTTTTAAGACAGCTTTTATTACACCTGCGCAGACTCTATACTTAAAAAAGTACCTGACCACCAGGCACTCACCATGCTTAGCGGTCAGGAGGTCAAAGACCAAGTCAACACCAGGGAAAACCCACCCGCGATTATCTGATATTTCAGGTACCGGGTACAGAGTGCACTAAGCGCTCAAACGATAATTATATTAAAATACGAAAAACATCAATTAACTATAGTTTAATTATTGCCCTTTATAATTTTAAGGGGCAAGCTTTCCTGTTGCATTGACTAAAGCAACTAATATCTAATCTGTGATACAGGTTAACCGGGGGTTTCCCCGCCTGACACTAATCAGTTGCTGAAGACATCGCCACCAAACTGTTCAGCGTTATACGAAACCCCTCACTATTATCGTTACAGATACCGCCAGCAGCGAGTAACCGGCCGACGCCTTTGATGTTAAGCGTTCCGTAGGTTACTGGCTGTCTCCCGCCTCCCACGCCGAGCTGCCTTAATGAAGTTGGCGCAGGTATTCCGTCAGAGCGTCGGTGATCGCGCTTACTCACTGCAGGATTAAACGCACCGATAGTGTTTTCGCTCCACCGAATCTGAAGGCATTTTCATTGCCGCAAATTAACTTACCGTTGTCGTCAATGTAAAACAGCCCGACGGACAGAACAGACACATCATTCAGGCATACCACATCACCACACTCTATCATGGCTTTTAGTTGTTCCTTTGACCACTCTCCGTGTCTGGAAAGCGTTCCGGATTATCTATCGATCTACATTACGCGTCCTGATAGTTAACCGCTCCCGATGCGATGTCGGGAGCGGCTTTTCATTCAGAAAACTTTCTTTTTACCGGCAATAACCTGAATAAACTCCTGAACCTGCTTTTGTTTCCGCGCCGACAATTTGCATACCTGGCGCAGAGACTGCATCAGTTCGCTCTCCTGCCGGGCGGTGAGTACAATACAACCTTCCATTACCTTTACATCGACTTTTGTGCCAGTGGCAAAACCGGCAGCTTCCAGCCATTGTCCTTTCATGGTGATGGCGGGTATACGGCTGTAATCCGGATAGCGGCTTGCATAGCTAACCGTTAATTTCCGGTTATTTGCTGGCGAGACTTCTGATTCAGAGAGTTGTGCAATAGAATGGGCGTCAGTCATGATTACTATTCTCCGTAAATAGTGATTGTGATTAGCGGCGCGGGTGTGTTGGCGCACATCCGCGCCGCGCTAAATACCTGTATATATCATCAGGAAAGAGAAGAAAAGTCCAGCTAAAAACAGAGTGAAATAAGTAAGTTATAAAATCATTTTAATATAAAGCGTAAGTTTTATCTGGCAGGAAATAATAAGAAGCGCACCAGGAAAAAACATCAATAACATTAGTCCCGAATATCAGAAAATCACCAACAGCTATTCTTCCTGACTCAATAAATAGAGAGTTATCAGGGAGAGTTTAACTTTCCTCCTCATTGTATTCTCCCCAGGTTACTGCACTAATCCTTACAGTATCATATTGTTGCTCATGAAATGGTGCTTCAATACATTCAAGAATTTTCCCGACCTCAATTTTTCAGTGTATGGCTTAAAGCTGATTTCTCTCAATTATCGAGGTTAAAATTGTTCTTTCTGCGCCGTGATTCAGTCAGGTTTCCATTTAATGCTGCAGCCAGTACAACTCACTCAAACCAATACCTTCAACCCATGCTTCTGCACTACGGTAAGCAATTTCAGCGATAATCCACCTGGACGCTTTACCCCACTTTCCCATTTCTGCACCGTTGACACACTGGTGTTCAGATAGCTGGCAAAAACGGGCTGGCTGACGTTCAGCTTCTCACGCAACGCCTTAATCTCGATGGGTTGCAGCTCATCCACATTGTTGAGGCACGCTTTATCAAAGTTGCGCATCGTTTCCTGCGGGATAGCATCGACGCTTAATAATCCAGAAGCCGCGCTGTGGATGGCCTCAAATGCAGGACTGTTAAATTTACTTTTTACAGTCACGGCAAATCTCCACCAGTTCTTTACTCTTAATCAGTGCCGTGATCTTTTCATCGCTAAGAGCAGCATAGTGCTTTGCTAACTCGCGAAATCCGGCCAGCTCGCGATTATCAATATTTGCCATATCCTGTTTGGCATAAAGGAACGTGTAAAACCAGTGCTCCCCACTTTTCACCAGGATAATGGCGCGATCGCGATTCTGGTTCAGGCGCTTCTTGTAAAAACTACCACCAGGATCGTCAGCCTTCCCCTGCACTACTGCCTCTTTAGCCCGACATAACTCACTATCTTTAATGGCGTGAGATTTCGCTGCCTTGCTGAACCATTTAGCTTTGAATACGCGCATCAGGCTGACATCCTGTTACCTTAACTATAGCACCTGGTGCCACACTACTCCTTTTGCATATTGATGCAAAGCACCCGAAACCGACGAAATTTTAACCATGCATATCTGACCTGCTCCCCATTGATTAGTACACCCTGATGTTAGTAATGACTTCATAAGCCCCATGAGGACATCACCATGAAGAAGCGTTTTTCCGACGAACAGATCATCAGTATCCTCCGCGAGACCGAAGCCGAAGCCGGGGGTATCCGCCCGCGAACTCTGCCGCAAGCACGCCATTTCTGATGCCACATTTTACATCTGGCGTAAGAAGTATGGCGGTATGGAGGTGCCTGAGGTTTAGCGCTTGAGGAAGAGCACACCAGACTCAGGAAGTTGCTTGCCGAAGCCATGCTGGATAAGGAGGCACCTCAGGTGGGTCTGGGGCGAAAATACTGATGACAGACCAGAAGCGGGAAGCCGTGATGTTGATGTGTGATGCGACCGGTCTGTCACAACGTCGTGCCTGCAGGCTAACTGGTTTGTCCCTGTCGACCTGCCGTTACGAGGCTCAACGTCCGGCTGCTGATACGCATTTATCAGGGCGCATCACTGAGTTGGCACTGGAGCGCAGGCCTTTTGGCTACCGTCGCATTTGGCAGTTGCTGCACCGTGAAGGGCTTCATGTTAACTATAAGCGCGTGTACCGGCTTTATCACCTCAGTGGCCTGGGCGTAATACGCAAAAGACGTCGTAAAGGGCTGGCAACAGAACGTCTGCCGCTGCTCCGTCCGGCGGCGCCCAATCTGACCAAGTCGATGGATTTCGTCATGGATGCATTGGCCACCGGTCGCAGGATCAAGTGCCTTACCTGCGTCGATGACTTCACGAAGGAATGCCTGACGGTCACTGTTGCCTTTGGGATTTCAGGTGTGCAGGTCACGCATATTATGGACAGCATTGCGCTGTTTCGCGGTTGTCCGGCGACGATAAGAACTGACCAGGGGCCGGAGTTCACTTGCCGCGCACTGGATCAATGGGCCTTTGAGCATTGCGTGGAGCTGCGGCTTTTTCAGCCCGGTAAACCGACACAGAACGGATTTATTGAGAGCTTTAACGGGTGATTTCACGATGAATGTCTGAATGAGCACAGGTTCAGCGATAATGTTTACGCTAGGAAAATCATTAATGACTGGCGGCAGGATTATAACAAATGTCGCCCGCACTCCACGCTGAATTATCAGACGTCGTCTGAATTTGCGGCTGGCTGGAGAAAGGATAATTCTGAGAGAGAAGGATCCGATATTACTAACTGAGCGTTGTATCTAATCCTGCGGGCAGGTCAGGTGATCTATGGGATCAGTCTATTCAGGGCCACCATAATCAACTGCCCATCATCAAATTTTTCAGCCATAACAAAGATTTGTATTGTGGTAACTCAAAAAACCCATATTACAAAAACTTATATTTTTCAATAGCTTATAGGTATCACTTAAAGGATACTAAATACAAAGAGGCTCTTAGCAGGTATAATGTCGGGGTGAATTAACTAACACAACTTAGGCCTTACAACCTTATGCTCCTCGGCAACGGAGATGGGCGGTAGCATGCATGATCAGCATTGCTCCATGCCGTATCACCCATAGGCTCTGCAGATTTAGCCCACTAACTTTATCTAAAATCAGTGTAAAATTCTCATCTAACTCATTAGATAGTTTTGGCTGATTTCAAATACATTTGAAACGGGATATAAAATCAAATGGGAATAATTGAATCGGTGCTCCTTTTTGCATTTGGAAAGAGCGAATCGATTGAAGGGGATTTTGCTATTGTAATTTTTTCATTGGCGGCATCACTATATGGCCTATTGATTGTCCTCTTAGATTTTCTAACGTCAAAAACAACCAAAAAAACAAGCTTCCTCAAATTATCATACAGTGGATTCGGTGCTATCTTAGTGATCTTAATGTGGGGTGCTGGGGCTGGAATTGGTGCGCTTATTGGCGCAGGCATTGGTATATTTGAGATAAAAAAAATATCATGCATTTTTGTTGGTGCAATTTGGCCGACAGTTATCCCAAGACTATTATCATCATCTAATAATGAGCTTTCTAAAGAGAAAATAGACATCCCGGAGGGCAATTAAATGAAACTAGGGTTTCTCCTTGGACGAAGAGAATTCAGTCCAGAATCAGAAATAATTAAGTCAGTTAAAAAATTTGAACGTTTTCAACAAGGTGAATTATTAAACACAATCAATACACTTTTAATTTTCAAAAGTGAAACACAACAGTGTTGGTTAGTATTCACTTCTCAAAGGATGTATTATGTAATAGATGATATTGATAAAGATATAATTAAAACGCTTTGGGCCAGAGATAAAGAAAAACTAGTAATAGATGGACAAATAGCTCTTCATTTGAAAGAAGAAGATTATTCCAGAGAAAGCGGAAAATTATATTTTGGGAAAATGAATAATGGAATATTATTTACTAAATCACTATTTCGAAACAAGTCAATATCTGGGACAATATTATCTCTACTTGAAAAACATATTTTAAATTGATATTTTAATTAAATCATCAAGGTTTGTATACATAATGAACTCCATTGAATATGTTATATCGTTGCGATATATAATTGATGCATAAATGAAAAGCATAATCATAAATAAACATTCCAGATCGCATAAGAAGGCACTTGGTGCGTACTATACCCCCATTAATCTAAGTAAGGTGCTTTGTGAATGGGCTTTGAGAAAACCAAGTGATTATGTACTAGAACCTAGTTTCGGAGGTTGTGGTTTTTTAGAGGCAAGTGTCGAAAGATTAAAAATATTAGGCAGCAAACAGGCTGTTTCTCAGCTTTTCGGTGTGGACATAGATCCCACAGCTTTTGATTTTCTTTCTGAAAAAATAGGAAAACATACAAATATTAATGAGCATTTTCTTTATAAAGACTTTTTACAAACCTCAACTTTGGATTTTAAATCAATTGAGTTTGATGTAGTGCTAGGTAATCCACCTTATGTTTCATTACACAATATGTCTAAAGTTCAAAAAGAGAGTTGCTTTGAATTACTAAAAAAATCCGAATTTGCAAAAGGTACAATTGGAAGGAATGCCAGTCTTTGGGCATTTTTTATATTACATAGCCTATCATTTATTAAAGATGGTGGAAGATGTGTTTGGGTACTCCCGAGTAGTCTTTTACATGCCGACTATGCAAACGCAGTATTAAAAGTGTTCAGTTATCATTTTTCTACAATCAAAGTGGTAAAATTAAATGAAAGATTTTTTCAAAAAGAAGATGCAGACGAAGTATCTGTAATATTATTTGCAGATAAATTCACGAAAGAAAAAAAACAAGCGGCAAATATTGGATTTACTTCTGTATATGGAGCTAATGAATTAGATTCGTTATGTAAGGATGTATCTCTCAACTCAGTTATAAGTGATAACTATAAATCCACATTAATATCAAAAAGTGCCTTGCTAGAGTTCAAAAAGCTTACCACATCAGAAGTATCAGTCTCACTTGGTTCCTTATGTAAGATAGTTATAGGTATGGTTACCGGTGATAATAAATCGTTCGTGGTTGATCAAAGCACGGTTAAAATGCATAACCTGCAAAAGGAAGATCTTAAACCTGTAATTGGAAGATTCTCCCTATTAACTGGGTTAATACATACAAAAGCTAGACATGAAAAAGCCCAAAAAGAAAACCACAAGGCATATTTAGTCAGCCCTTATGAAATTAGTTTAAAAAACACCTCTATCAGAAAATACCTCGCAAAGGTCCCCAAAATAAATAGAAGAAATAATAGAACTTTTGCTAAGAGGTCTTTATGGTATTATCCAGATGATAGTCGGTATCCTGATGCTTTTTTAACTTATATGATTCATAAATCACCTCGAATGGTAATCAATTTATCAAAAATAAATTGTACAAACTCCATTCATCGAATTTTTTTTCATGATGGCGTTACTATGTATGAACGTAAAGCCATTGCTATATCAATGCTATCATCATTTTCACAACTTTCTGCTGAAATTGAAGGTAGAGCATATGGTTCAGGTGTGCTGAAGTTGGAACCTAGCGCAGCAAAAAAAATTAAAATCCTACTTTCGCCTGATCTCATAGTAATTTTCAACTCACATTCCGTTTTTCTTGATAAAATGATATCTAAAGGTTTATTTGAAGAAGCCCAAAGTTTTGTCGATCAACTAATCGTTGAATCATTAAATATCTCTACCAAGACTATGAAATTATTCTCATCAGCTGTTGAAAGGTTAAGAGAAGAGCGGTATATAGGTTTAAATAAGACTGGAATTAAAAGGAATGAATCGTTATGATCATCGAAGAAGATCTAAGTTTCTCAATCGACGGACGACTCTTATCAGAACTAGGTGAAAAATTAGTCACCAAAAATTATCTTGCGTTATCTGAGCTGATAAAAAATAGCTATGATGCGGATTCTGCATTTGTAGAAATAACATTAGAAAATGTTAAAGACATATCTCACATAAGTAAGATTATTATTAGAGATGAAGGTGAAGGTATGTCTTGGGATGATTTTAAAAATAATTGGATGCGAATATCTACGTCAAATAAAGAAAGATATCCTATTACTGAAAAATACGCCAGAAATAAAACAGGTAGTAAAGGAATAGGGCGATTTGCTTGCCAAAAATTATCTGATACGATTCATTTAGAAACAACAAAACTTATCTCACCGTCAACATTTGAAGTAACTTCAATAACTGTTAAATGGGGCGATTTTAAAACTGAAAGCGAATTAATAAACGTCTCCTTTAAAGCCTCACATTATTTAGTTACTGATCAACAATTACAAACAGGAACTAAGATCACACTATCAGATCTGAAAGAAAAGTGGAACCAACTTTCTTATAAAGGTCTTTTAAAAGAATTAGCATCATTATCTTTATCAACACCAACAAAGAGAGAGGGTTTTCTTGAAGATCCTGGTTTCGAAATAAAAGTTCTTTCTAATGAGTTTGGAGCTGGAGATAATTTACATCTCAATGATGAAATTCTCAATGGTTCATGGGGAAGACTTAATGCTAAAGTAACTTCTGAGGGGGAAATAGAACTTATTTTAGAAGCAAAAACCTTGGGGAAACGTACATATCAACTATCAAAAAACTATCCTAATTTAGCTAATATAACATTTGATATTTCATATTTCCCCGACAGAACTAGTTATTTAAGACGCCCCGACATAATACCTTTGAAAGTAATTAGACCCATTAGAGAAGTTCATGCTGGAATAAAAATTTATAGTGAAGGGTTTCGTGTATATCCATACGGTCAAGCTGGCGATGATTGGTTAAGCCTTGATAAAGATGTTGGTAGACGTAAAGCTAAAATTGATAATGATGAATTGAGTTATATTGCTGAAAGCTATGGTTTAGACCCTAAAAGAACTATGCTCGATCTATTTCCTAATAAAATGTTAATTGGCAGTGTACAAATCGATGCTAATAATAGTAGTACTAAATTCCTAACAAAATTGAACAGAGAAGGTTTTGTTGAAAACAAAGCCTTTGAAGATCTGAAAGAAGCTTTAAGAGCAGCTATTGAATGGATGACAATACAGTTCTCTTCATTCAAGCTTCTTTATGCCGATGAAGAAGCCGAAAAAATAAGAAATGACTTTGATAAAGTACTTGCTGATATTCAACCTTTAGATAAAGAGATTAATAGAGAAGTTAGAGTTTCTGAGGCATTTAAGATTATTCGCAATGCTGTTAATCATGAACGTCAGTCAAAAACACCGATACCGTTACCTCAAGATCAAACATTTGCAAAAGCTACAGAACTCTTATCGACAGAATTTAGTGTCAATGAAAAAGAATTAAACCTATTACGTTCCATAGCATCTGCAGGTCCGCTATTTTTTGTTTTCGCTCACGAGTTTCGAGGGCTGGTATCAAAACTGGATACAAATGCTGGTAGCATAGAGCAATGGATTGAAAATAATAAAAACGCCAATGTTGATATCGATTGGCTTGCAGAAATAGCATGTTCAATGAGGCAAACAAGAGAAGACTTTGTTTCCTTAGAAAAATTAATCGGTATATTTTCATCAACACACAAAATAGAGCAAAAACAAATTAGGGTATTTGATGCAATTAATTCTGTATGCGATGGATTTGCGTTTATAACGAAGTCTTATGGCATACAAATAGTTAAAAAGATTGACAACCAATTCCTGAAAACTAGTTTGATGCCCGAAGCATCCTTTTACTCTATTCTGGTTAATCTGCTATCTAATGCTATTAAAGCTGTACTAGCAAGTAAAAATGGTGGTAAACGAATAATAGAAGTTACCGCCACACGTGAAAGCAATCTAATAATTTCCATTTCAGATAATGGTGTTGGCCTAGATCCGTCGTTGTGGGATGATGTTTTCCGGCCTTTGGTAACAGATCCCACAGGTGAAATTTATCGACAATTAGAAAACACAACAAATATCGATGACTTGGCTGTGTTAGGAAAAGGTACTGGATTAGGGTTAAATATTGTTAAAAGCATGGTATCCCAAAGCAAAGGGAAAATAAACTTTATAGAACCTAAAGACATTTGGGCTACAACGGTAAAAGTACAATTACCTTAGAGAATAATCATGACACAACAATTTCAAATTTTTTTCATTGATGATGAACTTAATTCTTCCGATGAAACACAAGCCAATGTCCGTGTTGATTTGGTAAATCAATTGAATAAGGATCCAAGATTTAATATTATTCCTTATCACCCTGTCGATTTTATAAATCAAAGTACCGAAGCAGAAATTAAAATATCGCCTGACCTTATAATAATTGATTACAAGCTAAGTGGAGGAAGTAACATTCAAAGTGAGCGATACCATGGGACAGGCTATTCAATGACAAGTTATTGTAAGGAAAGATTTGCTGATGTTCCATGTTACTTAGTAAGCCAACTTATTGATGATGAAGTATCTGTAAGTGAGCATTATGATAAGAAATTATCTCATGGCTTTTTAACGAAACAAACAGGGCGAGATACTTTAGCAAGCGACTGCAATGCTTATCGGATATTAAAAAATTATTTAAAACAGTATAAGAATGGTCAGTTGATTATTTCAGCGCTAAATGTTCCAATGGAGGAAAAAGATAATTTAAAAATCGCCATTCCTTCTGATTTTTGGAATGGACTGGCAGCCAATGAACCGCAAAAAATCGCCGATAGAGAGTCCATTTTGATAAAATTCACTAAATGGATTAACAGTATATTCCTTATAAAACGCGGACCATTGATCAATTCTTTAGAATTAGCAACTCTTTTAGGAGTTACACAAGATTATTTCAATAACGGCCATCAAACAAATAACTCATTAAAAAAACTGTTTGTTAAAAATATGTACAATGGAATATTTCATGAAAGTTTTCCAGAAAAATGGTGGGCACAGCAATGCTATAACGTAGCCATTGACATACTTGATGGTGAAGGTGGAGCTGAACCTTGGAAATTGATTCCTACGAAAATGGACATCCCCCAGAAACATTGGTCAATTTGCCCAGTCTGCAATAAACATTACCCTGAGACAGTTGCTACTGATAAAGATAGCGGTACGGATTTCCCTTGTCATTGGGCATGTAGCACCGCAGGTGAATTTAGTGACGATATCGTCGGATTTGAACCACAACTATATCTTGATATAGAATAAAATGGTCCACAACCATGAACGATAAAAATCTATTTTACATTCGATATAGAGATAATCTCAGAAGATGCTTGGAATACATATCAAATAATCCTAAGCTAGGTTCTGTGATTGATGCGCGAACAATTTCTCGAATTAAATCAAACACACAACAATTAGCTTCCAGCTCAAGACTAAAAAAGTTTAACATCCCATTTGGTCCATTTGAAATTAATGCAATAGATTTAATAAATTGTAAGCACTTACCAGATGCATATATATCTATTGGTGGTGAGATAAAGTTCGACAATAATGGAAATTTTTACCAAGCGCTTTCTTTATGTGTTATTGCTGAACCTAATTGCAATGTAACTGCTGAAAGTGGTTTTTCTTTATGCAAAATGGACAACGGAAAGAGTTATATTATTAGGCGTTTTCATTTTGATATCGATGCTGAACAGATTAATGGCGATCGCCCTGTCTTCCATCTTCAGTATGGCGGAAACATTCAGGATCAACAAAAATCAAAACATCAATATGAATTAATTAGTAGTATTGATTTGCCAAGAATCCCTACTCTACCTTTAGATTTAATACAAACATTAAATTTAATATTTAGTCAAATAAATACAGAAATTGCTTCTGCATTTCAAGATCCTCGCTGGCGAGGCATTGTTCTGGAGAATGATAAAATCTGGGATGATATATATTTCTCTTCAATGAATAAACGTAATAACAAACAAACATTGTACGAAAGACTTTGCTCCCACAATGTCTTTATATAGATACCCATGAAATAATTCGGTGCTAAAGCGGCACTTATTTTAACTATTAGCAGCGCTTTAGCATTTTATTTTAAATATATTATATTTCTACTCTTTAGCATTTTTTGCAAAATCAAACTGACTAACCCCTTTTCCCGATTCATATCCAGATAATCAGCCCACCACTGCAACATCAGCCTTCGTTCATCCACATGCTCAGCCTTATGAATATAAGCTGCACGCACAGACTTACGTTTCTGATAACTCATCTGTCGCTCTACCGTATCATTCGACCACAATCCCGACTCAATTAATGAACTACATGCCATAGTCCTGAAACCATGTCCGCAAACCTCAGCCTTCGTATCGTAGCCCATCACCCGCAGCGCCTTGTTCACCGTGTTCTCACTCATGGGTTTACGTGCATCATGATCGCCAACGAAGATCAGCTCAAGATTTCCACTCATGCTTTTGATCTGTTCCAGAATGGTCAGAGCCTGGCGGGATAAAGGAACAAGATGAGGAGTGCGCATCTTTGATCCTCGATGTGAATGCTTCACACCTTCCAAAGGCTCACGCTCTCCCGGAATTGTCCACATAGCAGTTTCAAAATCTACTTCTGACCAACGAGCAAAACGTAACTCGCTAGATCGAATGAAGACTAACAACGTCAGCTCAACAGCTAAGCGTGTTAGTGGCCTGCCGGTATATGTGTCGATACGATGAAGTAGTTCAGAAATGCGATTAAGTTCTAGCGCAACGCGATATTACCTTTTTGCTGTAGCAACGGCTCCAGCTATCGCTTGTGCGGGGTTGTAGTCAATTAAACCACTTTGCACAGCAAAGTGCATGATTGCTGTTGTGCATTGCTGTAGACGAGCAGTAACATCAAGAAATCCAGACATCCACACATCCACACATCCACACATCCACACATCCACACATCCACACATCCACACATTTATACGGCTATGATAGAGATAAGTAAATCTCTGGTTTTTAACTCAGCGATATTCCGCTTAACAATCGCATCGAACAGGCTTTTAAGAACACGACCACTATGTGACTCAGACCACTTTTGATTGCTGGCGTACCAGTCTCTGGCAACAGATTCAAAAGTGATGATCTCTTTAGCCTGTTCTTCTTTTACTGCACGCTTATGCTCACGAGGCTCGACACCGGCAATAACAAGCCTCTTGGCCTCTTCCCTCTTTTGACGAGCATTAGCCAGTGTTATTTGTAGTAAACACCAAAAGCCATCAGGTGTTGCTTGCCGCCAAAGCGAAAACGGAAACGCCAGTATTTGGAGTCGTTAGGGTGTATCAGTAAAAACATACCGTCGTCATCGACAAGTGAGTATTCTTTTGCCTCAGGTTTTGCCGAGCGCACCTTGGTATCAGTCAGGGCCATGATGGTATTCCTTCCATATGCTGCCGTGAGTATATAAGCATTATCGAACCAGCATATATACTCGGTTCTATACTCACAAGCATGTTGATGTGGGGTAACTCAGATTGATGTCGGTTGACTGAAAAGCGGGGCAAACCCTTGCGGGGATTGGATTTTAGGCATAAAAAAAGACCTCAGTTGAGGTCTATTTACATACTAATGGTGCCGAAGGCCGGAATCGAACCGGCACGCCTCGCGGCGGTTGATTTTGAATCAACTGCGTCTACCGATTTCGCCACTTCGGCACTGAAGGGTATGCGGAAAACGTTGAGGATTATACCGTTACCCCCTGTTTCCGCAACCCTTATCGGCAGGCTAAGGTGCAACTGCTGAAAAAACCGTCTCTTGGGTTCTCAGGTTCACCTGCTTAACCCGAAACAGGCTTCACATCCGTTACCAGTGTCGGCAGATCCCAGGTGCCGCCCGCATGGATATAACGGCACATACCGGTCCCGCCGTCATAGCTTTTGCGGAAAGCCTGGCCGTCCCATACCCAGCTTTCCTGACTCATACAGTCCCCGATACCCCGACCTTTCTGCACACTGGTAATTTCGCCCTTATCGTAGTCCGACCCGGAGATGGTCACCAGCACCGGCGTGCCTTTTAGCTGGTTATCAATGACCCAGTAGCCATATCCTTCGTTGTAAGCGGCACGCCAGCAGAGTGCTGAAAGCAAAGCGTGTGTGTCATCCAATGGCGTGAGCGTGAGTCCGTCAGTTTCGGGATCGCTGTTTTCTGCCGGTGAATACAGGCTGTCGCACGTGTCATCGTCATTATGATTGACCGTTGAAAGCAGTCGGGTTTTCAGCGCGTCCATTTCCGGAGCAGTCAGCAAACGGGGTTCGCCGCTGAGGGTTTTTGCCGCCTGAATAACTGGTGCGGGCACAGCTTTAGCCACGCTGCTCTCCGGTTTATTGCCTTTTTTAGTGAGTGCACCTGGGGTGCCGATCCGGCCCTGCACGTCGTCCGCTTTCAGCAGCACGGCATAAGCACCCTCGCCAGAAAGCAGGAAAGGCTTTGTGCCGCCTTTAAACTCGACTTTACCGCTGCCTTTCACGGCGCTGATTACCGCAGCGGTCTGACTAGCCGAAAGCCGCCAGTTGTCATCAGCCGCCACCAGATCGCCAACTGATTTTCCGTCGATCCACAGCGTCAGCTTTTCTGCCGGTTCGCTGTCATCTTCGGTGTCGCCCAGCGTCACTTCTCCCACTGGCTCCGTTGCAGGTCCAGCGGCACGGGTGAGCAGAATGGAGCCGGAGGGATCCTCTTCTTTGGCATAACCTGCAATGCGGCAGGTCAGGGTGTTATCACACACAACTTCCCAGTCTTTGTGCTCAAGCGTTTTTCCGCTCTGGGCGGCCTGGGCCGACAGGGAGAACACCGCCAGCACGAAAAGCATCGGTTTACAGTTCACTTTATTCCCTTATGTTTTATTTCTGATATCAGCACAGGTATCACTCTGCCACCACGGACGCGAGGAAATCAAAAGCTAGCGTTATTTGATGACATTGATCAACGCCAGTATCTGCGCTTCTGACAACAACCAGTGATTAGCCTTTTGCATCGCATCGCTTAGCCTGCAGACTCGCCATTAAGCCACAGCGTAAGTTTTTTTACCGGCTTTTCGATTTCACTGTCCTGCGGCAGGATAATTTTGCCAGGGCTACCTCTCTCTGCGTCAGCGGCATGCCTAAGCAACATGCCGCCAATATTCTCTTATGTGCTCTGGCCGCCGATACAGCAGGTGAAGGTATTATCGCAGACCAATGATCATGTCTTGTGATAAAAGGATAAGTCGCTTTCCTGGGCGAAAGATGGAGCGGTAGAAATAGCCAGTACAGTAAAAAATTTATAAAAAGGATGCTCATATTTATTAACAGGCTGCGTTGTTATAACCCCATTATATTGACAGGCCTTCCGATTGACAGGCGCATAACCAATTAATGATAGATTTATAATTCTATTAAAATCAAAGCCCATGCCCCTGTTTTCTCTCGATCCTCATGAATAGATCCTTTACACTGTGATATATAATTTTTCCTTGTCATTAAGCGCACATATCGCTGATGGACCTATACACTGCCTCAGGGACGGTTAAAGTGGATAAGCAACAAGCATTACGCATTCTTAGCAGCTGGCATCTTATTGAATTCTTTCAAACCTATAACGTTGAGGAAGAAGAAAACAGCATTCAGATCCCTGCATCAGAGCTGGAAAGCTGCAGCGACGCTTTATTGCCGTGGCTGAATGAAGCACAGCGCGAAAGGGCCGGAATAAAAAATGCGGATGTGCGTTATGTTCTTCATCTGGGATTGTTCCCTAAAAATGAGGCCGAGCTACTAAGCGAAAAGCTTTTTGGTGAAGAGGACTCTCCTCTTGCCAGCTACGAGCAGGAACAGCGACTGGATACGGAAGGTATGACCTGCTTCGCTAAACTGACTGTTGATAAAGAAGGAACGCCTGATTTTAAAGGCCTTTCAGTCAGCACCTTGCCCTGGGCGCTTGGCAAGCTTTCGCAGGGGTCTGCGGCTAAACTCTCCCTTGAGGCTTTCCGCAGCAGGAATACGTTGTTAACTGAGCAGTTGAACCGGCTCACTCATTTGTTACCGGTTCATCCACAGTCCGGTAAATCTTATCTGAATGCCGCCGCCCTGACAGGGCTTTTGGAGATTTTATGTCAGTGGGCGCAATATTTTCCCTCTTCGCCTTTTGCTTTGCAGCTTGACTGGTATCCCTTAAAAGCTTCTCGCTCAACAGAGAAAAATACACCGCGCCTGACACTGGAAAACACCGAACAGAATCGAAGCGAGCAAAGCGACCTGACAGTCATCGGTGAGGCAGAAGAAGAACTGGAAAGTAGTACTGAAGTCCTGCCTATACTCAACAGTTTCTTTCTGGAAGATTTAGAACGAGCTATGCTAGCCGTGGCTCAGGATGAAGGCGGCAAGGCGTTGCATCAATATCTTTCAATTCGCCAGAATCGTCACAGCGATCTTTATTCCCCTAAAGGGCTGGAAACGATTATTCGCCATCTGGCACCGCAGCATACACCGCATGGTCGCTGGCCTTCCGATCCCCGCTTCAGCCTGTCGCTGATGCAGCAGTTTTCCATCAATACAGTCCTTCAGGAGTTGGATGAAGGCGGCCTGCTCTCGGTAAACGGCCCTCCGGGAACAGGGAAAACCACCATGCTGCGTGACCTGATGGCGCACAATGTGGTTGAGCGCGCCAAAGTCCTGACTTCTTTAAAACAGGCAACCGATGCCTTTAACGAAGACGGATTTTTGATCAAAAGCCTGACTGGTTTTGAAATGGTGGTAGCGTCTTCTAATAATGCAGCAGTAGAAAATATCTCTCGTGAACTGCCCCAGCGTAAATCTCTGGCAGAAGAGTTCTACAAAACGGACTACTTGCGTGCAGTCGCTAATCAGTTAAGCGCACGGGAAAACAAAAAGGGCCAGCTCCTTCCCCTCTCGGAAGAGGAGCAGTGCTGGGGTTTAATTGCAGCGATCATGGGCAATAAAAAGAACCGGACTAAATTCGTCAATCGATTCTTTTTTACTTCGCACTTTGATAAAGACAGTACTGAAGAAGCCCATCGCCCGGATGAGTTTAATTTTCTTAATTACTGGCGCTGGTGTAAAACGGCTAAGCCCCTTTCCTTCTTGCAGGCTAAAGAAAAATTTAACGCAGCGCTTGCAGAAGTGGATCAGTCGCAGCAGAAACTACAGCAGCTGGATGAGTTGACCACCTGGCTGGCTAAATACAGCGATCGCAAAATAATTAATGCTCTGGAAATAAAACATCAAGAGACGGTTTCACACCGGAACCAGGCAGAAAGTAAGCAGAGGCTGCTTCAGCAATCCGCCAATATTTTGGAAGAGAAGGTCAGCATTCTGCATGAAGAATACCAGGCATTACAGAAGCGTAATCCTGGCTGGCTGCAGCGTTTATTCAATCGAAAGCACTATCAGAGCTTTCTTCAGCAGTTGGAAGCGAAAAATCTTGAGCTAATTAATGAACGCAAAAAAAGACTAGCTGCACGCGAGCAACTGAGTGTGGCAGAAAATCATTTGTCGCAATGTATTGAGAATGAAAAAGCCGCGAAGCAAACCTGGACAGACGCCAAAACAGCATTGCATGACGCCATTCTGCATCAGGCGAAACTTAGAGAAGAACTCCCTGGCGTCATTATCCCTGGACCGGAAAACAGCATTGAGGATGCAGATACACAGCGCTACGCTTTCTGGCAGAACGAAACCATCAACCGTCAGCGGTCTTTGTTATTTATTGCGGCAATGGAACTACATCAGGCCTGGCTGGCAGAAGTCTCCAGACACGGTAACTTCCGCAAAAAACTTTTTAAAATGGGCGCCTTTTTGAGTGCTCCCGGCTCTGAAGCCAATACTTTGGGCATGTGGCAGCTTCTGTTTATGATAGTGCCCGTTGTTTCAACCACCTTTGCTTCGCTGGGGCGTATGTTCAATGGTGTATCGGAAGCGCAATTGGGTTGGCTGATGATAGATGAAGCGGGTCAGGCGCTGCCACAGGCGGCGGTCGGCGCACTATGGCGTGCCAGACGTGTACTGGTGGTAGGTGATCCTTTACAGATTGAGCCGGTGTTTGTCACTCCACCACGTCTGACAAAATATCTGACCGAGGCGACACTCGCTAATGATGCTGAAGAGTGGACTCCCGCAAAATGGTCGGTACAGCAGATTGCCGATCGCGCTAATCCGTAT
>Ga0308157_10004678_pt1 | contig 17902 bp, 16 predicted proteins | sample PhyBR1_FD_201035 | JGI IMG/M metagenome (GOLD analysis project Ga0308157, IMG submission 201035) | Phyllosphere microbial communities from UC Gill Tract Community Farm, Albany, California, United States - DLSLB.R1 | ecosystem: Host-associated > Plants > Phyllosphere > Unclassified | place: USA...
CATGCAGGGCCAGCTTGAGCAGGGTGGTGAAGGACATCACCAGGCCACCACCGGCGGCGCGTCGCACCATGTCCAGGTATTCGCGCGGGGTGCGGGTGATGTAGTGCTCACCGGTTTCGGCGCTGCGTTCCGTGATCTTGGCGGCCAGCAGCGAGGAATTGGCGTCATACAGCGCACGCAGGCTGCGGCGGTCGCGGCCCACGCTGACAAAGCCGGCCAGCAGGCGGGCCGCATCCAGTTCGGGGCGCGTGGACAGCAGGCAGTCCAGCAACTGGCGCACGCGCACGATGCGGGTGCGCAGCTGGCGCAGGCGGAACACCAGACCGACCGAGATGCCTTCGGCCGCAAAATGCGTATACACCGTACCGACCGCCGCGCGGCAGGCGTCCAGTCGCTCGCGCAGGCGGGCCTCGGCCTGCTCCAGCCGGTCGGTGGTGCGCAGGCCATGGAGCACTTCCACGCGCAGGCTTTCCACATCGTGGATCAGTGCGTGGAAAGGCTTTTCATCGCGGATTTCCTCGCTCATGCGCAGGCGCAGCTCGGGGGCAAAGCCGGTCGACAGGATCTGGCCCGCGCAGTAGGTGATGGCGCCCAGCAGCGCGTGCTGCCAGAAGCTGGCGCCCGGGCTGCCCGCGGGGCTGAGGGCCAGGGCCAGGCGCTGCAGCAGAGGTTCGTCCAGCGCCTGGAGCCAGCGCACATCGAACTCTTCGTTCAGCGCGATGGAGAATAGTTCGGAGGCGTCGATCGTCTCGGGCGTGCTGGGCAGCAGCTTGTAGCGCAGGCGTTCCGTCAGCTCGCTGAAGAAGGCGGTGCGGGGGGCAAAACCAAAATCGGCCAGCAAGGTGGTGATGTCCACCTGGTCGATGAACTGCAGCCACCACAGTTGCAGGCGTGCGGCGGCATCGGGGTCGGCGTCCAGGGCATCCAGAAACAGGCGCACGCGCTCCACCGCGCCTTCGGTGGACGGATGGGCGGCGCGCACCCATTCGATCAGGTGAATCAGCCAGAGGTGGCGCTGGGCCAGTTCGGCATGGGGGTTGAGCTCCGCCAGCAGGCGGGGCAGGTCATAGGCATTTCGCTTCATGCGTCCTTCAGTGGAGGATGCGGGTGGCCGGCATGGCGGCGGGCATGCCGTCATCCGGATCTTCGACATCAAGCACAAACAGGGGGATGGGCGTGTGGAACACCTCGGCGTCTTCGGCGACGCACAGATAGCTGCCGTGCATGGTACCGGTGGACGTGGTCAGCTCGCAGCCGCTGGTGTAGCGGTGGGCCTCGCCGGGCTGCAGCAGGGGCTGGCGCCCGACCACCCCCAGGCCGCGTACCAGTTGTTCGCGGCCGTGGGCGTCATGGATATGCCATTCTCGGGCCACCAGCTGGGCAGCCACCGTGCCGGTGTTGGTGATGGTGATGGTGTAGGCAAAGCGAAACATTCCCTCCTGCGGCGCGGACTGCGCGGGCAGGTACTGGGTTTCGACTTCCACCTGAAACTCGTAGGTCGGCATGGTGCAATGGTAACTGCGACAATTCAAAGCCATGAGCCCCACCTACCGCATTGCCCCTTCCATCCTGTCTGCCGACTTTGCCCGCCTGGGCGAAGAAGTGCGCAACGTCATTGCTGCCGGCGCTGACTGGATCCACTTCGATGTGATGGACAACCATTACGTGCCCAACCTGACATTTGGCCCCATGATCTGTCAGGCTTTGAAGCCCCATGCCGTGACCCCCACCGGCCAGCCTGTGCCCATCGACGTGCACCTGATGGTGCAGCCCGTGGACGATCTGGCCACGGCCTTTGCCAAGGCGGGCGCGGACTACATCAGCTTCCACCCCGATGCCTCGGGCCATGTGCACCGCAGCATCCAGAACATCAAGGGACATGGCTGCAAGGCCGGCCTGGTGTTCAACCCCGCCACGTCGCTGGACGTGCTGGACTGGGTGATCGAGGACATCGACCTGATCCTTCTGATGAGCGTGAACCCCGGTTTCGGTGGCCAAAGCTTCATCGACAGCACGCTGCGCAAGGTGGAAGCCGCACGCAAGCGTATCGAAGCCTCCGGCAAGGACATCCGCCTGGAGGTGGATGGCGGCATCAAGGAAGCCAACATCCGCGCCGTGGCCGATGCGGGTGCCGACACCTTTGTGGCCGGCAGCGCCATCTTCGGCAAGCCCGACTACCGGGCCGTGATCGACACCATGCGCGCCAACCTGGCGGCCTGATGCGGCCTGTATGCCGGGACGCCTTCCCGAGGAGGGCTCGCATCAGTGTTTTTGGCCGCCGACGCTAGCGCGCAATGTGCAGAGTACGTTATGAACCATCTGCGCGCAGGATCCGCCGTGGCGGGAAAAGCCTTCCAGCCTATTGCTGGAAGGCTTTTTTCATGGCGCCGCGGGCAGCAGGCACATGCGCAGGAGTGCGGGGATAATTTGCGGCTCTGGCTTCGGACCTGCGCTGTGCCGGCAGGGGGCCATGAAGATGGGTTGTTTCTGGTGGCTTGTGCCGCCTGGGTGCGCACAGGCGGCCCACTTTGGGATATCTATGCAAGTGCAATTTCCAGCGGGCCATACCCGCAAGACCGTGGATGTGGATGCCGCCATCGTGGACCTGGACGGGACCATGGTGGACACCATCGGCGACTTTGCCGAGGCCATCACCCGCATGCTGGCCGATCTGCAACTGCCCGCGCTGCCGGCCTCTGCGGTCGAACACATGGTGGGCAAGGGCACAGAGCACCTGCTGCGCAGCGTGCTGGCCCATGTGCTGCAGCATGCCGGCCATCCGCAGGCAGAGCGGGATGCGGCTGTGCAGGCGCTGTTTCCGCAGGCGCTGGCACGGTATGAGCACCACTACATCGCCATCAACGGCCAGTATTCGGCCGTGTACGACGGGGTGGCGCAAGGGCTGCAGGCGCTCAAGGATGCAGGCCTGCGCCTGGCGTGCGTGACCAACAAGCCCATGGCTTTCACCGTGCCGCTGCTGGCGGCCAAGGGGCTGGAGGGCCTGTTCGAGCAGGTGTTCGGGGGCGATTCCTTCCCCCGGAAAAAGCCGGATCCCATGCCCTTGCTCAAGACCTGCGAGGCGCTGGGCACCCCGCGCGCGCGCACGCTGATGCTGGGAGACTCCAGCAACGACGCCCAGGCGGCACGGGCAGCCGGCTGCCCGGTGGTGCTGGTGAGCTATGGCTACAACCACGGCCAGCCGATCCACGGCGTGGATGCCGACGGCTTTGTGGACAGCCTGGTGCAGCTGCAGGCGGTGTTGGCGCTGGCCTGAGCCGGGTCCGGGCGGTTGCAGCTTGGCCGCACGGCTTTCTGAGGGCGCTGTGATGGCGGGATGCCGGTGCCATGCGGCGGCCGTGTCGGGGCCGTAACGGAAGACCACACGCGGTGGCAATGCTCTGCGCCAGGGCATGGGCGGGCGCGATGGTCGGGATTGCAGGACAAGATGCATCCCATCCGCCGGTCCGTGCGCAGGTTTGCTACACTTTGGCGCTATGTTCATTCACTACGTGTTCATCACAGGTTGCGCGGACCGGGGAGCCTGGCCCTGGCGCAAGCCATCCGTCATGACCGTTTAACACGCACGCGGGTGCATTGCCGCGCGTGCACCCGTAGCCCCTGCCGTTGCGCACGGGGCGCAAAGAATGAACCCGCGGCGCCCGTGGGCCTGCCTGGCCCCCACAAGACCGGAGCGCCGCCCGCGATGGGAATCTGCTCCTGTGATCACGGAACTCGAATTCAAAAGCCTGGCCAGCGAAGGCTATAACCGCATCCCCCTGGTGACCGAGGCGTTTGCCGACCTCGAAACGCCGCTGTCCCTCTATCTCAAGCTGGCGCATGCCAACGGCGACGGCAAATACAGCTTTCTGCTGGAGTCCGTCGTCGGCGGAGAGCGCTTCGGGCGCTACAGTTTTATTGGACTGCCCAGCCACACCCATCTGCGTGCCAGCGGCTTTGGCGCGGCGGCCAAGACCGAGGTGGTGACCGGCGGCGCCGTGGTGGAAACGCATGTCGGCAATCCGCTGGACTTCATTGCCGACTACCAGAAGCGCTTCAAAGTGGCCCTGGTGCCCGGCCTGCCGCGCTTCTGCGGCGGTCTGGCCGGCTACTTCGGCTATGACGCGGTGCGCTATATCGAGAAGAAGCTCGAAGCCAGCTGCCCTCCCGACACGCTGGGCACGCCCGACATCATGCTGCTGCAGTGCGAGGAGGTGGCCGTCATCGACAATCTGTCGGGGCGCCTGTACTTCATCGTCTATGCCAATCCGGCCGAGGCCGAGGCGTATTCCAAGGCCAAGCGTCGCATGCGCCAGCTGAAGGACCAGCTGCGCTACTCGGTCAGCGCGCCCCAGATCAAGGGCGGTGAAAGCCACCCGGCCGAGCGCAGCTTTGCCAAGGCGGACTACCTGAAGGCAGTGGGCGAGGCCAAGGAGCTGATTGCGGCCGGCGACTTCATGCAGGTGCAGGTCGGTCAGCGCATCCACAAGCGCTACACCGAATCGCCGCTGGCGCTGTACCGCGCGCTGCGCTCGCTCAATCCCAGCCCCTATATGTACTACTACCACTTCGGCGACTTCCAGGTGGTGGGGGCCAGCCCCGAGATCCTGGTACGCCAGGAGAAAGTGGAGGAGGGAGAGAAGATCACCATCCGTCCGCTGGCCGGCACACGCCCGCGTGGCGCCACCCCCGAGAAGGACAAGGCTGCCGAGCTGGAACTGGTGAACGATCCCAAGGAACGTGCCGAGCATGTGATGCTGATCGATCTGGCGCGCAATGACATTGGTCGCATTGCCAAGACCGGCAGTGTGAAGGTGACCGAGGCCTTTGTGGTGGAACGCTACAGCCATGTGATGCACATCGTCAGCAACGTCGAGGGCATTCTGCAGGACGGCATGACCAGCATGGACGTGCTCAAGGCCACGTTCCCGGCAGGTACGCTGTCGGGCGCGCCCAAGGTGCACGCCATGGAGATCATCGACCGGCTGGAACCCACCAAGCGCGGCATTTACGGCGGTGCCGTGGGGTATCTGAGCTTTGCCGGTCACATGGACATGGCGATTGCCATTCGCACCGGCGTCATCAAGGACGGCATGCTGTATGTGCAGGCGGCGGCCGGTGTGGTGGCCGACTCCGTTCCCGAGATGGAGTGGAAAGAAACCGAACACAAGGCGCGCGCCATGCTGCGCGCGGCAGAGCTGGTAGAAGAAGGACTCGAGTAATGACGCGCGCGATCGACAAAGTGAAAACCTGCAGCACCATGGCAGAAGTGCGTGCCGGCGTGAATGCGCTGGACGACATCCTGGTGCCACTGCTGGTGGAGCGCAGCGGCTACATGACCCAGGCCGCCACGGTGAAGAACGACGAAGCCCTGGTGCGCGATGAAGCCCGCATCCAGACCATCATCGACAGGGTGCGGCCCCAGGCGATGGCCCAGGGCGGCAATCCCGACCTGATCGAACGCCTGTACCGCGCCATGATGGAGTGCTACATCGATTACGAACACCAGGAGCTGGCCCGTCTGCGCGCTGCCGGCCTGCAGCCCAAGGGGGAGCAGCCATGAAGCTCCTGATGATCGACAACTACGACAGCTTCACCTACAACATCGTCCAGTATCTGGGCGAGCTGGGGGCGGATGTGACTGTGGTGCGCAACGACGAAACCACGCTGGACGCGGTGATCCAGCTGGTGGCGGAGCAGGGCATCGAGCGCATTGTGATCTCGCCCGGTCCCTGTTCGCCGGCGGAAGCGGGCATTTCGGTGGCCGCCATCCAGCACTTTGCCGGCAAGCTGCCGGTGCTGGGTGTGTGCCTGGGCCACCAGGGTATTGGCGCGGCGTTCGGTGGTGACATCGTTCGTGCGGGGCAGCAGATGCATGGTAAGACCAGTGTCATCATCACCGACCAGCGCGGCGTGTTCGCCGATCTGCCTAAGCAGTTCACCGTCAACCGCTACCACTCGCTGGTCATTGACCGGGCCACGATGCCGGACTGCCTGGAAATCACCGCCACCAGCGAGGACGGCGAGATCCAGGGCGTGCGACACAAGACGCTGGCCGTGGAGGGTGTGCAGTTCCACCCGGAAAGCATCCTCACGGAGCACGGGCATGCCATGCTGAAGAACTTTCTGGAACAGAAATAAAACCCGGGCCGCGCTGCCACCAGCAGCCGGCCCTTTCATTTTGCACCGCTGCTGTGTGCAGGCCGCTTCGGTTTCCAAGCAAAAACAACCTGAAACCCGGCGCCTCGCGCATACCAGGCAGCACCAGCCACCGCAAAGGAATACGGACCATGGCCACCATCAACGCCATCACCCCACAGGAAGCGCTGCAGCGCACCATCGAACACCGCGAAATCTTCCACGATGAAATGCTGCACCTGATGCGCATGATCATGCGCGGGGAGCTCTCGCCCGTGATGACCGCCGCCATCGTCACCGGTCTGCGCGTGAAGAAGGAAACCATTGGCGAAATCTCCGCGGCTGCCGAGGTGATGCGGGAGTTCTCCAATAAGGTGCAGGTGCACGACAAGTCCCACCTAGTGGACATTGTGGGGACCGGTGGCGATGGTGCCAATACCTTCAACATCTCGACCTGCTCGACCTTTGTGATCGCGGCGGCCGGCGGCAAGGTCAGCAAGCACGGTGGACGCAGCGTCAGCAGCAAAAGCGGCAGTGCCGATGCCATGGAAGCGCTGGGCATCAACATCACCCTGCAGCCCACGCAGATTGCGGACTGCATCCGCGATGTGGGCATCGGCTTCATGTTCGCGCCCAACCACCACCCGGCCATGAAGAATGTGGCCCCGGTGCGCAAGGAACTGGGCGTGCGTACCATCTTCAACATCCTGGGGCCGCTGACTAACCCGGCTGGTGCGCCCAACATCCTGATGGGGGTGTTCCATGAGGATCTGGTCGGCATCCAGGTCCGTGCGCTGCAGCGCCTGGGTGCTGAACACGCACTAGTGGTCTATGGCCGTGACGGCTTGGACGAAATCAGCCTGGGTGCCGGGACGCTGGTGGGCGAGCTCAAGGATGGCGTGGTGCGCGAGTATGAAGTCCACCCCGAAGACTTTGGCTTGCGCATGGCGGGTACGCGTGCACTGAAGGTGGAGAACCCCGAGGAATCCAAGGCCATGCTGCTGGGTGTGTTGCAAGGCGACCAGGGGCCTGCGCGTGACATCGTCTGCCTGAATGCCGGTGCTGCCTTGTATGCGGCCAATGTGGCCAGCAGCATCGAAGATGGCCTGCTGCGTGCCCAGCAAGCGCTGGACAACGGTGCCGCACTGCAAAAATTGCAGCAACTGGTCGCCTACACGGGCAAACTCTCCGCATGAGCCTGCTCGACGCGCCGATCTGGAACGATGCCGGTACGTGGATCGTGCTGGGCATTTCGCTGCTGTTCCTGGTGGTCGGGGTGGTGATGCACCGCATCATCCTGCAGATCGCCCGCACGCCGGCGCCTGACAAGCCAGCGCCGCCCGCGGACTGAAGCATGCAGGCCCCGGCGGTGTTCTGCATAGCATGCGTCACGCGGCAGCCTGGAGGGCTTACCGATGGAGTGATGTGGCTGGCGGCAGGCAAGGCGCGACAATCGAATGCATAGAAAGCCCCGTCAGGGGCTGCGACGAACAAGGGAATCCATATGTCCGACATTCTGAGAAAAATCTGCGACGTCAAGGTGCAGGAAGTGGCGGAAGCCAAGCAGCGTACGCCGTTCGAGGCCATGCGCCGCGATGCCGAAAGCCGTGTCAGCACACGCGACTTCGTGGGTGCGCTGCGCGCCAAGATCGCAGCCGGCCAGGCCGGTGTGATTGCAGAGATCAAGAAGGCCAGCCCCAGCAAGGGTGTGATCCGTCCGGACTTCGATCCGGCCGACATTGCCCAGAGCTACATGGTGGGCAACAGCAACACCAAGGCGAAGATCCACGGCAACGCCACGGCCGCCTGCCTGTCGGTGCTGACCGACCGCCAGTTCTTCCAGGGCGAGCCTGATTTCCTGAAGCAGGCCCGTGCCAGCACGCTGCTGCCGGTGCTGCGCAAGGACTTCATGGTGGATCCCTACCAGATCTACGAATCGCGGGCCATGGGTGCCGACTGCATTTTGCTGATCGCTGCCTGCCTGGAAGACGCCCAGATGGCGGAGATGGAGCAGATCGCCCACAGCCTGGACATGGCGGTGCTGGTGGAGGTGCACGATGGCGTGGAGCTGGAGCGGGCGCTCAAGCTCAAGACCGAACTGGTGGGCATCAACAACCGCAATCTGCGCACCTTCGAAGTCAATATCCAGACCACACTGGACCTGCAAAAGCAGGTGCCGGCCGACCGTCTGCTGGTGACCGAGTCCGGCATCATGACCCGTGACGATGTGAAGACCATGCGCGATGCGGGCATCAACGCCTTTCTGGTGGGTGAAGCCTTCATGCGTGCGGATGAACCGGGCGAAGCGCTGGCCGCCTTGTTTGCCCATCCCAAGAAATAAGGCCATTGCACGGCACAGCGTCTCTGCCCGCAGCGGCACGCTGTGCGGTGACTGATGGTGTGCAGGGGGTGGCTGGTGCACGCGGCCAAGCTGGCAAGTGCGGGGAGCGCGCCAGAATCAGTGCACTGCGCTCGCTGGCCATTCGTGTTTTTGAGTAGGAAAGTGGTCTGAAATGTCCGATGCAAGCGCTGGAACAGCGACGCAACTGGAAAGCGCCAATCCCAGCGACTGGGCCGTGGCGCCTGGCTGGCAGGCGGCGGTGGATGCGTTCTTCTTCTCGCCCTCCGGCCAGCAGTTGCTGGACTATCTGCAGCAGCGCCTGGATGCGGGTGCGGTGGTGTTTCCACCGCAGCCGCTGCGTGCACTGGAGTTGACCGCGCCCGAGGATGTGCGGGTGGTCATTCTGGGGCAGGACCCCTACCATGGGAGAGGACAGGCCGAAGGGTTGGCGTTTTCCGTGGCCAGCGGCGTGCGGCTGCCGCCTTCGCTGCAGAACATCTTCAAGGAAATCCAGCGCGACCTGGGTGCGCCATTTCCCCCATTCCCGCAACCCGGTGGCAGCCTGGTGAAGTGGGCACAGAACGGTGTGCTGCTGCTCAACACCTGCCTGACCGTGGAAGAAGGCCAGGCCGCCAGCCACAGCAAGCGCGGCTGGGAGCTGCTGACCGATGCCATCATCCGTCAGGTGGCCGAACAGGGCAGGCCCACGGTCTTCATGCTCTGGGGCAGCCATGCCCAGTCCAAGCGCCTCTTGATCCCGCAGGACCGCGGTCACCTGGTGCTGATGAGCAACCACCCCTCACCGCTGTCCGCATTGCGCCCGCCCGTGCCTTTCATCGGCAATGGGCACTTTGGGCAAGCCAAGCGGTTTCGGGAAAAACACGGCTACTGAGACGGACGAAGAACCACTGCTGAACAGCTCGGCGGTGGTGCAGAGTGGCTGAAAAGCCATTGCTGCAGGGTGTCTCCTGCTTATCTCTGCTATTGGAAGCAGCACGCCACCCAGAGCACGTCGCCGGGGGCAGTGTGCTGACGCAACTGTCACATGACGGTGCGGGCGCGTTGGCGAAACAGCGCCCTTAGGCGTGCCACTTTGTCGGCCTGCTCCGGGCGCTGGCTTGCACTCTGCAGCGCGTGGCGCGCAAAGACAAAGAGCAGGAGAAGCATGGCCGTGACGGCGGCTCCAATGACCGCAATCATGGTCGGTTTCGGCTTGATCGACAGCTCTGGCAATGTGGGAGTCTGAACCAGGTCATCCACAGTCAGCCCCTCCATTTGCGTTTGTAGCTTGACAATGGTACGCATCCGTTCACTGTTGGTGGCCAGCAGTTCACCATACAAACGGGCTGTGTTGTCTGTTCCACGCCCTTTCTGCAGCAGTTGTGCCGTCACCTGTTCCAGTTCATTGCCTTCGTCGAGCCGGGCTTGCTCGGTTTTCAGCATGCTTTGCAGGCGTTGCAGTTCCCCGCCGCGGGGAAGTGTCATGGTGAACAAGTGCTTCCAGATCGCGGCATTGAGCTGTTGCGCCTGTTCCGGAGTACGCCCGAAGGTACGTAACGTGACCAGCTTGTCCTGGCGCCCATGGCTGGCGTGCACCAGCGCGGTCATGGTCTTGATCCGCGAGGCCTTCGAGGCGTCTTTTTCCAGGCCGAGCTCCAGGGCGACGGCTTCTAGCAAGTTGGCCGATGTCGCCAGGTTGGCGATGACCGAGGGGCTGACACTGATGCCTTGCTTGTCGGCGTCCAGGATGGAGATGCTTTCGAAGGTTTTGGGAAGCCAAAAACTGGCAACCAAGCACAAGATCCCAATCAGTATGGGGCCGGCAATGAGGAGTTTGATGTGTTGCGCAAGGATCAGCAGTACATCAAGGAGGTCAATTTCGTCAGCGTTTTTTTTCAAATATTCTGGCGTAGAGGCATCGACTGACATGGCTTGCAGAGAGTGGGTATCGCACTACCTTAGCGGTTTTATGTGTCGAATCAATGCATGTTACATTTTATTAAATTTTTACGGACAATCGGTATTTAATTCCTGTTCAAACATGCTAGGGAGGGTGTGGGGATGTCAATGACGTATTTAAAGAATATCTGAATTGAAAAATGAATCGCATGCAAATAAATATTTGCATGCGATGGATGGGTTGTATTGTTTGATTTTATTTTCTCAAGCCAATATTTTTTGCAATGGTAGCTATCTTATCCTTGTTTTCTGGAGAATTACGCATTGATTTTATGAAAAACTGAAAAAATGTGAAGAAAAAAGCAATAAATAGCCCAATTCCGGCATAAATTGCGATATTTAATATTTCTCTTCCAGGAGTTGGGTGTGTGGGTGCGCTGGGCGCTTGGATAATATTGTTTTCTGTCACGCCTTCTAGCTCATCTTGAAGCCTGGTAATGCTCAACTCGCGCTCCAGCTTGTAATTCAACAGGTTGTTGATGAGTCGCATATCGATTTCGCTGCGTGCAGATGTGCTTTTTTCCACATCCAGCAGCGTCTGGGAAATCTGCGCCAGGCGATTTTTCTCGCTTTCAATTATTGAATCGAGTTGCGCTGCTTTTGTTCCTTGCGCGGCGGTCAGTCGGTACACAGTTTCGAGCACCTTCTCGTTGAGCTCTACAGCTTTGGAAGGGGAAGATGCGCTGGTCGTGATGATCAGCAAGCGATCTTTTGTGCTGACGGAGGGGGTGATTCTTGCGAAATCGCCGAACCGGCCACCTTGGGGCAGCTCTTTGAATTCCTGGTTGTTATTGATCAGACTGACAATAACTTCACTTTTGAATTTTGGATACTTTTCATCTTGCTTAAAGGCCTCCACATTCAGCGTCGACGTGCTATTGAAGAGTTTGGGAATGCCGAATGTGGTTAACCAGCCGATGAAAGCGCCAAGCAATGTGAGAAGTACGATGAGCTTGATTCTTGCAGAGATTATGACAAGAATATCCAGTAGATCTATTTCTTTTTCTGGGGGGGAATTTTCAGCGGGAGATATATGGGGTGTCATGGCGGGACAGTTTTTATTATGGGTGTCGTTGCTCTTGCGGCAAAACTTTCAGAGTGTAGCCTGAAACTTTGAATTTCAAATTGCGGAAACGCAGCTGCGAAGTGAATGGATGCGGGAGAAATACGAGGTGTCTGCACAACCCTAATACCAAGCATATGGCATGGTCTTTGCAATTTTCAATGAGAATGATTCTCATAAAATGGATTCGATGGGCCTTTGGCTCTCTTGAAGGCATCGCAAAGGAATGGATATGCAAGGTTTGTGGATGCGCCGCCAGACGTTGGCGGGCTTGGGTGTGGTGTTGGCCCTGTCGTGGTCGGCGGCGCAGGCGGCAAATGTCAAGGTGCAGGACAACACCGGTGAGGTGTCTATGCCGCTGCAGCCCAAGACTGTGCTGGTCTATGACCTGGGCGCGCTGGACATCATCCAGACCTTGGGCGGCGCGGTGCACGGGGTCCCCAACCAGGCCCTGCCGCCGTTGCTGGCGGGCTACAAGGATGCCGCCAAGTACCCACAGATCGGCAGCCTGTTCGAGCCCGATTACGAAAAGATCAAGGCCCTCAAGCCCGACCTGATCATTGCCGGCAACCGCACGCTGCCCAAGATCGATGAACTCAAGAAGTTCGCACCCGTGCTGGATGTGACGATCGGCGACGGTGACCAGCTGACGCAGATCTACCGCAACATCCGCGCCATCTCGGCCGTGTACGGCGTGCCGCAGAAGGGGGCGGCCGAGATCAAGCAGATCGAGTCCGAAATCGCCGATGTGAAGTCCAAGGCACAGAAGCAGGGTTCGGCCCTGATGCTGATGACCAATGGCGGCAAGATGAGCGTGTACGGCCCGGGCTCGCGCTTTGACATGCTGTACACGGTGTTTGGCGTGCAGCCCATCAAGGACAAGATCGAGGTCTCCAAGCATGGCCAGGCCGTGTCCTTCGAGTACCTGCTCAAGACCAACCCCGACTGGATGCTGGTGCTGGACCGCGATGCGGCCATCAGCCGCGAAGGCGCTTCGGCCCAGAAGCTGCTGGACAACAAGCTGGTGCATGCCACCAAGGCCTGGCGCAACCAGCATATCGTGTACCTGAATGCGGCGAACTGGTATCTGCTGTCCAACGCCGGTCCGGGCGCGCTCAGGGAGAACCTCAAGCAGCTGTCCGATGCTTTCGGCAAGTAAGGCGCCCCGCACCCATCCATCCTCGCCACCCGCGTCCGGATGGGCCGGGGGCAGTGCCAAGGTCATCGCCGCCGCCATTGCCCTGCTGGCGCTGGCCATGGCCAGCTTGGCCGTGGGCGTCAGCGATGTGTCCTGGAACACGCTGTGGAGCCGCAGCGAGGATGATCTGGTGGCCCAGGTGCTGATGTACTCGCGCGTGCCGCGCACACTGGCCCTGGTGCTGGCCGGTTCGGCCATGGCGGTGGCGGGCTTGCTGATGCAGATGCTGGCACGCAACCATTTTGTGGAACCATCCACCGTGGGCACGGTGGAGTCGGCCACGCTGGGCATGCTGGTGTGCATTCTGTGGGCGCCGGACTGGCCGGTGATGGCCAAGATGGGCGTGGCGGCGCTGTTTGCGCTGGCGGGCACCGGCCTGTTCATTGGCGCACTGTCGCGCATCCGCCTGCGCACGGCGTGGATCGTGCCGCTGGTGGGCTTGATTCTGGCGGGCGTGATCGAGGCGGGCACCACCTTCCTGGCCTACCAGCACGACATGATCCAGTCGCTGCGTGCCTGGTCGAACGGCGATTTTTCGGCCGTCGTCGAAGGCCGCTACGAGATGCTCTACCTGTCGCTGGCGGTCACCGTGGTGGCCTGTCTGGCGGCGGACCGCTTCACAGTGGCGGGCCTGGGCGAATCCTTCGCCACCAACCTGGGACTGAACTACAAGGCGCTGGTCTGGCAGGGGCTGATCGTGGTGGCGCTGGTCACGGCCTGCATCGTGGTCACGGTGGGCAGCATTCCCTTCGTGGGGCTGATCGTGCCGAATGTGGTGCGCCTGCTGGTGGGTGACAACGTGCGCCGCAGTGTGCTGTGGGTGGCGGCGGCGGGCGCCGGGCTGACGCTGGCCTGCGATCTGGTGGGGCGCCTGGTGATTGCGCCCTATGAAATTCCGGTGGGCACGGTGATGGGCGTGGTGGGCAGTGCGCTGTTCCTGGCCATCCTGCTGCACCAGCGAAAGCGGGAGGGCTGAAGCATGCCGACCTGGAATCCCGCCACCGTGGCGGATGCAAAACCGGCTCCTGTGCAGTCTGTGCGCTGGCAGCGCCCTGCCGTGCGGCTGGGGCTGCTGGCTGTGCTGGCGCTGCTGGCCATGACCGCGTTCATGACCGTGGGTGTGGAGGCCGACTGGGCCTTTGTGCTGCAGCACCGCGGCACCAAGCTGGCGGCCATGGTGGTGGTGGCCTGTGCGCTGGGCATGTCCACCGTGGTGTTCCAGACCGTGACGCACAACACCATTCTGACGCCGGCGGTGATGGGCCTGGATGCGCTCTACCAGTTGCTGCAGGCGGCGCTGGTGCTGGTGCTGGGATCCGTGGGCGTGGTGGCGCTGGGCATGGTGCCCAAGTTCGGGCTGGAGATTGTCTGCATGGTGGCGCTCAGCGTGCTGCTGGTGCGCTGGTTGTTTGCGGGCCAGGCAAGCAGCCTGCACCTGATGCTGCTGGTGGGCATGGTGGCGGGCATCCTGTTTCGCAGCCTGACCAGCTTTGCCATGCGCATGATCGATCCCAACGAGTTCGCCTCGCTGCAGGACCGCATGTTCGCGAATTTCAACACCATCCAGACGCCGTTGCTGTTGCCTGCCGGCATCCTGCTGCTGCTGGGCGGTGGCTTCTTCTGGCGCCGCCGCCATGTGCTGGACGTGCTGGCGCTGGGGCGGGATGCCGCCATCAACCTGGGGCTGGACTATCGCCGCCAGGTGCTGCAGCTGCTGCTGGTGGTCTGCACCATGGTTGCGGTATCGACCGCGCTGGTGGGGCCGGTGACCTTCTTCGGTCTGCTGGTGGCCAATATGGCCTACCAGTGGATGGGGACACGCCGCCACGCCTGGGTGCTGCCGGCCGTGCTGCTGTGGGGAACCGTCCTGCTGCTGGGCGGCCAGGTGGTGCTGGAGCGGCTGCTGGGCTTCAATTCTGCGCTGTCGGTGGTGGTGGAATTTGTCGGCGGCCTGGTGTTTATTGCGCTGCTGATGCGCAGGGGAAAGCAATGATCGAGACGCGCGACATCGTCAAGCGCCATGGCAGCACCACCGTGCTGCACGGTGTGACGGTGCAGATTCCGGAGCGGCAATTCACGGCCATCATCGGCCCCAACGGGGCAGGCAAGAGCACGCTGCTGTCGCTGGTCAGCCGCCTGATGCCGATCAGCAGCGGCAGCGCCAGCGTGGCCGGACTGGATGTGGCCACCACGGCCAGCGATGCGCTGGCCCGTGTGATGGCCATCCTGCGCCAGGACAACCAGAGCACGCTGCGCCTGACGGTGCGCGACCTGGTGGGTTTTGGCCGCTTTCCGCACAGCAAGGGCCGCATGACGCCCGACGACCTGCGCCATGTGGACGAAGCACTGGAATACCTGCACCTGCAGGATTTGGCCGAGCGCTTTCTGGACGAGCTGTCTGGCGGCCAGCGCCAGCGCGCCTACATCGCCATGGTGCTGTGCCAGGACACCCCCTACATTCTGCTGGATGAGCCGCTGAACAACCTGGACATGGCCCATGCCGTGACCATGATGAAGCTGCTGCGGCGCATGGTGGACGAGCGCGGCAAGACCGTGGTCGTGGTGCTGCACGACATCAACTTTGCCAGTTGCTATGCCGACCACATCGTGGCGATGAAGGACGGGCAGCTGGCCTATATCGGCACACCTGCCACCGTGGTGCGCAACGAGGTGCTGAGCGCGCTCTACGGCATTCCCGTCTCGGTGCATGAGATCCAGGGGCAGCGCTTGTGCCACTACTTTGCGTGATGGCCGTTCCCATGGGGGAGGGCGCACCGCCGCGCCTGTGTAGCGAGTGTGTCTGCGGTTGGTAGCGGTGCTGGCACGGTGGCTGCCATTGGCAGTCACGTCGGTGCTTGTTTTTTGGTAGCAGGTACAGCCGGTATCAAGCCACACCCCACCGACAGGGATGCGTAGCGGGAAAGCGCTGGCCGATGGGAGAGGCGGCGCAAGACTGCGTGCGCCTCTCAAGTTTGGGTCAGGATGCACGCACCGATACAAAACGTGAGTGATAATAATTCTCATTAAAAATCACTCCTTGGCCCGTGCGGGCCTTTTTTGTTCATGTCTCCTTCGCATCGCACCCTGTTCCCCGCTGCGCGCAGCGGCTTGCTGTCTCCCCATGTCCTGGCCTTGGCCGGTGTGCTGGGCCTGAGTGCCACCGTCGCACGGGCCCAGGACGAGCCCACCACCACGCTCAAGGAAGTCACCGTGCGTTCGGCACAGGATGTGCAGACGCTGCCTGCCCCGGCGGCAGGGGGGCAGGTGGCCAAGGGCGCCGGCCTGGGTCTGCTGGGCAACCGCGATGTGATGGATGCACCGTTCAACATCACCAGCTACACCCAGCAGGTGATTGCCGACCAGCAGAGCGCCACGGTGGCGGCGGTGCTGGAAAACGACCCCTCGGTGCGCTTCACCACCAATGCCGGTCACGCCTACGAAAACTACACCATCCGCGGGCTGGAGGTGAATTCCAGCGATGTCTCTCTCAACGGCCTGTACGGCATGGCGCCCGACGGGCACATTCCCACCGAAATGCTGGAGCGTGTCGAAGTCCTCAAGGGCCCGGGCGCGCTGCTCAACGGCATGGCGCCGGGCGGCGCCGTGGGCGGTGTCGTGAATGTGGTGACCAAGCGTCCCACGGCCGATGACCGCACACAGCTGACCACCTCGTTCGCCACGGGTTCGCAGTTCGGCGTGCACGCCGACGTGTCCAGACGCTTTGGGGAAGAGCGCCGGCTCGGCATCCGTGTCAACGGCAGCATGGCCAGCGGTGAAACCGATGTCGACGACCAGAAGCGCCGCAAGCGCCTGGGTGCGCTGGCGATGGACTACCAGGGCGATCGCTGGACGCTGGGGCTGGACGCCTACAGCTACCGCTCCACCATCGCCAATGGCAGCCCGCTGATGGTGGGCTTTGCCACGGTGGGCCATATGGTGGCCGCGCCGGATGCCTCGCTGAACCAGTTCCGCGGCATGCAGGCGGAGCAGCAAAGTGACGGCGTGATGCTGCGCGGTACGGCCGAGCTGAACGACGCCTGGAGCGTGTACGGCAGCCTGGGCTGGGCCGAGCACGAATACTCCGGCATGCTCAACGGCACGCGCGGCATTCTGCAAAAAGACGGCCACACGCTGAACACCCAGACCTACAACCAGTATGGCTACACCAAGAACCTCACCGGGGATGTGGGGGTGCGCGGCAAGTTCCGCACCGGCGCGGTGGCGCATGAACTGGTGCTGTCCATGAACCAGCTGCGCCAGGAAGGCGGGCGTGGCCTGAATGCCAAGGGCGGCGTGCCGTCGGCCAGCTATGTGAGCGATCTGTATGCGCCCAGCGACAAGGTGGTGTTCAGCAGCGAGGCGACCGCCTACAAGCAGGAAAAGGACAACGTCATCACCAGCTATGCCGTGGCCGACACGCTGAACATGCTCGATGGCAAGCTCGCCGTCACCGCCGGTCTGCGCCTGCAGCAGGTGGAGCAGAAGATGGCCGGCTACGACGCCCAGGCCACCACGCCCATGCTGGGCATTGTGGCCAAGCCCTGGGGAGGGCATCTGTCGCTGTACGCCAACTACATCGAAGGCCTGAGCGCAGGCACCACCGTGGCCGCCGGGTACGCGAATGCTGGCGAGACCCTGAAGCCCTACCAGACCAAGCAGATGGAGGCCGGGGTCAAGTGGCAGAACGCCGGGCTGACGCACACCTTCTCTCTGTTCCAGATCAGCAAGCCCTCCGCCATTTCGGTGACCCGCGTGGGGGATACGCTGCCCACGCTGGTGGATGACGGCGAGCAGCGCAACCGCGGTGCGGAGTGGACCGTGTCGGGCAAGCTCGCATCCGCGTGGACGCTGCTGGGTGGCGTGGCCTACACCCAGGCCAAGCAGACCAAGACCCAGGGCGGCAGCAAGGACGGGCTGGACATGTATGGCGTGCCGCGCTGGACGGCGAATCTGGGGGCCGACTATGCCGTGGCCGACGTGCCGGGGCTGGCGGTCAGCGGCCGCATGGTCTACACCGGTACGCAGTGGGTCAATTCCAGCAACACCATCCAGGCGCCCAGCTGGACGCGTTTTGACGCCGGGGTGCGCTATGCCACCCGCATGGGCGGCAAGCCCGTCACCCTGCGCGCCAACCTGCAGAATCTGTTTGACCGCCAATACTGGGCGGGGGCATTCGCCGACAACTTCATGACCGTGGGTGCACCGC
>Ga0308157_10004679_pt1 | contig 17901 bp, 13 predicted proteins | sample PhyBR1_FD_201035 | JGI IMG/M metagenome (GOLD analysis project Ga0308157, IMG submission 201035) | Phyllosphere microbial communities from UC Gill Tract Community Farm, Albany, California, United States - DLSLB.R1 | ecosystem: Host-associated > Plants > Phyllosphere > Unclassified | place: USA...
TTAAATATAGTTTTATTCATCTGCTTAAAGTTTAAATTTTATGCCTCCGTTAATTACAAATCCATCCAATGGTGCATAAATGTCCTTAAAGACAGGATTGGTAATAGTACCTGTATAAATGTTGTCAAAACGTGTCTGTCTTGTATCAAGGAAGTTTTCAAAGTTGATATACAAGGAAAATCTTTCCCAAATTTTTTCAGCCATAAAGCCACATGTCCAATAGTCGTTTCCTATTGTCCCGTCATTCAGCTTTTGCGGACTGAAATAATAGGCTTCTAAACCAATCTTCCATTTATCCTCAATTTCATACATCAGTACAGAGTTAATACGATGTTTTGGGGTTAATGGATTTTCGGTAGTTGTTTCGTTTTCAATCAATCGGGTATCGGTAAAGGTGTAGCCCAGAAACAGTTTCAAATCATCATATCCTATTTTTACGTTGGTTTCTGTTCCTTTAGTATGAATGTAGCCCGATGAATTGATGAACTGATAAAGATTAGCAGATGGATTTTGAAGCAACAAAGGATTATCCAGATAAGTATAAAAAAACAGTTGGTTTATGCTGAATGTCCAATCATCGCCTATATTAGTACGGTAGTTGATGTCTGCATTTGCTCCGTAGCTCCTTTCTAATTTATTGGTTTTATCGTTAATAGGCATTACGTTTTGATATTGTATGCGTTCGCTTTCTTCGGTAAAAATGGTTGGTGTTTTGTAGCCAAATCCGCCCCCGACACGTGAAGTCAATCCGTTTGCAATCTTAAACAATGCCGATACTCTTGGCAAAAAAACAGCTCCATAATCAATCACATAATCCGTCCTTAAACCTGCTTCCAATTGAAGCCAATCGGTAGCCTTAAAAGAATTTTGAACGAAAGCCCCGAATGTGGTATGATTATAATCCCTCAACGGAAATGCAGTAATCTGTTTTTCTTTAAAATTATCAGTCCAAATATTAACGCCTGTTACCCATTCCGATTTTTCTTTGCTGTGCGTATAGCTTGCTTCCGTAAAAGTAGCGGTCTGCGTTCCCTCAAATTCGTAATTCGGAATAGCCGTATTGCGGTTAAAATAACTTACGCTGTTTTTGAATTGTACAAAACTGTTTTCGTTTACAGTATGGTCAAAAACAAATTGAGTGGAATAACGCTGTGTTTTGTTTTCCTCAAAATATTGATGTGTGTTATCCCCTTTGCCTTTGATGTAAAGCATATCGCCACCCAAACGGTTTTCAATGGTGGTGTTAATACCAAAGTTCATTTTTGTTTTATCATTGAAGTAAACAAATAATTTAGGGTTCAGTACATACCTTTCAAATTGGGGAATTGCAGAAAGCCCGATTTTTGCAGGGTCGTAAGCTCCGTTGCGATTATGCGAAGCAAATATTGTCGTTCCGATTTTCTTAAACTTCTGTCCGTAAAAACCGTTGATGTCTAAACCTCTGCCTGATGTTCCGTTTAAATGAAAACGCAAATCCCTTTCTTCCGCTGGTGTTTTGGAAATCAGATTTACCAAACCTGCTATTGCCCCACCACCGTACAGCGTAGAAGTTGAACCTTTGATAACTTCAACCTGCTTTAAGTCAAGCGGTGGAATTTGCAACAAGCCTAACCCACTTGAAGCACCCGAATAAATAGGAAAACCATCTTTTAGAATTTGCGTATATCGTCCGTCAAGCCCTTGAATACGAATACTTGCATTGGCACTTGTGGGCGATGTGGTTTGTACGTGAATACCTGTACTTTCACTCAAAAGCATACGAATATCCCCAGCTTTCATATTGCCTTTTTCGTCCAATTCTTCACCTCCGATAAATTCAATTCTTGTAGGGATATTTTGGATAGTTCGTGTACTTCTTGTAGATGAAATTGATATTTCATCCAATTGTTCATTGGCTTCTTCAAGTAGGACTTCGACAATGCTTGCATCTTGTAATGGAAATTGAATTGTATCAATACGCTCATTGAAACCAATATGACTAAACTTTATGGTTTGTAATCCATCGGGAACATCGGTCAATGTAATTTGGCCGTTTTGATCTGAAGTTGCCGCAATTGCTGTCCCTGCGACTTGTACGGTAACTCCAATTAAAATTTCTTTGTGCTCGTTGTCTTTAATTACAGCTTTAAAAGTACTCTGTGCGTAAATACAAAGATTAAATGTCATGAATAATGACATAATGAATATTTTTATCATTTAAATATGCTTAATTTTTAATAAATAAGAAATACGGCTGATAGAACTGTCTCAACCTGTTTTTGCGGATATATTATATATTAAGCTATCTGTGGAGGATGCCAAATAGAATAGGGAAATTCTAATATAGTCGGAGCAGGTAATGCACCTAATTTTATTATATGAATTTGTCCGGGTGCGATTATCGAAAAATAAAAAGAAGTTACGACAAATCCTATGCAGGTATTGCACTTGGAAAAAGGTGAACAACACGTCATTCCACAATCATCATCATTTTGTTGTTGATCCTCTGTTGACTGGCATGTTTGTTCAAGACATCTATCTTCAATATAGCAAGGTGAGGTCGATAAGACCAGTATTAGTAATGCTAATATGTATGATAAATACTTCATTGAGCAAATGTATTAAATTCTACTCACTTTAATAGACTAAGAACGAACACTGGCGTGAAGTTTTTAAGATTATTCTTTTTATCAGTTCTAAAAGAATATTCAATCAATTTTCATAGAAATTAATTTTGATTGTAACACAGAATCTTTTCTTTGGGCGCAAATGTGAAAAGAAAAGAAGTTCGCTAAAACAACAAAAGGGATAATGAATATCCCGTTCAATGATGTCGCAACCTGTTTGATAAAATGACGAAGTAAACATTTTCATCAAAGTGGTTGCACCATATTAAGTAAAAAACGTTTTTGACCATCGGAAGAAATGTTTTTTTTACTTTATAAAGTTCCAATTCAATTTACGGATTCGAAAATCCGTCAAAATATCTTGTAAGCTGTTTGCCAAAATGCTACGTATCTGGCAAACAGCTTGCTCTGATTTAAAAGCGAAAAGACGGTGCCGACTAATGGAAGGATCCGTCTTTTCGCCGCCAGCCCTAAATATTAGGGCTGGCAAATTTTTCTTTCCAAAAGAGTTTCCAAAATCTCACTATCACTTTCATAATTTTCGCCTTCAAAAGAATAGGAATCGGTTTCTTCATCAAACTCGTACTGTTCAAAATCTTCATCTTCCAAATAAATATCTGTGAGAAGCTTCTCAGAAAATATTGCTCTACCATATACAAGATTGCCCATTTCCTCATAATCCTGTGTAAAATCTACGTGGTAGTATTCTGCTATCGCTTTTACCGCTTCGATATTGGGCGACCATTTTGTTTCATATTGAAATATGCCTGTAACATCATTGTCTTGGTAGATGTCAAAAAACCAACCGCCGTTGCTGTCCGAAACAAAATCGGGTAACTGTCCGCAATTTTCTTCCTATTGTTTTTCAGCCATTGATTTAAATAGCTGTTGTATCTGTTCGATTGCTTCGGGTTCTCCCTCAAAAACAACCGTATTACTGCACCAATTTGCCATAATGATTTGTTTTTAAAAGACTACCACCGATTAAGGCGGTAGCCTGTTGTTATTTAATTAAGGTTTAGGATTTCTGTACCGTCCAAAGCAAATGCGGTACACAATTCAAATGCTTTCTGTGATTTCAGTTGAGCCGTTCCGCCCATTACAATGCTCTGTAATTTAGCTTCAGCATCTTTGTAATTCCGAACATTCTGATAGTAGCCTGTAACAGCATTGTACGCTCCGAACAAGGTGCCTTTAGTGGTATCCATTTGTTGGGTATCGCTCATCATCGCATAGCCAAAAGCATCATCTACCACGTTTTTAAATACGGTAGAAACTTCATCTTCCGCACCTTTTTTCAATAGGTCAAGGGTTTCTTTGTTCGGGCAAAGTGCCAATTGGATTAGTTTTTTTACTTCTCGGTCTGATACTTTAACCTTAGTCCACTCATTGAAAATGTTTTCTAATTGATTGCTCAACGTATTGGCAAGTCCCATAATCTTGTGAGCGTTCTCAATGCGCTGTTTTGCTCCCGAAGTGTGCTTGATGCGGACTACATTAGTCATATTACGCAAAGAAGCGTTTAGGGTGTTTTGGCATACGATACGAATAGGCGTAAAAGCGGCTGTAATACTTCCGCTACCATCGTGCGAAGTAGTTAGGAAAATGTACTTTTCTGTTACATCATCGCCATTGCCTACACGGATATAGTCGGGCAATTTAGCGGTAATGAAAATACGTTCGCCTTTCCCCAATGCTCCTGCAGTTTCGTATAAAATACCCTCGTCACCGCCTACAATGGCATCAAAGAAATTGAAGGCTTCACGGTTCTGTACAATGTGGTAATCTTTACCGACTACGCCTAAAACGGCATTGTTATCGATGCGAATGTTGGCGAAATAGTTAGGTACTTCCAATTCGGAACTGCCTATCTCGATACCGTTTGCGGTTTCGATAATGCCCGAACCTTTGGTAAATAATGGGGATTTTACGACTTCATAGTCTAATCCTGCGTGTCGGATAGCTTCCTCACTTGTTGGGTATTGTTCCACGATTTGCCCCAAACCGTGCCACGCTTTTTGCTTAACGCTAAAAAATGAATAACGTCCTGTTCTCTCGTTGAAATTGATATTATGTGCCATAATGCTGAAATTTTGATGTTAAAAAATGATTGAATGTTACTTGTTAGAATGGTAAATCGTCTTCTGTTTCCTGCGATGTAAATCCGTTACTTTTAGATTGTGCAGTAGCTTGTACGGTTTCCGTTCTCCTACTGCCTCCAAACAGTTTGATGTTTGAAGTATGGAAATTCAGACCTGCTTTCGGTTCTCCGTCTTTACTTACCCACGCTCTTGTACTTACTCGCCCTGTAAGTTCTACCAATGTACCTTTGGTCAGTAGTGTTGCTACCTTTGCAGAAATCCAGTAGGCACAATCGAAATAGGTGGTTTGTTCTACACGCTCGCCTTGTTTGTTTCGATAGCTGTCATTAATGGCTACTGAAAAATTTACTACTTGTTTGTCCTGTGACGTTGTGCGTACTTCCGCATCTCTTGTCAATCTTCCGATAATGTTCATAATTGTCCTTTTTAAAAATTATTATTCTGTTACGCTCTCTTTGTCGGTTCTTCGCTGTGTGGCTCGCCTTGCTTCGCCTTTCATAAATTTTTCCAAAAGAAAAACCGGAAAAAAGAAAGCAGACTATCAGGGCGGTCAATAGGAAAAGCCAAAAGGAAACGGAATAATTGGAGGGTACCTTTAGGGAGGAAACCGTTTATGCCGTAGTCTATTGGCTTGGACTGGAGCGATGGATGACCGCCATACATTGGCTGCCTTTTTACCGGTTGATTATGGAAATATTCTGTTCTAATTTTTTAAGGAATGAATAATTGACCAGGCTGTGAAAGCCCACAATAGGGAATTGAAAAATATAAGGAAGGGGAAAATGAAAGGCTGTATTTTTCAATGTTCTATTTCAGAACATAGCGATAAGCTCTTTTACAGCGAAGGGAATTTCGATGGAAAGTAAATGTGCTTGGGCTACAGAATAAAATGGCATAAAAAATAGATATTCTTCATAAAACTTATTATTGATGTTATTAAAGCAAACAATCAATTATGAATTGATTATTTTTGGAAGATTTAAACCATCGTACATGGCTGTTAACAAAAATGCTCAGATTCGTTATAAAGTATTAGACAAGTGTTTTTCAAATCCGTATAAAAATTTTTATATTGATGATTTGATTAACCATTGTTCAATCGCATTAACCGAACATTATGGAAAAGAAGCTACTGTTTCGAGAAGGCAAATTTTTATAGATATTGATTTTATGAGAAGTGATGCTGGATTTGAAGCACCAATAATTCCAATAAAAGATGGTCGTAGGGTATTTTATAAATATGAAGATGCTTCATTTTCAATTTTAAAAAAGCCTTTAACAAATGACGAATTAGAATCAATAGATAATACTTTGGAAATTATTTCCAGAATTAAGGGGATTTCTGGTTTAAGTAATTTAGAAAGTTTAGAGACTAAATTACTTGGAACTAAAGATTCTAATAGAAATCACATCATTTCATTTGAGGAGAACGAGTTTTTGGTAGGCATAGAAAATTTAACACCTGTTTTTAACTTTATTAAAAATAAACAAGTTATCCTAATAACTTATAAATCGTTTAAATCTAATGAAGTTCATGAATATGTTATTTCGCCATATTATTTAAAACAACACAACAGTCGTTGGTTTTTGTTTGGTTGGAATCGTGATTTTCAAAATATTCAAAATTTAGCATTAGATCGTATTATAAATCTTGAAATTGGAAATCAGAGTTTTATTGAAACTGATATAGACTTTGAAGAATATTTCGAAGATATTATAGGGGTAACAAATTTTGAAGAAAATCAAGTTACTGAAGTTTCAATAGAGTTATCGGAAAATATTATCCCATATATCATATCCAAACCTATTCATGGTTCGCAAAAAATGAAAGGTAATATTTTGACAATACATGTAAAACTGAATTACGAATTAGAAACACTCATTTTGTCTTATGGCGAAAACATGAAAGTATTGGAGCCAATAAATTTGAAGAATCGTCTTATTGAAAGACTAAAAAGTACATTAAACCAATATTAAAAAAGACTTTAATGAAAAATAACATAGCATTTAAGCATTTTAGAAAATTCGAAGATTTTCCAAGATTAGATTTTAACGATATAACATTTGTAGTAGGTAAGAATAATTCAGGTAAATCTACTTTTGTTAAGGCGTTTGTAATGGTCTACAATTATCTTAAATCGGGTAATCTGAAACAATTAGATTTAAACCAAGGAAGTGTAGAGTTATTAAATATCGTAACATTCGATCGGGCATTATGCAAAACGATGAGTGAAAGAGAAAATAAAGAATACATTCCTATTACATTGAAGCTAGGTAATTATGAATTTTATCTAAACGTAACAGGCAAAAAAGATAGTACGATCTTAGATGTAGCTACTTTTAAAATTATTGATTCATCATCTTTTTTTACGTTAGAAGTCGATCCTCAAAAAGAACATGCAATAGTTTCATATAATTATAAGCAAATTGTCGAGAATAATGCACTAAACGAAGCCATACAGCAAAAGAAAGAACTTGAGCAAGCACTTATGTCTATAACGGATGAGCTTTCTAAAGATAGTATTGACATTAAAAGTCGATTAGAAAAAATAGCTAAAAATATTGAGAGATTAAAAGATGCCAAGACAGAAATTGAAACATCTTTTACTGTCGAAGCAGATTGTAGCGGAAATGATTTCAGTCAATTAATTGCTGATTTGGTCAGAGAACTGGAAGTTCAATATTGGATTGAAAACCCGAATGTAGATCTAATTGAAGAAAGTCAAGTTAATAATATTGAAGAAAGCGATGTTACAGAGGAAATTTCCCAAAATGAAGAAGTTATAGAAAACGATGAAGAAGAAGTTTTCAGTGATTTACGTTATTATTACATCAATCGCAACAAATTCAAAAATTTCTCTGATCAGTTTTTAAGTTTTACAAATAGTTCCCAAGTGTTTTATTTGCCAGCAACACTTAACAAACAGTCTGCTTTATTATCAATTCGAGATAAGAATAATGATTTGTCCGATGTAGTACATAAATATTATCAATTAGGTTTACAAGATGACCCTATCATCTCAGGTTTTGTTAAAGAATGGATTAAGGAATTTCAGATTGGAACTGATTTAAAAATTGAATTAATCAATGGAGAAGCTTATGATATCACTTTAAAAGAAAATGAAGTATTTATCCCTTTAGCAGATAAAGGAATGGGATCTATTCAAGCGGTATTGTTAATTCTAAGGTTAGCCTCTGTTATTTATTACAAAGAGCAAGAAAGTAAGAAAGCGAAATTCAACTATTTTGTTATTGTTGAAGAACCAGAATTAAATTTACATCCTGCGTTACAAAGTAAATTATGTGATTTGTTTTTTGAGGTTTACGATAAATACAAAGTGAAGTTTATTATAGAAACACATTCCGAGTATATTATACGTCGTTCTCAAGTTATGAATGCTACTAAAGAATATGCCTTAGATTTTGACGATATCAATCCAACACCATTTTCAACTATTTATTTTAATTCTGAATCCGATGTGGTTGCTTACTCCATGAATTATCAGCCAGATGGTACATTTGAAAATGCTTTTGGAAATGGTTTTTTTGATGCATCATCTTCAAGTACTTTAGAACTAATTCGTTTAAAACGTCAAAAAAATCAATAGTTATGAAGTTTGAAGTTTACTCGGATAAAGAGATTTTAGAAGAGATTTTGCTTGAAAGCTCTAAATACCAAAATTGGAACAACATTTTAAAGCATCATTCAGATGTTTATGTTAATATGTCTCAGACTGATTATGATAGTGAAATTGCTTTAGCTGATGAAAGTATTTTGTTTCAATATTTGCAAGATACGGGAGGTAAAGAACCTATCCCTAATGAGCAATTTTTTGTTGATTTTGAAGCTGATAATAATATAGTTGAAGGGAAGCCGCTTTCAGCTTTTTTCTTGAATAAAGGTGACGCAGAAATCAATAGTTTAAAAGAGCATTTTGGTCTTTTATTCCAAAATGAAAAAATTGATGACAAGATTATATCGAATAAATTTCAAAAAAACTGTAACAAAAACGACATATACAATAATTCTGGATCAATTGGCTGGAAAGCAATAATGCCAACTCAAACTTTAGGTTATAATTCATTAATAATTACAGATCCCCACTTATTTAATAATGACAAAAATGTAAATGGAGTATTTGTTAATTATGGTGTGGAAAATATTATCCTATTTTTAGATGCTATATTACCATTACAATTAGGAGTTGAATTTCATCTATTAATTGTTTCTTCTCGTCAAAATGGAGGTTTTTCTGAAGCTAAAATGCAATCAATATTTCATGATTTAAATACCAGGATTATTGCATTAAGAGGTTATTCGATTACTACAGAATTAGTAATAACTCCTAATTCTATTCATCGAAGAAGTTCTTTTTCAAATTATCATTTAATTAATTGTGATAAGGGGTTTAAATTATTTTCTATAGATGATCCAAGTAGAGTAAATGATGATAACTCTTTTAAATACTGGAATATATTTGAAATTAATCTTCAAGCTCATGGAGATAGTCAATTTAAAGAATTAGTGGATGAGGTTCCAAAAATCAAGGCGGGGATTAGATCTGCAATAAATACCATTAACGGTATGAAACGTAATTTAGAGGATAAAAAATGTTACGGCTTACCACCAGATTATTCAATAAAAAATAGATTAATTAATCACTTTCCTTAACCAATGCATCTCTACTGCACAATTAAAACATATCTTTGCATAAACAAAAACAAACAATAGTATTACATGTCTACACAAAGACCCGATATAAGCTTCATTTTTAATATTACCGATAAGGTACTTTGGAACGTTTTCAAGAAAAACGAAATTGGTGATGTACTCTTACCTTTCGTGGTATTACGCCGTTTAGATTGTATCCTTAAAGATAAAAACGAGAACATACGCACTGCTTATGAAAACTTTAAAGGAAAGGTAGCGGATGATAAATTAGCTCCCATTTTAAAAAAGGCAGCAGGTGGATTAAATTTCTATAATACATCACGACACACGTTCGACTCGTTAAAAGAAAGTACAAAAACCATTGATATCGATTTTCATAATTACATAAATGGTTTTAATGCTATTGTAATTGAAATTTTAGAGAACTTTCAATTCGAAAAAATCATCGCTCGCTTGCAAAAGAACAAACTATTGTACGAAATGGTGAAAGCCATGTGCGATGTAGACTTGTCTTTAGAGAAGTACGATAACCAAAATATGGGTTATGTATTCGAAGAATTGATCCGTATTTCGAATGAGCAATCCAATGAAACTGCGGGGGAACATTTTACCCCACGAGATGTAATTGAATTAATGTACAAAGTAGTTTTCTCAACAGAAAAAGAAGAATTATCTCAACCAGGAATCATTCGTACTATTTATGATCCCACATTGGGAACAGGTGGTATGGTGAATTTAGCAAAGAATTATATTGTAGATGAATTATTTGTTACTGGACCGAAACCAACTATTTTTACCTATGGGCAGGAAATAAATGAACAATCATATGCTATTGCTAAAGCAGAAGCTCTTATTTCGGGTGGTGATGTCGATAATATTAAGCATGGAAATACATTAACAAACGATCGCTTTCCAGATAAAAAATTTCATTACCAATTTGCTAATCCGCCGTATGGTGTAACTTGGGCAAAAGATTACAATTTTGTAAACAATGAAAGTACCAATCCTGCAGGTCGTTTTTATGCAGGTTTACCTGCGAAAAGTGACGGACAATTGTTGTTCTTGCAACACATGATTTCTAAAATGGAGGCATCAGGTGGTAAAATAGCTGTAGTAACCAATGGCTCACCTTTGTTTTCTGGTAGTGCAGGTGGTGGCGAAAGCGATATCCGTAAGTTTATCCTAGAAAGTGATTTGTTAGATTGTATTATTTCGTTGCCTAAAGATATGTTTTACAATACAGGTATCGGTACGTATATCTGGTTTTTAGACAATAACAAACCTGTTCATCGTCGTGGTAAAGTGCAACTCATCAACGCATCTGATGTAGAAGACAAGCGGTCTGGTAAAACAGGCTTCGCAACTCCTAACAAGCGTAGCTTAGGTAATAAGCGTAACGAGATCTTGGAACATCATATTGATGCAGTAGTAGATATTTATACCCATTTCGAAGAGAATGAGTATTCTAAAATATTCGATAATGAGTTCTTTGGTTATTATAGTGTGCCAGTAGAAAGACCTGCTTATGATGACAATGGCGAATACAAAAAAGACAAAAAGGGAGAGTTAGTCGCCGATAGCAAAAAGCGTAGTACAGAACGTATTCCGCTATCAGATGATATACGCACATATTTTGCTGAGAATATTTTACCACATGTAGATCATGCATGGCCAGATGCCAACAAAATTAAAATTGGCTACGAAATTAACTTCTCTAAATATTTCTATAACTATGTGCCGTTAAGACCCTCTGTAGATATCAAAGAAGAGATATTAAATCTTGAATTTGGCAAAAATGGAGAAAAGGGTATTTCTGATTTAATTAAAGAATTGTTTGTATAATGGGAGATATAATTAATATATATTCAGATATCCCTGTAAATTGGTCAGTTTCTAAGCTAAAGTATTTTTCATCCATTTATACTGGTAATAGTTTGAATGATGCTGAAAAAAATAAATTTTCTAATGACGAAGATGGTCTAGAAGGTAGGATTTACATTTCTTCTAAGGATATAAATGTCCATAATAATTCTTGTAATTATGACACGGATATAATTATACCCTACAATGAAACTAAATATAAATTAGCTCCACTTGGTTCATCTCTTTTATGTATTGAGGGAGGTAGTGCAGGAAAGAAATTAACTTTCACCAAACAAGAAGTTTGTTTTGTAAATAAACTAGCTTGTTTTACAGGTGAAGATAGTGAATCGTCAAAATTTATCTATTATTATTTACAAAGTGATGGATTTAAGGTTCAATTTAATAGTTCATTAAGCGGGCTAATTGGAGGAGTATCATTAACGAATCTAAATGATTTCCAAGTACCGATCCCCCAAAAACAAACCCAAATTCGCATTGCTGAATTTTTAGACAAGAAAACGGCCGAGATTGATGCTATCATAGAGAAAAAAGAAAATTTATTACTGCTGCTGGAAGAAAAGAAAAAAGCCATCATCAACGAAGCGGTAACGAAAGGTATTAATCCAAATGCTCCGATGAAGGATTCTGGGATTGAGTGGATTGGTGAAATTCCTGAGCATTGGGAAGTAAAGCCTTTAGGGTATTTAGGAAGTTGCCAAAATGGAGTAAGCAAAGGTGGTGATTATTTTGGAGAAGGTCATCCGTTTGTAAATTACGGTGATATTTATAAAAACTACGAATTACCGACAACAGTTGAAGGTTTAGCAAAATCTTCCGAAGAAGATCGTGAAGCATATTCTGTATTATATGGAGATGTTTTTTTTACTAGAACATCTGAAACTATTGAAGAAATAGGAATTGCTTCTACTTGTTTAAAAACAATTGAAAATGCAGTCTTTTCAGGCTTTACGATAAGATTTAGACCTTATAGTCTAGAAGAATTATATCCAGAGTATTCTAAATACTTTTTTAGAAGTAATTATATTAGAGTTTCATTAGTTAAAGAAATGAATCTTGTAACTAGAGCATCTTTGAGTCAAACTCTATTAAAATCACTTAAAGTAATATTGCCGCCTTATGAGGAACAAAAAAGTATTGTTTTATATTTTCAAAATAAATTCCAAACAATTGATAAGGCGAAAGAAAAAATAGATGTACAAATCAACAAACTCAAAGAATACCGTCAATCATTAATCTCAGAAGCTGTAACAGGCAAAATAGATATATAGGCTATGGCTACAGGAACGAACGAAGGTGCTTTTGAAGCACATGTGGTAAATTATTTAGTGCATACGGTACAAGAGTATCAGGAGAAACACACTTCTGTTTACAATAAAGATTTATGCCTCATTGAAGAGGATGTTATAAATTTTGTAAAAGAGACACAACCGGATGAATACCTAAAGTTAGAGCAACAATACGGCGCTTTAACGAATCGGAAGATTGTAGAAAACGTTGCAAAATCTATTGCTAATAATAAAACCTTACAGGTTCTTCGTGAAGGTGCTTTAAAAGATCGTGGGGTAAAATTGCAGTTAGCTTATTTCAAACCCAATCACGATCGTTCACCTGAGCATTTAGATAAATACAAAAAGAATAAGCTTACAGTTATTCGTCAACTAGCTTATTCAAACAGAAATAACAACTCACTTGATTTAGGTTTCTTCATCAATGGTATTCCTGTAGCTACTGCTGAACTTAAAAATGCGTTAACAGGTCAGTATCTTTCCCAAGCGATAGAACAATATCGTAAAGACAGAGATGCTAAAGAAAAACTATTCGAATTTCAGCGATGCTTAGTTCATTTTGCAGTAAGCACAGAAAAGGTAGCCATGACTACGCGTTTAGCCAATGAAAAAACCTTCTTTTTACCATTTAATCAAGATTTAGAAAATCATTGTGATGATGATTTTGCTACGTCCTATTGGTATCGCGATGTAATGCGTAAAGATTCCTTAATGGATTTGGTGCAGAATTTTATCAATTTACAAACCAATGAGGAGAAAGTCTTTAATCCTAAAACAAATGGAATAGAAGTAAAAAAATCAGAAGTATTAATTTTCCCCCGTTTTCATCAACGTCGAGCAGTTAATAAATTATTAAATGATGTTAAAGAAAAAGGAGTTGGTCAAAAATATTTAATCCAACACTCGGCTGGTTCTGGTAAATCAAATACGATTTCTTGGTTGGCTCACCGCCTATCAGATTTGTACCAAAATCCCTCTGACCCAAAATCATTATTTGATACCACGATAGTGGTTACAGACCGTCGTGTATTAGACAAGCAGATACAAAACAACATTCGTCAGTTTGAGCAAACGCCTGGAGCTGTAGCCTATATCGATGAAAATAAATCAGCACAAGATTTACGTATAGCAATCGAAAACGGGAGTAGAATTATTGTAACCACTTTACAAAAATTCCCTGTAATCTCTGATACGGTATCACGTTTTTCAGATCGTAAATTTGCCGTAATTATAGATGAAGCCCATTCATCTCAATCAGGTGAAGCTGCTCGACATCTTCGTAAGTCCTTGTCTTTAGAAGAGGCGGAAGAAAAAGACGTAGTAGAAAATAGTTTAGATGATATCATTGAGGATGAAATCAAAAGCAAAGGCGATCAAAAGAATATTTCATTTTTTGCTTTCACAGCAACTCCAAAAAACAAGACATTAGAAATTTTTGGGACTGTAAATGCATCTGGAGATAAAACCGAGTTTGATTTGTATTCTATGGAACAGGCCATTAAAGAAGGCTTTATTTTGGATGTGCTGAAAAACTACATGTCTTGGCGTCGTTATTACAAATTAGTGAAACGTTCTGAAGTAGAAGATAAAGAGTATTCTAAAAAACAAACCTTACGTTTATTGGCAAACTATGTAGATTTACAAGATCATGCAATAGAGAAAAAAACACGTATCATGCTTGAACATTTTGCATCGCAAACGCAAAATGAAATTCAAGGTATGGCTCGTGCCATGTTGGTAACAAAAAGTAGATTACACGCAGTTCGATACAAACTAAAGTTTGATGAAATCATGCGTGAAATGAACCTGCCTTATGAAGCTTTAGTGGCGTTTAGTGGAACCGTTACGGATGGCGATACGGGAGCAGAACACACTTCTGAGTCCATGAATCAATTAGAAGGTAAAATATCGGTACCAGAAGCTTTAAAATTGCCTAAATATAGAATTCTTATTGTAGCAAACATGTATCAAACTGGTTTCGATGAACCTTTATTACATACCATGTTTGTGGATAAGAAATTAGGAGGAACAAGTACGGTGCAAACCCTCAGTCGTTTAAACCGTACTCGGAAAGGGAAAGATTCTACCATGGTTTTAGATTTTGTGAACGATCCCGAAAAAGTTCAGGAAGACTTTCAATTCTATTACGGTAGTAATCGCATGGATTTTGGAGATCAAACCGACCAAAATTCAGTCTATGATGTATTGAATAAAATTGAATCTACGAATTTAATTTATCAGAATGATGTAGAAGCTTTTGCAGAAATTTTCTTTAGAAAAGGTGATAATATGGAATTATTACAACCTATTTTAAATAATTTGGTAGAACGATTTAACGGTCTTGAAAATGAAGCTCAAATTGAACTAAAAGCTACTATCAATGACTTTATTCGTTTGTATAGATTCTTGTCACAAATTATAACCTTTACCGATATTGATTTAGAGAAATATTATGTACTATTAACAGCATTATTTAAAAAACTACCATCGAATAGAGTTTCATTACCCACTGATGTCTTAGAGAATGTAGAGTTAGATAGTTACAAACTTCAGCACCAATATACAACGGACTTACAATTAGAGTCTGCCGAAGTAAATATGCAAGGTCAAACACCTGGAGGTGCTAATGGTATTCAAGAAGATGAATTTGAATTGTTAACCAAAATCATAAAAGTATTAAATGATACCTTTGGTTTAGATTTAAAAGATGAAGACAAAGTCGAGTTCATGAAGATGAAAGAGAATGTTTATCAGAACGAAGAGCTAATGACATTCTTTAATAAGAATAACTCTAAAGCCAATATTCAGGATAAATTCGATGAAACTATCGATGATGAGCTTTTGAATTTTATTGATGGTAAATTAAGTTTATACAACAAACTTACAGATGATCGGGTAAATAAAGAGTTTAAACGTCTTTGGTTTAACGAAGTGTATGATCGGGTATTGAGAGGAGTATAAGATTATACTTGTTTATTCTAGAAATATTCTTTTAATTTTTTAAAGAATGAATAATTGACCGGGCTATGAAAGCCCGCAATAGGGAATTGAAAAATATAATGAAGTGGGTAGTGTAGGGCTATGTTTTTCAATTTTCTATTTCAATAAAGTAGCCAAAAGCTCTTTTTACTGCACAGCGTAGGCAATGAAAGTAAATGTGCTTGGGCTACAAAAAATGGACAAAAAAAAGCAGAACCGTTAAAGTTCTGCTCCTGAAATTTCATAAAGCTATAGTTAGCTATCATCATTTTTTCCGTTCATCAATTTCTGGATATCATGGTATCGGTAGTACATCAATCCTCCGATCTTTGTATAAGCCAACGTTCCGTTGATTCTTAAATTTTGCAAAGTGCCTGGTGAAATCCCTAATAATTTCCTGACTTCATAGCTCTTTAACCATTCTTTAGGTTCTGGTTCTACACCTTTCAAACGCCCTCTGTATTTTCTTATTTCTTCAAAAAGCTCCTTTTTAAAGTTTTCAAAATCCTCTTTAGTAATCAGTTCTACTTTCATATGTCATATCTTTTAATTTATCTCACTTCAATTAGGCAGTAATAAAAAATAATCTGATCACTACCATATCGAAGCAAATGAACTAAAAGAACAGCAGAGTGCCTTCAGAATGGAACTTAATGGCTTCTTTTGGCTTTCAAAGGCACCATATAAAGTCAATCTACATTAAACCATTATCCCGATTGCTTAGTTGAGGCCATTCTCAAACGAAGATTATTCATGTCTTCACTCAATTTATGTTCAAGTACCTTAGCATAGATTTGTGTTGTTCTTATTGAGGTATGCCCGAGCATTTTGCTTACAGATTCAATAGGAACACCGTTACTTAATGTAACCGTTGTAGCAAATGTATGTCTAGCCAAATGAAACGTCAGGTTTTTGCTAATGCCACAGATATCGGCAATCTCTTTAAGATAACCATTCATACGTTGATTGGATATTACAGGAAAAATGGTGCCGCTTGCTTTTGCTACAGGATGCTCTTTATAATTCTTAATAATAATAGAAGCCTGATAGAGCAAAGGAACTTTTACAATCGTATCCGTCTTTTGGCGTTTGGTCATCAGCCAGTCCTTGCCATCAATTCCTTTCAGAATATTCTCTGGACCAAGATTAGAAATATCAATATAAGCAAGTCCGGTATAACAGCTGAACAAAAACATATCCAACACAGACTGTAGTCGTTCTATGGAAAAGATCTTGTTTTCAAGTATCACCAGTTCTTCTTTAGATAGATGTCCACGTTCTACCTTTTCAAACCGAAGCTTGTATTTCGCAAATGGATCCCTCTCCAACCAATCCATCGTAACAGCTAAATTGATCATCTTTCGCAAACGCTCCATATGCTTCATGATTCCATTATTATTCAACGGCTTGTGGTGATCTATGGGTTTATAATTCGTAAGAAACGATTCAAAATCTAGAATAAATCGAAAATTCAATTCATCTAATGGTAAGTCATTCTTTTTATAACTCTCCTTTAAGAACTTCTTTATATAAGACTCCGTCGTATGATAGTTCTTTATTGTTCCTGCAGATAGTTTATGCTCTGACACCTGTTTATGATAGGCAATCAATTTCAAAAGGGTAATTCTCTCTTCTACATCTTCTCCAAGATACAAGGCTTTTACGGCTTCAATACTTACAGGTTTGCTCTGTTGTATGAGCTGATTGTAACAATCAAAAATCAATGAGCGCACTTGCTCCATGTGGCTGTTCAATTTTACAATTTCCTCTCGCTTTCCTTTTGCTCTACCTTTTCCCTCATCCCAGTTTTTGATGGAAATCTTGCTCTTTAATGAAATTTCGGTTCGGCGACCGTTTACCGTGATCCTTGCATAAACCGTTGCCATTTCATCAATCTTGTTTTTGGGCAACCGTAATACGAATTGAATCCCAAAGGTGTTTCTACTCTTCATATCCATTTATTTTATGTTCAACTCATTTATTCTGGAGTAGTTTACTCACCTCAATCACGAGATTGAGAATAATAAAAAAGTCAAACAGCCATAAATAGCATCAAAATAAATGAATCAAATAAATGATTTACAGTTATTTACAAGCTATTTGGTGAGTAAATTTAAAACTTAAAAAGACTCACCGTTTTACTCACATTTACATTGATATTCTTTGGGGTCTCTTGATATGAAATAAAACAAAAAACCCGCAAATCCATAGAATTTGCGGGTTTTCGACCTTACTTAGTGTAAGTGTTGTCGGGGTGGCAGGATTCGAACCTGCGGCCTCCTGCTCCCAAAGCAGGCGCGATAACCGGGCTACGCTACACCCCGAGGTGGTTATCTGTTGCAATTAAAATTTTAGTCGGGGTGGCACGATTC
>Ga0308157_10004680_pt1 | contig 17900 bp, 13 predicted proteins | sample PhyBR1_FD_201035 | JGI IMG/M metagenome (GOLD analysis project Ga0308157, IMG submission 201035) | Phyllosphere microbial communities from UC Gill Tract Community Farm, Albany, California, United States - DLSLB.R1 | ecosystem: Host-associated > Plants > Phyllosphere > Unclassified | place: USA...
CAGACCAGTCAGATTTAAAGTTAAGCGGTACAACCGAAAGCCATAGCCTGGTAATGGGAAGCACACCAAAATTAAACTTAGATCGTTTTGCTGCCTTAAAAACAGAAATGAACACACCAGAAGTTACTCTGAGAACTGCGGCTTTAGCAAAATAAGTACAACAAAAATTTATTAACGAGAAAAGCGGCTTTGGCCGCTTTTCTCATTTCTACCTACCGCTCTTCTCTAAAAGCAAGGCAAGACCATTTAACTTCTGATTTCCCGGCGCATAAACAGATAATAAGCCAGTGCAAAACAGGCCATACTGCAGGCGATCAATCCGCTGATTTGCGGCCATACAATCATCAAGCTTTCTCTAATTGGAAGTGGCGAGGGTATGGCACCAGAAAGCTGTTCCACACTCATAGGCCCGAGGCTTCTTATAGAAGGCATTAGCAGGGTAGTTGACGCATCACTATAAAGCTGGTTCGGGGCCACACGAAGAATATCCAATATCAACTCATTATACCTCATCACATCATTCTGGGAAAGATATGCAGGATCGGGCATAAACGCCCTAATCACTAAATTCACCAAAATTGGATAGAAAACAGTAAAGAAAAGCCATAAACCCAGGGCACTAAGTGCTGAGGTAGCCGCCTGACGGAAGATAATAGAAAATACAATAGCAAGGCTTAAGTAAAAGGCAATATAAATTATAGTAGTTACGGTAAACCCAAAAATGCGTACCAGTTCCTGGGGTTCTATCCGAACTCCTGTAATCAATAGTCCACCACCAATCATCAGTAGGCTAAGTGAAAAAAACAGTGTGCTAATGATAACCATAGCGCTATAGAATTTAGCTAAAAGGATATTATCCCTATAAACGGGCTGGGCAACCAGTCTGGTCAAAGTACCGCCATTCTGCTCAGCATTTATTGCATCAAAGCCCATACTTATTCCGAGCAAAGGCGCTAAAAAACTAAGCAAGACATGAAAAGGGGGCATTGAACCGTCCGTAGTACTCAGAAGTTTGAGATACAAAAAGGCATGATCGGGATCCTGGGTATTATTGAATGCGTTTTTAATATTGGCCATCGATATATATATCGAAGCCGCGAATGTGAGTACAACTAATGCCAGCAGCAAGATGAAGCGCCAGCTTCGTACGTAGTCTGCAACCTCCTTTGCCACCATAATGTGGAAAGGACTCCTGCGTTTTTTAGATGTCAAACTGTTTTTATCTAACATGTCGGAATAAGCTATTGCGGATAGATTTTTCATTTTCTGTTGTTTCGGCAGAACTGCTTTCAAAATATTTCTGGTAGATTTCATCAAGGCCATACGCTTTTCGGCTGATGAGCTGAATGTCCTCTCCATGTTCAACAAGTGTACGAACGATCTTTGGTGTAATATTGTCTGAGGTATTGAAGGTCAAAAGCTCCCCGGATACCTCAAAGCCAGTGATTTGCTGCCAGGAAGAAAACTCAAGCCTCAATCTTTCTGGGTCCTTGGGTGCATCGGATATCTGGACGATAGTTTCTATGCCTGTGTTTCCAAAAAGCTTGGTAGAGAGCGCAGCAAGGTCGCCCTGGGCAAGTAGTTTTCCCCCCACGAATATCCCCACGCGGTCACAGACCTGCTGCACCTGGTGGAGGTGATGCGAGGAAAGTAGCACGGTGAGCCCCTGCTCCTCCCTTAGCCTTTTTATCAGGTCCAAAAACTCCCTGACACCTACTGGGTCGATACCTAGTGTAGGTTCATCGAGTATGATCAACTCAGGCGCTTTAATGAGTACATCTGCAAGTCCCAGTCGCTGCTTCATCCCCCGCGAATAGGTAGCGGTACGCTTTTCTGCAGCAGCTTTTAGCCCGACAAGATCGAGAACTGTTTTTACTCGTTTCTCTATTCCTGGCTCATCCAGGCCATTAAGTCTCGCGATGTAGATCAGATTTTCCATGCCGGTCATATGTGGATAAAAACCAACATTATCAGGCATATACCCTACCTTACTTTTTACGTAGATAGGGTTGCGTGTGGCATCATATCCACAAACGGTTGCCTGACCGCTATCGGGTTCGGCAAGTCCGAGCATCATCAATATACTTGTCGTCTTTCCTGCACCATTCGGGCCGAGCAGGCCAAATATTTCACCCGGTTTAATATCCAGACTAAGCCCGTCAACTGCGATGTGAGATCCATACTTTTTACTAAGATCCCGCAATTTTATGATCGGTTCCATCTTTTCTAATCAAATTGGTTAACTTAAAAGATGAATTATCGCCTACCATATTTGCGGATGAGTGCGTAAACAGCCCCAATCGCAATAAGGATAACCAAAATACCAATCCAACCTGATAGCAAAGAAGTCTTTACGAAAATCCGTAAGGCAGCCTGACCATTGGCATTGTTGCCCGAAAGATTAAACGTTGTCCCATAATCTCCGGCAATAGTTTTATCGGGCACCTTGAGTGAGACCTTAACACTTACGTGCTTACCGCCTTCAAGCTTTTCGATTTTATTGGGTTCAAAACTCGCTTCCCATCCGCTGGGTAACTGTGATGTAATTTCCAGGTCTTTCAGGGGGAGGGTCCCGGTATTCCGCACTTCCAACTGGATATCTTTGTGACTACCAGAGGTTACCTCTTCGCTAAGCCTGCCGCTAGGTGTAGTGAGTACGGTACCATAACTTCCTTTAACCACAGCCTCTAGTTGGAGGGAAAGGGTTTGGGTAGTTGATACCGCTTTAAACGGGATAATGTATTTTCTCGCCGGGGCATTACTGGTTGCAGTAATCTCCAAGGAAATCTCCCGACTTTGTCCCCCCTCAATACTAACAGAAGTAACAGGGCTACCATCGACATGAGAACTTGCTTGCCATCCTGCCGGAAGATCAGCTTTGAGTTCATAAAGCTGCTGCACTGAAGTACCATTGTGTAGCGTAAGCGAAAACCGGAAAGGTTCATTCGTTGCCGATTCAATATTCACCAGTTTCGCACTAAATGCAGATGGGCTTTTAGCAAGCTTTTGCTGCTGAGCATTAGAAACGCCCGTAGTCAGCATAATGGTTAACAATAAAAATGCGCTAAACAATCTTTTGCGCTGAAGTCTGAGTAATGTTTTTCTTGACATAATCTAAACCAAAAATTTTAATAATTGCTCTAAAAAATGTTTTCTGATTATTTATCTGATTAGGATCCAAAACAAAAAAATGAACGTTTTTTTTCAAAATCATTTAACACTTTTTAACAATTAAATCCTCCAGATGAGGTCCTGTTGAAGGTTCAATACCTACCATTTGCGCGCTGTTTATTTTAAGCTTTTGTACACCATAAATCCTCTAGCCCAGTAAATCTGGTGGTTCACACCCTGCAAGCCCTCAGCTAACCAATCATACCCTTCATCAAATAAAAAACAACGATAAAACAAGCTGGTACTCCATGCCAGGAAAAATGAGTAAAATAATGAAAAATCACACAATCGATTGTGCTGCTCGATACAATCGATTGTGTGGTTTTTTAAGGGTTAATACCGCAGCACCCCTGATTGTTTCCTATCATATTTTAAGCTAGTTTCGGTCCATTTGAAACCAAAAACTGACCTGATTTATGCGAAAATTTCACTGTTTAATTTTACTCTTACTCCCTTTAAATCTTCTTGCCCAACAATTTAAACCTGTACAGGATCTGATTAAGAGAAGACTGCCCTGGCTGGAAAATCGGGTTGTCTTTCAGGCTATTGATAGCAGCCAAAATGACCTGATTGAATTAAAAAGCATCGGGGACAAAGTAGTCATTGGTGCCTCTGGCCCCAATGCTGCCGCAGTGGGATTAAATTGGTATTTAAAGTACTATTGCCATCGCTCGATGTCGCATATGGGAGATAACCTTTCTCCAGTATCTCCAATTCCAAAAGTAAAACAAAGAATACGCCTGGAGGCACCGGCTCAATACCGCTATGCTTTAAACTACTGCACCTATAACTATACCATGAGTTTTTATGACTGGAAAGACTGGGAACATGAACTCGACTGGATGGCATTGAATGGTGTAAACCTGATGCTCACTGTAAATGGGATGGAAACGGTATGGCAAAATACATTAAAACAAATCGGATACTCTGATCAGGAAATTAACGACTTTATAGTTGGCCCGGCCTATACCGCATGGTGGCTAATGGGGAACATCCAGGGCTGGGGAGGGCCCATGCCCCAAAGCCAGATTGACAGCCGTAAAACCCTTCAAAAAAGAATAATAGCGCGAATGAGAGAGTTCGGCATAGAACCCGTACTGCAAGGTTTTTATGGCATGGTTCCAAGCTCTTTGAAAGAGAAATCTACAGCTGCAATTATCGACCAGAAAACCTGGGGGGCGTTTAAGCGTCCAGACATTTTAATTCCAGGTAATCCAGACTTTTCTAAAATTGCAGCAATATATTACAAGGAGCTACAAAATACCTATGGCAAAAACATCCGTTTTTTTGCCGGAGATCCGTTCCATGAAGGTGGGATTACCGATGGTATAGATTTAAAGATGGCAGGCCACGCTATTCAGGCTGAGATGCAGAAGAGTTTTCCCGGATCAACCTGGGTGTTGCAGGGCTGGCAGGACAATCCCAAGCAAAAGATGCTGGATGGGCTAGATAAATCACATGTACTTGTACAGGAGTTATTTGGAGAGTTTACCAATAATTGGGAGAAAAGAAACGGTTATGATTCGACTCCATTTATCTGGTGTGTCGTCAATAATTTTGGAGAAAGGCCGGGTTTGTATGGCAAGTTACAGCGTTTTGCTGACGAGGTTGACCGCATTGAAAAAAGTCCATTCAAGAACTTGTTAAAAGGTGTGGGAATCATGCCTGAAGGGCTTAACAATAACCCTCCGGTATACGACCTGATGCTGGAACTGGGTTGGAGAAAAGACCATGTCGATGTTAAAAAATGGTTATCCAACTTCATTAAATATCGATATGGCAGTTCGAATGAACATGTTGATGTGGCCTGGCAGGGTTTTCTGGGAACTATTTACCAGAGTATTCCTGGTTATCAGGAAGGGGCCAGCGAATCCGTATTTTGTATCCGTCCGGCACTGGATTCCAAACCGGCTTCGCATTGGGGGACGCGAGTAAGAAATTATGATGCCGGGAAATTAAAGCAGGCGGCCCATGAATTTGCGCAGGCAGCGCCAGAATTTAAGAATTCAGACACTTATCAGATTGATTTAATCAACATCATGCGGCAAGTATTGGCCAATGATGGAGAAATTGTTTTCCAGTCGATGACCGAGGCCTACCAGAAAAAGGATATTAAACAATTTAAACGGTTTTCTGATCAGTTTCTCAACATGATCAGCTTGACAGACGATCTGTTATCCAGTCATCCATACTATCAGTTAAATACTTATAAAGCTCAGGCTTTGAATCTTGGAAAAACCAAAGAGGAGAAGGCCTTGAACATCAGGAATGCCATGATGTTAATTACCTATTGGGGTGAAAACGTGAGGACAGAAGATAATTTACATGAATATGCTTACAAAGAATGGGGAGGGTTAATGAAGGATTTTTATTTGGTGAGATGGAGGATGTATGTCGAATACCTGAACGACAATCTACAGGGCAAAACCACGCAGGCTCCTGATTTTTTCATCTGGGAGCGCGCGTGGGTAAATCAAAATTTGGAGATAAAGCCCCAGAAGCAAATCAAACCTTTAAGCCAGGCAGTTGCTGAAATTCTAAAATTGAAAATAGATGTTCAATAGCTGGATATGGCTTACCTGTTACAATATTCCTGTTGTCTAAAACGACTACGGGAATATTGTATCTTTTGAACTCCTCGAACCGATCAGAATCCTCAGTAGAGTCAGAAGCAGCAATCACTATACCTTCAACCCTATGGTTTTTCATGTTATTTAGGATTTGCTTTTCCCGCTCCGGGTCTTCAAATGACTGACCAAAAATTACATTGTAGTTTTTGATATGTGAATACCTTTCTATTTCACTCAATGCAGAGCAATAAAAAGCTTCTGAAATATTCGGCAGTACAATACCTATGGTAAAGGTTTTTCCCTGCTTAAAAAATATCGCATTTTGATTAGGATGATAATTTAATTCCTGGGCTATTTTATTAACCCTCATTGTAGTAACCAGACCAATGCTAGGATGGCCCCGAAGTGCTCTGGACACCGTTGATGGATTGATATTTAGGCGTCTGGCGATATCTTTTATTGTTGGAATCTTTTCCATTTTCTGTTTACATTAGGGTTAAACTTAGGGCTAACTATTTTTAAAATGGAATTGGCATCCTGTCCACTGATTTTTTTCCATGCCTTGAAATCAACAGGGCTATCATTGGTGCTATTCCAAATCCATTGTGGCTGACCAGTAGTATAGTAGACATTATGATCAATGGTGTTACCACTTCCTGTTAAGCTATATTTATGAATGAACAAACCTTTAGGCCTGGCGTAGATCACGTTATTTTTCATCACATTGTTATAGCAGTGTTCAGTTAGTCTGAGTTCCCCTTCTACTTCATTTGCATAACCTAAGTCTTTATTATTACAGTAAATGCTATTGTTAACCACTGAACAATTATAGGTGCCACCGCCTGTGTAACCAACATATCCCCCCAGGTAAATTCCGGCAAGCGAACAGTTATAAACCAGGTTGTTCCTAACGGTACATTCCCGGGTTGGAAAGTTGTTGGTTTCGCTAACGATGCCGATTCCACGACCACAGTCTTTTACCAGGTTTCTTTCTACGATGATATTCCTTGCACCATCAACGTAAATCCCAATAGCTCCATTGTGATTTTTAAAAGCCGGTATCGGACCCGTTCTACCATCCAGATTAAACACTTCATTATCTGCAATGATACCATTGCGCACATAATTATGTGCCGGATTGAGGTTAGCTGCGTAACCACCAGCAGCTACAATCCCTATATTTTCCCCATTATAGACCTTATTTCTTCTCACTTCAAAACCGTCTACATAGCCATTTATCGTTAAGTTCTCACTATAGCCGGTATTACAGTCAAAAATTTCGTTTTCTTCTACCAAAATGTTTCTCATGACCACATCGGTATTGCCAATCACATGTATCCCATGCCCACTTCTCCCCATTTCTGCGGAAGCATTATTTTCAATATTGTATATCCTGTTCTTGCGTAAAGTAATGTGGCTTGAACCGGCCTTTATAGTGATACCATCCACATTAACAGACGGAGCCAGGCTTTTAAAATTGCAGATATCAAGCCTTTCAATAACAATAAAGCTTACTGCGCTTACCGTAACCAGCGCCTCACTGCCTGATACAGCAAGTCCTTCACCACTAACAATTACTTTTTCAGCACCATAAGGCTTCAATGTAATTACTTTATCTTTTTGCCCTGTTATTGGGAAGTTCAGTTTCTCTTTATATGTTCCAGCCCTTACAAAAACCGTAAAACCCGGACTTACCAACTCTAATCCTTTTTGAATGGTATTTACCGGATCATCTAGTGTACCTTTATTTGAATCCTTTCCATTAATAGCCACGTAAACATCCCGATTAACGGGTGGTTTATAGCCATGATCAATCCTTGTCAAACCCATATTACCACGTGTAATCAAAATATTGAAGCATAACAACATCATCGCCAAAAGAAAGGCGCTTCTGAAAAAAAACAATCTCGATATTTTCATACTAAAATTCCATTAAACAGCAGATCGAAGGCAATTAATTCCCCCAATCTGCTGTAGCATTTGTGTCTGTTAAAATTTATTCAGATATGATTTTCCGAACACAATTATTGTTTCGGTCCAGTACGTAAACGGTGCCATTCTTATCTACCGCAACGCCGGCTGGGGAACTGAAAGCTGCCGCCTTCCCCACGCCATTTACGTATCCTGCAGTACCTGACCCGGCAAAAGTACTTACCTGGTAGCTTAGCCCATCTATATATCTGACGCTCTGATCCGGATTGGAAAGACCGCCACCACTTGCTCCATTTCCAGCTATATATAAATTATTCACCCCATCGATAGACATACCCCAGGGTAAAGAAAATTTCGCGCTCGCTGCCAGCCCGTCAACATAGCCTGCCATTCCTGAACCAGCGACAGTATTCGCAGCCCAGCTGCCAGTTGTAAACTTTTTAATCACATTATCCCCGTGTACAGTAACAAACAAATTGCCCGCACCGTCGAAAGCCATAGCCGAGGGGTAATTCAAACCGCTGATGACCTGGGTGGTCACTCCTGCAGGGGTAAGCTGATAAACATTCGCAGGTGAATTACAGCTGGTATAAAATACGTTTCCGCTTTTCTTGTCAAAGGCAACGCTCCAAGGTTCCTGATTGGCCCAGGCGAGCAGGGTTGCGGTTCCATCAGGAGTTATTTTTCTAATGTCCCAATTACCGGGATCAACACTGTATAAATTCCCCTTGTCATCAATTGTCAAACCGTAAGGAAGACTAAATCTGGCAGCCGTTCCCTTCCCATCCTGATAACCTGCATTGCCCGGATTACCGGCGAACGTGGTTACGTTTCCATCTTTATCGATTTTCCGGATGCATTGGTTTCCTACATCTGTAACGTAAACATTCAGGTTATCATCCACAACAATACCACTGCAACGATACCAGGATTGTCCACTAAAATTAAATTTGGCGTCAGCGCCCTGCCCGTTTGCGAATCCAGCAACCCCAGACCCTGCAAGGGTAGTTACTGTTCTCATGTATTCATAAACAAAGGCAGTTTGACTTGTGGCACTTTTACCTCCTATTGTAACGGTAATTGCACCTGATCCCGCTTTTTTTGGCACCACAACCATTAATTGTTTACCATTAGCACCTATGATCTTTAATGGTTTCCCGTTCAGGCTAACCTTAATCTGGGTGGTATCTGTGGTAAAATTACTTCCATTGATTAGAATTTCCGTTCCGCCACTCCCTTTTTCAGGCAGGAATTGAGTAATGGTTACCGGTGAGGAAGGGTCATGCGTAAAACCTTCTTTTTCCTTTTTGCATCCCGCAGTGGCCACTATTAAAACAGCCAAAAGAGATAGGCACACATTTATATATTTTTTCATAATCTTCTTATATGTATTCATAAATGATGAATTATTACCAACCCGGATTCTGCACCAATGAAGCGTTTTTATCGATATCACTCTGTGCAATTGGAAAAAGGTACATTTTATCGTTCCACACCCGGGTCTGTAATAATGTACGTTTATTAAACTCTGCGAATGCAAAGCCCTGGTTTCCATCGTTGGTGATGGTATTCATCCTGTAAATGGTTTGGACTTTCGAATCTCCCATCATCAGTCTTCTAATGAGTGTAAAATATCGGTCGCCTTCAAATGCCAGTTCCACCTGTCTCTCCTGCAGGATGCGTTTTCTCATTTCATTCTGATTTCCTACGGAAGCGGGATAAACCGTCTGTAAATCAGGAAGCCCCCCACGTTGTCTTACCAAATTCACATATTTTAAAATATCAGGATTATTGGGCTCAACCTCATTTAAGGCCTCAGCATAATTCAGGTACATTTCAGCAAGGCGTAAATGAATAAACGGGCGGTAAACAACCGAACTGGTTCTAATGTTCGAAGCGGGGCTTACATTTTTTAAAACATCGTAACCGGTAATGTCGCCATTATTGTTCACCCCTACTCCAGATTTCCCTGAGTAATAAAATTCCGCTCTTCCGGTTCCGTCTTTATTTGCCTCCGAAGAAAAGAAGTTCCGGTCGTCCTGCGTAGGTGCAGGTAATACAGGCTTACCGTTGTATTGGATGCTTACATAAAATCTGGCTTCACGATTGGCATACATGTTGGAATTTCCTTTAATATATCCCCTATTTAAACCGTCTTTGGATTTACCCCAGTTAGCTGGATCGTCAACCTGAACAAATCCGTTTTCTACATACTGTGACAAGGGGTCATCTATTGTCCTTCCGTTGCGCATGTAAAATGCATCAACAATATTCTGGGTGGCATTTTGCATATTATACCCTCCTGGGTTCGGCGCGCAACGTACCTCATGCCCCCACTGCCATGAGTTTGCCAGGTTGGTAGAAAATAAAATTTCAGTATTCCAGTTGGTAAGAAACAAATTTCGGTAGGAAAGGTACGGATCAAACTGGCTATCACCTTCATCGAGGTTTGTGAAAAGTCGGTAACCAGGCAAATCTATCACCGCCTTGGCAGCATTGGCTGCTGCCCACCATTTATTCACTTCATACTGAGCAGGTGCCAATGCTGTTCCATCGTGGTTTTTCAAGCCTGCAAACATTGGGTTGCCATTCCATAGTGGACTGGCAGCAAGCAAAGTTAATTGAGATTTAACGGCTAGACATGAGGCTTTATTAGCCCGTCCGTAGTTTGATGATGAAGACCATGTGGCCGGTAAATTAGCGGCAGCCCGATCTAATAAATCATTAATGTAGGCTACGCAATCATTAAACGGTGCACGTGGGTACTTATTATAGTCTTCATTGAGGCTTAACTGCTCGGTAATTTTAACAAACGGACCATACTGTCTTAACAGCTTCCAATAAAACCAAGCCCTTAAAAATAGAACTTCGGCTTTATATTGTTTCTTTAAATCGGCGCCGATAATGGAGTCAGACATCTTGTCTATATTTTGTTCAAATACAATACTTTGCCGGATTCCTGCATAATTTTGGCCCCAATAATACCAATAATTACTTTGTGCATTCCAGTTTCCGGAAGTCAGTTGTCTGACATTTACCCCTGCTATACTACAAGAAGTCTCATCACTTGCACCGAGCATTGTATAATCATCATCTGGAATACTGATGCGCCCATAAATCTGGTTCAGGTATCCCTCAGCATTTGCCCTGGTTTCCCAAAGCATATCCGAAGTTAGTAGGTTGTCTGGTGCTACATCCAAATATTTACAGCCCAGACCAGACAACAACAAAAACAATACTATGCTGCCGGAAAGAATATTTTTAACTATATTATTCATCTTAATCGTTGTTAAATGGTTATTAAAACTGAGCCCTCACTCCAAAAGTCACCATCCTTGTGATTGGATATTTTGCCCCGTTAGATCCCAACTCAGGATCCCATATTTTAAATTTGCTGAAAGTCAAAAGATTCTGCCCAGAGGTGTAGAAGTATAGCAGGGGAAACCCCTCTTTTTTTAACTTTTCAGAACTAAGTGTGTATCCAAGAGAGGCTTGTTTTAAACGAACATAAGAACCGTCCTTAAGCCAGTGCGTACTGCTTAGGTAATTGTTATCTGAAAGAGAACCTACCGATAATCGGGGATAGTAGGCATCCTGGCGTGGATTATCGATTGTCCACCGGTCCAATACTTTTGCCATGGTATTATTGGGATATTGTCCAAGCCCGGAAAAAGGGACAACACCAACCCCATCTACCCCTGCGCCATTTCCATTAATACCTGATCCGTTGGCCATGATGCCAACGTCTGCAACCCCTTGAAAGAACAGCGACAAATCGATTTTTTTGTAAGCTACAGAGAAACCTGCACCAAATAACCAGGAAGGAAATGGAGATTTCCCTAATCTTCTTGCATCATAGGCATCAATCACATTGTCGCCGTTCTGATCAAGATACCGGATGTCACCCGGTTTTACCACACCAAATTTTTGCACCGGGCGCGAATCAATGTCTCCCTGACTGGTATAATAGCCATCAGCTATATAACCCAAAAACTCATTCTGGGCAAAGCCAGCCTTATTCTGATACGCATATTTCCGCGCTGGCTCATCAGCAAAAATGATTTTATTTTTGCTATAGGTAACGTTTCCAAATACCCTTAAAGCGACTTGACCAATTTGATCATTGTACTCAATGCTTGCATCCATACCGCGGTTGCTCATCTCTCCCAAATTGGCATATACCGGGGTTCCCTCTAGTCCGACTATTGAAGAGATAGATTCTCGCATGATTAAAATATGCTTACGCCGCTCATCAAACCCATCGATAATCAGGTTCAACTTATTAAATAAACCTATTTCAAGGCCGATGTCTCCTTTATATGCTTTTTCCCAGGTTAGATTTTCAACCCCGATTAAATTTTCTGTTAAACCGCCGTTCCACGTACCGTTTAAGCCAAAACCAGTACTTGATCCTCCTCCGATTTGCGTTAAATATGGAAATCTATCTCCCCTGCCAATGTTATCATTTCCCACAACACCGTAAGAACCACGAAGCTTTAATAAAGTAAATGTATTGGCAAATGGTTTAAAAAAACGCTCACTGGAAATCACCCAGCCGCCTGATACAGAAGGAAAAAGGCCGAATTTACTTCCCTTTTGAAAATTTTCAGATCCTGTATAACCAGCATTTACCTCTAACAGGTATTTATCCTTGAAGCCATAAGTGATTCTTCCGGCAAGACTTTGGTTACGAAAAGGAATTGCATTGATTACATCCCCTGCGGTACTTTTAAGCCTGTTTCGCATGTTATATAGAAACATGGCCCCGACACGGTGATTACTGAAAGTCCGGTCATAATTCAAATTCCCTTCCAGGTACATAATCCTCTCGCCATCTGAACCTTGACTATAGCCCAAAAACTGTTGTCCTATTCTGTTTTGAACGAATATCAGTTCGCCATTACCATCACGGCCTATTGCCAACCAATTATCGTTAATACCTGATCGCCGATTATTGAAATCTCCATAACTATCAAAAGAGAACCTGGCATAGGATGACAGGCCAGGCGTGAGTACATCTAATTTTTGAGTTACAGTGAACACAGATTGTACGGCAGGTCTGAATTCATCAGAATAACCATTATTTTGTACTGCATTTAATGGATTAATGCCTCCATTGGGTGTTGGGCCAGCCCATTTTCCATCTGGGTATTTTATGGGAAATGCCACAGGTGTTGTGGCATAAGACTGATACCACAGACTGCCGGCACTTATTCCCGGATAGCGCGCATTTACCAGCATTGCACCAATATTTAGTTGCAAAAGTGTGCTACCGGTAACATTAACGTCGATGTTACTTCTAAAATCGTAACGCTTAAAATTTAGGTTGGGATTGTACCCATTTAACTTCTCAACCTTGTAAGGTCCGGTTTGGTTGTAAAATGAGCTGGAAATATAATACCGCACCGTTTCGGTTCCGCCATTTATATTTAAGTTTGCGTTGGTTAAAGTAGAATGGTCTTTATAAACCTCATCTATCCAATTTACATTGGGGTATAAATAAGGGTCAAGGCCGCTGGCTGTTTTCTGAATTTGTTCGTTCGAAAAATTAGGTAATAATCCCCCGTTCGTTCTGGCCTCATTAAACAACTGCATGTACTGAATCCCGTCCAACATTTCAGGCCTTTGGGTAAAACCAGCTATTCCAGTTTCTGCCTTCAGGGATATTTTCGGTTTCCCTGCAACCCCTCTTTTTGTGGTAATAATTAACACTCCATTGGCTCCTTTTGCGCCATACATGGCCGTTGAAGAAGCGTCTTTAAGCAGGGAAATACTCGCCACATCTTCTGGATCTATATTGTTAAAAGAGCCTCCGAAGGCGCTATTCACATCATCGCGCTGCACGCCGTCTATAATGATAAGGGGTGATGTACTTCCGGTAAAAGTTCCCAATCCGCGAATGGTGAACTGAGAATTATCATAACCCGGCTCGCCGCTGGACTGCATGGAAATAATACCGGCTACTTTACCTGCTAAGGCATTGGAGAGACTCGCTACAGGGGTTCTCATATCGGCCATATTTACAGAACTGATGGAGCCAGTTACGGTAATCTTTTTTTGAGTTCCGTAACCTACTACCAAAACTTCAGACAGTTCATCTACGGCCTCTGTAAGCGTTACGTTTAACACTGTCTGACCGTTTACAGGAACCTCCTTGGTCATAAAACCCGTGGACGAAAAGATAAGTACGGAATTTGCCGCGGTTACTGCGATACTAAAATCTCCGTTATTATTGGTAGTGCCCCCACCAGGTTCACCTTTTATCCGAACTGTTACTCCAGGAATCCCAATCCCTTTGCTATCCACAACCCTGCCGCGTATGTCAATTGTTCGCAAAGCCGGTTCACCTTTTAAAGAAATTGCTGTTTTTTCTTTAAGTACAACTGTACGGTCTTCTATGGTATAAGATAAGGGTTGGCCTTGAAATAGTTTATCCAGAACATCGTTCAGCAATGCTTCATTAACATTTATATCAACGGGCTTTGCATTTTGCAATAATTCATCGGTATAAATAAAATCATAATTACTTTGCTTTCGTATTTCCTTAAAAACACTTTTAAGAGATACTTTCTTTTTTGAAAGAGTAATCCTTTGGGCAAAACCTACTGCACTCACCTGCATTATGGTTGCTATTAGTATTACGGTGGTAAATCGCATAATCAGCAATAGTTTATTGATATGCCTTTTGGGTACACCAAGTTCATTAGTATAATTTTTATACATTTGTTAGTCTGGTTATTCGCGGGTTAGCCATGATCCTAAAAGATCTATAGTTTCCCGCGGGTTAAAGTTGGTTAAATCGCAATTTATTGACTTAGTAATCCAGGCATTGGCCAGTTGTGTTGCAAGCACTTCTGGCTTTTTCTTTAAAGATTACTTAGGAGTTGGTTGTTATTTGGTAACTATAATCCTCCTTTCTTCTATTCTAAAGTGGATCTTATTGGTTAATTCTAATTTTCGGAGTACCTGGGATACATTACTAAAACGGCTAACAGTGCCACCAAATCTATCTTTAGGTTTTTCACCTTCAAATACCACATCAACATCGTACCACCGGGCAATCTTTCTCATTACTGATGCTATATCTTCGCTTTCAAACATAAAGAAGCCGTTTTTCCAGGCTAAGACCTCATCAATATTAGCCTCAGCGACGGACAAACTACCAGGACCCACTATGGCTTGTTCTCCTGGCAGAAGGACTTTTTTCAATCCTGCAGCTGCAACCTGTACCGATCCTTCAATTAAAGTAGTTTTGGTTTGTGGTTCATCTGAATAGCTGTTGATATTAAAGTGTGTACCCAATACTTTTATTTCCTGTTTATCGGTCACCACTACAAATGGCATCCTTTCCCTCACTTGTTTATCCTTGATCGTAATTTTTGCCACCTCAAAATATGCTTCTCCCTTTAGCAACACACGTCGCTCCTTAAGTCCGGTAAAAGAAGCCGGATAAGTTAATGCCGAAGCCGCATTCAGTAAAACTGTACTTCCATCCGGCAATATAACCTGGTACTGTCCTCCCTTTGGTGTTTCTATTGTATTGGGTGTTGAGTCCCCGGCTTTACCCGGCTTTACAGTATAAATAATCTTTCCATTGGCAAGTTTGGTCACCACTACGTTACCCTGCGCAGCCAGTTCTCCATTCTTTGCGTCAGTAAGGATTATTTTTTCTCCATTAGCCAATGTAAGTATTGCTTTGCTACCCCCAGGAGCTATGTCCTGAACCAAATCACTTCCATTCTTTTGCTTGGAGAAATAATAGAAAGTTCCGATGCTCAACGTAATCAGGATAACTGCAGCTGCTGCAATTTTCCACCAATGTGAAACCGGTGAAGAGAAAGCTATGGTTTTATTATGTTCAGGGGTAATGGAGTGTTGTATTTTATCGTGAAGCTCAGCAATTACTGCTGCTGGCATTTCCGATTGATGGTTGCTATTTACCAGTGTTGCTGCATCTTCGGTAATTACAAATTCCCATTCACTTTTATAACTTCCTTTTTCAATCAGCATAAGTACCTTTTCAAGTTCTGTTACACTACATTGATTGTTCAGGTACTTTATAAATAACTGTATGATTTCGTTGTTCAGTTTTTCTTCCATTTGTAACTTATACAAATGGTGAGAACGATACATCTATTGTGGCGGAAAAAAAATAATTATTTTGTAACTGCTGCCATTAGGAGCAGAACGGCAGTTCTTAAAGAGATAAAACCCCTGATGGTTTTAAGGGCTTTAACCATTTGATTATTAACTGTACTTTCAGAAATACCCAATTCAGTTGCCGCTTGCTTATAGGTAAGGCCCTGAATACGGCAGCGAATAAAGACTTCTTTTCGCTGGGCCGGTAAACTATTTATTGCTTCCATAAAGATCGAACTACTTTCAGTATAGTCGATTAAATGTTCAGTAGCATTCTCTTTGCCAACTGTATTTTTTTTTAACTCTTCCATTATGCTCATTTCATGTTGCGCACGTTTTAACAGATTCAGCAGGTGTCTGCGAGCAATGGTATATAAATAGGGTTTAAATGGTTGTTCACAGTCAATTTTATCCCGACTTTCCCAAACCTTAATAAAAGTATCGTGCACAACATCCTCAGCCAGTGACGGTGATTTAGCTGTCCTTAATACAAAATAATTTAGTTGTTTAACATATAAATAATACAGACTGCTTAGGGCATTGGTGTCTCCTTGCGCAAGAAGACTAAGCAGTTTTTTTTCACTGTACTCTTTATAAATGCTCATTTGGTTTGGTTAAGAATTCTAAACTACAAAAATTAACAGAAATTGTGCCTTTTAAGAAGTAAATACCTCTGGGCATTGATTGTCCTTTAGCAGTACAAATATGGATGCAACAAAACCTTTGCTGGTTATAGACTCCATTGCTGAGCATAATTATACCTATATTTACTTTAACGATGGCATAGGGCAGCCAGATAAGCACCAGTTATATGGAAAAATCATTATGGCGTAAGCTGGTATACCTTTGGTGTACAGTAGAGGATAAGAACGGGCTTACCCTGCCTTTTTTGGTTGGGGCAGAAAGAGAATTTGGTGACAGACAAAACTTTACCTTAAACAACCTGTTTGAAGAACTACAAGTTTCTCCGCAGCCGTACATTATAACCAGATTCGACGATCTGGAGGAGTATGTAATCAGATTGCCAAAGCACGAATACCCTTTCCTTAACGCATTAACAAAATACGGGTCACTATACATCAGTACTCCCTTTCTTGAAGGCTTTGGTTCAATACTGGAAATTCAGAAACAGCTTTCAGTAATATATGAAGAGACTATCCAGAATAAAAAATACTCCAAGACAATAGGCTTCGAGTATTGGAGCGATTTTGACCAAACCGATGAAAATAAAATAAAGACTGCAATGAATATGTAGCGCTATGCAAGGGAGCAACAAACTATACAGCTAAATACCAAACTAAAATCTGGCTTAAGCACCAAAACCTCCAAATCCTCACTTTATTCTCTTTTTGTTGTACACCAACTGAGATTATCCCTCACTTTAACTTGCTTCTTTATCCATGGTTAGCCTACCAAATTCAAAAATGGTGTGATCCAGGTCCTATTGGAGCTAGCGGTGGGAGTACCTGTTGCAGAAGCCTCCACAAAAGAAAATCAAGTCCAACCTGCCATTTGTTTTAGAAAAGGTCACGGTAATTAAAAGACGATTCATTTTTTAGCTGATTTAAAACGGCGTTCGTCGAGAACTTACAGCCGTTGGTATAATACGGCCAAAACCACTGAAACGTTTCCCATCTCTTGCCGTCTTATTATTAAACATTCACAAATTATTATATAAAACTATAAAACGAAAATATTATGAAAACTTCAATTTCAACCCTAGCAAAATCTTTAATGGCAGCTGTTGTTTTAAGCACTTCAATCTTCACTACAACTGTAATGGCTACCGAAAAACAACCTGTTAAAATCTCTGCACCAAAAAACTTCAACAAAGTGGTGGTAAGCGGAAATGTAGAAGTAACCCTAATCCAAAACGGAACCGAAGGAATCAGCTATGCGGATGACAATACCGGGAAAGTAAAAGTGATTCAGGACGGGTCGGCTTTAAAAATTACTTCTGCAGATAACCAAGTGGCTAAAGTTATTGTTTATGTAAAAAGCATTTACCGGGTAATGGCTGGCGATAATGCTGTTGTAAAAACCGAAGGCAAACTAACTGTAACAAACCTTCAGGTATTGCTAAGCGGA
>Ga0308157_10004681_pt1 | contig 17898 bp, 15 predicted proteins | sample PhyBR1_FD_201035 | JGI IMG/M metagenome (GOLD analysis project Ga0308157, IMG submission 201035) | Phyllosphere microbial communities from UC Gill Tract Community Farm, Albany, California, United States - DLSLB.R1 | ecosystem: Host-associated > Plants > Phyllosphere > Unclassified | place: USA...
CACGGCGATCGGTGCGAGAGTTCGGGCGACGGCGGCCGAGAGCTTTCGTCGCTCTGCGTTCGAGGAAGTTCATGAACTCCTGGAGCAGCCATGCAAGTGCGAAGTAGATGAGGAGGCTGATCGAATAGGCGAACATCGTGTCACCGGTCGACTGACGCAGCTGTTCGGTTTTGTCTGTGAGGTCGGAGAGCGTGATGAAGGAGACGACCGCCGTGCCTTTGAGCAGCTGGATGAGCAGCGTCGCCAGGGACGGGATCATCAGTGCCCAGGCCTGTGGGAAGATCACGCGGATCATCCGACGGGTGGGGGAGAGGCTGAGCGCGATGGCGGCTTCCCACTGACCGGGTGCCACGGTCTTGATCGAGGACCGGACCACCTCGGCGGAATAGGCTCCGTAGTTGAGCGCCAGAGCGGCGACGCCGCAGGCCATGGGGTCGAAATCGACGCCGAGGAGCGGGAGCACATAGAACAGCCAGAACAGCTGCACGAGCAGAGAGGTCCCGCGGAAGAACTCGACGACGATGCGAGCCGGAATGCGCAGCCAGGCGCTCGGCGAGGTCATCGTCAGTCCGAGGATGAGTGCGATGATGACGGCGCCGATGCTGCCGGCGACCGTGAGGATGATGGTTGTCTGAACTCCCTCCCACAGCTGTGGGAGGAAGTTCAGCAACGTTGTGACATTGTCATTCATGGTGCGTGACTACAGCGCCGACTCAGGAGTCAGCGGTGGGAAGTTCGCCCTTGCACAGCTGATCGGTGGTGATCGAACCGTCGGGGCGCTCTTCCTTCGTGAAGCCGTAGTCGCCGACGACGTCGAGGTACGACTTCTCATCGGAGACGATCTTCTCGAGGCCCTTGTTCCATTCGTCGCGCAGTTCCTTGTCATCTGTGCGGAAGACCGTGGCGCCGGCTCCCACCTGTGGGACTCCGTCGATCTCCTGGACGAAGGAATCGCTGACCTCGACCCCGGAATCCTCGGTGTTCTTCTCCATCCAGTTGAGCGAGATTGCGGTGAGCGCGAAGACGTCGGCGCGACCGGTGGTCACAGCGTCCATGCCGTCCTGCGGGGTGCCGACCTGCTGGGTCTTGATGCCGAGGTCCTTGGCGTAGTCGGACTCGATGGCGCCGGTCATGGTGGCGAGCTTGACGCCCTTCTCCTTGACGTCCTCGAGGTTCTTCATCCCGTCGAGCTTGCCCTCCTTGGTCATCAGGGCAGTGGTGTACATGAACTCGGGATCACCGAAGGCGGCCTGTTCGCAGCGGTCGGGCAGGATCGACATGCCGGCCGAGATCGCATCGAAGCGATCGGCGTTGAGGCCGGGGATGAGCGAGCCGAATTCGGTGTTGACGCCTTCGACGTCGTCGACGCCGAGCTCCTTGAACACGGCCTTGGCCAGTGCCACCGATGCTCCCTGGAGTTCACCGCCCTCTTCGAAGCTGTACGGGGCTTCACCGGCGAAGCCGACCGTGATCTTTCCGTCGTCGACGGCCTTCTGCAGGGTGGATTTGTCGGAGTCGCTTCCGCCGCAGGCACCGAGGGTCAGCGTCAGCGCGAGGATCGATGTCGCGGCGGCCAGTCCTTTGAGTTTCATGTGCTGTTCCTTCCTTGAACGTCGACACATCATCGTGACGTGCGTCTCTGAAACAGTATTCAATACTCATGTTGTCCGAATGTCACACTGTCTGACAACGTTATATGATCGTGACCGTGACGAATCCTCCTGCTTCCGAGCTGCCGGTGCTGCGCAAAGTGGTCCGGTCCTCGACGATCGACCTCATTGCGGACCAGCTGCGCAATGCCATCTACTCCGGTTCGCTCGAGCCAGGGCAGTCGATCAACGAGGTGCGCACGGCTGAGCTGCTCGAGGTTTCGCGGCCGTCTCTGCGGGAGGCCCTGCAGCGCCTCATCAGCGAAGGCGTGATGACGCATGCTCCCGGACGAGGTGTGCATGTGAGACGCATGCGCACGGCCGATATCGACGACGTCTATGCCGTGCGCGAGGCGGTCGAATCGCAGGCGGTCAGGCTCGTCATCAGGCAGGGTCGGTCCACGTCACGGATCGGCACGGCGCTGCGAGAGCTCGAGCACGCCATCGAGGACAACGTCGCGCGCACGATCGGCGACGCCGACCTCAACTTCCACCATTCGATCGTCGCGTGCTCCGGATCGGCGCGGCTGACCGACCTCATGAAGGTCTCGATGGTCCACACCCGGCTGCTGTCGCTGTCGGACAAGCGCGGCTATGAGGTCCGATGCGATGTCCTGGACAGTCACAGGAACCTCGCCGAGGCGGTCGCCGCCGGTGACGAACCCCGCTCCCTTGCCATCGTCGCCCGGATCATGGCCGAGGCGGCCTCCCGCCTGCACGGACCGGTTGATGATTTCGACGGGCAGGTGGTCAAAGGCACCGACGCTGAGACTTCCGCCGACGACCAGTGGCTGCGACTGCGGGAACAGACGCACTGACGGTCGCGACCTTACGTGTCCGTCACACGGATCTGCCCGCCTCTGATCGGGGCAGACGATACGATGAGGGCATGAAGGTCGTCTGCCCCGGTTCCTATGACCCGATCACCATGGGTCATCTCGATATCATCGCCCGCAGCTCTCGGATGTTCGAAGAGGTCGTCGTGGCAGTGGTCCACAATCCTTCGAAATCCGGTCGCTTCGACCCGGAGATCCGTGCCGACCTCATCCGCCGGTCCCTGGCCGAAGATGTACGCGCCCGGGAAGCGCAGAACATCACGATCGACCTCGTCTCCGGGGGCCTCCTCGTCGACTACTGCACGAGAATCGGCGCCCCCGCCGTCGTCAAGGGCCTGCGGTCGGGCACCGACTTCGCCTACGAACTGCCGATGGCGCTGATGAACAAGCACCTGTCCGAACTCGAAACGATCTTCGTCCCCGGTGACCCGAAGTTCGAACACGTCTCCTCCTCACTTATCAAGGAAGTCCACGGAGGCGGCGGGAACATCGAAGGCCTCGTCCCCACCTCGGTGCTGGAGGCATTGGGCGGCCGCGGACCCGCGGCCGCGAACGACGACAGCGTCGTCTGAGGGATGAGCGCAGCCGCCGATCCTGCCAATAGGGCCTGGTTCCCGGGCCTCGTCATCCACACCGTCATCGCGCACGCGACGTACAACGGCGTCCGCGTCCTCATCTCCTACCGCACTCTGGAGCTCGGCGGATCAGGAGTCGTCCTCGGTCTCATGACCGCGGTGTACTCACTCGTCCCACTGCTCACCGCGCTCTTCGTCGGCCGCCTCGTCGACCGCGGGTACGCCACGGCGGTGCTGTGGGTCGGCACCGCTCTGTCGATCCTGCCCGTCGCGCTCGCGGCCACCGCTCCCAACCTCGGCGTGCTCCTCATCGCCACGATGAGCCTGGGCTTCGGCCAGCTGCTCACCACGGTCGCCTCCCAGGCGCTCATCCCGCAGAGCTTCCCCGCTTCGAAGCTCACCGCGAAGTTCGGCCACCTCACCCTCGGGGTCTCGATCGGACAGACCATCGGCCTGCCCCTGGCCGGCATTGTCGCCGACGCCACCACAGGTGATACCGCGATCACGAACGCGCTGTGGTTCATGACCGCACTGTCAGCGCTGACCCTCATCGCCGCCGTCATCGTCATGCTCCGCGGCCGGACCCCTCACGTCTCCCGCGCCGAGGCGGCCGAAGGCGCCATCGCCCCGTTGGCTCTGCTGTCGGTGAGGGGGATGAAGCCCGCGATCTTCGCCTCCATGGCCACGCTCGCCGCCGTGGATCTGATGACCGCCTATCTGCCGCTCATCGGTCAGCAGAACGGACTGTCGGTGACGACGGTGACGTGGCTGCTCGCGGCACGGACCTTCGCCTCGGTGATCTCCCGGCTCTTCATCGGTTTCCTCACGCGGAAATGGCGGAATCTCTCCCTGCTGTGGACCGCCTCGGCGGCGGCTGGGCTCTGTGTGGTCCTCATTCCCGTGCTCAGCCAACCGTGGACGCTGGCGATCCTGCTCACGATCGCGGGCTTCTGCTTCGGTCTCACCCAGCCGCTGACGATGACCTGGGTGTCGACGCTCTCGGATCCGGCGAACCGGGCCGCGGTGCTGTCGATCCGCTTGGCGGGCAACCGGCTCAGCCAGGTCGCGATCCCATCGGCCGCCTCGGCGCTCACGGTCATCGCCGGTTCCGGGATCGTGTTCACGATCTCCGGCGCACTGCTCCTCCTGGCCGGCGGCGTCACCTGGCGCAACCAGCACGAGAAATGGTGAGCAGGAACACCTGCGCGGCGGGACGGACCCGATTGGTAATGGCCGCTGACAATGATTAGAATGGTGAGTCGCGTGTGAACGCAGGAGCGACATCCTCAAACGCACCAGGAGGACAGGGCATGAAGAACAGATCTGAATTCGTCTATGATCTCAGATCCATGGGATTGCTCGGTCATCCGGGTGAGTGGGAACGGGTGAACACCACCTTGTCGGCTCCAGCGGATCTCAAGATCGAAGTGATCGGGGTTGCGGAAGGTTCACCACTGACGCTCGAGCTGATGTTCGAGAGTGTGTCGGAGGGGATCTACGTGTCGGGCACAGTCTCGGCGACGGCCCGCGGCGAAGACGCAAGGACGCTCGAACCCATCGAGCTGCCTATAGATGTGGACATCCAGGAGATGTACGTCTATGAGCAGGCCGAAGGGGACGAGGACTCCTACGTCATCGACCGGGATCAGCTCGACCTCGAGCCCGCGATCAGAGACGCCGTCGTGATGGCTCTGCCGTTCAATCCCTCACGGGATGAGAGCGAGGAGTTCAGCTACACCCTGGGGGAGGACCTCGAGGTGGACGAGGACGAATCCGAATCGCCGTTCGCATCATTGAAGAATCTGTTGGAAGAGAAGAAAGAGAGCTAGACGTGGCTGTTCCGAAGCGTAAATTGTCGCGCAGCAACACCCGCCACCGTCGTTCGCAGTGGAAGGCCAAGGCTCCGAACCTGGTCAAGACTGTGGAGAACGGTCGCGTTGTGTACTCGCGCCCCCACCAGGCCAAGGTCGTCGAAGACGCAGCCGGCACCCCGCTGTACCTCGAGTACAAGGGCCGCAAGGTCGCTGACGTCTGAGACTGTGGACACTGACACCACAGCAGCACTGAAGAAGAGTCTCGGGATCGATATTGATCCCGAGACTTTTCGTCTCGCGCTCACGCACCGCTCCTTCGCCTTCGAGGCCGGTGGCATCCCCACCAACGAGCGCCTCGAGTTCCTCGGCGACTCCGTTCTGGGCCTCGTCGCCACCGAGTCGCTGTTCTACGACAACCCGGATCTGCCCGAAGGCCAGCTGGCCAAGATGCGTTCGGCCGTCGTCAACACGCGTGCCCTCGCGTCGATCGCCCGCCGACACGGCATCGGCGAGCACATTCTGCTGGGCAAGGGTGAGGAGCTGACCGGAGGCCGGAACAAAGACTCGATCCTCGCCGACACGGTCGAGGCCCTCATCGGCGCGACCTTCGTCTCCCGCGGACGCGAAGAGGCCTTTGCCTTCGTCCACCGCCTCATCGACGGAATGCTCGACGACGCGGTCAACCTCGGGGCCGGGATGGACTTCAAGACCACCCTGCAGGAGGCCGCTGCCGACCTCGACCTCGGCGCAGTGAGCTACGAGATCACCTCGGCGGGTCCCGACCATGCGATGGTCTTCACCGCCACCGCAATGCTCGGGGCGAACAACTGGGGCGCCGGCGACGGATCCTCGAAGAAGGCCGCCGAAGCCGCGGCCGCCGAGGTGGCCGTCAAAGCCATCCGCACCATCTACCCGGACTACCGGCGCTGAGCCTCACCGTGGTCTCTTTGTGCGCTCACGGGCGCATGCCTGATCGAATCGAGGGTCACTGATGCCTGAGCTTCCCGAGGTCGAAAGCGTCCGTCGCGGCGTCGACGAATGGACGGCCGGGACCACGATCACCGGCGCCGAGGTGGCCGACCCCCGAATCTTGGGCACGACGTCCCAGCGGCGCATCGATCCGTCCGCGGTCTCCGGGTTCGTTTCGGCCGTAACCGGGGCGCACATCCTGAGGGCCGAACGGCGCGGGAAGTTCATGTGGCTGAGCCTGGGAGAGGGGACTGATCTCTCCACTGCGGACTCGGTCACTTCATCTGTGCCGAGGCCCGAACTCGGCATCCTCGTGCATCTGGGCATGAGCGGACAGCTGCGCATCCACTCGCACGGCGAGGAGATCCACCGCCACACACGGGCGATTCTGCACCTCTCGGACGATGGAGGACAGCCACGAGAACTGCGCTTCGTCGACCAACGGATCTTCGGCCATATCGGCGTCCAACCTCTCGTCCACGGGTACGGACGGCTCGTCCCCGCCTCGGCGATTCACATCGCCCCGGATCCGCTCGAGCCCGCATTCGATCCGGAACGGGTCGTTTCGGACCTTGCGAGGAAGCGCACGGCGGTCAAGGCAGCGTTGCTCGACCAGACGTTGGTCAGCGGAATCGGGAACATCTATGCAGATGAGGCCCTGTTTCGGGCGGGAGTCCACCCTTTGGCGACACCCGCGCGGACACGGAAGAGCCGCCTCGTCGCGGTCCTCGAATCCGCGACGAAGGTGATGAGCGATGCCCTGGCCGTGGGCGGGACGAGCTTCGACGCTCTCTACGTCAACGTCAACGGCGAATCCGGATACTTCGATCGTGCCCTGCTCGTCTACGGGCGCGGGGGACAGGAATGTGTGCGCTGCGGGACCGAGATCGTCAAGATCACCGTCGGCGGACGCGGAACCCACTACTGTCCCGTGTGCCAGAAGCCCCCGCGGTATAGGTAGGCGGTGACGACGCTGGGGTGATCCGGCCTCCGTGTCTCCGGCACGGTGCACTCCAGCTGCCGAGAGCATCCCGCACCGTTGCTCGCAGTCCCTCGCCTTCGCCGCAAGTCCGACAGTCAACGGTCCATCGGTCACCGGCTGCGGCATTATGCACCGCTGCAGCGCGGTGAAATGCAACTCAGGGTGAGGGATGCCGGGCAGGAGAGGCTGTCGAGACCTCCGGCTGCAACGCAGTGAAGCGTAGACTCGGGCGAGAAGTCGCCACCTCGGCGCTCAGGCGGAGAGGAATGCTCATGTTCACGGTTCCAACGATCGCTGCAGGGATCGTACTCCTGCTCGTCAGGGCGGTTCTGACGGTGGCTTTCGTCCGCGAGTTCATGGTCAAGGCCAAGGATATTCCGCGGTTCGCCAAAGCGGATGGGCTCAACGTCCCGACTGCATGGTTCGTCACCATCGCCGAGCTCGCCGCCGCAGTCTCATTCGGCACCGGCGTCCTCGCTCAATGGGCCGGTCTCGGCGTCGTCGTGCTCATGCTCATCACGACGAGCCTGCACGTCTTCAAATGGCACTCGAAGTACTGGGCCTCGGCGGGCGGTCCCGAATACGACCTGCTCCTGCTGGTGCTGGCCGCGGTCATCACCGCGTTCGGTGCCGGCCCGATCGCCATTCCGGCGCTGTTCGGGATGTAGCCGAGACCGGGTTCGGCTGGCTCAGGAGGTGCGCGTCAGGCGGCGGATGAAGACGAGGGTCGCCACCGTGAGCAGGCCGGGGATGACGAGGCCGAAGACGATGAACGCCGGCAGGCTGCCCAGACGATCGAGCATCCACTGGAAGTTCATGCCGAAGAACCCCGTCGCCAGGGTCAGCGGCAGGAAGATCGTCGCCACGAGTGTCAGCCGTTCGGACACGACGGAGTCCTGTTCGTTGAGGATGTCGCCGAGCATCGCATACAGTCGCGTGGTCATCGACTGATTCGCCCCGAACGCCGCTGAAGCACGGGCGAGCAGCCGCTGATGGTCCTCGCCGAGGCTCTGCGCGAGTTCTTCCTCGTTCGACAGCAGCCTCTGTTGGGCCGCCTGGGTCTCACCGATTCGGAAGAGCTCGGCTCGCAGTCTCCCCATCGTCCGCCGCCGCGGTGAAGACGCGTAGCCCACGGACTGTGCTTCGAGCTCTTGGCACCGATCATCGATCTCGTCGAGTGCCTCTTCGCAGCGGCGCGCCACGATGAGGATGAGCTCGACGAGCACGGTCCACGTATCGCCGGCATCGGCAGGAATCTTTCCCGCGATGGAGTCCAGGGCCTTCTTCTCACCGATGACGAGCAGGCCGCGCTCACGGGCGTGGAGCTGCAGCGCATGGTGGGCACGATCCTCGTCGAGGACCTGCAGCACGAGGCTGATCTGGTCGTCGACGACCGCAGCCATCGGCCGCCTCGGCCCAGGATGTGCGGTGTGCACCGTCAGGTCGAGGCTATTGGCCGCCTCATCCGTCAGCTCTCGGTCTTCGGGGGTGGCGAGAACGCAACGTGTGTCGGCTGTGTGCTCACGCAGCGCCTCGATGCTGTCGATCACGATCATCAGTCTCGCCCTCCGTCTCTCGCCGTCAGCAGTGCCGCATGCGAACACAGTATCAAGACGTCAGTGTCAGAATGCCCTCGCAAGATACGCTTTGTGGCCGTCGATGAGCGCGCGTTGCGCCTCGGTGTGGTCAGGTGGGGAGAGAATATTCGCGGGGTTCGTCGGAGATAACCACAGTGAGTCGATTTCGACGATCCGACCGTCTCGCAGGCGCGCTGCCGCAGCCAGCCGATAGCGTGAACCGGGAACCGGTAGGAGGATGCGGTCGAGATCCCGCCAGGCGATCCGATGAGGTCTGCCGGTGAAGCCGCACCAGATGAACTCCTCAGGAGTGATCTCCAACCGGGCGCGTGAACCCATGTGGAAATTCACCCACGCGCCGATGAGCGCGATGACCGGTGTGAAGAGGAAAATGAGAAAGAATGGTTCGGCGAAGATCGCCAGGAGGATCACCGTGATGAACGCGAGAATCGCCATGACGACGAGCATCCAGCCGATGAATGTCGAGATGTTCCCCTCGCGTCTGATGACTCTGTTCATCTATCGACGTCCTTTCCCTCAGAACTACCTGACGGCGGCCCAGCAACCTCGCGCGAGGTTGCTGGGCCGCCGTCAGGTAGTAATTGGGGGTTAGTTCTTTTCGGAGGTGTCCTTGTCCTCGTCCGGCTCGTCCTCGATCTGGAGTTCCGAGGTTTCGAGGCCGAAGATCTCGCCGTCGTACTCGTCGACCGCGGTGGCCACCGAGGTCTCGAGCACGTGTGCGGCCAGCTGCTCCTGGATGATGAGCGGATCCTTCGACAGGTCCTTCCACACAGCCACGCACAGCAGCAGCATGACGATGACGAACGGCAGGGCGGAGACGATCGTGATGTTCTTCAGTCCGTCGAGCGCCTCGGCGGGATCGGAACCTCCCGCCAACAGCATCACCGCAGCCACGGCACCGGTCGCGGTGCCCCAGAAGATCACGAGGCCCTTGCCGGGCTCCTGCATGCCGTTGGCCGACAGCGTGCCCATGACGATCGATGCGGAGTCCGCACCGGTGACGAAGAAGATCGCGATGAGGATGACCGTGACGATCATGAGGATGATCGCGATGAGGTTCGGCAACGGCAGAGCGCCGAGGAGGTCGAACAGAACCGTGTCCATGTTGATGTCCGGTTCTCCGTCGACGATGCTCGCCAATGCCTTGACCGTGCCCTCGCCGCGTTCAGCGCGTTCCTGGATGCCGATGGCACCGCCGCCGAAGATCGCGAACCAGATGGTCGAGACGACGGAGGGGACGATGAGCACGCCGGTGACGAACTGACGGACGGTGCGACCGCGCGAGATGCGCGCGATGAACAGGCCGACGAAGGGCGACCATGACACCCACCATGCCCAGTAGAAGACCGTCCACGACGACAGCCACTCATTGACACCCTGCCCATCGGCAGCGGTCCGTGAAGCCAGCTGCGGCAGATCCTGGATGAACGCACCCACCGAGGAGGGGATGACGTTGAGGATGAACAGCGTCGGACCGCCGATGAAGACGATGAGGGCGACGATGACGGCGAGCACCATGTTGATGTTCGACAGCCACTGGATGCCCTTCTCCACGCCCGACACCGCCGAGGCGACGAATGCGGCCGTGAGGATCGCGATGATGATGACGAGCACCGGTGAAGTGACCTCGGACATGATGCCTGCGGACTCGATGCCGCCGCCGATCTGGATGGCACCCAGACCCAGCGAGCAGGCCGAACCGAACAGAGTCGCGAGGATCGCGAGGATGTTGATGACCTTGCCGCCGATTCCATTGACGGCGCGTTCGCCGAACAGCGGGGTGAACATCGACGAGAACAGCTGCGAGCGTCCCAGACGGAACGAACCGTAAGCCACGCCGAGACCGACGATGGCGTACATCGCCCACGGGTAGAGCGTCCAGTGGAACAGTGTCGTTCCCATGGACGTGCCCATCGCCTCGGCAGTGGAGCCGTCGACGGTGTTCGGGGGAGGCGACATGTAGAAGAAGAGAGGCTCGCCGACCGCGGAGAACACGAGTCCGATGCCCATGCCCGTGGCGAACATCATCGCGATCCACGAGGAGGTCTTGAACTCCGGCTTCTCATCGTCCTTGCCCAGCGGGATCCGTCCGAATCGGCTGACGGCGACGACGATGACGAAGATCGTGAAGATCGTCGCGGCGATGACGAAGAGCCAGCCGAAGTTGTCCATCACTCCGGTCAGCAGCGTGCCAGCAACATTGCCGAGGCTGTCGGGAGAGACGAAGCCCCAGACGACGAATGCGACGGCGAGGATGCCGGCCGCGAAGAAGACCACCTTGTCCAGACCCTCACGTTTGAAGGGCCGGAGCGCGGTCGTCGGATGCTTCAGGTGCTCGATGAGCTCCTGAGTCTTTGTATGTTCACTGCTCATAGTGATCGGGCCGATCGGGGGCGGGTCCTCGGTGACACGAATGAGAACGGGCTGCCGCCTCGGCGTTCCTTCCTTGAATGGACTGCATCGGACAGGTGGCCGAAGGGATCCGAGCCGAGTGCACCCGAACACCTCTCACACATGATCATGACAGACCATGGGCGATGATGGTCGGAATTCCCTCATCTCGGACCACCATCGGTCGCCTTTCGCTGTGCTTCACCGTCACACAGGTGCGGTGAATAGTGAGGGGCCCTGCCGCGCACGACAGGGCCCCTTCCAGCTCCCCCGGCTGGGCTCGAACCAGCGACCCTTCGATTAACAGTCGAATGCTCTGCCAACTGAGCTACGGAGGAAAACGGCGCAGTCGTCTACGCACGAGGAGAAACTCTACCAAAAGATTCGGGATCTCGCCGCCGCCTGCGGATATGCTGGTGCCCAATATGCATCTCAAAAGCCTGACACTGCGGGGATTCAAGTCCTTCGCCTCGGCGACGACCCTTCGATTCGAGCCGGGAATCACCTGCGTCGTCGGACCCAACGGCTCGGGCAAGTCCAATGTCGTCGACGCCCTGTCCTGGGTGATGGGCGAACAGGGTGCGAAGAATCTGCGCGGCGGAAAGATGGACGACGTCATCTTCGCCGGAACCTCGAAACGTCAGGCCCTGGGACGCGCCGAGGTGACTCTGACCATCGACAACACCGACGGAGCCATCCCCGTCGACTACACCGAGGTGACCATCTCGCGGACCCTGTTCCGCACCGGCGGATCCGAATACGCCGTCAACGGGGCACCGGCGAGGCTGCTCGACATCCAAGAGCTGCTCAACGATTCCGGCCTGGGCAAGGAGATGCACGTCATCGTCGGTCAGGGCCGCCTCGACGCGATCCTCCATGCCGACCCGCTGGAGAGGCGCAGCTTCATCGAAGAGGCCGCCGGGGTGCTCAAGCACCGACGTCGCAAGGACAAAGCGGTCCGCAAACTCACCGGACTGCAGACGAATCTCGACCGGCTCACCGATCTGCGCACCGAACTCAACCGGCAGCTGGGGCCCTTGGGACGGCAGGCCGAAGCCGCCGCGAAGGCAGCGACCGTGCAGGCGACGCTGCGTGACGCCACCGCCAGGCTGCTCGCCGACGACGCCGTGCGGATGCAGTCCTCCCTGGCCTCGACGAGCGAGGGCGAAGACCACAGCGACCGCATCGCCGAACTCGACCACCGCCGCACCCGCACCGAGGCGCGCCTGTCGGAGATCGAAGCTCGGCTGTCCGAACTCGACAGCGAACTCGACGTCCAACGCACCGCCGAATCGCGGACACAGACGCAGGTCGTGCGCGCCCAAGGACTGAGCCAACGTGCCGCGGACAAGCGCTCCCACCTGCTCTCGGAGGTCACGAGCCTCGGGCAGAGGGAAGCGAAGTCACCCGAAGAGCTGCGCGCCCAGGCCGAACGCAACCGTTCCGAACTCACCGACGCCGAGGCGGCCGTGACCGAGAAGACGAACGCACTCGAGGCCAGCCAGCAGCGGAAGGAAGAGCTCACCCAAGCCCTGCGCGCCGCCGAAGACGAGGTCAAGGCAGCACAGATCGCCATCACCGAAGCGGTGAAGAACCGCTCGGCGCTGCAGTCGAAGCAGACCCAGGCGGCCGAGCGGATCACCGACCTCAAGACCCGAATCGAAGCCAACCGTGCCGAGATCGACACCGTCACCGCCCGCATCACCGAACGCAGCAGGGAACTCGAAACCGCCGAGACCGGCGTCGAGGACGTCGAAGCCGGTGAGACCGAACTCGACTCCGCGTACGAGGCGGCGCAGGAGAGCCTCGAGAAGCTGGAGACCGAACGCACTGAGCTGCAGGAGCAGCGGGCGCAGGTCGCGTCCGAACTGTCATCGGCGAAGGCGCGCGCGGAAGCCCTGGCATTGGGCACCGCCCTGGAAGCCGACCTCGAAGACATCGTCAATGCGGACCTGCCGGGAGTGCGCACGGCCGTGACAGAAAGACTGAGTGTCGACCACGGGTTCGAAATGGCCGCGGCAGCGGCCCTGTCGACGACGGTCTCCGGCGTCATCGTCGATGACAGCGCAGCGGCGCTGGCAGTGCTCGACCACCTCGGCGAGGACACGAACGTGTCACTGACGATCCCCGCCGGAGTCGAACCAGCGGCAGGGAAGGGCGGTGGGACCACCCTTGACGCTCTGCCGGAGCTGCCTGCGATGGACGACCTGCGATGGCTCTCCGACGTCGTCGACAGCGACGTCCCCGAACTGCGTTCTCTGCTGGCCCGTGCCCTGCATGGTGTCGTCTGCGTCCCCGATGCGCGCACCGGAATCGAACTGACCGCGGCCCGGCCTGAGCTCACCGCCGTCACCGTCCACGGTGAAGTACTCACCACGACCCGCATCAGCCGGGCCCGCACCGCATCGGGCACACGGCTGGCCTCACAGACCGCGCTCGAGGACACCCATTCCCTCATTGCCGACCTCGACGACCGCGAAGGGAAGCTCGACGCCTCCTTGAGGGAACTCGAACCGCGCCTGACCGCGGCACGTGAGGAATCAGCCGCAGCCCTCGACGCTCTCCACTCCTCGGACGCGAAGATCATGGCCGCGGCCGAAGAGGTCTCGCGCATCACCGGTGAGATCGGTGTGGCTCGCACGCGCCTGCAGCGCGCGCAGGAGAACGCGACCGAACTCGAATCCCGCCTCGCCGCCGCCGAACGCGACTCTCAGTCGGCCGCGGCAGCACTGGCCGGAGCCGCCGAGGTCGACGAAGTCGTCGATACCGCCGCTCGGGACGAACTCAGCGCACAGGTCGCCCAAGCTTCGGAAGACCTCGTCGAAGCCCGCATCAGCCACCGGTCGGCAGCCGACCGGGCCCGGTTCCTCAGCGACCGGGTGGACTCCCTCCTGCGGGCGGCGAAGGCCGAAGAAGCGGCGCGGGAGCAGACGCAGCGCACGATCGCGAAGAAGAAGCGCGCGGCAGCCTCGGTACAGCTCATCGCCGAAACCGCGGCCGAAGCCGCGGAGCTGGCCACCTCCACGGTGGCCGAACTCGGTGAGGCGATCCAGGTTCTCGTCGATGAACGCGGCGGTCTGCGCGAAGAGAAGGGCCGCCTCGGCGAGGAATTGGGATCGACGCGAACCCAGCTGCAGAAGCTCAAGGACGCCGCGGCCGAAGCCGAACTCGCGAAGGAGCGTTTCCGACTTCGGCTCGAGGAGATCGCGCACCGATCGGAGGAGGAGACGGGGTTGGGAATCGACCGCCTCATCGACGAATTCGGGCCGCATCTGCCCGTTCCGTCGTTCGAGGAGGACGTCGAGGACCGGCCGTATGTGCGCGCGGAAGTGGAGAAGCGGCAGAAGCAGGCGGCGTCGCAGCTCAAGCGCATCGGCACGGTCAATCCGCTCGCGCTCGAGGAGTATGAGGCGCTGAAGGAGCGGCATCAGTTCCTCGAGAAGCAGATCGCGGACATCGAATCCTCGCGCAAGGACCTCATGCAGCTCGTCGAGGAGGTCGACCGGCACGTCGAACGCGTCTTCGCCGAAGCCTATGCGGATACGGCGCGGGAGTTCGAGGACATCTTCTCCCGTCTCTTCCCCGGCGGTGAGGGCGCCTTGAGCCTGACCGATCCGAACGATATGCTCACCACCGGCGTCGACGTGCACGCCCGCCCGGCCGGCAAGAAGGTCAAACGTCTGTCTCTGCTCTCCGGAGGGGAGCGGTCGCTGGTGGCCGTGGCCATGCTGGTCGCGATCTTCAAGGCCCGGCCGAGCCCGTTCTACGTCATGGACGAGGTCGAAGCGGCCCTCGACGATCTCAACCTCTCTCGCCTGCTCACGGTGTTCAAGGAGCTGCAGGACTCCTCGCAGCTCATCGTCATCACCCACCAGAAGCGGACGATGGAGATCGCCGATGCCCTCTACGGAGTGACGATGCACGGCGACGGGGTGTCGAAAGTCATATCGCAGCGGATTCCGTGATCGGCAGTCCGCTCTTCGGCCGGCGCGCCCGAGGTGGCAGGCCCGCCGCTGGGGCACAAGGCCGTTTGACGGTGATGCCCAGGACAGTCCCAGGGAATTTTGCAACTGCCGTACGGCGGGCGAGCACAATAGTCGTGGCCGGGGACTATAGACTTGGGCCGAGACACAGGTATTCGAAGAATGTGAGGAGCGGGACGTCCATGGCCGAGGCTGCTGTACTGCGAGGTGGCTCGAGGGCATGAATTCGGTACTTGTCGTCATCGTCGGACTCGCGATCTCCTTCGCCCTGGCACTCGTCGTCGTCCTTCTCGTGGCTCTGCCCGGCCTTCGCGCCGAAGGACGCCTGCGATACTCCTCCGACGTGCAGCGGTTCCGCCTTCCCCCGGAGTGGACCGGCTACGACGACGAAGTCCACGAATTCTTCGGCCACGATGACGGCACCTCGCACCTGGCGACCAGGGAACAGGCGGCGGTGACCGCGATCCGCGACCACTCCTATGTGCTCCGGCCACAGCCCCGACGCCATGCCGCGCCCTCGCTCATCACGGTCCGCCCGCGCACCCGCCACTGGAAGATCCCCGAGTCGGGAACAGGGTGGAAGACCACCGCCGGGCTGCTCTTCGGCAGCCGCGGTTCCTGACCTTAAGACCCATGCGGCCTCGAGCGGTCGAGGCCCGCGACAATGGAGACCGCGCCGACTGATTCCGGCGCGCTCACCGACACACTGACACCACCGGAAGAGTCCGGGAACTCGAGTGCCGGCGGCCCGAACGGCGGCACTCAAAGGAGGACGGAAGAACCATGGATCAGCCGATCATCTTGCTCATCGTCGCGGCGATCGTGTTCGCTCTCGTCGTCGGCGTGGGCATCTCGCTGCGCGTCAACGCTCGGAAGAAAGGCCTCGATGACAGGCGCGGCATCGATGCGGAGGTCACCGGTGAGCTGAGCATCGATGACGTCGCCGAGGCGGTCGAGAAGGACAAAGCCGAAGCGCGCGGTTCCGAGGTCCCCACCGAACCGGCCAGCCGCCTCGTCCGCCTGCGCGAGCGCCTGGCGAAGTCGAACAGCGGGCTCGGACGCGGACTGCTCAACCTCCTCTCCCGTGACAACCTCGACGAGTCCGCATGGGAGGAGATCGAGGATACGCTCATCCTCGCCGACGTCGGCGTCGAACCGACGACCGAGCTCGTCGACCGCCTGCGGGAACGCGTCAAGGTGCTCGGCACCCGGGATCCCGAAGAGGTCCGCGGGCTGCTGCGCGAAGAGCTCATCAAACTCGTCGATCCGACGATGGACCGCTCGCTCGCCGATACCGGCAAGAACGGTGACCCCTCCGTCATCCTCGTCGTCGGGGTCAACGGTGCCGGGAAGACGACGACGGTGGGCAAGATCGCCCGCGTGCTCGTCGCTGAGGACAAATCCGTGCTGCTCGGTGCCGCGGACACCTTCCGCGCTGCCGCGGCCGAACAGCTGGCCACATGGGGTGAACGTGTCGGCGTCGAAACCGTGCGCAAGGAAGAAGGTGCCGATCCCGCCTCGGTGGCCTACTCGGCCGTCGAGAAGGGGCAGGCCGACGGTTCCGACGTCGTCCTCATCGACACCGCCGGACGTCTGCAGAACAAACGCGGACTCATGGACGAACTCGGCAAGGTCAAACGAGTGGCCACCCGACCGCTGGGGGAGGGCCACGACATCGACGAGGTGCTCCTCGTCCTCGACGCAACCACCGGACAGAACGGCATGCAGCAGGCGAAGGTCTTCGCCGAGGCGGTCGACATCACCGGGATCGTGCTCACCAAGCTCGACGGCACCGCGAAGGGCGGAATCGTCGTCGCCGTCCAGCGTGAGCTCGGAGTGCCGGTCAAGCTCATCGGCCTCGGCGAAGGCGCGGACGACCTGGCGCCATTCACCGCCGAAGGGTTCGTCGACGCGCTGCTCGACTGATTTCGCACACCGAATCTGCGGATGGATTCTGCCGGGTCTCACCCTTGTATCTGCTGGGTGAGACCCGGCTTGTCATATTCACGAAACATAGCCGAATCATCACTGTGACATGCGTCATGGAAACTGTCTCTGCGCGGTTCGATCCGGAACCGGCTTCGACGGATGAGAGACGACATGGAACTCGATGCAGTGAACGTATGGATGATGGTCGCGGCAGGGCTGGTCCTGCTCATGACCCCCGGGGTGGCGTTCTTCTACGGCGGGATGACGCGCATCACCTCGGCGATCAACATGATGATGATGGTCTTCTCCGCAATGGCCGTCGGTGGGCTCGTCTGGGTGCTCTACGGATACGGCCTGAGCTCGGGTGATTCGATCGCCGGGCTCGTCGGTAATCCGCTGTCCCAGCTCGGACTCACCGGTGCCGTCGCCGACGACCCCGCCTCGCTGATCTCGATCGGCTACGGTTCGACGTTCGCGATGATCGCGATCGCACTCATCGCCGGTGCCGTCGCCGACCGAGCGAAATTCTCCACTTGGCTGGTCTTCTCCGCCGCCTGGGTGACGCTCGTGTACTGCCCGCTGGCGTTCATGGTCTGGGGCGACGGACTGCTCAGCGAATCCGGTGCGATCGGCAGCCTGTTCGGACCCGCCATCGACTTCGCCGGCGGCACCGTCGTTCATATCAATGCCGGCATCTCGGCACTCGTCCTCGTCGTCGTCATGGGTCGCCGCGCCCGCTTCTCGACCCCGCACAAGCCGCACAACATTCCGATCACCGTGCTCGGAGCGGCCCTGCTGTGGTTCGGCTGGTTCGGCTTCAACGGCGGTGCCGCCTCGACGATCGAACAGGGCGGACTCATCTGGATCAACACCCTGGCCGCTCCGGCCGCCGGCATGATCACCTGGATCATGATCGAACGGCTGCGGGCCTCGCGGCCCTCCAGCATCGGCAGCGTCTCGGGTGCGATCGCCGGCCTCGTCGCCATCACCCCGGCGTGCGCCAACGTCGATCCCTACGCCGCCGTGCTCATCGGCATCGCCGCAGGAGCGGGAGCGATCTTCGCCGTCGAAGCGAAGAACCGCTTGCGCTACGACGATGCGCTCGATGTGGTGGCCGTCCACCTCGTCGCGGGAATCATCGGCACCGTGATGATCGGCTTCTTCGCCTTCCC
>Ga0308157_10004682_pt1 | contig 17897 bp, 16 predicted proteins | sample PhyBR1_FD_201035 | JGI IMG/M metagenome (GOLD analysis project Ga0308157, IMG submission 201035) | Phyllosphere microbial communities from UC Gill Tract Community Farm, Albany, California, United States - DLSLB.R1 | ecosystem: Host-associated > Plants > Phyllosphere > Unclassified | place: USA...
GGCGCGCGGTGCTGTGCATCATCGTGCCGCTCACGCTGGTGTCCATCCTGTGCAATGCGCTCATGGCGGTGCTGGGCATCGGCCTGAAGGTGGCGACGCTGCCGGTGATCGCCATGGGCGTGGGCGTGGGCGTGGACTACGGCATCTACCTGTTCGAGAGCCTGCAGCACGAGATCGAGCACAAGGGCAAGTCGCTGCGCGAGGCGTTCTACGAGGCGCTGCGCCAGCGCGGCACGGCCGCCGTGTTCACCGGCGTCACGATGTCCATCGGCGTGGGCACCTGGGCGTTTTCAGCGCTGAAATTCCAGGCCGACATGGGCGTGCTGCTGGCTTTCATGTTCCTGGTCAACATGCTGGGCGCGGTGTTCCTGCTGCCGGCCATGGCCTGCTGGCTGGGCGTGGGCGCCACCAAGCGGCGGCCTGAAGCCGCCGCCGGCGGCCATTTCGTGACAAAAAGCGTGTGATGCGCGGCACCCCTACCCTCCCATGGCGCGGACGGCGGCGCATTGCCGCGCTGGCGCCGGGCCTGTCGAGCCGGTCCGGCCATGCCCAGCCCGTGGCGCGCTTGCAGCCCAAGCGCGACGCGCGGGCATGCCAGCGGTGAATGCCCCGGCATGCTGCCTGCTGGAGCGCGAGCTGCACCTTGTCCTGGTGCGCTACGCCCGGCTGTGCGACGAGCGCGACTGGACGCTGATCGACCAGGTGTTCAGCGCAGACGCCAGCGCCTGCTACGGCGGCTGGGCCCTGCCCGACCGGGCGGCCATCCTGGCCATGCTGCGCAACAACCTGGGCGGCTGTGGGCCGACGCAGCACCTGCTGGGCAACCTGGAAGTCCGCATCGACGGCCAGGCCGTCAGCAGCCGCACCGCCGTGCGCGCCGCGCACCAAGGCGCCGGCCCGAAGGCGGCCCAGACCTACGAATGCATGGGCCACTACCACGACCGCTGGTGCCGCACCGAGGACGGCTGGCGCATTGCGCACCGGGCCATGGTGGTGACGCTGGAGTACGGCAGCCGCACGCTGCTGGGCCCGGCAGCGTGAGCCGGCCCGGCGCAGGCCGCGGCAAACGAACCCGGCCTTGAATTTCAAGCCAAAACCGGGCCTTGCCCAATGCCCGCCTGGGCAGACAGCTATCAAAAATATAGCAAACTGCGGCGTATCCGGCAGCTCGGCGGCTCCACGCCTGCGCTTTGCCCGGCCTCGCCGCCCGCCGTGCGCCTTGCCGGCAAGGGCCTATTCGGTCGTTGCGCTCAGCCAGGCCACGCTGTTGAGGAAAATGCGCACCAGCTCGGTCTGGCGGCGCACGCCGGTCTTGGAAAAGATCGAGCGCAGGTGGGCCCGGGCCGTGTTGCGCTTGATACTCAGCATCTCGGCCGCCTCTTCGAGCGACAGGCCGTTGGCCAGCTGGATGGCCAGCGCGGTCTCGGCCGGCGTCAGCTGAAACAGCTGCTGGGCCAGCCGCACCGGCGGATCGACCCGGCCCTCGGTGTCGCGCACGAACACCGCCACGCTGGGGCGCTGCTTGCCCTCGGTCCACTGGTCCGAGGAAATGCTCTGCACGATCAGGCCCCAGCTCAGCCGGCCCGAGGGCCGGCTCACCGACATTGCCTCGGTCAGCGAGAGCTTGGCCAGGGCACGCGGGTGCAGCAGCGCCTCGCGCACCAGGCCCTGCAGCTTGCGGTTGTCGTTGGCGTAGGACGCTTCGAGCTGGCGGTTCGCCACGCGCAGGCCGTCCTTGAGCTCCAGGATGGCGGTGGCGGCCGGGTTGCACTCGATCACCATGCCGTCCTGGTCCAGCACCACCACGCCCACCATCAGCTGCGCCATCGCATGGCTGTAGAGCGTGCTGACCTTGCGGTCCTGGTTGATCGACAGGTGCAGGTTCAGCGCGCGCTTGATGTGGGGAATCAGGAGCCGGCAAAAATCCAGGTCGGCCTTGGAAAAGTCGGGCGCGGTTTCCGGGCGGGTGACGCGAAAGCCGTACACCCCGCCGTTGCGCGTGGAGATGTCGGCCGCCAGCACGTGAAACACCCCCTGCGGCCGGCAGTAGTCCTGGTAATAGGTCGAGGCGCGCCACTCTTTTTCGGTGGTCACGTCGCCGATGGTCACCAGCTGGTCGGGCCGCATGCCGCTGAAGGGGCTCATGGCAATGTAGGGGTTGCCGGGGTCGATGTTGGGCTGGTCGTGGCCGGCCGAGACGATCAGGCCGATGTCGTCGGTGGTCTCGGTGCGCACGATGAGCGAGGCGTAGTTGCCCTCCAGCTCAATGCGGATGGCCTCCAGGCAGCTGACCCAGCCCGCCTCGTCCAGGGCGGCGTCGTAGATGGCGCCCAGGATGTGGCTCATGAATTCCAGTGACCGGCCGCCGTCGAGGGAAGACGCATGCAGGGAGTCCAGGGGAAAGGCTGTTTCGAGACGCATTGAATTGATCAAAAAATTAAGTATAGCGACCGGTTTGCCTGCAAAAATTGCTTTTTCTACCCACAAACCCCTAGATGATTTCGAACAGGCCGGCCGCGCCCATGCCCCCGCCGATGCACATGCTGACCACCGCGTAGCGCACGCCGCGCCGGCGCCCTTCGAGCAGCGCGTGGCCCACCAGGCGCGCGCCCGACATGCCAAAGGGGTGGCCGATGGAGATGGCGCCGCCGTTGACGTTGAGCCGCTCGTCGGGAATGCCCAGCGTGTCGCGGCAATGGATCACCTGGCAGGCAAAGGCCTCGTTGATTTCCCACAGGCCGATGTCGTCCACGCTCAAGCCGTGGCGCGCCAGCAGCTTCGGGATGGCAAACACCGGGCCGATGCCCATCTCGTCGGCACCGCAGCCGGCCACCGCCACGCCGCGGTAGGCACCCAGCGGCGCCAAGCCGCGCTGGCGCGCCTCGACAGCGCTCATCAGCACCGAGGCCGAGGCGCCGTCGGACAGCTGCGAGGCGTTGCCGGCGGTGATGAATTCGCCTTCGGGCACCCACTGGCCGTTTTTCCACACCGGCTTGAGCCGGGCCAGGCTCTCCAGCGTGGTGTCGGCGCGGTTGCCCTCGTCCTGCGCCAGCGTCACGGCTTGGCTGCCGGTGGCGTTGCCTTCCTTGTCGAAGAGTTGCTTGGCCGTGGCAAGCGGCACGATTTCATCGTCAAACCGCCCGGCCGCCTGGGCGGCAGCGGTGCGCTGCTGGCTGCGCAGCGCGTAGTCGTCCTGCGCTTGGCGCGAGATGCCGTAGCGCCGGCTGACGATCTCGGCCGTCTCGATCATCTGGATGTAGGCGGTCGGCATGGCCTGCAGTACCGAGGCCGACTGCGCGCGGTGGCTGTTCTTGTGCTTGTTCTGCACCAGCGAGATCGACTCCAGCCCGCCGGCCACGGCAATGTCCATCTCGCCGGCCATGATGCCCTTGGCGGCGGTGGCGATGCTCATCAGGCCCGAGGCGCACATGCGGTCGATCGCCATGCCGCCCACGCTGTCGGGCAGCCCGGCGGTGTAGGCGCACAGGCGGCCCAGGTTGTAGCCCTGGTTGCCCTGCTGGGCGGCAATGCCCAGGATCACGTCATCCACCTCGTGGCCGGCCACGCCAGCCTTGTCGAGCGCGGCGCGGACCACATGGCCGCCCAGCACCGGCGCTTCGGTGTCGTTGAAGGCGCCGCGGTAGGCCTTGCCGATGGGCGTGCGGGCGGTGGAGACGATGACGGCTTCTTGGAAATTCATGGGGGCGTTCTCATTCAAAGTAAAGACGGCTGATGGTGTCGACCACACAGCCCGGTTTGTCGGCGCCTTCAATCTCGACGCTGATGCGCACGGTGACCTGCACGCCGTCGCCCTTGACCAGCTCGGCGGCCACCACTTCGCCGCGCCCGCGCACGCGCGAGCCGGCCTTGACGGGCGCTGGAAAGCGCACCTTGTCGCAGCCGTAGTTCACGCCCAGCTTCAGGCGCTGGTAGCTGACGAGTTGCGGCAAGAACAGGTTGGCCAGCGACAGCGTCAGGTAGCCATGGGCCACGCAGGCGCCAAACGGGCCGGACTTGGCGCGCTCGGGATCGACATGAATCCACTGGTGGTCGCCGGTGGCATCGGCAAAGGTGTTGATGCGTTCCTGGGTGACGCTGACCCAGTCGGTCGCGCCCAGTGCCGTGCCCACGGCGGCAAGCACGCTGGCGACCGAATCAAAACATCGGGTTTCGTGCTCGTCCATGCTCAAGCCCGCTGCGCGCTGACCGACACCACTTCGCCGGTCATGTAGGACGAGTAATCGCTGGCCAGGAAAATCATCACGTTGGCGATTTCCCAAGGCTCGGCGCCCCGGCCAAAGGCCTCCTTGGCCGACAGTTCGTTGAGCAGTTCTTCGGAGGCTGATTTTTTCAGGAAGGCGTGGATGGCAATCGACGGCGCGACGGCATTGATGCGGATGCCGAACTCGGCCGCCTCCAGCGCGGCGCAGCGCGTCAGCGCCATCACGCCGGCCTTGGCCGCCGCGTAGTGCGCCTGCTCGGTCTGGGCGCGCCAGCCCAGCACCGAGGCATTGTTGATGATGACGCCCCGGCCGCGCGGCTGCATGACCTTGAGCGCGGCCCGCACCATGCGGAAGGTGCCGGTCAGCGTCACGTCGATGACCTTGTGCCATTCCTCGTCGCCCATCTCGACGACGCGGCGGCTGGTGCCCAGGCCGGCGTTGTTGACCAGCACGTCGATGCCGCCCAGGCGCGCATCGGCCGCATCGACCAGCGCCTGCACCTGGTCTTCCTGGCTGACGTCGCACAGCTGGCCGTGGACTTCTTTCAAGCCGGTCTCGCGCTGGATGGCTTCGGCGGCTTCGGCCAGGCGGCGTTCGTGCACGTCGGAAATGAACAGGGCGCGGCAGCCTTCTTCGGCGGCGCGCTTGGCCATCGCAAAGCCAATGCCGGCGCCGGCGGCGGCGGTGACCAGCACGGACTTGCCGCGCAGCAGGCCATGGGCGGGAACGTAATCGGGAGCAGGCTTCATGGGTGAACATCCATCGGGTTGATGGACTCCATGGTGCGCCCCGCCCCGAGGCGGCGCATCGTCTGCTTGGACGATGAGCCGGCGGGCCGCCTTCAGCGCGGCATCTGCAGCGCCCGCTCGGCCATCAGGTTGAGCTGGATCTCGTTGCTGCCGGCGTAGATCGTGTCGGCGCGGCTGACCAGCCAGAGCCGCTGCAGCGCCTGGGAGAGCAGGTCGTCGCCGGCGATGTCGCCCTCCGCGCCCAGCACATCGACCGCCAGCTCGCCCAGCGCGCGCCGCCAGTTGGACCAGGCGTATTTGCTGATGCTGGCTGCGCGCGCTGGGGCGTCGTCGCCGGACGTGCGCAGCGCGTGGCTGCGCAGCGTCTGCAGGCCCAGGGCGGCGTGGGCGATGCGCTGGCGCAGCACCGGGTCGCGGGCCGCGCCGTTGCGCTTGGCCACGGCCACCACCTGTTCCAGTTCGGCCTTGAAATGCGCCTGCTGGCCCAACGTCGAGGCGCCGCGCTCGCAGCCCAGCAAATACATCGCCACCGCCCAGCCCTGCCCCGGCGCGCCCAGGTGCAGCGCGCCCTCGGTGCGGGCGCCATCAAAAAACACCTCGTTGAATTCGGCGTCACCCGTGATCTGGCGGATCGGGCGCAGCGTCACGCCGCTCTGGCGCAGCGGCACCAAGAGCAGCACCAGCCCCTTGTGGCGCACCGAGCCGGGCTCAGCGCGTGCGAGCACGAAAATCCAGTCGGACTCGTGCGCCCAGGAGGTCCAGACCTTCTGGCCGTCGATGACCCACTCGCCCGTGTCCGGGTCGATGCGCGCGCGCGTGCGCACCGCCGCCAGGTCCGAGCCGGCGCCGGGTTCGGAGTAACCCTGCGCCCAGTAGGTCTGGCCGGCCAGGATGCCGGGCAGGAAGCGCGCCTGCAGCGCGGGCGTGCCGTGGGCCATCAGCGTCGGCGCCAGCAGGGTCTCGCCGATGTGGCCGAGGCGCCCCGGGCCGCCGCAGCGCACGTATTCCTCGTGAAAGATCACCTGCTGCGCCAGCGGCAGCTCGCGCCCGCCGTGCTGGCGCGGCCAGCCCAGCCCGGTCCAGCCGCCAGCGGCGAGCTGCTGCTCCCAGCGCTTGGCCAGGGCGGCTTCGTAGCCGGGCGCGCCCAGCCCGCTCGCATGGCGCAATGGCGCGAAGTCGCCGCGCAGGTGGGTTTGCATCCAGTCGCGCACGCTGGCCCGAAAGGCGCGCTCGGCGCCCGTTTCCTGCAGGTTCATGCCATTTCCTCCGGTGTGTCAAGCAGTTGCGCCGCCACCTGTTCCAGCCACCAAGGCGGTGCCCCGAGCCGCTGGCTGGAGGCCTGCGCGCGGCGAAAGTACAGGTGCGGGTCGAACTCCCAGGTGAAGCCCACGCCGCCGTGCAGCTGGATGGCCTCCCGGGCGCAGAACTGCGCGGCCTCGGTGGCGGCCACCCGCGCTTGCGCGGCATAAAGCAGCAGCGTGGCCGCGTCGGGCGCGGTGTCGGCGATGCAGGCCGCGCCGTACACGGCCGAGCGCGCGCCCTCCAGCGCCACCAGCATCTGCGCGCACCGGTGCTTGACCGCCTGGAAGCCGGCGATGGGCCGGTCGAACTGGCTGCGCTGCGCGGCGTAGGCCAGCGTCAGGTCCAGGCATTGCTGCGCCACGCCGACCTGCTCGCCGGCCAGCGCGATGGCCCCCAGCTGGCGCACCTGGGTGAAAAGGGCGTCAAGCGCCGGCCCCCGGCCGATGCAGCTTGCGGCGGGCAGGCTCACGGCATCGGCCCGCACGGCCGCCATGCGGCGCGTGGCGTCCAGCGTGGCCAGCGCCCGCACCTGCAGGCCGGGCGCGTCGGCCGGCACAGCCAGCAGCAGGGTTTCGCCCGATGCGGCCTGCGCCGGCAGCAGCAGCACGTCGGCCATCGCGGCCGAGCCGACCTGCGGCCAGTCGCCCTGCAGCGTCCAGCCGTCTTTTGAGGCAACAGCCGTCGGAGCGGCCGCTGCGGGCGGCGTGCCAGGGGGCATTTTTGCTATCGAATCCATAGCTTCTGGCCCAGGCTCAGCTTGGGCTACAGGCACTTTTGAGCCTGAAAATCCGATTGGCTGGCCAGGAGGGTTCGACGCGGGAGCTGCGCCGGCAGCGCCGCCGTGTCCGTCCGGCAGCGCCAGCGCGCCGATGGCTTGGCCAGCGGCCAATCGCGCCAGCCAGTCCTGCGCCAGCGGGCTGCCGGGCAGGCCGCGCAGGGCCGTCGCGGCCAGCGCGACGCTGTCGAAAAAAGGCACGCAGGCCAGGCGCCGGCCCAGCTGCTCCTGCAGCAGCACCAGCTCGACCAGGCCCAGGCCCAGGCCGCCGGCCGCCTCGGGCAGGTGCACGCCGCACCAGCCCAGCTCGGCCATGGCGCGCCACAGGGCGCGGTCCAGGCCGCCTGCGCTTTCGCTGGCCGCGCGCACGGCGGGCATGGCGGCGGCCTCGGCCAGGAAGGTGGCGGCGCTGTCGGTGATCTGCTGCTGTTCGTCGCTCAGGGAAAGGTCCATGCGGTTGTCCTTTGAAAGGGTGGGCCCCCCACGCGGCGCCCCGCGGCGTCTTGAACGGCCGGGCGCGCTGCGGGAAGCGGGTGATTCAGCGAGAGGGCGCGCGCTGCCTTTACAGGACCGGGCGCCGGTCCTTCCAGGGCGCGGCCTGCTCCAGCTGCGCGGCCAGCGCCAGGAGCGTAGCCTCGGCGCCGAAGGGGGCGGCGAACTGCACGCCGATGGGCATGCCGGCAGCGTTCCAGTGCAGCGGCACCGACATCGCCGGGTGGCCGCTCATGTTGAACATGGCGGTAAAGGGCGAGGCCGCCATCGCCACTTTCACGAAGTCTTCATACGGCTGGTCCAGCGACATGGCGCCCAGCAGGGGCGCCGGCGCGGCCGTCACCGGCGACAGGAGCAGGTCGTACTCGGCCAGGAACAGGTCCAGCGTGCGCCCGGCCTGGTCAAAGACATTGCGCGCAATGAACACCTGCTCGGCGCTGTAGCCGCGCGCCAGCTGCAGGCTGCGCCAGTTCAGCGGCTCGAACTCGTCTTCTCTAGCGGTGCGGCCCAGCGCCTTCTCGCGCGCCTTGACGGTGGTCAGCATGCCCGCGGCCGTGACCACGCCCATGCTGGCGAACATCTCGGCAATCTCCAGGCGCGGCACGGCCACTTCCACGTCATGGCCGAGCGAGGCGCACAGGCGGGCGGCATGGCGCACGGCATCCAGGCAGTCCGCGTGCACCGGGTAGCCGAAAGGATTTTCCTCCAGCAGGGCGATGCGCAACCGGCGCGGCGGCTGGCCGATGGCCTCCATCAGCGCGCGCGGCTGCGGGCCGGTGCGGCTGCCGGCTTCCGGCCCCTGCGTGAGCTGCAGCAGCAGGGCGCTGTCGCGCACCGTGCGGCTGATGACGTGCTGCGCCGACAGGCCCATCCAGCCTTCCTGCACCTTGGGGCCCATCGGCACCAGCCCGCGGCTGGGCTTGAGGCCGAACAGGCCGCAATGCGATGCCGGAATGCGGATGGAGCCGCCGCCATCGCTGGCATGCGCCACCGGCACGAGCCTGGCGGCCACCGCAGCGGCGGCGCCGCCGGACGAGCCGCCGGCGCTGTGCTGCAGGCTCCACGGGTTGCGGGTCAGGCCGAACAGGCGCGACTCGGTGGTGCCGGTCTGGCCGAACTCCGGCGTGGTCGTCTTGGCAAAGATGTTCAGGCCCGCGGCGCGGTAGCGCTGCACCAGCGTGGAATCGTGGTCGGCCACCGCGTCCTTGAAAAAAGCGCAGCCCTGGGTCGTGACCGTTCCCGTCATGGCAATGCCCAGGTCCTTGAGCATGAACGGCACGCCCAAGAGCGGCGCCTTGTCGGCGAGCGCCGCACGCTCGGCCTGGCCCATGCGCGAGAGCTGCAGCGCAGCCGCCTGGGCCAGCTCGAAATGGCGCAGCGCCACCGCATTGACCTGGCTGCGCGCGTTGACCCGGGCAATGGCCGCCTCCAGCGCCTCCAGCGGCGTCAGGCCGCCCTCGCGGATGTGGGCGGCCAGCGCAATCGCGTCAAAGCCTTCGTACTCGGGCAGCGGCAATGGGCCTGCTGGCGCTGCGCTCACGGTTTCGTTGGCGTTCATGTCAGCTTCCCCACACTTTTTGCGCCGGCACCGCCTCGGCCAGCAGTTGGTCGATCACCGGCCCGAGTTCGGCCGGTGCCCAGCGTGCGCCCTTGTCGCGCGTGGCGCCGGTGCGCCAGCCGTCGCCCACCGAGATGCGGCCGCCCTGGCTCTCGAACACCTGGCCCGTCACGTGCGAGGACTGCACGCTGCCCAGCCACACCACCAGGGGCGCGACATTCTCGGCGGCCCAGCTGTCAAAGCTGCCGTCCACCGGTGCCTTGACCATGTCGGGCATGCCCGCCTCGGTCATGGCGGTGCGCGCCGCCGGCGCCAGCGCGTTGGCGGTCACGCCGTAGCGGCCGAGCTCGGCGGCCTGCACCAGGGTGAGCGCCGCAATGCCGCCCTTGGCGGCGGAATAGTTGGACTGGCCGATGGAGCCTTGCAAACCGGCGCCGGAGCTGGTGTTGATGATGCGGGCATCGAGCTTGCTGCCGGCCTTGGCGGCATCGCGCCAGCGCCGTCCCAGGAGGTTGGCCAGGCAGAAGTGCCCTTTGAGGTGCACCCGCATGACCTGGTCCCAGTCGTCCTCGCCCAGGCTGACGAACATGCGGTCGCGCAGGATGCCGGCGTTGTTGACCAGCACATGCACCTCGCCGAACGCGGCCAGGGCCGCATCGACGATGGACTGGGCGCCGGCCATGGTGGTGATGTCGCCCTGGTTGGCAATCGCCTGGCCGCCGGCAGCCGCCACTTCGGCCGCGACGGCCTGGGCGGCCTCCAGCCGGATGTCGTTGACGACGACGCTGGCGCCTTCGGCCGCGAAGGCCAGCGCATAGGCCCGGCCCAGGCCGCCGCCGGCGCCGGTGATGATGACGGTACGTTGATCGCAGATTGGCATGGTGTTTCAGAGTCTTTCAAGAATGGTGACGTTGGCCTGGCCGCCGCCTTCGCACATGGTCTGCAGGCCGTAGCGCCCGCCCGTGCGCTCCAGCTCGTGCAAGAGCGTGGTCATCAGCTTGACGCCCGAGGCGCCCAGCGGGTGGCCCAGCGCCAGCGCGCCGCCGTTGACGTTGGTGCGCGCGTGCGGGTAGCCGGTTTCCTTCAGCCAGGCCATCACGACCGAGGCGAAGGCTTCGTTGATCTCGACCAAGTCGATGTCCTCGATCTTCATGCCGGCCTTTTTCAGCGCATGGGCCGTGGCCAGGATGGGCGCGGTCAGGTGCCAGATCGGGTCGTCGGCGCGCACGCTCAGGTGGTGGATGCGGGCGCGCGGCGTGAGCTTGTAGCGCTTGAGCGCCGCTTCCGACACCACCAGCACGGCGGCGGCAGCGTCGCAGGTCGAGCTGGACACGGCGGCGGTGATCTTGGGGTAGGTTGGGTCGACCGGCTGCAGCGTGGCGAGCTTTTCCAGCGTGCTGGCCCGGGCCGTCTCGTCCATGCGGAAGTCGCCAAACGGCACGATCTCGCGGTCGAACCGGCCTTCGGCCATGGCGCGCAGCGCCCGGTCGTGGCTTTCCTTGGCAAACACTTCCATCGCCTCGCGCGACAAGCCCCAGTGGTCGGCAATGCGCTGGGCGGCATAGAACTGGTTCACCGGCGCATCGCCAAAGCGCGCCTGCCAGCCCAGGCTTTCGGCAAACGGCGTGGTGAAGCCCAGCGGCTGGCCGGCGAGCATGGCCGAGCCGATCGGAATGCGGCTCATGGTCTGCACGCCGCCGGCCAGCACCACGTCCTGCGTGCCGCTCATCACCGCCTGGGCGGCGAAATGCACCGCCTGCTGGGACGAGCCGCATTGCCGGTCCACCGTGGTGCCCGGCACGCACATCGGCATGCCGGCGGCCAGCCAGGCGGTGCGGGCAATGTCGCCGGCCAGTGCGCCGATGGTGTCCACGCAGCCAAAGACCACGTCGTCGTATTCGGACGCGGGAATCTCGTTGCGCTCGACCATGGCCTTGATGACATGGGCGCCCAGGTCGGCGCCGTGCACCGTGGCAAGCGAGCCGCCCCGCTTGCCGGTGGGCGAGCGCAGGGCATCGACGATGAAAGCTTCTGGCATAAGGGAAAACTCCGCTTCAGGAATGGGTGTTGAAAGTGGCGCCGGGGCCGAGCAACGTCTCGTCGGCCAGCAGCGCATCGGCCAGCCGCTGCTTGTGAAAGGCGCGGTCGCCCCAGGCAGCATCGAGCACCCAGGCGCGCTTCATGAACATCTGCAGATCGACCTCCCAGGTGTAGCCCATCGCGCCGTGCACCTGGATGCCCTTGCGCGCGGAAAACCAGCCGGCCTCGCCGCAGGCGATCTTGGCGTGGGACACGCGCACCGAGCGCTGCGGCTCGCCGCTGGCCAGCGCGCTGGCGGCGCGGTAGAGCACCGGCTTGGCGAACTCGATCCGGGTGACCACATCGGCCAGCTGGTGCTTGACGGCCTGGAACGAACCGATCGGCTTGCCGAACTGCTTGCGCTGGGCCGCGTAGTCCACCGTCAGGTCCAGCATGCGCTGGGCCAGGCCGAGCAGCTGGCCCGACGCATTGAGCGCCCCGCGGTCGAGCAGGTCGGCCGCCAGCGCCTGGCCGGCTGCAGCGTCGGCGATGCGCGTGGCGTCCGATGGCGTCCAGGCGACGGTGGCCAGCCGGCGCGAGGCGTCGATGCTGGGGCACGGCGTGACCTGCACCTGCTCCGGCGTCAAGGCATGCCACTCGGTGCCGCTGGCGGTCGGGTGCGCCAGCAGCAGCAGGTCGGCCATGTGCGCATCGGCCACCCAGGGGTTGACCGGATGGCCCAGGGCAATGCGGGCGCTGCCGTTGGCAATGCAGGCCAGCCAGTGGTTGCGCAGGGGATGCGCCTCGGGCAGGGCCTGGAGCAGGCCGGCGGCCAGGCAGGCCGTGTCGGCCAGCGAATCGGGAATGCCGAAGTAGCCCAGCTCCTGGCTCATCAGCGCCCAGTCCACGTCGCCCATTCCGAGGCCGCCCTGCGGCTCCGGCACCGACAGGGCCGTCAGGCCCTGCCCGGCGAGTTTGGCGCGCAGCTCGGACGAGCGGCCGGCGTCGGTCTGCCAGATGTCGCGCAGCGTCTCCGGCGCGGCCTCGACCATCAGGAAACGGCTGATGGAGTCGCGCAGGGCCTGCTGGTCTTCGTTGAAGGTGAAATCCATGGTCGGCCTCGTTCAGTTCTTGGGCAGTCCGAGCAGGCGCTCGGCGATGATGTTGCGCTGGATCTCGTTGCTGCCGGCGTAGATGGAGCCGGCCTGCGCGAACAGGAAGCCCTCCAGCCAGTCGTGCGTCTCCGGGTCGTCGCACAGCTCGGCGCGCGGGCCCAGGATGCGCATCGCGGTCTCATGCATCTGCAGGTCCAGCTCGGACCAGAAGATCTTGTTGGTGCTGGCCTCGGCGCCGATGCGGGCGCCCTTCTGGACCCGGCCCACCGTGTGGTAGGACGCCAGGTTGTAGGCCTCGGCGCCCATCCAGGCGCGCAGCACCGCCTCGCGGATCGAGGGGTCGCGGTCGGCGCTGGCCTGGTGCCGGCGGTACAGCGCCATCAGCTTTTGCGCCGTGCGCTGGTAGCGCGCCGGCGAACGCAGCAGCAGGCCGCGCTCGAAGCCGGCGGTGGCCATCGCCACGTTCCAGCCCTGGCCTTCCTCGCCCAGCCGGTTGTCCACCGGCACGCGCACGTCGTCGAAGAAGACTTCAGCGAAGGCCTGCTTGCCGTTGAGCGCCTGGATCGGCCGAATGGTGATGCCGGGCGCGTCCAGCGGCACCAGGAGGTAGCTCAGGCCGTGGTGGCGGCTGGAGGCCGGGTCGCTGCGAAACAGGCCGAACAGCCAGTTGGCAAAGACCGCCCGGGTGGACCAGGTCTTCTGGCCGTTGATCACGTAGTGGTCGCCGTCCCGGATGGCCCGGCTGGTGATGGCGGCCATGTCCGAGCCGGCATTGGGCTCGCTCCAGCCCTGGGCCCACATGTCGTCGCAGCGCGCCATGCGCGGCAGGAACCGGGCCTTCTGCGCGGGCGTGCCGAACTCCATCAGCGTCGGGCCCAGCAGCAAGATGCCGTTCTGGTTGACGCGCATCGGCGCGTCGGCGGCGGCGTATTCTTCCTCGAAGATCAGCCAGTCGATCAGGTCGCAGCCGCGCCCGCCCAGTTCTTCGGGCCAGGTCACGCTGCTCCAGCCGCCCTCGGCCAGCGTGGCCTCCCAGCGCCGGTGCTGCTCGAAGCCTTCCCGGGTGTCGTAGCTGACAAAAGGTTCTGGCGGCACATGGGCGCGCAGCCAGGCGCGCACCTCAGCCCGGAAAGCCTGTTGCGCGGGGGTGTAGGTCAGGTTCATCAAAGGCTCCTTGGGCTTCAGAACTTCGCGTCGCGTTTTTCGACAAAGGCCGAACGGGTCTCGCCGGAGTCCGGGCTCATGTAGGCCTGCAGCGTGAAGCCCTGCTCCCAGCGGTACTTGTCCTCCAGGTTGCCGTCCTCGATGCCGGTGAGCGCCTCCTTGGCGATGCGGATCATGGCCGGGCTCTTGGCGGCAATTTTTGCGGCGATGGCCAGCGCCGTCTCGCGCAGCTGCTCGCGCGGCACCACGCGCTCGATGGCGCCCAGGCGCAGCGCCTCGGGCGCGCCGATCATCTCGCCGGTAAAGAACAGGTAGCGGGTTTTTTGCACGCCGAACATGCGCTGCAGGTGCGCCGCGCCGCCCATGGCGCCGCGATCGACCTCGGGCAGGCCGAACGTGGCGTCGTCGGCGGCGACCACGATGTCGGCGGCGCCGCAGATGCCGATGCCCCCGCCCAGCACGAAGCCCTGCACGGCGGCGATCACCGGCACCTTGTTCAGGTGCACGGCCTTGAAGGTGGCGTAGTTGCCGGCGTTCACGTCCAGGATCAGCTTGTCGTTGCGGGCCAGCTCCTTGATGTCCACGCCGGCGCAAAAGCCCCGGCCTTCGGCGCGCACGACGATCACGCGCACCTCGGGCCGTTCGCCCAGCGACTCGATCTCGGCGGCCAGCCCGCGCCAGCCGGCGGCATTGAGCGCGTTGACCGGCGGCCGGTTCAGCACGACCTCGGCCACACCGTTGTCATGCACGAGGGAAGAAAATTGGGGTGTCATGGTTGATCGACCTCGTTGTGTTTTTTTGAGTTTTTTCTTCGACTTCAAGCGGCTTGCGCGCTGGCCATGGCCGTGGCGGCCGATGCTGTCGTGATGGCGTTGAGTGCATCCCGCCGTTCGCAGGCCTGGGCCACGATGCCCGCGATCACTTCTTCGCAGGAGTCCAGCCGGCCGATCAGCGCGGCCACCTGGCCGGCCGACATCACGCCTTCGGCGGGCTTGCCATCGACCATCGAGCGCTGCAGCAGCATGGGCGCGTTGGCCGCCATGACGGTCTGCGCGGCGCTGCCCGGGTCGTTGCGCAGCCCCTGCCACAGCACGCCGAGCGCATGCTGCGTCGTCATGCCGGTCTGGGCTTTCCAGCGCAGCGCCAGGTTGACGGCAATGCGCAGGCGCTTCAAGGGCGAGGCCTTTTCCAGCATGGCCAGGTATTCATTGGGAATCATGCGTTGCGGCATGCCATCGACCAGGTGCGAAATCTGGATCTTCTCGGCGTCCCGGGTGGCCAGGTAGCGCTGCAGCGTCGCCTGCGGCACGCCCGAGTCGCTGGTCATCAAAAAGCGCGTGCCCATGGCGATGCCCTGGGCACCAAAGGCCAGCGCCGCCAGCAGGCCGCGCCCGTCGTAAAAGCCGCCGGCGGCCACCACCGGCACCTGCACGCCATCGACCACCTGCGGCAAGAGCACGGTGGTAGGCACCGAGCCGGTGTGGCCACCGCCCTCGCCGCCCTGGATGGTGATGGCATTGGCGCCCATCTCGATGGCCTTTTGCGCGTGCTTGAGCGCGCCCACAGTGGGCATGCAGACGATACCGGCATCGCGCAGCCGGCCGATGACCTTCTTGTCCGGCCCCCGGCCGTAGCTCACCGCACGCACTTTGTGCTTGACCGCCAGGTCCAGCAGCTGCTGGGCATTGGCCTGGAACATGTGAAAGTTCAAACCAAAAGGCTGGTCGCCAGTCAGTTCCCTGACGCGCAGGATTTCAGACTCGATGCGGTCGGCGGCGATGGTGGCGCCGGCCAGGAAGCCAAAGCCGCCGGCATTGGTCGTGGCCGCCACCAGCGACGAGCCGGCCACCCAGCCCATGGCCGTCTGCACCACCGGGTAGCGGCAGCCCAGCAGGTCGCACAAGGGCGTGCGAAGTTCTAGCGCGGCGCTCATGCGCTGCCTTCCTTCTTGTTGGCCTGAACCATCGAGCGGGCATCGTGGCCGCCGAGCTGGCCGGCCCCGAGCGCCTGGCTGTGCGCGTGGGCGAAATGGTGGTAGCCGAAGGCGGCGTCCATCGTCGCGCGCAGGCCCTGCAGGTCTTCGGCGCGGTTGATGACGGTCTTGGTCAGCGCCAGGCCCAGGCGCGGCTGCCGGGCAATGCAGGCGGCGATCTCGTAGGTCTGGGCTTCAAGGTCGGCGCGCGGCACGACGCGGTTGACCATGCCCATCTGGTAGGCGCGCTCGGCCTTCATGCGCTCGCCCAGGAACAGGAATTCCTTGGCGATGCGCGGGTTCAGCTCGTGGGCGTGGGCAAAGTACTCGACGCCAGGGATGCCCATGCGCACCACCGGGTCCTGGAAAAAGGCGTCGTCGCTGGCAATGATGAGGTCGCAGACCCAGGCCAGCATCAGCCCGCCGGCCACGCAGGCGCCCTGCACCATGGCAATGGTCGGCTTGGGAATGTCGTGCCAGCGTCGGCACATGCCCAGGTACACCTCCTGCTCGCGCGCATACAGCTGCTCGGCGCCCGGCTTGTTGGTGTGGTCCCACCACAGGCTCTGGCGCTCGAACGGCTTGTTGATGTCGCGCCCGGGCGTGCCGATGTCGTGGCCGGCGCTGAAGTGCTTGCCGGCGCCGCGCAGCACGATCACCTTCACGCCGTCGTCATCGACCGCGCGGCGCAAGCCCGCGTCCAGCGCATAGGTCATCTGCGAGTTCTGGGCATTGTTGAAATCGGGCCGGTTCATCGTCAGGGTGGCGATGCCCCCTTCGGCCTGGTAGAGCACCGGATCGTCGGTTTCGTAGACCGACGCATCGCCCCGCTGCACGAACTGGTCACCCGGGTCTGTAGGACTCATGAAAGGACTCAGTTCAGCACCGAAGCGCGCAGGTTGTGGGGGTCCAGCCGTGCCAGCAGGGCAAGCTGCGCTTGGGTGGGGGCGGCGGTCTCGGCCACATCGGCCGGAATGTGCAACTCAAAGCCGGTGGCTTCCTGCACCTGCGCGGCCGTGACGCCGGGGTGCAGCGCGCGCAACCGTGCCTGGCGGGCGGGGCCGCCAAAGTCGAGCACGGCCAGGTTGGTGAAGACCAGCCGAACGTCAATGTCGTCCAAGCGCCAGCCGCGCGCCAGCCGCGCCGGGTTGTAGCCGACCGACGCCACCATGTCGACCTCGCCGGCCACAAACACCTTGGGGCTGTGGTTGGGCACGAAGAACGAGTTGGCGTGGCTGATGGAGTTGCCCGGAAAGCCGCGCACGCCCAGCATCATCGACTTGGGCTTTTGATAGTCGCTGCCGATCATCGAGATGTTGGCCTGGCCGAATCGGTCCACCTGCGTCGGCCCGACCATGGCATGGCGCTTGCCGCTCCAGACGTTGTCGAAGATGCGGGTAAAGCCCATCCAGCCCTCGCGCCGGGGTTCGTAGCCGCTCCGCGGGCCGATCGGCACCGGCTCGCTGACCAGCCAGGCCTCCGAGTCGGTCATCATCAGGTCGGGGTTGCTGGAAAGCATGCTCATCGAAGCGGCTAGGCGCGGCACGATGCCGATGCCGGTCGCCAGCACCTCGCCGTCGTCCTGCCAGGCCTGGGACGCCGCGCAGATGATCCGGTCCACCAAAGAAAATTCAAGCATCACAACTCCCGTCAAAACACTGGCAGCGCCAGCTTGCGCACCGCCTCAAGACCACCCACCCGCGCCAGGTACTCGGCATGGGTGCAATGCACATAGCGCTCGGCATACTGCTGCCAGCCGCCCGCTTCCTTGGCGCTGGCCGCGTACTCCTTGAAATGCTTCACATCGAATCCGTAGAGCGGCGCGCATGACGTCGGGTGCGCGCCACCCGGCACATGCACCACCCCGGTGGTGTGGGCGCGCTCCCAGTGCACCTGGCGGGCCTCGTCGCCACCCTCGAAAAAGCGGCTCTCCACGAGTTCGTCGCAGCTCACGAAAGCCTGTTTGGCGGCCCGCGCAAAAAACTCGTCCATGTACACATCCGGCCCCTTGATCTGGCAGACGCCGCGCGCGTCGGCGCGGTCCACATGCAGCAGCGCCACGTCCAGCGGTAGCGCCGGCATAGCTACCCACTGGCGCTCGTCGTAGGGCGAGTCCACCAGCGCGATGCCGGGGTTGCGCGTCAGGACGTCGGTGCCCAGGCCGACGCGGGTCGGAATGAACGGCACGCGCATGGCCGCTGCCTTGAGGCCCAGCAGCATCATTCCCTCGTCGATTTCCATCACCTCCAGGCTGCCGGCTTGGCGCGCCTGGCGAAAGTACGGCTCCAGCGGAATGAAGTCCAGCGACACGAAGGCAAACACCAGTTTCCTGACCTTGCCGGCGGCGCACAGCATGCCCACGTCGGCGCCGCCATAGGCCACCACCGTCAAATCCCTGGCTGGGCTGCGCAGCAGCTCGCGCACCAGCGCCATCGGCTTGCGCCGGGGGCCCCAGCCGCCAATGCCCACGGTCATGCCATCCTTGATCTGCGCGACCGCCTCGGCCGCGCTCATTTGTTTGTTGGCCA
>Ga0308157_10004683_pt1 | contig 17897 bp, 19 predicted proteins | sample PhyBR1_FD_201035 | JGI IMG/M metagenome (GOLD analysis project Ga0308157, IMG submission 201035) | Phyllosphere microbial communities from UC Gill Tract Community Farm, Albany, California, United States - DLSLB.R1 | ecosystem: Host-associated > Plants > Phyllosphere > Unclassified | place: USA...
ATTCCCATTTATGTGGAATCGGCTAGAATAGCCCGGTCCCCACCCTACGAATCACGGCATGTCTTCCGCTTTTGGCGCCGAAACGGTGCTTGAAGTCCGTCACTGGACGGACGCCTACTTCAGCTTCTCCACCACCCGCGACAGCGGCTTCCGCTTCGAGAATGGCCAGTTCGTGATGATCGGGCTGGAAAACGAAAACGAAGGCGCCCGTCCGGTATTGCGTGCCTATTCCATCGCCAGCGCCAACTGGGAAGAGCAACTGCACTTCTTCAGCATCAAGGTGCAGGAAGGTGCGCTGACCTCACGTCTGCAGCACCTCAAGCCCGGCGACAAGGTACTGGTCGGCAAGAAGCCCACCGGCACCCTGCTGATCAGCGATCTGCACCCCGGCAAGCATCTTTACCTGCTGGGCACCGGCACCGGCCTGGCGCCGTGGTTGAGCGTGGTCAAGGACCCGGAAACCTATGAGCGCTTCGACAAGGTGATCGTCTGCCACGGCGTGCGCTACGAGAAGGACCTCGCCTACCGCGAGTACTTCGAGCAGGAGCTGCCGAACGACGAGATCCTCGGCGACATCGTGCGCGACAAGCTGCTGTACTACCCGGCAGTGACCCGTGAGCCCTTCCCCAACCAGGGTCGCCTGACCTCGCTGATGGAAAGCGGGCAGATGCAGGAGGCACTCGGCCTGCCACAGCTGGATCCGGCCAACGACCGCTTCATGATCTGTGGCAGCCCACAGATGCTGGCCGATCTGCGCACCGTACTGGACGCACGCGGCTTCGAGGTTTCCACCCGCATTGGCACAGCGGGCCATTACGTGTTCGAGCGTGCTTTCGTGGAAAAGTGAGTAACGCTGCCTACAGCGCCGCCCGGATGTCCGCCAGCAGCGATTCCGGGCGTGCGGTCGGGGCATAACGGGCGATTACCTGGCCATCCCGCCCCACCAGGAACTTGCTGAAGTTCCATTTGATGGCAGCAATGCCCAGCGCACCACGCTTCTGCCGTTGCAGCCATTGCCATAATGGGTGCGCATCGGCGCCGTTGACGTTCAGCTTCGCCGACAGCGGGAAGCTGACACCGTAATTGATGCTGCAGAAATCCTGGATGGCGGCAGCGTCGCCGGGTTCCTGATGGCCGAACTGGTCGCAAGGACAACCCAACACCACCAGCCCCTGTGGGCCAAGCTCCTGCCACAGCTGCTCCAACCCCTCGTACTGCGGGGTAAAGCCGCATTTGGACGCGGTGTTGACCACCAGCAGCACCCTGCCCTCGAACGCGGTCAGCGGCAGCGGGCGGCCATCCAGCGCGGTCAGCGCGAAATCAAAGGCATTGGGCATGGCACGGCTCCAGACAGGAAGCCCAGCGTACGCCATCACGGCGCCAACGGCATGCAAGATGTGGCCTTTCAGCACAACCATGCCATTCGACACACCCCGCCGGGCGCGCCTGCAGGTACCCTGAAAGATCAGTCTTTTTACCGGAGCTTCCGCCTTGAACACCCGTCTCGCCCTCGCCCTCGCCGCGACCCTGGGTCTTGCCCTGCCGGCTTACAGCCAGGCCGCAACCACTGCGACCACCCAAACGGCCCAGCAGGCCAATCCGTTCTTCGCCGAAAGCCCGCTGCCGCTGCACTACCCGCAGTTCGACAAGATCAAGGATGCCGACTTCGCACCGGCTTTCGACGCTGGCATGGCCCAGCAGCTGCAGGAAGTGGAAGCGATCGCCAACAACCCGGCCGCCCCCACCTTTGAAAACACCCTGGTCGCGCTGGAAAACAGCGGTGCCGTGCTGGACCGTGCCACCACCGTGTTCTTCTCGCTGATCGGTGCCGACACCAACGACGCGCGCAAGAAGCTGCAGGGCGACTACTCGGCCAGGTTCGCAGCACACAGCGATGCCATCAATCTCAACGGCAAGCTGTTCTCGCGCATCGAAACCCTCTACAACAACCGTGCAACCCTGGGCCTGGACGCAGAAAGCCTGCGCCTGGTCGAGAAGTACCATGACAACTTCGTCCGCGCCGGCGCCAAGCTGTCCGACGCCGACAAGGCCAAGCTCAAGGACATGAACGCCGAACTGGCCAACCTGGGCACCAAGTTCAGCCAGAACGTGCTGGCCGAGGTCAACGCTTCCTTCATCGTGGTCGATGACGTCAAGCAGCTGGATGGCTTGTCCGCCGAGCAGATCGCTGCCGCCGCCGAAGCCGCCAAGGCGCGCAAGCTCGATGGCAAGTACGTCATCGCCCTGCTCAACACCACCGGCCAGCCGCCGCTGACCAACCTGACCAACCGCGAGCTGCGCCAGAAGATCTACGAAGCCTCGATCTCGCGTGGCAGCAAGGGTGGCGAGTACGACAACACCGCACTGGTGTCGCGCATCATGACCCTGCGCGCCGAGAAGGCCGCGCTGATGGGCTTCCCGAACTTCGCTACCTATTCGCTGGGTAACCAGACCGCCAAGACCCCGGAAGCGGTCAACGCGATGCTGGGCCAGCTGGCTCCGGCCGCCGTCACCAACGCCAAGCGCGAAGCCGCCGATCTGCAGGCAATGATCGACAGCGAGCAGAAGGCCGCCGGCAAGCCGACGTTCGAGCTGCAGCCGTGGGACTGGGCCTTCTACAGCGAGAAGGTGCGTCAGGCCAAGTACAACTTCGACGAATCCCAGCTCAAGCCCTACTTCGAGCTGAAGAACGTGCTGGAGAATGGCGTGTTCTTCGCCGCCGGCAAGGAGTTCGGCCTGAGCTTCAAGCAGCGCACCGACCTGCCGGTCTACCACGAGGACGTCACCGTCTATGACGTGTTCGACGCCGACGGCAGCCAGTTGGCGATCTTCATCTTCGATCCGTATGCACGCGAGTCCAAGCGTGGCGGTGCATGGATGAATGCCTACGTGTCGCAGTCGGGCCTGACCGGCGACAAGCCGGTGGTCGCCAACCACCTCAACATCCCCAAGCCGCCGGCCGGCAAGCCGACCCTGCTGACCTGGGACGAGGTGACCACCACCTTCCACGAATTCGGCCATGCGCTGCACGGCATGTTCTCGGACGTGAAGTACCCCTACTTCGCCGGCACCGCGGTGCCGCGTGACTTCGTCGAGTTCCCCTCGCAGGTGAACGAGATGTGGTCCGACGAGCCGACCATCCTGGCCAACTACGCCAAGCACTACCAGAACGGCTCGGCGATGCCGCAGGCACTGCTGGACAAAGTCATCGCCGCGTCCAAGTTCAACCAGGGCTTCGCCACCACCGAATACCTGGGTGCAGCAATGCTGGACCAGAGCTGGCACCAGATCGGCGTTGGCCAGATCCCGGCACCGAAGGACGTGATGAAGTTCGAGCATGAAGCGCTGGTCAAGGACGGCATCTACTACGCGCCGGTCCCGCCGCGCTACAAGACCCCGTACTTCAGCCACATCATGGGCGGCTACTCGGCCGGCTACTACGCCTACATCTGGTCCGAAGTGCTGGATGCCAACACCCAGAAGTGGTTCCGCGAGAACGGCGGCCTGTCGCGCGCCAACGGCGACCATTTCCGCAAGACCCTGCTGTCCAAGGGCGGCAGCGTCGATGCGATGGAGCTGTTCCGCAACTTCGCCGGCCACGAGCCGCAGATCGAGCCGCTGCTTGAGAAGCGTGGTTTGACCACCGGTGCTGCTGCCAAGTAAGCGGCCGCTGGTTTTGATGCAGTGAAAACGCCCGGCTTTGCCGGGCGTTTTCTTTTGCTTCGTGCGGCAGATCAAAAGCCCCCTCATCCGCCCTCCGGGCACCTTCTCCCGCAGGCGGGAGAAGGGAGTGGTCCGACGCTGCGGGGCTCTGATGCATTGCTTGCGCGCAGGCATTGCGCGACGAACCTTCAGCTCAAGCAGCGCCAGCATTCCCTTCTCCCGCTCGCGGGAGAAGGTGCCCGGAGGGCGGATGAGGGAGCTTTTCGCTTCCAGCTTTGTGCTTCTGGCTCTGTCGGACTTCGCACAGCCAAGGTCCCGTCCGCAAGCAAAGCAAACCCAACCCTACCGCCCACGCTCCACAATCACCGTAGCGGTCATGCCATTGGCCAGCACAACACCCTTTGCAAACGACCCAGCATCCAGCTTGATCCGCACCGGAATCCGCTGCGCCAGGCGCACCCAGTTGTAGGTCGGGTTCACGTTTGCCAGCAGGTCACTGCCGGTCGGGCTATCCGCATCGGTGATGCCATGCGAGATGCTCTCGATATGCCCATGCAACTCCTGCCCGCTCATCAGCTGCACGCGCGTGCCATCGCCAACATGCAGCTGCGCCAGCTTGGTCTCTTCAAAGTAACCGTAGACCCAGAACGAATTGGTATCGATCACCGCCAACTTTGCCGCACCAGCAGTGGCATAGTCGCCCTGCCGCACTTCCAGATTGGTCACATAACCATCCACCGGCGCGCGCACCTGGGTGCGTTCCAGGTTCAACTCTGCAGTATCCAATGCCGCCTGCGCCTGCTCCACTGCAGCCAGCGCCTGCTGCTGTGACGCACTGGCCTGCTGACGGCTTGCCTGTGCCTGTGCCACACCGGCGCGTGCCGCCTGCGCAGCACTGAGCGCATCGGTACGCGCTTCTTCGGAGATCAAGCTGCCGGTAATGCGCTGGCGCCGCTCGTACTGCTGCTCGTAGCGACTGGCATTCGCACTCTGCTGTGCAGCTCCCGCCGCCGCTACCTGGATGCTGGCGCCCGCGGCTCGCGCGGAAGCCTGGGCGGCAGCCAGGTTACCGCGCGCCTGGTTCAAGGCGTTCTGGTAGCGCGCCGGGTCGATCTGATAGAGCACGTCGCCACGCTTTACCAACTGGTTGTCACGCACGGCTACCGCGCTGACAGGGCCGGAGACATCCGGCGCCACGCGCACCACTTCCGCACGCAGCCGACCTTCACGGGTCCACGGCGAGTACATGTAATGGCGCCACATCGCCATCGCGATCAGGGCGGCAATCACCACCGCCACGGCGGTGATGGAGAAACGAAGGATGGATTGAACTTTGGGGGTCATGGGAGTTCTCAGAACAGCAGCAGGCCGAAGCCACCAAACAGACAGATGAAGATCGCGGTACGGAACAAGGCCGGGTGCCAGACATTGCGGTACCAACCGCGCCGACCCGCCAGCGTGTCCAACGCCCATAGCGCGACACAGACCAGCACGAACAACAGCAGCAGGCCGGGAAACAGGGTTCCGGCGAATGCGATTTCAATGGGCACGGCGGGTTGTCTCCAGAATTTGCTTCGTTGGCGCGATATAGGTCGCCATGACCGAGCTGTCATCCACCATCGCCAGCCGCACAAGACGGAGATGCAGCAGCACTCGCGCAGCAACACCACCGGCAACCGCCTGCATGCGGGCCAGCTCGATCGCTTCGGTCAGCGCAGCATCGGCGCGCTGCCATGCCTTTGCATCCGGCACAGCGAAGAAGTCTGCCAAGGCCTGCACCACCGAATCCACGCACAGGTGCAGCTGCGTCGATCCCGGCTCACGTGCAACATCCTGGCGCAGGTGGATCAATGCGCGGCCAGTTTCATTGACTGCCAAGGCCCAGGCCAGCTGCTCGCGGGACTCTTCGCTGCCCGCTGCGGTATGGGTGACGATCTGGTGCAGCAGATCGCTGTTGATGCTCTCGAAGCGGTGCTCAAGCCCATGCAGCGGTGCCTGTGCAGCCAGGCCAACCTGCGCGCGCAGCCCAGCCATCTGCCGCCGTCGCAACCACGCCGTGCCTACCAGCGGTGGCATCAACGCGAAGCTCAATACCGCCGCACCCATCGCGATCATCTGCGAGGTGCCTTCGTTGAAAAAGCGCACCGGGTCAAACGCATGCACACTTGTGATGGCCAGGATATTGACCAGACCCATCGTATAACCCAGCCCGAACACCGACAGCCTGGGGCGGCTGACCATATAGGGGCCAACCGCGAAAAACGGGAGCAACCCGGCAACCAGCAGGGTGAAACCTTCCATCCGGGTCAGCACCATGTAATCGCAGACATAGGCAGCGATCACGCCGAGCAGGTATCCCCAGGCTACTTTCCCGGTGATACGTGCCGCGTTCGGCATGGTGGCGAACAGGCCAGAGAAAATGGTCGCCAACAACATCACGTTGACCGCCATCGCCCATCCGCTGGCGGCCCACAGCGCACCCAGCAGCAACATGGTGATGGCGGTTCGGGTGAAGGCCACCGCGGCGCCGAGGTAATCATTGCCGCGGGTGAAATGCGCGCGCGCATCGTCTTCGGTAGGTGCGATCTGCAGGGTCAGCTGCCTGCGTGCATGCACGTAGCTCTCAAGCTCCTTCACGAAGCGACGCAACAACTGCGCACCGACATCGAAGTCTTCGATGTGCGCGGCGGCGCTGAGGGCATCGCGCAACCGGACTGATCGCGTGGCCAGGCTCCTGCGAACTGCGTGGATCTGATCTGCCAGCTGTGCAGGCGACTGCTCGCTGGATTGCAGGGCCGCACCGAGAGGCTGATACAAGTCCTGCAACGCCAGACCTGCAGCCGGGTCAGGCTGGCGCAACAGCCGATTGATCAGATGGTGCAAAGACTGGAACGTGGTCGATGCTGCCATGAAACGCTGGTTGAAACGCTGCAGGTGGGCGCTGCGCGCGCGGGCTTCACCGTCTTCGAAGATCACCGAGCTGCGCAGGTCTTCCAGTGCCACCGCGTCGCGAACCACGCGCAGGTGCGCCTGCTCCATCCGCTCACGCGGGACCTCGCCAAGCAGCGCTCCGCGCATGAAGCCAAGGAAGTTCTCGTACTGGTTGTTGACCGCCGCACGCAAGGTGTCACGCAGGCGTACCGGAAACAGGGTGTCGCTGATCACTGCGGTCACCAGCAGCCCCAGCAATACTTCGCTGATGCGTGCTGCCGCCGAATCGAATATCTGCACCGGATGGGTGGAAATCACCGGCAAGGCGATGATCGCAGCGGTGTAACCGGCCAGCACGAAGGCATAGGACTTGAAGTTGCGATGCAGTGTGGCACCGGCCGTGCAGCCAGCGATCCACAATGCCATCAACAGCAGGAACGGCTCGCGCTGCTGCGGGAACAAGGCCACGATCAGCAACGCACCTGCGGCACCGGCAAACGTGCCGAGCACCCGATAGAAAGCCTTGGCCAGCACCATGCCGCTTTGCCGGTGCATGACGATCACCGTGGTCATCATTGCCGTGCCCGGCTGCGGCAGCTGCAGGCGCATCGCCAGCCATCCGGTCAGGAAGAACGCCACGGTCGTGCGCAGCACGAACAACCAGGTATCGAGTTCGCCCTTGAGGAAGCCGCGCATGCCGGCATGCCAAGGCTCTGCAAGCCGCGCGCTTGTTGATGTGGGGGTTGCGGACATGACGTGCTCAGATGGCCTCGATGCCGTCCAGCATCTTTTTCAGCAACCGCTCGAGCTGGCGCTGCTCATCCTCTTCCAGCCCCTGCACCTGCAGGACCAGCAGCTCCGCCATCTCCGGCAACAGGCTCTGGATGCAGGCCAGCCCCTTGTCGGTCAGGTGCAGCCCCAGCTTGCGCCGGTCATTGGTGTCCGGAATCCGCTCCAGCAGGCCCTTGTTGCACAGCTGGTCGGTGAGCCGGGTGATGTTGGCCGACTTCTCGGTGGCGGCCTCGGCCAGTTCCGACGGCGTCAGCGGGTGATCCGGTGTGCCATACAACATCATCAGGATGTTGTATTCGGCGTGGCTCAGGTCGAAATCACGCAGCACCGCATTGGCGCGGTCGTGGACCGTCTTGTAGATGCCCTTGACCAGACGCACCAGCACCGCCGGTTCACGTGGGAATCCCGGCCAGCGGGCGCAGGTGGCATCAATCCGGGTTTCGGTCGCGTCGAAGCTGCTCATGTGCTATCCGGCTCATCGAGGAATGAGGCAGATGATACACATATGTAATATAAACTTCTAAAACAGTTTTGCGGTTACAGTGTTCCGCGTTCAGCGTGGCGCCAGATAACCCTCACGAACCCCACGCGGCGACAGCAGCAACTGCCAAAGCTGTGAGTGCCGGGTGCGGAAGGTCGCCATCGAGGCGGCCAGGTAGAAGCGCCACATGCGCCGGAAGCGCTCGTCGTAGCGGGCGTCCAACCGCCCCCACGCCGCTTCGACATTGTCGCGCCAGGCCTGCAGGGTCAGGTCGTAGTCGGTGCCGAAGTTGTGCCAGTCCTCCAACACGAACAGCCCCTCCATGGCGTGGGTGATCTGCGCCGCCGAGGGCAGCATCGAGTTGGGGAAAATGTACTTGGCGATCCACGGGTCGGTGCGGTCGCGACTGACATTGGTGCCGATGCTGTGCAGCAGGAACAACCCCTGCTCGCCCAGGCAGCGCCGGGCGACCTCGAAGTAGCTGCGGTAGTTCTTGACCCCGACGTGTTCGAACATGCCTACCGAGAAGGCGGCATCGAAATGCTCATCCAGCTCACGGTAGTCCTGCAGGCGTATCTCGATCGGCAAGCCAGCGCACAGTTCCCGGGCAAATGCGGCCTGTTCCTGCGAGATGGTCACGCCCACGCCCTGCACGCCATGCCGCTCCGCGGCATATTTGAGCGCTTCGCCCCAACCACAACCGATATCCAGCACGCGCATGCCCGGTTGCAGGCCGAGCTTGCGGCAGATCAACTCCAGTTTGGCTTCCTGTGCATCGTCCAGGTTGTCGGCATTGCGCCAGTAACCGCAGCTGTAGACCAGCCGTTTGCCGAGCATGGCCCGGTACAGGTCGTTGCCCAGGTCGTAGTGGCGCTTGCCGACCTCATAGCTGCCGTGCCCGCTCTGCAGGTTGAAAAGTTTGGCTTTCAGCGCGTCCCAGACTTCGCCACTGCCATGCACGCGCTCATCCAGCCGTGCGTCCAGCAGATGGGTGAGCAGGCCATCGAGCGAATGCGCCTGCCACCATCCTTCCATGTAACTCTCGCCCAGACCGAGCGAACCGTCGGCCAGCACCCGCGCATGGAAGCGCGGGTCCAGGATGTCGATGTCCTGCGGCCGGTCCCCACCCGGGGTGATATCGGCCTCCTGCAACAGCGCTTCGACACGTCGCTGCAACCCTGCATCCATCGCTGGCCTCCACGGTTTACGGGCGCGCGAACAGCCCCTGGTAGTCCGCCGCCACGTGCGGCAACAACACCGCAGCCGGCACATCCACGGTCTGCGTGCCATCCGAGTACGGCCCGACCTGGTACGGCGGGAACACGAAACGTAGCGCGGCAATCTTGCCCGCCGCATCCATCACCGGCTGGAACTGGCCGAAATTGGTGGCATCGGCCGAAGTACCCTCGTCGATCATCTTGGACAGGTTGCGGACCTGGGCCTGCTGCTCCTCGGGCGACAGATCCTCGCCCTGTGCACGCACCATGGCCTGTTCCAGCAATTTGTCCTCGGTGAAGTCGCTGATTGCCTGCCAGCCCTTGCTCGAGCTGATGAGGTCCTCGGCCTTCAGTACACGCTGCTGCTCGGGCAGCCAGACGAAGCGCGCCACCAACGGCTGGCCGTGGGCACCGCCGGTATAGCTGCTGCCGTCGGCGGACACCGCGACAACGGCAGGCGTTTCAACCAGCATGTCGTAGGCCAGCGAAAGTTCGTAAGCGGCGGTCGGCTTGTCGTTGCCCAGCTCTCCAACCGCCTTCAACAGCTCGGCCTTGGCGTGCTCGGAGTACGCCACCAGCTCGTTGGCCAGCCCGGGGTATTTGGCCGCGGCAGGCGGGTAGCTGATACCGATCACATAGCTCGGGGTGTTCTCGATGACGTCCTTCAGCTCAGCCGGGGCGGGTGCGGCGGCCACAGGTGTTTCAACCTGCGCCTGCGGTGTTTCGCCCGCGCCTGGCTGCTGGGGTTCCTGCTTGCATCCTGCCAACACCGCCAGCATCACCGCCGCGGCCAACGATCCCTGTGCAAACCTGTTCATACCCTGTCATCCCTCGAAAGTCCGGCCGCCCGGATGGGTTCGGCCATGCCAGCGGAATTATCCCAGCAGGTCCGTGTATTCGCCATGACGTTGCATGAAGGCAGCCGCATAGCTGCAGGCCGGCACAACCTTCCAACCAGCGGTGCGGGCATGTTCCAGGGCGAAGCGGGTGATCTGCGCGGCAATACCGCGCCCACCGATGGCCTGCGGCACCCCGGTATGGGTGATGACCATCGTTGCGTCCTGGAGCTCGTAATCCAGCACGGCCTGATGTCCATCCACGCGCATTTCAAAGCGCTGGTTGGCCGCATCATGATGGACGGGGGTATTGGACAGGTTGTTGCTCGACATGGCCGCTCCAGGAAGATCGCTGCTATGCGCCCCAAGGCACGGGCTTGAACTGCCAATGCGAAGGAAGCGCCGCTCTACGTCACTTTACGACGCCAGATAAGGCGACGCAGGCCCGTAAAAAGGCGGAACTGCATCAAATAAATTGGCATGGGTCTTGCTGCGTATCCGGCAAACACACCAGGCACGCCGCCATGAACGAGATCGTACGCGCCATTCCGTCCAACGACCACGATGCCACCCTGCTTGAAGGCCTGTTCCAGCTTGCAGTAGCCGGCGAAACCAACGGCTGGCAGTTCGAGAAGATCGACGGCGAGGTCTACTCACGCCTGCTTGAGGCCTACGCGGCCTGAGCAATCCCGGGCGGCACCGCCGCCCGTGGCATTGATGGCCTCGCCAACGCGGGCCATCCGCCCCACGCTGATCAGCGACCGAACGTGGGGTTCATCAACGCCTGCATGAAGTGCTGCAGCAGGTCAGGCGCCATCAACAGCATAAACATCACCCCGTAGGCGGCACCGGCAAGGTGTGCGCTGTGGTTGACGTTGTCGCCACCCTTCCGGTCCATCCAGATGCTGTAGCCGACATAGAACACGGCATACAGGATGGCCGGTGCCGGGATGAAGAACACGAAGATCAACGACCACGGCGAGACCAGCACGAAGGCGAACAGCACCGCCGAAACCGCACCGGAAGCGCCCACGCTCATGTAGTTGGGGTTCTTCTGGTTCTTCAGGTAGCTGGGCAGGATCGAGACCACCAGCGCGGACAGGTAGAACAGCAGGTACACCCACCAATGTCCGGTGATGCTGGTCATGAACTTCTCGATCAGGCGACCGAAGAAGAACAAGGTGATCATGTTGAACAGCAGATGGGTGAAGTTGGCGTGGACGAAGCCGTAGGTCACCAGGCGGTCGTACTGCTTGTGGCGGTCGATGGCTGGCGGCCACAGCACCAGCCGGTCAGCCAGCCTGCGGTCCTTGAGCGCCAACCACGACACCAACGCGGTGATGCCGATCAATCCAAAAGTGATGATTCCCTGCATGCTCAGGCCGCCCGGTAGTTGTCGACGACTTTATACCGTCGCGCATACCAACCGAAAGCCAGCGCCGCCAACAACGCGAACCCGGCGAAGAAGAACATCTGGAACGCCGTCACGCTCAACCCGGTCGTGGCGATGCTGCCGTTGACCGCGTCGTTGCGCACCGCGAAATTGGCCAGCAGCACCCACAGGTTGCCGATGGTGGTGGTCAGGTTCCAGAAGCTCATCACCACGCCCTTCATCGACTGCGGCGCCTGGCTGTAGGCAAACTCAAGGCCGGTGGCCGAGACCAGCACCTCACCCAGGGTGAGCAGCGCGTAGGGCAGCACCTGCCAGACGATGGACATCGGCTCGCCACCATCCATGACCACCTGGATGCCACCAATCGCAATCCAGGCCAGGCCGCTGAAGGCGATACCCGCGGTCATCCGTCGCAGCGCGGTCGGCTCCCAGCCCATGCGTGCCAGCATCGGGTACAGGACCAGGTTGTTGAACGGGATCAGGATCATCACCAGCGCCGGGTTCAAGGCCTGCATCTGCCCTGCCTGGAACCACGCCGGCTTGGTCATTTCCGCACCCTGGATGACCCAGGTGGATGCTTTCTGGTCGAACAAGGAATGGAACGGGGTAACCAGGGCGAAGATCACCAGCACCCGCAGCACGCTGCGCACACCGTCGACCGCTGCATCCGGATGGACATCACGGGCCCGATCCAACTGCAGCCAGGCGCCACCACCGATGAAGGCGATCACCACCACCAGCGCGATACAGGCGGCAATCACAAAGCCCAGTACCGGGGTCATGGCCAGCGACACCACCGCTGCAACCAGGCCGAGTCCGGCCAGCAGCAAGCCAGGCCTGCCCTTGCCTGCCTTATGGGCGAACAACGCGGTACGGATGACTTTGCTGAAGGAATGCGGGTCATCGGCCATGTCAGGCTTGACCAGCACGTACTTCTTGCGGCCCAGCCAGAACACGAAGGTGGCAATGAACATCAGTAGGCCGGGAATGCCGAACGCCACCGACGGGCCATAGCTGGCCAGCAACAGCGGCATGGTGAGCGAGGCGAACAAGGACCCGAAGTTGATGATCCAATAGAAAGCATCGAAGACCTTCTTGGCCAGGTGCTTGTTGCTCTGGTCGAACTGGTCGCCAACGAAGGACGCGACCAGCGGCTTGATGCCGCCTGCGCCAAAGGCAATCAGGCCAAGGCCGGCGAAGAAACCCATGCGGTTGTCTTCAAACACCGCCAGGAAGGCGTGGCCCAGGCAGTAGACCAGGCTGAAACACAGGATGGTGTTGTACTTGCCGAAGAAGCGATCGGCGACCCAGCCGCCCAGCAGCGGGAAGAAATACACACCGATCATGAAGGTGTGCATCAGGTCCTTGGCCGCCAATGCCCGTTCACCCGAATCGAGGATGTGCTGCAACAGGGTCGAGGTGATCAGGAACTGCACCAGGATGTTGCGCATTCCGTAGAAGCTGAACCGCTCGCAGCCCTCGTTGCCGATGATGTAGGGAATCTGGCGGGGCATCCGCCCCTTGGGCGCGGGTGAAGCTACTACGTGGCTGGTCGTCATCTGTGGGCGATCCGTTGATACAAAGGTTGCAAGCGTAACCCATCATGCAGCCTTCACGATGCTGCAGGGGCAGGAAAAACCTTACACATCAAGACGGCAAAACCCCAGTCTTTGCCTATCCACACGCCTTAGACAGCTATCAGAATAGGATGACTTGAATCCTTCTGGACCGTTGCTGATGTTGCGCTGGGGCTGTTTTGGTTTGCTGGTGTTCTCTTTCTCGGCCCTGGCTGAGCTGCCCGCGCCTGTGCTCAAGGTCGCCAATCTGCGGCTACCGGCGACGGCCGAGGCATGGGTCGCTGGCCGCGAGCGCATCGCAGAACTGATCAAAGACCTGCACCCGGATGTGATCGTGGTCCAGGACGTGCGCCAGGCAACCGACAGCAACAACCCGGCTTGCTGGCTCGGCTCACGTCTCAGGTACAGCTGCGATTTCGTCAGCGCCGACCGCCCAAGCCAGGCAATCCGCCGCGGCAGTGCAGTATTGACCCGACTCACCGCCTTGGAGGACGGCATCACCCTGCTGCACGGTGACCAGACGGTCGCTGCCGCCGGCATGCAGCGCCTGCAACTGCAGCAGGCGCAACTGAATGTCTACGCCGCCAGTCTGCGCCCCAAGGACAACAACAGCATCGTGCGCGGCCATCTGGCAGCAGACCTGCGCGCCTGGATGGAGGCCACCAGCCAGACCCTGCCATCGCTGGTGGTTGGTGATTTCGCCGCACCTACCAATGAACTGGTCCGGCAGTTGCCGGGATTCCAGCCGTCGCGGCGTAATCCCAGCCTGCGCCGCAGCGAGGGGCGGCCAGGTAATCCCGACGAACATGGACTGGACGTGCTCTATCAGGTCCGCAGCTTCGCCGACATCAGCCAACAGACCATCGACTTGCCGGCGGAAGATACGCAGGCAAACCCCTCGCGGCTCGGCATGATGGTGACCCTGCGTGTCACGCGGGTTGTTCCGCAGGCGGATGCGGATGACTCTCCTGAGCCGGGCCTGCTGTAAGGCTACGGTTGGCGCGTCACAGTGACCAGCGTGCGCTGCAATCCCGTCGGTGAGGCGGAATGCCGCCTCGCCAAGCGGCGACCACCCTGCGACAAGGCAACAGCAACGACAAAGGCCGGGCAACGCCCGGCCTTTGCTCGAACAATGCCGGCTGCCTGAAGCAGCCGACACCTGCAATCAGGCAATCGCTTCCTGATAACGACGCTCGACTTCGTTCCAGTCGACTACGTTGAAGAACGCGCCGATGTATTCCGGACGACGGTTCTGGTACTTCAGGTAATAGGCGTGTTCCCACACGTCCAGCGCGAGGATCGGGGTGTTGCCGTCCATCAGCGGGCTGTCCTGGTTGGCCGAGGATTCGACGACAACCTTCTTGTCCGGGGTCACGCTCAGCCACGCCCAGCCACTGCCGAAACGGGTCAGTGCGGCCTTGGTGAAGGCTTCCTTGAACTTCTCGAAGCCGCCCAGCTGCGACTCGATGGCCTTGCCGACGTCACCAACCGGCTGGCCGCCGCCGTTGGGCGACATCACGGTCCAGAACAGCGAGTGGTTGGCGTGGCCGCCACCGTTGTTGCGCACGGCACCCTGCAGGTTTTCCGGCAGCGACTTGGTCTTCTTCACCAGCTCTTCGACCGGCAGGTCGGCGTACTCGGTGCCTTCCAGCGCGGCATTGACGTTGTTGATGTAAGTCTGGTGGTGCTTGCTGTGGTGGATCTCCATCGTGGCCGCATCGATATGCGGTTCCAGTGCGTCGTAGGCGTAAGGCAACTTGGGCAGGGTGTAAGCCATGAGGGATCTCCTTTGGATAGCCGGTTTCTGTGTCTGGTCGAAAAACCAGACGGTGCATTACGAATGGTAGGGGCGAACCATCAACTTACCAAGGGTGTCGTAAAGGAAACTTTGTCCCGCAACTGGGCGGTGGACGCAGCCGGCACAATCTGCGCCAGCCTTGTTACTGCTGCGTGAAGCCTGCGTACTGAACCGTCCATTCAACAAAGATGCTGTCATGGCGTGATAATCGTCGCCTGTTCGACAACCATCCCACCGCCCATGCGCAAGCCCCTGCTCCTTGTCGTCGCCATCGCCCTGCTCATTGGCGGGCTATGGGCAATGCGCGTGCTGCAGCAACCAGCACCACCGCAGTTCGCGCCGTCGCTTTCGCAGGATTTGCATGCACCGGCCGAAGCCGGCCAGACCCAGCGCGTGGACGAAGGCAGCAAAGATCCACTGCCGGCTTTCCTGCCTACCGAAGCACGCGAAACCATCGCCCTGATCCAGCGTGGCGGCCCCTACCCGCACCGCCAGGACGGCAGCACATTTGGCAACCGCGAGCGCCAGTTGCCGCAGCGGCCACGGGGCTATTACCGCGAGTACACCGTCGACACACCCGGGCTCAGCCATCGTGGTGCCAAGCGCATCGTCACCGGCGGTGATCCGCCGGATGCCTGGTATTACACCGACGATCATTACGAAAGCTTCCGCAGCTTCAACGTCCCCACGCAAGGAGCACGCCATGAGTGACAGTGGTTTTGACATGGGCTTGCAGGACGTCAGCCAAGCAGGCGTCTACGGCGTGGGCGATGGCGACCTGGGCGGCCTTGCGGCGGTAGCTCGCGATGCGGGGCTGCGCGTATGCCGAATCGACCTGGAGGGCTGCGCCGACAAGCGCACCTTGCTGATGCGGGTTGGCACGCAACTGGATTTCCCTGCCGGCTGGGGCCGCAATTGGGATGCGTTATCCGATGCCCTGCGCGACCTGTCCTGGTTGCCAGCCAACGGCTACGCCTTGCTGTTCAGCGACGCCAATGCGCTGCGCCAGGGCAGCCCAGCGGATTTCGATACCTTGCTGGACGTCCTATCCGAAGCCTCGGCCAGTTGGGCGGAAGAAAAGGTAGCGTTCTGGGCCTTCCTGGAGCTCCCGGGTGGTGGCGAGGAAGAAGCCGACGACGAGGAATGATCCTCAGCGGACGGCCTGCAGCCATCGCGCCAGGCCGTCCAGCTGTTGCGCCTGGACCTTGTCCACCACTGGCGCCAGGGCGCTGAGGTCGTCGGGGCTATAGCCCCCTGCCCGGTAGCGCCACGTCACCCAGGTAGATCTGCCTTCTGCCTGCAAGGTCCACTCGGCGACACCATGCAGGCCCATGCCCTGCATCGGCCCCAGCCCGCCGGTCATACGCAGGGTTTTCTCCGGATCGACGAACACGACCTGCAGATGTTGCGCCTGCTGCCCACCTGCGTGTTCGCAGAAGCAGCCACCGGCACGGGCATCGATGGAGAGCGTTGCAGCCTGGCCCCACCAGCTGTGGTCTTTCGGCCACCAATGATCGATATCAGCCGTCATCGCCTGCCAGACGCGCGCTGGCGTGGCAGCGACCAGGACACTGTTTTCGACGGTGAAGCCACTGGGTGCGGCGTCTTTGACTTCGGCTTGCGCCGGCAAGGCGAAGGCTGCTGCCAGCAACAGGAGCGTACAGAGTCTGGGGCGCATGGCTGCTGCTCTTGTTGAATGGCATGAGCATGCGCGGAGCGTGGTTGGCCCGCAAGCGTTGGGCTCATGGCGAAGAGCACCCCTCCCCAACCCTCCCCTGCACCTGCGGTGCAAGGGAGGGAGCGTAGTGCCGAGCCATGCTCGGCAGGGGCGTTCCCAGCAACCCATCAGCGCTATAGATGCAAGCCGCAGAACACAAATATCAACAGCTCAAAGCACCCTTCCCAACTTTCCCCTGCACCTGCGGTGCAAGGGAGGGGCAGAGCTTCAGCCCAAGTGCGCCGAAACCGGCCCCTTCAACTCGATGGTGTTGCCATCCGGGTCCTTGAAGTACAACGACAACCCATCCCCTTCAGCGCCGAAATTCACTTCGGCTGCCGCCACCGGCGTTGCGCCGTGCAGGGAAAGATATGCCACCAGGCTGGCCTCATCGAAAGGCTCGATGCGCAGGCACAGATGATCAACGTTGCGCGCTTCAAGCCCCGGCCCGGCACCGCCGCGCGCACCCAGCGCGCCATCCAGGCTGATGAGGTCAATCATCGACGCGCCGGCACGCAGATGCACCAAGCCAAGATGGTCGCGTCGTCGCACCACCTCGCAGCCAAACACCGTTGAATAGAACACAATGCTGCGCTCCAGGTCGCGGACCCGGAACACCACATGATCGATACGTGCAACGTCGAACGGCCGTTTCATCATCACCTCGCAGCATCCGTGGACGCCATCCTGCCGTCCTCGACGAGGACGGCAGGTGAAGCAAAGCGCAGACCGTCAGCGGCGGATCAAACGTCCAGTTCCTGCCAACGTGCGTAGGCGGCATCCAGCTCGGCCTGCACCTTGGTCAGCTGCTGCGTGTGCGCGGTGACTTCAGCGCTGGAACGGGTGTAGAACGAGGGGTCGTTCATCGCCGAGGTCAGGCCTTCCACGTCCAGCTCCAGCTTTTCGATCCTGGCCGGCAACTGCTCCAGCTCGCGCGCGTCCTTGAAGCTCAGTTTGCGCTTGGGCGCGGCATCGGCAACCGGCGCTGCAGGTGCAGCAACAGGAGCTGCCGTCGCCGATGCCTTGGCCACGGCCATTGCAGTCTGCGCAGGTGCCGGACGCTGGCGCAACGAGTCGCTGTAGCCACCGATGTAATCGCCCACTTTGCCCTCGCCTTCCAGCACCAGCGTGGAGGTCACCACGTTGTCGAGGAAGTCACGGTCATGGCTGACCAGCAGCAAGGTACCGGTGTAGTCGGCCAGCAGCTCTTCCAGCAGCTCCAGGGTTTCCACATCCAGATCGTTGGTCGGTTCGTCCATCACCAGCAGATTGGACGGCTGTGCGAACAGCTTGGCCAGCAACAGGCGGTTGCGCTCGCCGCCGGAGAGGCGGGTGATCGGCGCGCGTGCGCGTTCCGGGGTGAACAGGAAGTCCTGCAGGTAGGCATGCACATGCTTGCGCTTGCCGTTGAGGTCGATGAAGTCGGCGCCTTCGGCCACGTTCTCGATCGCGCTCCAGTCCTCGCGCAAGGTGGCGCGGTACTGGTCGAAAT
>Ga0308157_10004687_pt1 | contig 17891 bp, 8 predicted proteins | sample PhyBR1_FD_201035 | JGI IMG/M metagenome (GOLD analysis project Ga0308157, IMG submission 201035) | Phyllosphere microbial communities from UC Gill Tract Community Farm, Albany, California, United States - DLSLB.R1 | ecosystem: Host-associated > Plants > Phyllosphere > Unclassified | place: USA...
GCACCTACAACTTCGAGTACGCCGACGTGGAAGAAATGTTCCATCGCTTCGACGCCTGCGAGAAGGAAGCACAGAAGCTGGTGGAAGCCGGCCTGCCGCTCCCGGCCTATGAACAGGTCTGCAAGGCGTCGCATTCGTTCAACCTGCTCGACGCGCGCCGCGCCATCTCGGTGACCGAGCGCCAGCGTTACATCCTGCGCGTGCGCGCGCTGGCCCAGGCAGTGGCCAAGCTGTACGAGGCCAAGCGCATCGAAGCCGTGGCAGCGAAGGAGGTGCAGGCATGAGCATGCAACCGCTGCTGATCGAACTGGGCGTGGAAGAGCTGCCGGTCAAGGCGCTGCCGGGCCTGGCGCAGGCCTTCTTCGATGGCGTGATCGATGGCCTGACCAAGCGTGGCGTGGCCTTTGAGCGTGGCGATGCCAAGCCGCTGTCGACCCCGCGTCGCCTCGCGGTGCTGTTGCCTGGCGTGGAAACCGAACAGCCCGAGCAGCACTCGGAAGTGTTTGGTCCGTACCTGAACATCGCACTGGACGCCAATGGCGAACCGACCAAGGCGCTGCAGGGTTTTGCCGCCAAGGCCGGCATCGACTGGACCGCGCTGGAGCGCACCACCGATGCCAAGGGCGAGCGTTTCGTGCTGCGTTCGGTGACCCCGGGCGCGCAGACCGCCAGCCTGCTGCCGGAGATCCTGCGCGAAGCCATCGCCGCCATGCCCATCCCCAAGCCGATGCGCTGGGGCAACCACGAATACGCCTTCGCGCGTCCGGTGCATTGGCTGGTGCTGCTGCACGGCAATGACATCGTGCCGGCGGAGCTGCTGGGCCTGACCTCCGACCGCTTCAGCCGTGGCCACCGTTTCATGGCCGACAAGCAGGTGTGGCTGAGCAATCCGGTCGACTATGTTGAATCGCTGAAGGCGGCCAACGTGCTGGTCGACGCCGACGCGCGCCGCGAGCGCATCGTCGCCGAGGTCAATGCTGCTGCCACCCAGGCTGGCGGCGTGGCCCGCATCACCGACGACAACCTGGAGCAGGTGGTCAACCTGGTCGAATGGCCGGCGGCGGTGCTGTGCAGTTTCGAGCGCGAATTCCTGGCCGTGCCGCAGGAAGCGTTGATTGAGACGATGGAGATCAACCAGAAGTTCTTCCCGGTGCTCGATGCCGGCGGCAAGCTGACCGAGAAGTTCATCGGTATCGCCAACATCGAATCCAAGGACGTGGCCGAGGTTTCCAAGGGCTACGAGCGCGTCATCCGCCCGCGCTTCTCCGACGCCAAGTTCTTCTTCGATGAAGACCTCAAGCAGGGTCTGGTCGGCATGGGCGATGGCCTGAAGACCGTCACCTACCAGGCCAAGCTGGGCAGCGTCGCCGACAAGGTGCAGCGGGTCAGCGCGCTGGCGCAGATCATCGCGCCGCAGGTAGGTGCCGATCCGGTGCACGCCAAGCGTGCCGCCGAGCTGGCAAAGAACGACCTGCAGTCGCGCATGGTCAACGAATTCCCGGAACTGCAGGGTATTGCTGGGCGTCATTACGCCGTTGCCGGTGGCGAATCGCCGTCGGTGGCGCTGGCCATCGACGAGAGCTACCAGCCGCGTTTTGCCGCTGATGACATCGCGTTGTCGCCGCTGGGCAAGGTGCTGGCGATTGCCGAGCGCCTGGACACGCTGGCCGGTGGCTTTGCCGCTGGCTTGAAGCCGACCGGCAACAAGGACCCGTTCGCGCTGCGTCGCAATGCGTTGGGTCTGGCCCGCAGCATCATCGAGTCGGGCTTTGATCTGGATCTGCCGGCGTTGCTGGCTTCGGCCAATGCGGGCCTTGCCGAGCGCAAGGTGCAGGCCGATGCGGGCGAACTCTATGACTTCATCATCGACCGCCTGAAGGGCTATTACGCCGACAAGGGCGTGCCGGCCACCCACTTCAATGCCGTCGCCGAACTGCGCGTGGCTTCGCTGTACGACTTCGACCGTCGCATCGATGCCATCGGCACCTTTGCCCAGCTGCCGGAAGCCGAGGCACTGGCCGCGGCCAACAAGCGCATCCGCAACATCCTGCGCAAGGCCGACGGCGAGATCCCGGGCATGATCGACCCGGCACTGCTGCGTGAACCGGCCGAGAGCGAACTGGCCGAAGCGGTCACCGCTGCCATCGACGACACCGGCACCGCGCTGGCGCACAAGGACTACGTGGCCGTGCTCGGCCGCCTGGCCCGCCTGCGCCCGCAGGTAGACGCGTTCTTCGACGCGGTGATGGTCAACGCTGACGACCTGGCCCTGCGTGGCAACCGGCTGGCGCTGCTGCGCACGCTGGGCGACCGCCTCGGCAGCGTCGCCGCGATCGAACACCTGTCCAGCTGATCAGCCCTGGATGTTTGACTGCAACAGGCCCGCGCATGCGGGCCTGTTGCTTTGTGGCAACCAGAGAGCGGTAGTGCCGAGCCATGCTCGGCAGAGGCTTTACCAGCAAACCCGCAGCATGTGGTGCCGAGCCATGCTCGGCAGGGGGCGTTACCGGTACAGCCCCAGCCGAGCATGGCTCGGCACTACCGGGACATGAAGGCCGTGTGATTTTGCTGGTCATGTTCAGACCGGTATGCTGACGCGCATGCAGCTATCCCGAATCACCCCGCTCCTTCTGTTCCTGGCGTCGCTGGCAGCAGCTCCCCTTGCCCATGCCCGCGGCACGATCGAAAAGGTCCAGATCAAGGGTCTGGACAAGGGCGATGATGCCGAGATCATCGAGAACATCGAGGTATCGCTGTCGCTGTACGACGCTGTTGGCAAGGTGCAGGGCGAGTCCCGCCTGGAATACCTGCTGTCGCAGGCCGAGGCCCAGACCCGCCAGGCACTGGAACCGTTCGGCTTCTACAACCCGAAGATCACCGTGGAAGCGCCACGCAACGGCGAGACCCTGCAGGTGTTGATCCAGGTCGACAAGGGCGAGCAGATCAAGGTCCGCACCGAGGAACTGGCCATCACCGGCCCGGCCTCGCGTGATCAGTACCTGCAGGACGACATCGAGGCCTTCCACCCCAAGACCGGCGACGTCTTCGATTCGGTCAGCTACGAGGCCAGCAAGATCACCATCACCCGCCGCCTGGCCGAGCGCGGTTACTTCGATGCCGACTTCACCCAGCGCAAGGTCGAGGTGACCCGTGCCGAGAATGCGGCCGACATCTTCCTCACCTGGGACAGCGGCCGCCGCTACAACATGGGGCCGATCACGTTCGAGCAGGATTACTTCCGCCCGGGCCTGTTCGAGCCGCTGGTGTACTGGGAGCAGGGCAGCTATTGGCATGAAGGCAAGCTTGATCGCCTGCGCGAGTCGCTGACAAAGCTGGACTATTTCAGCGTCATCGACATCCAGCCGCACCCGGAGCAAGCCGATGACAACGGCGAGGTGCCGGTCAACGTCAAGCTGACCCGCGCCAAGCGCACCATCTATACCGCCGGTGTCAGCTACGGCAGCGAGAGCGGCCCGGGTGTGCGCGGTGGCGTCGAGCGTCGCTACGTCAACCGCCGTGGACACAAGCTCAGCACCCAGCTGGACTATGCGCAGAAGCGCAAAAGCTTCATCACCAGCTATCGCGTGCCTGGCTTCCGCTGGCTGGATGGCTGGTACAGCTATGCGATCAGCGCCTATGACGAGCAGACCGACTACATCGACCTGCGCAACATCAAGCTGATCGCCAGCCGCAGTGGCGAGATCAACGAGCACTGGACCGCGATCGTCTCGATGAATGCCCTGCGCGAGCGCTGGCGTTACAGCTCCGGCGACGAGTTCAATGCAGCGGTCTACAACTATTCGACGCTGGTCTATCCTCAGCTCACCGCCGATTACGTCGATGTCGATGACAAGAGCTTCCCGCGCCGCGGCCTGAGCGGCAATGCCACCATGCGCGGCGGCATCGAAGGGGCGGGTTCGGACACCAGTTTCATCCAGGCCGACGCCACCGTGCGCTGGTATATACCGATCGGCGATGCCGATCGCCTGATCCTGCGCGGCCAGGCCGGTACCACCTGGACCAGCGATCTGGTCGCGATGCCGCCAAGCCTGCGCTACTTTGCGGGCGGTGACCGGTCCATCCGCGGTTATGCCTTCCGCGAAGTCGGGCCGCGCACACCGGCACCGGACAAGTACGCACTGGGTGCCAAGAACCTGGTGGTCGGTTCGGCCGAGTACGAGCATTACTTCGGCGGCGGCCCCTGGGGTGGCGCGGTGTTCGTGGATACCGGCAGCGCCTTCGACAACACCATCGACCTGCACACCGGCGTGGGCTTCGGCGTGCGCTGGAAATCACCGGTGGGCCCGGTGCGCATCGACATCGCGCATGGCTTGAACAACCCGGATTCGCAGTTCCAGCTCTATCTCAACATCGGAGCTGACCTGTGAGCACACGCCCCGATGAGGTAAGCCCGGAAGAACGCGAAGCCCGCATCGCCGAGCTGCGCGCCAAGCGCAGGGCGCGGCTGCGCAAGCTGGCGGTACGCAGCGGCATCAGCATTACCGTGCTCGTGTTGCTGGGCCTGTTTGCCCTGTACTGGCTGCTGCAGACCGTGGCCGGCCGAGAGGTCTTGCTGGCGCAGGTGGTGGCGCGGCTGCCAGCGGGTTCATCGCTGACCTGGGGCAAGGCCGAAGGCCCGCTGGCCGGGCCGCTGATCCTGCACGACCTGGATTTCCGCTACAACGATCTGCATTTTACCGCCGCCCAGGCCTACCTTGATCCGGACATCCGCCCCTTGCTGGGCCGCAAATTGCGGCTGGATGCACTGCGCATAAGCGATGCCACGCTGGAGCTGGGGCCGTCGGAAGACAAGCCCTTCGAACTGCCGCGTTGGCCCGACGTGCTGCCCGCCATCGACCTGCCGTTGGCACTGCAGGCCGACACCATCGTCGTCGATGGCCTGCGCATCACCCAACTGCAGCAACCGATCATCGACATCACCCGCATCCGCGGCGGGCTGGAAGCGGCCGATGGTGAATTCACCGCCAGCCAGCTCAAGGTCAACAGCAACCTTGGCGACTTCCGCATCGACGGCCATTACCTGCCACGCAAGGATTACGCCACCGACGTGACCGTGCGCGCGTTGATGCCGCCGCGTCCGGGCCAGCCGGCTGCGCGCCTGGGCCTGGTTGCGCGCGGTGACCTGGCGCACATGGAAGTAGCCTTGGCCGGCTACGCACCCAAGCCGCTGCATGCCAGCCTGATCCTTGATGGCCGCATCGATCCGGTATGGAAAGTGGCCGCGCGCAGCGAACAGCTGGATCTTGGTCAAGTGGTACCGGCGCAGTTCCTGGCCGAGCCACCGGCGGAGCCGTTGGCATTGGATTTCACCGCGCGCGGCCGTGGTGGCCAGGCGCAGTTGCAGGGCCGTGTGCGCCAGGGTGAGAACGAACTGGTACTGGCCCCATCCAACGTCGCCATCGAGAACCAGGTGCTGACCGTTGCGCCCTTGGTCGCCGAAGCTTTCGGCGGCAGCGTGCGGCTGCAGGGCACCGCTGATTTCACCGATACGCAGAACCCCGGCTTCCGCTTCGCGGTGGTCGCCAACCAGCTGACCTATACCCCGCAGCCGGACCCGAGTTCGCCCGACACCACGCCGGTGCCACTGCACCTGAAGGAAGCGCGGTTGGGCGTGGCTGGCAACCTGAAGAACTGGGCGGCGGTCGGCAAGGCCGATGTCGCGCGCGAAGCGCAGGATGCCAATCTCGATTTCGACGTGCGTGGCAACGACCAGCAGGCACGCATCGAACGGCTCAAGGCGACCACGCCCGGCGGCGCACTGGAACTGAAGGGTTCGGCGGCATGGGCACCGACCCTGGCCTGGGACGTGGATGCCAGCCTGGCCAAGTTCGACCCGGGCTATTTCGTGCCCGGCTGGGAAGGCAGCCTGTCCGGCACGTTGGCCTCCAAGGGCAAGCAGCTGCCGGCGGTGGCCGGTAGCAGTGACATGCGCTTCGAGGCCACGCTGGATGTGCCGCAGATCAACGGCATGCTGCGTGGGCGTCGTGTCGACGCGCGCGCCAAGCTGGCGCTGCAGGGCACCCAGGGCGAAGGCAATGTGCGGCTGGTGATGGGCGACAGCCGGATCGAGGCCAAGGGCAAGGTCGGCGATCGGCTGGATGTGGATGCGCGGCTGGAGCCGCTGCGCCTGTCCGACCTGCTGCCCGGCGGTACCGGCAGCCTGGCCGGTACGCTGCAGCTGCGTGGCACCCCGAGCCAACCGGACATCACCGCCGACCTGCGCGGCGATGGCCTGCAATGGGACGACTGGAAGGCGCAGCAGATCAGCATCAACGGTCGCCTGCCATGGCAGGGCAACAATGGCGCACTGCAGATCCACGGCAGCGCGGTCGAGGTCGGCATGCTGCTGGACCAGGTCAACATCAACGCGCGCGGCAGCGTGCAGAACCTGCAGCTGGATGCCGACACCCGCAACGACATGGGGGCAGTGGCGCTGAGCGGTAGCGTGCGCCAGCAGGGACAGGCGTGGCGCGGCGAGCTGGCGTCGCTGCGGATCGCGCCGGTCAAGGGTGCACCGTGGCAGCTGCGGCAGGCCGCCACGTTCACTGTGCAGGGCAGCAATTTCAGCCTCAGCGATGCCTGCCTCGGTTCGGACACCGGCGGCGCCTTGTGCATTGCCGCCAACTGGCCGCGCGAAGGCCTGCAGCTGCGCGGTGATGCCCTGCCGCTTGCCCTGGTGCAGCCGTGGCTGCCGCCCAACGAGGGCCGCCGCATGTACCTGCGCGGTGAGATCACCCTGGACGGCAACATCCGCCCGCGTGGCAATGCATGGGAAGGTGCCTTCAAGGTGGCCTCGGCCGAAGGCGGCATCCGCCTGGGTGACAACGCGCGTGGCGAGCTGGTGCGGTACGACCACTTCTCGCTCAACGTCGACATGCTGCCGAACAGCATCAAGGGCTACCTCGGTGTCGGCTTCCAGGGCGACGGCTTCATCGATGCCAAGGTGCAGACCGGCTGGGAACCCAACGCGGCACTCACCGGCGAGCTGTACATGAACATCGCGCGGCTGTACTGGCTGGAGTTGTTCTCGCCCGACCTGGTGCGGCCGCAGGGCCTGATCGAAGGCCACGTCAGCCTGCGTGGCACGCGCTCGCAGCCGACCCTGGGCGGTGATGCCCAGCTCAGCAACTTCACCGGTGAGTTCCCGGCGCTCGGCCTGACCCTGAGCGAAGGCAAGGGCAGCTTCGTCGCCCAGCCTGATGGCTCCGCGCGCATCAGCGCGTCGACGAAGACTGGTGGCGAGGGCACGTTGCAGGTGGACGGTGGCCTGTCCTGGTTCGGCGACGCACAGCCCCTGCAGCTGCACATCCATGGTGACAAGGTGTTGATGGCCAATACCAGCGAGCTGCGCGTGGTGGCCAATCCGGACCTGGATTTCACCTTGGCCGGTACCGCGATGGAGCTGCGTGGCAGCGTGCATGTGCCTGAGGCCGACCTGGACCTGGAACGGCTGGACCGCGGCACGTCGGTGTCCGAAGACATCGTTGTGCTGGATCCGGTGGACCCGGAAGAAGGCCCGTCTTCGCCGCTGGACATGGACCTGACCGTCAGCCTTGGCGACAAGGTCAAGATGAGCGGCTTCGGCCTGAAGGGTGCGCTGACCGGCAGGATGCAGGTGCGCGCGCGACCGGGTCGCGAGATGACGGCAAACGGTGGGTTGGAGGTCAGCGGCCGCTACAAGGCCTATGGCCAGGACCTGACCATCACCGACGGCCAGTTGCTGTGGAACTACGGCGTGGTCTCCGACCCGCGCATCAACATCAAGGCGCAGCGTGCGATTGGTGATGTCACCGCCGGCATCCACGTCACCGGCCGTGCACAGCAGCCGAAGGTGGACGTGTGGTCGGAACCGGCGATGTCGCAATCCGAGTCGCTTGCCTACCTGGTACTGGGGCGCAGCCTGAGCATGGCCAGCAGCGACCAGGCGCAGCAGGTCAATGCAGCCTCTGCAGCACTGTCGGCCGGCAGCGGCCTGCTGGCCGCACAGGTGGGTGCCAAGCTCGGCCTGGACGACGCCGGTGTCAGCCAGTCACGCGCGCTGGGTGGTTCGGTGATCGGCGTGGGCAAGTACATCACGCCCAAGCTCTACATCGGCTATGGCGTTTCGCTGATCGGCAGTGGCTCGGTGCTGACCTTGAAGTACCTGCTGCGGCGTGGCTTCGACATCGAAGTGGAATCGTCCACGGTCGAGAACCGTGGCTCGGTGAACTGGCGCACGGAGAAATAAGGCCTGCCCTTGGCAGGCCGTGAAGGATCAGTGGCTGGACCTGCGTTGGCGCCAGCTGTCCAGCGCTGACAATGCCACCGCCAGGAACGCGCTGACCTTGCCGTAGGAAGCGGCGAGCCCGCCCGGCAGCATCGAGGACGCCAGGTACACGCCGAACAGCACCAGCGGCGCAAAGCGGATGACGTTCGGCTGCTCGCGGAAGGTCACCGCGAAGCTCAGCCATAGCGTGCCTGCGCCCAGCAGGCAGCCGAGCAGGTCGTAATCGGTGAACCGGATCAGGCCCAGTGCCGCGGCCGCAGCCACCGGGATCGCGATGGCCCGACGTTGCGGGGCCAGCAGCCAGTGCAGGCCCAGCTTCCACGGCAACCAGCCGATGCCGATGATCAGGATGACCAGGAAACCCCCTGCGCCCAGCACCAGCATCGGGGTGGCATCAGGCGTTGGTTTGTCGAGCTTGGCCGCTTCCAACCAGTAGACCATCAGCGGCAGCAGCAACCACAGGCAGCCGGCCAATACGCCGCGCAGCAGGCCCAGCTGCAGGCGGCTGCCAGTCAAGCGGTCCTCGCGTGAGACGTCGTCCCAGAAGCGGACCTGTTCGACCTGCAGCGGGGCCTGCACCAGTTCGTCCGGTGCCAGCACCTGCACGGTTTCCTTCATGGCGGTGATCCGGGCTGGATCCAAGGCTCGCAGCAATGCGTGCAGCCGCTGCCATGGACGCGTAAGCAGCTGCCGCCGCTTGCGGACTTCGGCAAGGGTGATACCGGCATGGCCGATGCTGCGCAGCTCGGACAGCAGGGCCAGTTCATTGGCGTCGCGCAGCAGCCAGCGCGCCTGCAGCTGCTCGCGCAGGTGCAGCAGGGCGTAGGCATCGATCGGGCCGTCAACCTCGTTCCAGCCAAAGGTGTCGCAGATCACCGTGAAGCATTCCCTGCTCATTGCCAGTTCGGGATCACCAAACAACATCTCGGCAAGTGGTCGTGCGATCTGTTGCTTGGCGGAAAGCGACCAGAGCTCCGGTCGCTGCTGCAACCACTCGGCGAATGCGTCCCCGTCCAATTCACCCGCCGCGCCAACGATCTGCTGTGGCAATCCATCCAGCGCCAGTTCCATGGGTGCCGGCAGCTCAGCATGGAGGGAGGCCTGGTCGGCCGGCACGGGAAACGCAGCCTGCTGATGCATGCCAACGGCGTCCTCGAACGCTGCAGCGGGCTGCGGCTGCGGCGCCTGCTGTTGCTGGCGACACCACTGCAGCGCCGTCTGGTAGGCCATGTGCAGTTGCTGGAATGCTTCTGCATCGTCATCGGGGCGATTGCTACGCAGCAGTCGCGCATAGGCGCGCTTGATCGCGCGTTCATCGGCGTTGCCGTCCAGTTCCAGTATTTCCAGCGCCCACTTCACAGCATCTGCTCCAGCTCATCGAGGGCGCGGCCAAGCGCGCTGCGTTGGCGCTCGATATCCTGCAGGTCCTGGCTTTCCAGGCAATGCTGGAACCGCAGCAGCCATTCCTGCAGCTGCGGGCGCTGCGCGACATGCTCGGCGTACAGCCGCTCGGTGCGGGCAACCACGGCCAGGTTGACCTGCTGGTCGCGCGGATGCAGCTTCAGCGCGTCGAGCGCGAGCAGGCGCTGGCGGATCTCGGCGGGCGACAACACACCGGGGTTCTGCTCAAGGATCAGCTCGTAGCGTTTGCCGGTGGCATTCTCGGTGACTTCAACCTGCAGGATGCCATCCACGTCGTAGGTGAAGCGCAGGGTGACGGAGCGTTGCGTGCCACCACTGGCGGCGAGCGGCACCTTCAGTTCACCCAGGCGGATGTTCTTGTCGACGGTTGGGCTTTCGCCCTGATAGACATCGATCAGCAGGTATTCCTGCTGATCGGTAAGCGGGTAGAGCTGGTCCTCGCGACTGATCGGTACGACGCTGTTGCGCTGGATGATGGGGTGGAAATAGCCACTGCGCTCCTTGCCGTCGGGGCCGATCCGCGACACCTGCGTGCCCAGCGTGTAAGGACACACATCGGTCAGCACCACCTCGTCCAGACTGCTGTCGCGCGCTTTCATTCCGGCGGCGACGGCAGCGCCGAGTGCAATGGCCTGGTCAGGATCGATGTGGCGCAGTGGCAGGCGGCCGAACATGCGGGTCACCAGCCGCGCGATCATCGGCATGCGGGCGGCACCACCGACCAGCACGATCTCGCCCAGGCTCTGGTGGTCAAGCCGGGCGTCACGGATCGCGCGTTCGATCGGCAGGCGCATGCGCTGCAGCAAGGGTTCGCACAGCCGTGCAAAGCGCGCTTCGTTGATCGACCACTGCAGGCTGCGGTTGCCCAAGGTCAGTTCCACGCTGGCGTCACCGGGGTTGCCGAGGTCACGCTTGAGGCGTTCCAGCTGCTGCTGCAGGCGTGCCTGCTCGGCGCGCGGCAAGCTGGACAGTTCCACACCCAGGTCCTGGCAGAACGCCTGGATCAAGGCCTGCAGGAAATCCTCGCCACCCAGGAAATTGTCGCCTGCACTGGCATGGACCTCGATGACGCCGTCGAACAGCTCGAGAATGGACACATCGAACGTACCACCCCCCAGGTCCAGCACCAGGATGCGGCCTTCCCTGTCCGCCTGCTGCAGGCCGTAGGCCAATGCCGCCGCGGTGGGCTCGTTGATCAGCCGTTCGACACGGATGCCGGCCAGTTCACCGGCCGCACGGGTTGCCTTGCGCTGCGCATCGGAAAAGTACGCCGGTACGCTGATGACCGCCTCGGTCACCTTGCGTCCCAGTGCTGCCTCGGCATCGGCAAGCAAGGCACGCAGTACCAAGGCCGACAGTTCTTCCGGACGGAAGCTGTGCTGGCCGATACGGGTTTTTCGGTCACTGCCCATCCAACGTTTGAAGTGGGCAACGCTCTCGCCCGGATGAGTGACCAGGCGATCACGTGCCGCCTGCCCCACCAGGACCGCGCCGTCGGCAATGCTGACCACAGAGGGTGTAAGCAGCAGCCCATGCGGATTCGGGAACAGCACCGGGCCATCGGCGCCGTGCATGCCGATCAATGAATGGGTGGTGCCCAAGTCGATGCCGACAATCATCCGTGATGCCTCTGTCCTGGTTGATTGCCGATTGTATGCGTCGGCAAGGCCGGCCGTATCAACGTCCGCTCGCGGCAGGGCATTACTGCTGGCGGTTGCCGGTCCTGACCGGGGCGGCTACTGTCGGCGGCTGTTCTGTAAACCGCTGGAGTTTGAATGAAGCGCACGCCGCTGACCGCCGCCCTGGCGCTGGGGATGTCCCTGGCCGCCACCGCGCATGCCAACGAAGGCATGTGGATGCCCACGCAGCTGCCGCAACTTGCCGGCACGCTGAAAGAGGCCGGCTTCAACGGCGACCCGCGCCAGTTGGCCGACGTCACCGCGCCGCCGTTGAGCGCGGTGGTGCGGGTTGGTGGCGGCACCGGCGCGTTCGTCTCCGACCAGGGCCTGCTGTTGACCAACCACCACGTGGCCTATGGTGTCATCCAGTACAACGCCAGCAAGGAACACAACACCATCGATGAGGGCTTCATTGCCCAGGGCCGTGACGATGAGCGTGCTGCCAATCCCGACTATCGCGTGCTGGTGACGGTGGGCTTCGACAAGGTCACCGATGAAGTGCTGCAGGATGCCCGCGGCAAGACCGGGCGCGGGTACTACGACGCGGTGGAAAATGCACGCAAGCGCATCGTCGCCGAGTGCGAGGCCGAGGGCGGCGTGCGCTGCTCGGTGGCCAACATGTATTACGGCAGCGACTTCTACCGTATCCGCCAGCTGGAGCTGACCGATATCCGACTGGTCTATGCACCGCCGCGTGCGATCGGCAATTACGGCGACGAGATCGACAATTTCATGTGGCCGCGCCACACCGGTGATTTCACCTTGCTGCGTGCCTACGTCGGCAAGGACGGCAAGCCGGCGCCGTACAGCAAGGACAATGTTCCCTACCAGCCGTCGGCGCACCTGAAGATGTCGCTGGATGGGCCGAAGGAAGGCGATTACGCGATGCTGGCCGGTTATCCGGGCACCACCTATCGCCTGCGCACCGCCGCCGAGTTCGCCAACCAGATCGATACCGTACTGCCGCGCCGCGTCGAGGTGTTCCAGCAGCTGATCGACGTCATCGAAGCGCAGGGCAAGGGCAACGCCGATGCACGCACGCGCTATGCCTCGCAGCTACAGTCGTTGAAGAACAACCGCAAGCGTGCCGCCGGTGAGCTGGAAGGCCTGCTGCGCAGCGACGCCAAGACGCAGCGCGCACAGGATGAGCAGGCCATGCTGGCCAGCGCCGATGGCAAGTACAAGGCCGATATCGACGCGCTGTTTGCGTCGCTGGCCGAAGACAGTGCGGTCGGCGGCAGCGAGTTCCTGGTGACCTTGATGTCCAGCCAGACCCAGCTGCTGCGCTCGGCGCTGCTGCTGGAGCGGCTGCGGGTGGAGTCGCTCAAGCCCGATGCGGAGCGGGAGGCCGGTTACCAGCAACGTGACCAGGCATTGATCGAGGGAGTGCTCAAGCAGGTCCAGCGCCGCTACGATCCGGCCGTTGAAAAGGCGGTGCTCACCGCATTGCTGACCCGCTACCAGCAGTTGCCCGATGCACAGCGCGATTCGCATTACGACAACCTGTTCGGCCGCACCCCGGCCGAGTTGGCCAGGTATCTGGATGAACTGTACGCACAGACAAAGCTCGGTGATGAAGCGCAGCGTCTGTCGCGTTTCGAGGCCGCACGCAAGGGCGGTTTCATCGAGGCCGATCCGCTGGTCTCGGTGGCCTCGGCGCTGGTGGTGGCCCAGCTCAATGCCGAACGCCTGAGCAAGGAGCGCGAGGGTGAACAGCTGCGCCTGCGCCCGTCCTATATGCAGGCGCTGTTCGCCTGGCGCGCAAGCCAGGGCAGGGCGGTGTATCCAGATGCCAACGGCACCTTGCGCATCAGCTACGGCAAGGTCGAGGCACTGCATCCGCGTGACGCGGTCAGCTACTCACCGGTGACAACGGTTGCCGGCATCGTCGAGAAGAACACCAACGCGGTGCCATTCGATGCGCCCAAGCCGCTGTTGGCGGCAATTGCCAAGGGCGATTTCGGCAGCACCGCCGATCCGGCCTTGAAGACGCAGACGGTCAATTTCCTGACCAACCTGGATACCACCGGCGGCAACTCCGGATCACCGGTGCTCAATGCCAAGGGTGAACTGATCGGCCTGAACTTCGATTCCAACTGGGAGTCGGTCAGTGCAAGCTGGTGGTTCGACCCGCGCTACAAGCGTGCCGTACACGTGGACATGCGTTACCTGCGCTGGTTGCTTGCCAAGGTTTACCCGGCACCGGCACTGCTGCAGGAAATGGGCGTACCTGCCGAGTGAGGCCATGCGCTGGCGGCACACCGGTGCCGCCAGCGAAATCTGGAACACACCTGTACCCCGTTTGGGCGGTAACTGACATTACGCTAGGCTAAACTCACGGCTCTACATGGACTCGTTCTGTCCCGCTTGGAGCTGGTGTGGCATCACAAACCCAACAGAACTCAGCGTTGTCGGATGCAGGCAGGACTCTGCCGCTGCAGCCCCTGCGCATATGGATCGTCGGCAAGCTGGAAGTTGTCTTGCCGCTGGAGCACTACGGTGCACAGGTGCACGCGCTGGAGAGCGTGCAGGAGCTGTACCGCGAGTTGGCCATCCTGCCCTGTGATGTCGTCCTGCTGGACACCGCGCGCATGCCGGTGGCGGTAACCGATACGGTCGAGCACCTGCGTCGCCGCGATGACCTGGGGGTTGTGCTGCTGGTCGATGCAGGCACACCGCACCTGATTGCCGAAGGACTCTGGGCCGGCGCCGATGCCTGCCTGCCGCATCGCCCCGATCCGGAGCTGCTGGCGGCCAAGATGTTCAGCCTGCGTCGCCGTCTGCCCAGCGAACCGCCGTCACAGATGGAAGCTGCGCCGGTCGACGTCAGGGAAGCCAGCTGGACGCTGGAATCCGACGCCTGGGACCTGCGTGGGCCGGGTGGCCAGATTCTTGCGCTCACCGAGGCCGAACGCGCGTTCCTGTCGGTGCTGTTCTCCAATCCGTCCGAAACCGTCGGACGAGACAGGTTGATCGCGGAACTGACCGATCAGCCTTGGAGCTTCGATCCGCATCGGATCGAGGTTCTGGTACACCGGCTGCGTAATCGGGTGCAGGGCGCCACCGGCTGTGCCCTGCCAATTCGCGCAATTCGTGGGTCCGGATACCGGCTGACACTCTAGTTCACACTTTTTTGTTAAGCATTCGTTCAATGAAATGAGCGTGGATCACACTTGGTTCACAGTTTCAGATTCAGTGGATGTTTAGCTAAATCAAGGTTTTACGTGTGTCCAGCTTAACAGTCCACATTTATCGAGAGAGCAACTGAGAGCCTCCGTTATTCAGCGGAAGTGAACAGGCACTGCTGCGCCGTAAGAATCCGCGCCATCACAGGCACCTCACGGTGCTGAATCGGCGGTCCGTTTTGGGGCGGACCGCTTTTCATGAAAACGAGCATTTCCGGACCGCCAGCTGGACTGGTGGTCTGTGTGCGCAGCGTTTGCAAGAGGTTTGCCCGGTGAACAGCCAGAACCAGCAGGACATGGTCATGAATGCAGTCTCCGCACGGAAGCAGGGGGGCCGGACTGGCCTCGGTGCACGCATGGCGCGCGCCGCCTCCACGTTTGCATTGATGCTTGGCGGCCTGGTGCCGGCCATGGCATTGGCCGCCGACCTGCAGCTGACCGACTTCTCGGATACCGGTTACGACCCGATCGCCGCCGGTAGCACCGTGTACTACAACATCACCGTCGACAACGGAGATGCCAGCGCCTCCGGCCCGGTCGCCGCATTGTTCGACCTGCCTTCGGGCACGGCGTTGGCGGCCAATGCACCCTCTTACTGCACCGCGGTGCCCACGCTGACGGGTTCGCGCGTCACCTGCCTGTTGCCAACTGCGCCTGCCCCCAATGGCAACGCCCCGGTCAGTTTCCAGTTGCCGGTGCAGACGCTGGAGGCTGATGTCGGCCTGATCAACCTCAACGGTGCCGTGGGCTATGCGAACGCGCTGCCTGATCCGGAGGCTCCGCTGTCGGCATTGCCGGCCAACGATCCGTTCTTCGGCGGTGAGGCCAATACCGGCAACAACAAGTCCTCGCAGACCACCACGCTGACAGCCGCCACCAACCTGGCGCTGGTCAAGACCGCCACGCCCAATCCGGTCACCGGCGGCGGCGAAATCACCTACACGATGACGGTTACCAACAACGGCCCGAGCGTCGCTACCGGGTTTACCGTCGAAGACACCTTGCCGTCTTCGTTGTCGTATGTGCCTGGCAGTGCAAATGGAGCCGACTGGTCCTTCACCGGTGCCAACGGCACCTACACCGGGCAGGTGCCGGTTGGCGGCAGCGTCAGCTACCAGTTCCGCGCCAAGGTGACTGCCGCCAGCGGCACGGTGGTGAATCCTGCCGAGGTAAAGACGGGCGCCGGCCAGCCGATCGATCCGGTTACCGACGACAACAAGAGCTCGGTGTCGACCACGGTCTAGCCCGGTGCCGACCTTGCCCTTGAAAAGAGCCCGGATCCGGCGATCGTCGCCGCTGGCGAGGAAGTGACCTTCACCCTGCGGGTGCGCAACAACGGCCCCAGTGCCGCCACCAGCGTGGTGCTGACCGACCCGATGCCGAACGGCTTCGTCATCACCAGCATCCCGCAGATTCCCGCGGGCTGGAACTGTGCGCCGGCAGCCGGCGGCACCCAGCTGGACTGCACCGTGTCCTCGTTGGCCGCCAACAGTGGCCCGGTCGAGATCAAGGTCACCGCGCGCGTGCCGACCACCGGGCCGAGCAGCGCTGGCACCGTGGTCAACACCGCCACGGTGACCTCGGCGGTGACTGACCCGGAAACCGACAACAACACTGCCAGCACCAGCCTGCAGGTGCTGCCGGATGGCGCCGATCTGGCGATGGGCAAGACCAAGGCGCCGGAGCTGGTGCCTGCGTGGAGTGCCGGTCAGCCCAAGGCTGACAGCATGATGACCTCGACCATGACGGTCACCAACCGCGGCCCGCGCGCTGCGACCGATGGTGTCCAGATTGTCGACGAACTGGCGGTGGGTGAGCAGCTGGTGGACAGCGACGGCACCGAGATCGCGCCGAATGTACCGTTCGACCCCGATGGCAGTGGGCGCTGGAGCTGCGTCGCCACGCCGTACCTGACCGGCACCCGCCAGCGTGTGACCTGTGACATGGTCATCGGCTACCCGCTTGCTTCCGGTGCCACCAGTCCCGCGCTGGTCCTGCACACGTTGGCGCTGGAATCGGGCACCCTGACCAATACCGCCTGTACCGGCGGCAGCGGCGGTTCGCGTCACCCGATCACCACCGGCGGCGTGAACCTGGATCCGAACGACCAGAACAACTGCGCTGGCGGCAGCTCCAGGTCCACCGAGCAGTTCGCCGACCTGTCGATCCAGAAGCGCACCAACGCCGTGGGTGAGGCCGACAATGTATTGCCGGTGAACCAGGACACGGTCGAGTACACGCTGACCGTCACCAACTCCGCTGCTTCCGGTGCCACCGGTGGCTTGATCGTGGCTGATCCGATTCCAGGCTTTGTGCCCAACGTCACCAGTGTGACCGGTACGGCGCCCTCTGGCTGGACCTGTGGTCTGCTGTCCAATGTCTGGACCTGCCGTTCCGATGTCGGCTACACATTGGCACCTGGTGCCTCGGTGCAGTTCAACATCACGGTCAAGCGTGGCCTGATCGACAGTGTCGGCGTCGCCGGTGATCCGCGCTGTGGTGGCATTGCTGGTCGCCACTGCAACACCGCGCAGGTCCGCATCGATACCTCGCATCCGGATGCGCTGGGTGAATTGAACGGCGGCAAGACTGCATCTGACTGGGTGTCGATCTCGCCGGTCACCAATGTTTCCACGCGCAAGGCAATCACTGCGGGCAACCCGGGCCGCGTAGGCACCGAGAGTGCTTACAGCATCACCTACAACAATGACCATACGTCGGTCGCGCCGGGCGTGATCTTCCGCGACACCTTCACCCTGAAGGCTGGTGAGGCCGGTTTCGTGCTGGTATCTGCCAACCGCACCGGCGGTGGCGGTGCGACCTGTACCGTGGTCACGCCGCTGGCGGCAGGCATCGTGCAGGCGCCGTCGTCGGTGAGCGGCCAGTTCTCCTACAGCAATCCCAGTGGCGCTGACGCATTGCTTCAGATCAGCTGCCCGGCCATCGACATGGGTCGCGGGGCGACCGAAACGATGTCGGTCGTCATCCGCCCGAACATCGACAGCGGCAATACCACTGGCCGCTCGCTGTACAACATGGCGGACTTCGGTTTTACCGGTCCCAGCAACGGCGCAGAGTTCGAGTACAACAGTGATCCGAACGACGACAAGAGCGAAGCCACCTTGTCGTTCGACCAGGGTTCGGTCGACCTGATCACCAACAAGGTCGACGCGGGCTTCGCCGGTGCCATCGATCCGCTGGGCTTCGACTCGCGGCCGGGCAACGGCGCCAACAACCGCGTCATCTACCGCATCGAGGTGACCAACAACGGCCCGTCGTTGGCGACCAACGTCATCATCGACGACACCATTACCCCGC
>Ga0308157_10004688_pt1 | contig 17889 bp, 14 predicted proteins | sample PhyBR1_FD_201035 | JGI IMG/M metagenome (GOLD analysis project Ga0308157, IMG submission 201035) | Phyllosphere microbial communities from UC Gill Tract Community Farm, Albany, California, United States - DLSLB.R1 | ecosystem: Host-associated > Plants > Phyllosphere > Unclassified | place: USA...
ATGCGGCGTCCGCGCACCCGACGCAGGCGCGCTTGGTCCCCCAACAAGTCATCTCCCTCGAAGCCGATGCTGCCCCCGAGGATGACGGCCTCCTTCGGGAGGATACCGAGGATGGACGAGACGATCTGCGATTTTCCGGACCCGGACTCGCCAACGAGGCCGTGGATGGTTCCCGTGCGGATGTCGAGGTCGACGCCGTGCACGACCTCGCGCACGTTTTTCGCGCTCGACGGGTAACCGATGCGCAGGCCGCGCACGGCGATGGCCACATCGTCCGATGCCACGGTCTGCGTACGCCTGTCAGCGGCCTCACGCACGAGCTTGCGGCGCCGCGACGGGGTGAGCACGGCGCTGCGGTTGGAGGTCTGCAGTGCGTCGCGAAGCGCATTCCCTAGCAGGACGAACGACAGGATGGAGAGGCTGATCACGATCGCGGGCCAGATGATGTTGGCCGGGTTCGTGTAGATGTTCTTGAACGCCTCCTGCAAGATCCGACCCCACGAGGGTTGCGACGGATCGCCGAGCCCGAGGAAGTCGACACCGGCGAGAATTCCGATCGCTGTCGAGAGCACGAACGCCGACTGCACGACGACGGGCGCGCGCACGGCCGACAGCACGTGGCGCCCGATGATCCGCGCGTCGGACAAGCCGACGACCTTTGCCGCGTCGATATACAGTTCGGACCGCAACGACACGACGACCGAACGCACGAGGCGGTAGAACGAGGGCGCGACCACGAGTCCGAAGACCGCCATCGCGACGGGAATGTTCGGGCCTGTGAGTGCGTAGAGCGCGATCAGTAACACGATGCCGGGCATCGACATGACCGAGTCCGAGATGAAGTTGATGATGGCCTCGGTGCGTCCGCGGTAGAACCCTGCGAGAAGCCCGAAAGTGAGGCCGAGCACGAGGGAGACGCCGAGCACGAGCACACAAGCGATGATCGTCTGACGCGTTCCCCAGAGGAGTCGCGACAGGATGTCGCGACCCGATGCGTCCGCACCGAGGATGTGTCCCGGCGAGAACGGCGCCGCGTTGATCGCGTCGAGCTGGGTCGCGTTCGGACCGTACGGCGCCAGCCAAGGGCAGAACAGTCCGACGAACAGCACGATCGCAAGGAAGAACATGCTGACGACGGCGAACGGGTTCTTGAGCAGCGCCCGCCACGACCTCGGCCGCGTGCGAGGCATGGCGAGGGCCTGCGTCGTGTCGGGGGCGGGCGCGCTCGTCGCGAAGGTCATCGCGTCCTCGCTTTCGGATTCAAGATGGTCCCGGCCAGGTCGGTGAGGAAGTTGACGATGAGCACGATGAGCGCGACGACGATGACCGTTCCCATCACCATCGGTACGTCGCCCGACTGCGCCGACAGGTTCGCGAGCTGGCCGATGCCCGGGAGCGCGAACACGTCTTCGATGAACAGCGTTCCGCCGATGAGGCCAAGCGTGATCAGGCCGAGCGAGACGAGGCCCGGGCCCGACGCGTTTCGCAGCACGTGGCGGAACACAACCGCGGCCTCGGGCACTCCCCGGGCGCGAAGGGTGCGCACGTAGTCCTGCGACAGGGCGTCGGCGACTGCGCCTCGGAACTGCGCAGCGGCGTTCGCGACCGTGCCGAGCAGCAGCGCGATAACGGGAAGCACGAGCGACCACGCCCATCCCTGGGGATCATCGGTGAGCCGTATGTACCCCGTCGCGGGGTAGTACGGGATGGCGATCGCGAAGGCGAACACGAGACCGATCGCGACGATGAACGGCGGCACTGCGGCGCCCAGCACAGAGACGAACTGAAGCACCCGGTCCACCCATCCCCCGTGCAGCGCCGCGATCACGCCGAGCAGCACGCTGATGATCGCCGTGAGGATCAGCGTGATCACGATCAGCGAGAGCGTGACAGGCACGCGCGTCGAGAGGGCGTCGCTGACGCGCTGCCCGGTCAGATACGACGCTCCGAGATCTCCGCGCACCGCGTGCGAGATCCAGTCGACGAATTGCGTGACGAGAGGACGGTCGAGCCCCAGCCTGACGACCTCGGCCTGAACCTGCTCGGCCGATGCGTTGAGCCCGAGCACCGAACGCGCCACGCCGGTGCCGTTCCCGAACATGAGCGCGAAGGTCGCCGCACTGACGATCAGCATCACGCCGACCGCTCGCGCGAGGCTCTTGAGAAGATTCACAACCATAGCCGGAGCCCGTCCGTCCTTTCTTACGCGAAGTCGCGCAGCAGGGGCGTGAGCTGCGCGTAGTCGCTGACCTGCTCGATGTCGACGCTGTCGTTCGTCGCGTAGAAGCCGTCCGGGTACGCCAGCGGGATGAACCAGGCCTCGTCGATGATGTACTGGTTGATCTCCTGCTGCGCCTCGACCTTCTCCTCGTCGGAGCCGGTCAGGATCGTCTGCCAGAGCTCGTCGATCTTCTCGTCCTTCTGGTGCATGACGTTCCAGAGTCCGTCATCGAGAACGTAGTCCTGGATGTCCTTGATCGATGTGCCGTAGTTGCCGAGCTGCCACATCGGTACCGGGTAGTCGCCGCTGAGGAGGTTCGAGATCGCGTCCGGCCCCGTGAGGTTCTTCTGCTCGACCGTGATGCCGATCTCACCGAGCTGCTCCGTGACGTACGGCATCAGCAGCTCGAGGTTGTTCCCCTCGAGAAACGGGATCGGCAGAGTGAAGCCGTCCTCGTATCCTGCCTCGGCCATGAGCGCCTTCGCCGCATCGACGTCGAAGGGATACGGGTCCTCCAGGTCTTCGATGAAGGCCTCGGTGCCCGGGCGGAAGATCTGGGTGGCGGGATCGGCGTAGCCGCGATAGAGGTCTTTGGCGATCGCATCGCGGTCGAAGACCATGTTCATCGCCTGCCGCACGCGCACGTCGCCGAGTGCAGGAATGCTCTCGCCGTCGTGATCCGTGAGCAGGAGGCGCGTGGTGTTCCCGCGCATCGTGATCGTGTTGAGCCCGGCCTGCTCCGCCTCGTCGACCGTGGCCGCCGAGATGACTGTGCCGTCGATCTGGTCGGTCTTCAGCGCGTTGAGGGCGGCGGTCTCGTTCGAGAACACCTTGAACACCAGCTTCTCGTACGGGTAGAGATCTCCGCCGGCGCCCCAATAGTCCGGGTTGCGCGTGACGGTGTACTGCGAGCCAACCGTGCTGGCGCCGGCGTCGTAGACGTACGGACCGGTGCCGACGACCTGGTTGTCAAGCGTGCCGGCTTCGATCGCTTCGGACGAGGTGATGACTGCCTCGCACATCAGCATGTCGAGCGTCGGGACCGGCGCTGGCCAAGTGATCGTCATGTTGAGATCGTCAGCGATGTCATAGGTCAGGTCCTGGAAACGGGTGTTTACGTCCGCGGCGACCTCGAGCGACTGCTTCACATCCTCGGTATCGAGCGTGGTGCCATCGCTGAACGTCACGCCATCGCGCAGCGCGATCGTCGCGGCGGACTGATCGTCGTTGTACGACCACTCCTCGACGAGTTCGGCTGACGGCTTCACGTTCTCGTCACACGTCAGAAGAGCGTCCCAGACCGCGTCGGCGAACCACCCCTGGTAGGTCGGCTGGACCTTGATGTTCAGGCCGGGAAGGTCGGCCGTCATGCCGAGCGTGAGCAGGTCTTTCGCGCCGTCTCCCGACGCGCCCTGTCCTGCCGAGCCGCTCTGGTCTGCTGGGGCACAGGCCGTGACCGCCATGAGACCGACGACTGCGACTGCGACGGGCACTGCCCGTCGACGCCAGATGGATTGCATGCCAACTCCTTTGTTGTGTGTCCGGTGATGCGAGGTACTCGACGACGCGATCATCCGCGACGTCTGAGTGCGAGATTAGGTCGACCGCTCGCTCCTGATCAACGCGGCACGGTATTTTTGCGCAACTCCCTCCGCTCGCGCACGGCTCCGCCCGGCTCCCCGGCTTAAGCTGTCTTCACGCGCGTCCAGAAGACCACGAAGGAGTGTCATGGCGTCGGCTGATTCCCAGAGCTCCGTGACTTTGCGCGATATCGCTGCACGGGCGGGCGTGTCCGTCGCCACTGTCTCACGAGCGCTGGCCGGACGCGGAGAGCTCTCGCGACGTACGCGCGAGCGCGTGGCTGACGCTGCCGAAGCCCTCGGCTATGAGCGCGGCGCCACGCAGTCCGGGCGTCCCACCTCCCTCGATCCGCACCTGATCGAGTTCGTCCTCGGTAGCTTCGACGACGCGTGGACGGATGCCGTGACCTCCGGCGGGCGCGACGCAGCGTTTGCGGCCGGCTACGACCTCGTCCTCACTCTCGAGCGATCCGATCCGAAGAACGACTGGCCGACGCGAGTCGCGACACGACGGCCGTCCGGGGTGATCATCGGCATCATCCAGCCGACGCGCCGCCAGCTCGCAGAGCTGCGCGGGCTCCGGATCCCCATCGTGCTTCTCGATCCGCGCTCCGAACCCGATGTCGCGCTCTCGAGCGTCGGCACGACCGATTGGCAAGGCGGGTACGACGCGGGGGCGCACCTCGCCAACTGCGGGTACGAGCGGTACGTCGTCGTCACCGGCTCGCCCCAGTACCGGTTCGGCCGCGCACGCGAAGAGGGATTCCGCGCGGCGATCGCCGAGCTCCGGCCGGCCGCCGAGGTCATCACGGTGCAATCTGCATGGAGCGATGCACCGCTCACGGAGGAGCTCGTGCGTCCGCTCACCTACGACAGATCCGTCGGTGTCTTCGCATGCAACGACGAGATGGCGCTCGCCGTCTATCGCGCCGCGCACGCCGCGCGCAGAAGCATCCCCGCGGATGTCGGCGTCATCGGGTTCAACGACGAGGCGCGCGCCGCAGCGGCCTCGCCTGCGCTCACCTCCGTGCGCCAGCCGCTCACCGACATGGCGGCGCGCGCCGTGCATCTCATCAGCGAGCTGCGGTCGCACGGCGCCGACGCGCACGGCCGTGTCGAGCTTCCGACAGAGCTCATCGTCCGCGCCTCGACGCGCACCGTCTCGTGACCGTTGCCTCGCCACGCGCCGTCGAGGATGCATTCGACGCCGTGCTCGCCCGTCCCGAGGTGCCTGCGCACGTCGCGCACTTCAATGGACGCGCGCGCCGGAGAGGACATCGGCCGTTAGATCGACGCGACGGCTGTCCCGATCTGGTCAGTTCGCTGCCAGTGCAGCCGTGCTTCCCGGGCGCAGCGCGATGAAGATCACCACGGCGCCGACGGTGCCGGCACCGACGACGATCACCCCGAGCGAGGTGGGCCCGATACCGCCCAGCAGCGCGGGTAGCAGCGACAGCCCCCCACCGAGCAGCGAATTGACGAAACCGCTCATCGCGACGGCCGCGCCGCTCTCCTCCTCGTGATCGGCGAGAATCAGCACCTGCATGCATGGATTGCAGAACCCGTGGAAGGCGACGACCAGGAACGACGCGATGACCATCCATATGATGCCGAGGTCGGCCGCGTCGATGAGGATGAACACCGCTCCGACGAGCACGACGACAGGCATCGCGCACGCCAGAAGCACGGCTGGGCGGACTCGCCTCATGAGCCAGGCCGCGACCTGCGTCGCCGCGACGACACCACACGAGGTCGCCGCGAAGATCACGCCGAACGCCTGAGCCGACACTCCGAAGCCCGTCTGATAGATGAACGACGAGGTCGACAGATACGTAATGATGATTGCGAAAACCATGGCACTGACCGCCGCTGTCGACATGTAGATGCGGTCGCGTACGAGAACCCGCAGGTTCCCGAACGTCGCGCGAAAGGAGAACGCCCGCCCGTCGCGCACCCGCGTCTCGGGAATGAGCAGTCCTGCGGCGAGAAGGATCGCCACGCCGTACGCGGCGAGGATCCAGAAGACCCCGCGCCACGACATGACGACAAGCAGCTGGGATCCGATGACGGGAGCGATGATCGGGGCGAATCCAGTGACGAGCGCGATCTGTGCGGCCATCTTCACGAGTTTCTTGCCGCCGAAGAGATCACGCACCATCGCGGCGGCGACCACGGCGCCCCCGGCCGCGCCGAAGCCCTGGGCGAAGCGAGCGATCGCGACGATCTCGATCACGGGCGACAAGGCGATCAACGCGCTCGCCACGACGTGCAGAGCGGTCGCGACGACGAGGGGGATGCGGCGCCCGAGGGTGTCGCTCAACGGGCCCACGACCAACTGCCCGATTCCCATTCCGACGGCCGTCGCGGTCAGTGTCATCTGCACCGCCGTAGCCGGCGCCGCGAGATCGCGCTGCACCTCGGGGAACGCAGGCAAATACAGATCCATCGTGAAAGGGCCGAGCGCGGTGAGCGCGCCCAGCACAACAGCCAGAAGTGCGGGGCGTCCGAGAAGCGATTGAGACGGGGTGAACGGCACTGCGAGGTCTCCTCGACAATGAGATGTCACCGAGGGGGTCGCGCGGTTAGCCCGACAAAGGGGCCGTCGCGCCCAACGCGTGAACTGCGGATGGACGTACCCACCTAGTAGAAGCGCCACGCCGAACGACCGCAACAATTTGCGCAACATGCGGTTGGCGCGCAATGATAGCGCATCCCCTGACCACCTGCACGATACGCGCCGCGGGTTGCGGAAGCTGATTAACCCGGTATCGTCCTTTGCACATGTCTTCGCAGCGCACGCAGGATCTCGAAAACGACGGTCAGACGACCGTCGCGATTCGCCCTCCGCGAATGGCCGACGGCGGAGGCATGTGGCGGGTCGCCCGCGATTCCGAGACTCTCGACCTCAATTCGTCGTACGCATACGTGTTGTTCGCGCGCGACTTCGCTCCGACGTGCCGCGTGGCGCTCGAGGGCGACAAGGTCGTAGGATTCGTTCTCGGCTACCGGCGGCCCGAGTTCCCGGATCGACTCTTCGTCTGGCAGGTCGCGGTTGACGCGGACCAGCGCGGCAAGGGCCTGTCCGGACGCCTGCTCGACGACCTCGTCGCAGGCGCGCGCACAGATGGATCTCCCATCGAGTGGCTCGAGACCACCATCACGGACGACAACATCGCATCCCAGCGACTGTTCGCGTCGTTCGCGAGGCGCTGGTCTGCGGAGGAGCACGTCGCGGCGCTCTTCCACACCGAGCACTTCCCCGACGCGCACGATCCCGAACCGGTGCACGTGATCGGCCCACTGGGCGTCGCACCGGCAGCCGCGGAAGTCTGAGACATTCCGACTCAGCCGCACGATGCCTCACAGCGTCGCGCGTCGCTGCCCCGCCGGGGCATTCCCGCAAGGAAGAACCCGATGCACATTACGGAAGACCTGTCCACTCCCACGCACGCTGCTCGCGAGTCCGAGGTGCGCAGTTACTCGCGCTCGTGGCCCGCAACGTTCGATCGCGCGCAGGGGTCCTCCCTGTTCGACGTCGACGGAAAGCCGTACCTCGACTTCTTCGCCGGAGCCGGGGCCCTCAACTACGGGCACAACCACCCCGTTCTGAAGGACGCGCTGGTCGACTACATCGCGAGCGATCGCATCATCCATTCCCTCGACATGTTCACCGAGGCGAGGACCGATTTCCTCAACACCTTCGGCGAGATGATCCTCGCCCCGCGCGACCTCGACTACCGCGTCGTGTTCCCCGGGCCCGGCGGTGCCAACGCAGTCGAGGCCGCGCTGAAGCTCGCTCGCAAGGTGACGGGTCGCGAATCCGTCATCAACTTCACGAACGCGTTCCACGGCATGACGCTCGGCGCGCTGTCGGTCACCGGCAACTCGCTCAAGCGCGGCGGCGCCGGCGTGCCCCTCGTGCACGCGACCCCGATGCCGTTCGATGACTACTTCGGTCGCGACTACCCCGACTTCTTCTACTTCGAGCGTCTCCTGACCGACGCCGGTTCGGGCCTCAACAAGCCCGCCGCCGTCATCGTCGAGACCGTGCAGGGAGAGGGCGGCATCAACGCCGCGCGCGCCGAGTGGCTGCGAGGCCTGTCCGAGCTGTGCCGCGAGCACGACATCCTGCTGATCCTCGACGACGTGCAGATGGGCTGCGGCCGCACGGGCGGGTTCTTCAGCTTCGAAGAGGCCGGAATCAAGCCCGACATGGTGTGCCTGTCGAAGTCGATCTCGGGCGTCGGCCTGCCGATGGCCCTCACCCTCATCCGCCCCGACCTCGACATCTGGGAGCCGGGCGAGCACAACGGCACGTTCCGCGGCATCGCGCCGGCGTTCGTCACGGCCGCCGAGGCGATCCGCACGTTCTGGGCCGACGACGCCCTCGAGCGTTCGACCCTCGCGAAGGGCGCGCGCATTGAGAGCCGCTTCAATGCGATGGCGGCCGCTCACCCCAACGCCGAGCTCGTCGCCAAGGGCCGCGGCCTCGCTCGCGGTCTGCAGTTCGCCGACGGCGAGACCGCCGGCCGCGTCGCCGCCGGCTGCTTCGAGCGCGGACTGCTCGTCGAGACTTCCGGACCCGACGACGAGGTGCTGAAGCTGCTGCCGGCCCTCACGATCACGAACGACGAGCTCGATCGCGGGCTCGACATCATCGCATCCGCCACCTCCGCCGCGCTCGCGGCCTGAACGAAGGAGAACGCATGCTCGTACGCACCCTCGACGAGATCGAAGGAACTGACGCCGACATCCAGAGCGAGAACTGGCGCAGCAAGCGCATCATCCTCGCAAAGGAGGGCGTCGGGTTCTCCGTGCACGAGACGACCCTCTACGCCGGCACCGAGAGCTTCTTCTGGTACGCCAACCACATCGAGGCGGTGTTCATCACGTCCGGCGAGGGTGAGATCGAAGACGTCGCGACCGGTGAGGTGCACCAGCTGAAGCCCGGCTCGCTGTACCTCCTGAACGACAACGACAAGCACAAGGTGCGCCCGCGCACTGAGATCAAGTGCGTGTGTGTCTTCAACCCGCCCGTCACCGGGCGCGAGGTGCACGACGAGAACGGGGTCTACCCTCTCGTCACCGAGGGCTGACGCCCGATCCGAGACGCGCCGATGGGCTCCCAGCGGGAGCTCATCGGCGCGTTCGCGTCAGCGGCTGATGCCCAGGTGCCGCAAGTAGACTCATCCTGAACGCCTCGCGCGTTCGTCGTCGCGGCTCGCTCGAGCATTCCTGCTCGCACCGCACCCGTGGCGAATCGGATTCGGCATCCGCCGCGTTCGCCTCACCCCTCACCGAGAGATATCTCTATGTCCGCTGCCCCTGTGCAGGAAAAGACCTTCGCCGATCTCGGCGTTCCCGCTGGCCTCGTCGACGCGCTCATCGCCGTCGACCGCCCGACCCCCTTCCCCATCCAGACGGCGACCCTGCCGTCGACGCTCGCCGGCTGCGACGTGCTCGGCCGCGGCAAGACCGGATCCGGCAAGACGCTCGCGTTCGCGATCCCGCTCGTCGCGCGCCTGACCGGCGTCGGCCGCACGCCCGGCCGTCCGACGGGCCTCGTGCTCGCGCCGACGCGCGAGCTCGCGACTCAGATCGCGAACGTCATCACGCCGCTCGCGAAGGCTGCCCGCCTCAACGTGACGACCGTCTTCGGCGGCGTTTCGCAGCGTCCGCAGGAGCAGGCGTTCCGCGCCGGCGTCGACATCGTCGTCGCGTGCCCCGGTCGCCTCGAGGACCTCATCAACCAGAAGATCGTCTCCCTGCAGAACGTGCAGATCACGGTGCTCGACGAGGCCGACCACATGGCCGACCTCGGGTTCCTGCCGGGCGTGACCCGCCTGCTCTCGCAGACGCGCACCGACGGCCAGCGCATGCTGTTCTCCGCGACGCTGGACAACGGCGTCGACAAGATCGCCAAGCGCTTCCTGTCGAGCCCGGTCGAGCACTCGGTCGACTCGGCGGACTCGCCCGTGGCCGACATGACGCACCACGTGTTCGAAGCGGTCGACGCCGACGACAAGAAGGATCTCGTGCGCATGCTCGCATCGGGAAACTCCAAGCGGATCCTGTTCTCGCGCACGAAGCACCAGGCCAAGCGTCTCGCCAAGCAGCTCACGGCGTGGGGCATCCCCGCCGTCGATCTGCAGGGCAACCTGTCGCAGAATGCGCGCGACCGCAACCTCGCGGCGCTGTCGGACGGCAGCGTCAAGGTGCTCGTCGCCACTGACGTCGCGGCGCGCGGCGTGCACGTCGACGGCATCGACCTCGTCGTTCACATGGATCCGCCCGCCGATCACAAGGCGTACCTGCACCGCTCGGGCCGCACCGCCCGTGCCGGTGCCTCTGGCGACGTCGTGACCGTCATGACGCCCGACCAGCGCAGTGAGGTCGGTCAGCTGCTGCGCCGCGCCGGCATCAAGGTGCAGCCGCAGCGCGTGACGGCGACGAGCCCCGCGGTGGTCGACCTCGTGGGCGAGATCGCTGAGCCCGTGGCGCCTCGGCCGGGCGGCCCCGGGTCGGGCAATGCTCCGGCCGAGGGAGCCACCGGCGGCGGCACGTCGCAGGGTGCGAACGCGCGCCGCAAGCGTGCGGCCCGTGCGGGCGGCGGCCAGGGCGGACAGCCCTCCCGCGGCGGGCGCGGATCCGGTTCGCGCGGCCAGGGCGGTCGCGGCGCGGCCCAGGGTGCCAGCGACGGCCAGCGCTCCGGCGGTCAGCGGCGCGGCGGGCGAGGCGGCCAGCGCCAGGGCTCAGCGCGCTGATCGCCCGGTAACGGTCGCCCACCACGGAAAACGGCGGGGGCCCGGTCATCCGACCGGGCCCCCGCCGTTTCGTCACTCGCCGCGCGAGATCTTCACCATCTCGTCGCGCGGCACGACCTTGATGCGAGCACGCCCCTGCGGCTCGCCGAGAGCGACCTCGTGCTCGTCGAGGCGGTGCCAGCCGTCGAGATCGGTCCACTGCACGCCGCGCTCCTCGAGCAGCGCGGGAACCGCCTCGAGCGACGGGTCCTCCGGCTGCCACCACGAGCTCTGGTCGTTCACGAGGTGCGTGACGGTCTCCATGGCGTCGGACTTCGTGTGTCCGATGAGGCCGACCGGGCCGCGCTTGATCCAGCCCGTCGCGTAGACGCCGGGCAGGATGTCGTTCGAATCCTCGGCCAGCACCTGGCCCTCGTGGTTCGGAATCACACCGTGACGGTCGTCGAACGGCAGCCCGGGCAGCGCGGATCCGAAGTATCCGATCGCGCGGTAGATCTGACTCAGCGGCTGCTCGCGCATCTCGCCCGTGCCGACGACGCCACCGGCGCCGTCGGACTTCGTGCGCTCGTAGACGAGGGCGGTCACGTTGCCGTCGGCATCGGTCTTGACCTCTACAGGCTTGGCCCAGAAGTGCAGGTGCAACCGCCTCGAAGACTCGCCGCCCGCACCGTTCGCGCTCGGCAGCTCGCGCCACTTCTGCAGCACGCGGTCGATGACCTTGACCTGCTTGTTGGTGGCGATGGCCTCGAGCGAGGCTTCGTCGTACTCGAAGTCCTCGTCATAGACGACCATGTCGACGTCGTCCATCTCACCGAGCTCGCGCAGCTCGAGCGGTGTGAACTTCACCTGCGCCGGACCGCGACGACCGAAGACGTGCACGTCGGTCACGGGCGACGCCTTGAGAACGTCGTACACGTTCTGCGGGATCTCGGTGGGCAGCAGGTCGTCAGCGTGCTTCGCGAGGATGCGCGCCGCGTCGAGCGCGACGTTGCCGTTTCCGACCATGCCGACGTGCTGGCCCTCGATCGTCCAGGTGCGCGGCACGTCGGGGTGCCCGTCGTACCAGCTGACGAAGTCGGCCGCGCCGAAGGACCCCTTCGCGTCGATGCCCGGGATGTCGAGCGCCGCATCGCGGATCGCGCCCGTGGAGAAGATGACCGCGTTGTAGTGCTTCTTGAGGTCGTCGAGCGTGATGTCCTCGCCGAACGTCACGTTGCCGAAGATGCGGATGTCACCGCGATCGAGCACATCGCGCAGCGCGTTCACGACGCCCTTGATGCGCGGGTGGTCGGGCGCGACGCCGTAGCGCACGAGACCGTACGGCGCCGGAAGCTGCTCGAACAGGTCGATCGATACGTCGAAGCTGCGTTCAGTGCGCAGCAGGATGTCGGCGGCGTAGATTCCGGCGGGGCCGGCTCCGACGATGGCGAGGCGAAGCGTGGTCATGTAATGCGGATCCTTCTCGTAGAGCGGTCAGCTCGAGCGGTCAGCGAGCTGGCGGGCGAAGCGCGTCAAGGCATCGCGCACCGTTCCGTTCGGCAGCGCTGCGAGCGCGTCGACCGCTTCGTTCGTCCAGCGGAGGGCCAGTGCGTGTGTGCGAGCAGTGACGGGATGATCGCGCAGTTCAGCGATCGGGCCGTCGAGGATCGAGGGACCCTCGCCCGCGGCGATGCGCGCGACGCCCTGGTCGATACGGGCCAGAAGGTCGAGGTCATCGGCGGCGTCGCTGGCCTGCAGCAGCAGGTACGGCATCGTGACGACGCCGGCGCGCAGGTCGGTTCCGGGTACCTTCCCCGTGTCCTCAGGGTTCGCCGACAGGTCGAGCACATCGTCGGCGAGCTGGAACGCGACGCCGACCTTCTCACCGTAGATGCGCAGCGGCTCGCGGAGGTCGTCGCCCGCGCCGGCGAAGTACGCACCCGACTGCGCGGCGGCCGCGATGAGCGATCCGGTCTTGTCGGCGAGCACCTGCAGGTAGAACTCGATCGGATCGTCGTCAGGACCCGCCCCCACGGTCTCGTGGAGCTGGCCCATCACGAGCCGCTCGAACGTCGCCGTCTGCATGTCGACCGCGTCGGCGCCGTGGCGGCCCATCACGCGGCTCGCGCGCGAGAGCAGCAGGTCGCCGATGAGTATCGCCGTGGAGTTGTCCCAGACGCGGTGCGCCGACGGAACGCCGCGGCGCTTGTCCGCGCTGTCCATGACGTCATCGTGGTACAGCGACCCGAGGTGCATCAGCTCGAGCGCCACGGCGACGTCGCGCACGGGAGGCGTAATGCCGTCGCCGAGCTGTGCCGTGAGCATCACGAGCATGGGGCGAACGCGCTTGCCGCCCGCCTCGTAGAGGTACCGGGCAGCGGCGTCGACCAGCGGGTCGGCTGATCCCAGTTCCGCGGCGATGGTGCTCTCGACCTGCTCCAGGCCGTCCTCAAGGGTTCGGGCCAGGCGGCGTGCCGCGGGTCCGACGAAAACACGGTCACTCAGACCGAAGCGGCTCGCCAATTGCGAGCCCGTGGAAGCGGGGCTCGAAGTCACTCGTCCAGCCTACCCGTTGGTTATGAGGCGATCGGTCGCGTCGCCCGATGAAGCGCGACGATCCCGCCCGTAAGGTTGCGATACTCGACCGACGCCCAGCCCGCGTCGCGCATCCACGACGCCAGCTCCTTCTGCGCGGGCCACTCGCGGATCGATTCGTTCAGATAGTCGTACGCGTCGCCGTTCGACGAGGCGAGGCGCGCGATCCGCGGCAGCACCTGTGCGTTGTACCAGCGGTACAGCGCACGGAAGGCGGGGTTCGGCGGGGTCGAGAACTCATTGATCACGACTCGTCCGCCCGGCTTCGTCACGCGCAGCAGCTCGGCGAGCGCGACCTTCGGCTGCTGCACGTTGCGCAGCCCGTACGACATCGTCACGGCGTCGAACTCGGCGTCGCCGAACGGCAGCTCCGTTGCATCGGCGAGAGCGAAGCTCAGGCCGCGCAGGTCGCCGTAGCGCCTTTTTCCCTGTGCGAGCATGCCGGGCGAGAAGTCGGCCGCGACGACGTCGGCTCCGGTGCGGGCGAGAGAGGCCGACGAGCGGCAGGTGCCGGCGGCGAGGTCGAGGATCCGCTCACCGGGCTTCGGCCCGACCGCACGCGTGGTCGCGCGGCGCCACGCGGCGTCGAGGCCGAACGTCATCGCAATGTTGGTCAGGTCGTACCGCTCGGCGACGGCGTCGAACATGCCGCTGACGGTCTGCGGGTCCTTGGCCAAGTCGGCGCGCTGCGAAGTCACCATCCGAGTCTACGCTCGCACTCAGCGGGCCATTCCCGGTCTCTTTCAGGCCAAGGCGTCGACGATGGGGCGGAACTTTACGCGCGTCTCGGTGAGCTCGGCCTCGGGCACGGATCCCGGAACGATCCCGCCGCCCGCGTGAGCGGAGACGGCGCGCGGTGCGTTCGATGACGGATCCGCGGGGGCGAACTGCGCGCCGCGCAGCGCGATCGCCCACTCGCCGTCGCCGTTCGCGTCGATCCAGCCGACCGGGCCGGCGTAGCGGCCGCGGTCGAAGCCCTCGATGCGGCGGATCTCGGCCATCGCTCGATCGGTCGGGGTCCCGGCGACGGCCGCGGTCGGGTGGATCGCGCGCACCATGTCGAGCGCCGATGCGCCGCTGTCGAGCGTGCCGCGCACGTCGGTCGCGAGGTGCCAGAGGTTGGGCAGTTCGAGCGGGAACACTTCGCCCTGGCGCAGCTCGCTCGTGTGCGGACGCAGCGAAGCGAGCACGCTCTCGACGGCGAAGCGGTGCTCTGCTCGGTCCTTCTCGCTCGCCTGCAGCTCGCTCGACGCGAGCTCGTCATCGCGGATGTCGGCGCCGCGCGGGCGCGTGCCGGCGAGAACGCGCGCCGACACGGATCCGCCTGCGACCGTGACGAGCGTCTCGGGGCTCGCCCCGATAATGCCGTCGACGGCATACGTCCACGTGTTCGGGTAGTCGTCGGCGAGCGAGCGCACGAGCAGGCGCAGATCGGCGCGGGCGGGCACGCTGCCGATGAGGTCTCGCGCGATCACGATCTTGCTGACGTCTCCCTCATCGATCGCGGCGAGCGCTGCGCGTACGGCAGCGGCGTGGGCCTCGGGATCCATCACGCCGGGTCCGAGGGTCGCCGACCAAGAAGCGCCGAGCGCGACGGGTTCGGGGACCGGCACCTCGTCCGGCGCGTCGGCCGCACGGATCCGCGTGAGCCAGGAGCGCCCGTCGCGGTGGCCGAGCACGGCTGTCGGCACGATCAGCGTCGACGGCCGCGCCGACGACTCGTCGAACGCGAACGCGCCGAATCCGACGAGGCCCGTGCCCGGCATCCCGACCTCGTCGTCGATGTCGGTCGTCTGCGATATCGCTCGCCAGAGGTCTGCGAGCGCCGCGATGCGGCCGTCTTCTGCCACGTCGATGTGCAGCAGGTCGGGGCCCGCTGCGACGAGACCATCGCCGTGGCGCGTCCAGACGATCGGGCTCGACGGATCCGCGTAGGCGAGCGCCTCGACGGGATCGATCTCCCGCGTGGTCGCCACAAGACGCGGCAGGGATAGCGGTTCGGTCACAGTGTCGATCCTATTGATGCGCGTATTCATTCCGCCTGGGAAGGGAGGCACCGCATATTGTCGAAGGATGACCTCCTCGATCCGCCCCGGCACCAAGACCCATATCAATTGGCGCAAATGGGACGGCGGTCCGCACTGGGTGCACGAGGTCGTCTACCTCGGACGGGACGAGTGGGGCGCGTGGTTCGGTCAGCGTCCGGGATGGCGCAGCCACCGTCCGGGGCGCGACACGCTGCTGCGCACGTCGTGCGTGATGCTGCTGCCCGATCCGGCTCCGGGCAGCGACCACGGCGCCGAGTGGATCCTCACGGTCAACGCTCCGCCGCAGCGAACGCGCGTATACATCGACGTCGCGTGGGACGCCCGCTGGGATGCCGGCAGCACCGAACCGACGGCGATCGACATGGATCTCGACGTCGTGCGTCGCACCGATCAGCGCGGCATCTACATCGACGACGAAGACGAGTGGGAGGAGCACCGCGTCGAATACGGATATCCCCTGCACGTCGTCAACAGGCTGGAGCGCGTCACCGCCGATCTGAAGCAGCGCGTCACTGACCGCACGGCTCCGTTCAACGAGGCGACCACGCATCCGTGGTTCGACGTGCTCGAAGCGCTCGACCTGTAGGCCCCGCTCAGGCCGCCGCGAGGCGCTCGCCCGCGTCGCGGAGGTAGCGTGCCGGGTCGGCGAGGGCCTGGTCGACGGATCCGGCGAGCTCGGTGAGCGAGGCCGCGCCCGCGAAGGAACTCGTATCGGCGTCGATCGCACCCGCGACGATCTGCACCGCGACGCCCGCCGAGCGCGCGAGCTGCGCGACGTGTGCGGGTGCCTTTCCGGCTGCTGATTGGCCGTCGTAGCGCCCCTCTCCCGTGACGACGACGTCGGCCGAGGCGATGTCGTCCGCAAGCCCCGTGAGGTCGGCGATCGCCGCGGATCCGGGCACCAGTTGCGCGCCCCACACGAGCAGGCCGAATCCGGTGCCGCCCGCCGCGCCGGCGCCGGGGCGCTCGGCGAGCTCCGCTGCGTCGAGCGCGGCCGCGAGGCGACCGAGCCCCGCATCTGCGCGCTCGATCTGCTCATCGTCGAGCCCCTTCTGCGGGCCGAAGATCCTTGCGGCGCCCTCTGGCCCGGTGAGCGGGTTCGTCACGTCGCTGAGCACGGTGACGCCCCCGGCGGGCAGGGGCTTGAGCGCGGTGAGGTCCGCCGAATGCACCTCATCGAGGCCGACGGCTCCAGGGGCGATCGAGGCTTCGAAATCGTTGAGAAACCGGGCGCCGAGCGCGGTGAGCATGCCGATGCCGCCGTCGGTCGACGCACTCGATCCGATGCCGACGACGATGCGTGAGACGCCCGCCGCAAGCGCGGCCGCGATGGCCTGACCGAGGCCGAGCGTCGAGGCATCGGTTCCTCGGCGCTCATCGCCCAACAGCTCGATGCCCGACGTGTTCGCGAGCTCGACGACGCCCGTACCGCCCGGAAGCTCCCCGGTCGGAGGGAGCTTCAACCAGGATGACGTCACCGGACGCCCCGCCGGCCCCGTGACTCTCAGCGCCATGCGCTGAGCGCCGGGCACCGCCTTCTCGAACGCGTCGAGCGTGCCCTCGCCGCCGTCGGCCATGGGGCGGAAGGTGAATCGGTCGGCGGGCGAGGTGCGCACCCACCCCTCGGCGATGGCGACGGCTGCGTCGGCGGCCGAGATCGTGCCTTTGAAGCTGTCCGGCGCGACGACGATGTGGCGGGGCGAAGTCATGGATCCATCCTGCCGCATGCCGCCGCCGCACAAGTACGGCAGATACCGCTGCGTGCGGCATCGCCCGCCGCCGGTGCGGATCGATCGCCGAACTGCCGTAGTTGTGCGCCTCGAGCGAGTCGCACCGTTGCCGGTCGGGTCACCGGCCGAGCGGCACCTCGACGACCTGCGGGCCCGATACCGGCGCCAGCAGGGCAGTGTCGAGTTCGGCTCTCGTGGTCGCCCGCACGTACTCCCAGCCGTAGCCGGCCGCGAGGGCCGCCAGATCGGTCGTGTGGGGGGTCAGCTGCACGCGCGTCATCGCGGCGGGCGAGGCCACCTGCGCCACTTCAATCCCGTCGAAGATCGTGCCGCCGCCGTCGTTGCCGACGATCACCTGGATGCGCGGCCGCGGTTCACCATCGGGCATCAGCATGGCCCCGGCGTCGTGCAGGAACGCCAGGTCGCCGAGCAGCACGCGCGTCACGCCGGCGTCGGCGCTCGACAGCGCAACACCGATCGCCGTCGCGATCGTGCCGTCGATTCCGGCGAGGCCGCGGTTCGCGTGCACCGGCACACGCTTTCCGGGCAGTACGTCGTCGGCCACGCGCACGAGACGGCTCGAGCCGAACACGAGCCGATCATGCGGCCACGTCGCCCGCCAGACGCCCTCGACGAGGCGGGCGCGGTCGAGTTCGGTGCGCACCGCATCGAGCTCGGCGCGCACGGCTGCGAGGCGCGTGCGCGGGTCGGTCGATGCGAGCCCGTCGGCGTCCGGGGCGGGCGGCGTCAGGTCGACGGCGTGCGCGTCGGAGTACGCGGCCCACGCGCCGCGCCACTCATGATCGATCTCACCGGGCGCGACCGCGACGGCCGCCGCGGCGGTCGTCGATCCGTTGAGGTCGAACGCCTCATTCGTCGACTCGAGCGCAATGATGTCGATGTCGCGTCGCGACAGCAGCCTGGTCGTCTCACGACGCAGCGTCGGGTGGCCGACGACGATCGCGCGCTCGA
>Ga0308157_10004689_pt1 | contig 17883 bp, 12 predicted proteins | sample PhyBR1_FD_201035 | JGI IMG/M metagenome (GOLD analysis project Ga0308157, IMG submission 201035) | Phyllosphere microbial communities from UC Gill Tract Community Farm, Albany, California, United States - DLSLB.R1 | ecosystem: Host-associated > Plants > Phyllosphere > Unclassified | place: USA...
ACTACAAGCTGAGTTGGGGCGGTCCGCAACATAGCCGTGATGGCCGCCTGTTCGGCTGGGCGGCGGATTTGCGTGGCTCCGACATCTTCTCGATCCTGGTGCGCGATGTCGCCAGCGGCAAGCTGCTGGTGGAGGATATCCTCGACTCGCACGGCGAATTCGCTTTCTCAAGCGACGGCCGCTATCTGTTCTGGTGCGGCCGCACCGACAAAGGCCGGCCATCGAAAATCTTCCGCCGCGAGATTGGTGGCAGCGGCGGCGACACGCTGGTCTACGAGAACAAGGACCCGGCATTCTTCGTCAGCCTGCGCACCACGGTGGCTGGCGGCTATCTGGTCATCCGCATGTTCAACGGCGACATGACCGAAGTTCGCCTGGTGCCGATGGCCACGCCGACCGCCGAGCCTGTTCTGGTCGAAGCGGCCACGCAGGGGCTGCATTACGATGTCGAGGAATGGAATGGCAAGCTGCTGCTGTTGACCGATGCCGATGGCGCGGTCGATTACAAGCTGGTCACCGCCAGCATTGGCGCGCCGGGCCGCGCTAGCTGGAAACCCTTCGTCCCGCATCAGCCGGGCCGCTTCATTCTGGCCATCCATCCGTTCGCGGATTATCTGGTGCGCGAGGAATGGCGCGATGCATTGCCACGGCTGGTGGTGATGTCGAAAGACGGCAAGGAAAAGGAAATCAGCTTCGATGAAGCAGCCTATGCGATCAGCGTGCCGAACGGCCAGGGCTGGCAGTCGCCGACACTGGCGTTCACCTACCAGTCGCCGCGCTCGCCGCGCGCTTCCTGTCTGCTGACGCTGGCCAGCGGCAGCTACGCACGCGTGGACAAGCCCGTGGTCTCGGCGGCGTATGACCGTGAGCGCTATGAAGTGCGCCGGCTGGTCGCGCCGGGCGCAGACGGCGTGCTGGTTCCGATCACGGTGTTGATGCGCAAGGGACAAAAGCTGGACGGCAGCGCACCGCTGTATCTGTATGCTTACGGCTCCTACGGCGGCACGGTGGATGCGGAATTTTCATCGATGGCGATTGCGGCGGTCGACCAGGGCTGGATCTACGCCATTGCCCACGTGCGTGGCGGCGCCGAGCGCGGCACCGACTGGTGGCGTTCGGTGCTCAAGCAGGGCAAGAAGAAAACCTTCACCGACTTTATCGACTGTGCTGAATACCTGATCAGTCAACGCTACACGCGCAAGCAGCGCATCGTCGCGCACGGCTATTCGGCCGGCGGGCTGTTGATGGGGGCGATTTACACCATGCGTCCGGACCTGTGGGCTGGCGTGATCGCGCGCGTGCCGTTTGTCGACGTGCTGACCACGATGGAGCATTACGAGAACCATCCGCTGGGCACCACCTCGTTCCCGTTCTGGGGCGACCCGCGCGTGCCGGAGGAACATGCTTACATCGCCAGCTATTCGCCGTATGACCAGTTGCGCAAGACTGCCTATCCAGCGCTGCTGGCGGTAGGCAGCGTGGCCGATAACCGCGTCGCTTTCTGGGAACCGCTGAAGTTCGCGGTAAAGGCGCGCGCGCTGACCACGGCGGGAAATCCCATCTTGTCGCGGACCGCGATGTACGCCGGGCATATGGGCGATCCGGGCGCCAGGGCCATGTACGAGGAGGGTGCGTCTTTCCTGGCATTTGCCATGTGGGCGGCCGACCGGAAATGGGGCAAGGTGCCGCAGTCCTGACGGCGGCGAGGCGATTGTTACATCGAGCTGGCAGCCGCTAAACTCAGCAAATTGTCGTATGTGCTATTGTTGGGTTCAGAGTCTGATGCCTGGGAGATGATATGAATGCTTTGCCGGCCATTGCTGCGCTGTGCGGCGCGCTGGTCCTGACTTCCGTTCCGGCCGAAGCGGCTGGCCAGTTGGCGCGTCACATGACGGAGCTGAGTGGCGCGCCGCAAACCAAGACCATGCGCGGCAAGCTGCGCGGCCATGATACGGCGGATTACACGATTCGCCTGCGCCAGGGGCAGTCGCTGACGGTAACGCTGAAAACCAATCTGCGCTCCAGTTATTTCAATGTCAGCGGGCCGGGCGAGGGCGACGCGCTGTTTGTCGGCGCGCGCGATGGCGCCCGCTATAGCGCCAAGGTGGCGCAGGATGGCGACTACAAGATCAGCGTCTACCTGATGGCCAATGCGGCGCGCCGCGACGAGCGCGCCAACTTTACCTTGAAGATCGCGGTGAAGGATTGACGCTGGCGCGCGCTCTTTGCGTCCTGGCGGCCTGGCTGCTGCTGACGGTCAGCGGCCGTTGGCTGGGGGCCGGCGAGGCACAACAGTCGCTGGCGGCGTCGGTTGGCGGCAGCATCGGCCTGCCGTGGTTGCTGGCTGCCGCATTGACGGTCGCGCTGCTGTCTTCTCACCGCCGCGCGCTAGGACTTGGGGCGCCTGAGCCGTTGAAATCGGCCTGGCTGGTCTGGCCGCCGCTGCTGTATTCATTGCTGATGCTGCTGGTGGCATGGGCGGGTGGCTGGCCGCCGCGTAATGTGCTGCTGATCGTCGCCATCAACACCGCGTTGGTGGCGCTGTCGGAAGAGCTGATGTTCCGCGCGATACTGCTGCAAGGCTTGCTGGACAAGCTGCCGGTGTGGCCGGCGGTGCTGGTTTGCTCGGTGCTGTTCGGCCTGGCGCACACGGTGAACGGCCTGGCGACCGGCGACTTCAGTGGCGCGCTGTGGCAATCGATGGCCGCTTTCCTGCAGGGCGTTTGCTATGCGGCGATCCGCCTGCGCACCCGCTCGATCTGGCCGATGGTGGTGGTGCATGGACTGTGGGATTTCGCACTGGTGACATCCATGCTCTCCGCTTCGGCGGACGGCGAAAGCTCGGTGCTGCCTTACGCCGCCTTGCTGGCGGTGTTGCCCTTGTGTCTGTACGGCGTCTACCTGCTGCGCGGCAGCCGGCGGGCCATGTTAAGAATCGAAACGGCGTAAGGTCTACCAGGGCGCCGTCACAGCGGCTGAAGGATGGCCTGTTGCTTCTGGCGCACCAACAGGCAGGCGAGGCCGAGCAGCGCGGACAGCGTCATGACCGCCGCCATCACCGTCAACTGATTGCCGGCGAACAGGCCGACCAGCGCGCCGGCGGTGGCGCCGGCCAGCATCTGCATCGAGCGCAGCAGGGCGGCGGCGCTGCCGGCGACATGGCCGACGGTTGCCAGCGCCTGGTGGGTGGCGTTCGGCATTACGATGCCGGCGCACATATTGCTCAGCAAAACGCAGGCCGCGACCAGCGCGATCGAGCCGGCCCCGGCCATGGCGATGATCAGCAGCACGATGCTGATCACGCTGGACGCGACGACGCCGACGTTCAGCAGCCTGTCGGCGCCCCAGCGTCGCGCCAGTCGCGCACCGGCGGCCGCGCCGATGATGGTGCCGGCCGCCGTCAGCGCAAACAGTCCGCCGTAGACGCCGTTCGATACGCCCAGCATGTCGATAAACACCGCCGACGAGCCGGTGATATAGGCGAACATGGTGCCGAACGAGGTTGCCAGCAGCGCGGTGTGGATCAGGTAAGCGCGGCTGCGCAACACCTGGCCATATGCCGAGATGGCGCTGCGCAGGGCGTTTTGCTGAGGCTGCTTGCCAGCTTGCGGGCGAGTTTCCTGGTAGCCGAAGACGCCCAGCAATAGCAGCAGGAAGCCGATGGCACCCAGGCTGGCGTAAATCAGCCGCCAACTGCCGAAGTGCAGCAGTCCAGCGCCCAGCAGCGGCGCCACCAGCGGCGCGACGGCGTTGACCAGCGCGACATACGACTGGCGCGACAGCGCCGCCTCGCCGTTGAAGACATCGCGTACGATGGCGGCCGGCAGGGCTGCAGCCGCGCCGGCGGCAACGCCTTGCGCCAGCCGCAACAACAGCAGCGTGCCGATCTGATCGGCATAGGCGCAGGCGATGGCGGCCAGCGAGAACAGCGCCAGGCCAGCGATCAGCACCGGCTTGCGGCCGTAGCGGTCCGACAGCGGCCCGAACAGGATGGGGCCGACGGAAAAGCCAAGCAGGAACACGGTAAGCGTACGCGTGGCTTCGCCGATGCTGGTGTGGAAACCGGCCTGCAAAGCGGGTATTGCCGGCAAGCCAAGGTCAATCGCCAGCGGCGGCAGGGCCGACAGCAGGCCAAGCATGACGATGTAGAGCGGCGACGTGGTTTTAATATATGACATAATGATACTGTATCGTTAGACGGTACAGTAGTGTATCATGATGCGGTACACTTTGCTGATGCATGGGAGCTGTGGATGGAAGGCATACAAGTTATTTCGAGAGCGGCTGCGATCTTGCGGGAGGTCGGTGCGCAGCCGGACGGTCTGAGCCTGGGCAAGCTGGCCAACGCCACCGGACTGGCGCGCTCAACCGTGCAGCGCATTGTCGATGCGCTGGAGATGGAGCATCTGGTGCAGGCCGGGGCAGGGGGCGTGCGGCCCGGATGGGGATTGCGCCGCCTCGGAGAGCTGCCCGGCTCCGGCATCTCGCAGGAATTGCGCGGCGCGCTGTACGGCCTGTTCGAAGCGACGCATGAAACCATCGACTTGTCGACGCTGAGTGGCGGCGAAGTGCTGTTCATGGACCGCTTCCTGTCAGACCAGCCGGAGCGCGCCGTGCCGGCCGTGGGGGGCATCTATCCGGCCTACACCATGGCCAGCGGCAAGGGCCTGCTGGCCTGCCTGTCCAATGACGAAGTCGCCGCGCTATACGCGAATACGCCCTTGCAGCGGCTGACCACGCATACCGTCGCCAGCATCGCCGAACTGCTGGCGCAACTGGACGGCGTCCGCGCCGGCGCATTTGCCTACGACCTGGAGGAGCACGCCCTCGGCCGCAGCGCGATCGGCCTGCCGGTGGGCGTGTACCGCGATGTGCTGCTGTCCATCTCGGTTGTGATGCCCACGCATCGCTTTGACAAACAGCGCGCAAAAGTCGAGAAAGCGCTGCTGACATGCGCTGAACGCTGCCGTGCGCGGCTGATGGAACTGCAAGCAGCCTGACATCCCCCCAACTCAACTGTTGACCTTTGCCGCCGCTTCCCGCATAGTTATAAATGGTTGCGCAACCATAAACACCGAAGAATGTGTAATTGCCCAACTTTTACTGGACACCTGATCACTATTTCGGAGGAGTTTGATGAAAGCACAGCCTTTCTGGCCGGGCGCGCCCATGGTCATGCTGGCGGTATTTGGCGCGGTTGCAGCGCCTGCTGTACTGGCCGCGCCGGCGGTCGACAATCTGGCGCCACGCCAGCGCATCCTGTTCAACGATGACTGGCGTTTCCACCTCGGCGACCCGGACGGCAATTCCGCCCCTTATCTGTACGACATCCGCCCCGAAGTGCTGAAATCGGCTGATGGCAAAGTGGCCGACGCCATGCCGGAAGAGGCTGCCCGCATCGCGCGCGGCAATACCGCGCTGCTGAAACCGTGGATCATGCCAACTGGTAACGCCTTCATCAAGGACCCGGCCAAACGCTACACCCGTCCGGCCAGCGGCCCGGCATTCGCAGCGCCATATGCCCAGGCCGGCTTTGATGACAAAGCCTGGCGCAGTGTACAGCTGCCGCACGACTGGGCCATCGAAGGCCCGTTCCTGACCACCGGTCCATACGGCGGCATGGGCCGCCTGAAAACCTGGGGCCCGGCCTGGTATCGCAAGACGCTGACCTTGCCAGCTGCCGACCAGGGCAAGTCGCTGTTCCTCGACATCGACGGCGCCATGGCCTATTCCAGCGTGTGGGTCAACGGCCAATTGGCTGGCGGCTGGCCGTACGGTTACAACTCCTTCCGCATTGATCTGACGCCGTATGTGAAAGCTGGCGCCGACAACCAGATCGCCATCCGCCTCGACAACACCGGCGAGTCGGCGCGCTGGTATCCGGGCGCCGGCCTGTACCGCAATGTCTGGATCACCAAGACCGCGCCGCTGCACGTCGGGCTATGGGGCGTGCAGATCACCACGCCGAAAGTGTCGCGCGAATCGGCTGAAGTGGCCTGGCAGATCACGCTGGACAATGACGGCAAGGTTCCAGCCGACGCCGAACTGACCACCCAGCTGTACGCGCTGGACGACAAGGGCGCCATCAGCGGCGCGGCGGTAGCAAGCGTCATCACGCCGCGCACGCAGGTTGCGCCGGGCGCCGGCACGGTGGTCAAGGGGACTGCCACCATCGCCAAGCCGCGCCTGTGGGGACCGTTGCCGACGCAGAAGCCGAATCGTTACGTGGCTGTCACCACCGTGCGCAGCGCCGGCCGCGTGGTCGACAAGTACGAAACGAAATTCGGCATCCGCTCGCTGCGCTTCGATCCGAACGCCGGCCTGTACGTCAACGACGAGCACATCCCGATCCGTGGCGTGAACAATCACCACGACCTTGGCGCGCTGGGTGGCGCTTTCAATGTGCGTGCTGCCGAACGTCAGCTGGAACTGCTGCAGGAGATGGGCACCAACGCCATCCGCATGAGCCACAATCCTCCCGATCCGCAATTGCTGGATCTGACCGACCGCATGGGTCTGGTGGTCATGGACGAGGTGTTCGATTCGTGGGAACGCAAGAAAACCCCGCTCGACTTCCACCTGATCTTCCCCGATTGGCACGAGCAGGACCTGCGTTCGATGCTGCGCCGCGACCGCAACCATCCATCGATCGTCATGTGGAGCGCGGGTAACGAGGTGGGCGAACAGTACACCGGCGAAGCCGGCGCCGACATCGGCCGCAAGCTGGCCGGCATCGTGCACGAGGAAGATCCGACCCGTCCGCTGACCAACGCCATGAACTGGGCGCAGGCGGACATGCCGCTGCCTACCACGCTGGACGTCATCAGCCTGAACTACCAGGGCACGGGCATCCGCACGCTGCCGGGCAAGTTCCCGATGTTCCGCGAAAAATTCCCGGACAAGGTGATTCTGCATACCGAGAGCGCGTCGGCGGTGTCCAGCCGTGGCGAGTACCAGTTCCCGGTGCCGGGCGTGACCAGTGCGGCCGTGCGTCCGGGCGTCGGCGGCGATCCGAAAACCATGCAGGTCAGCGCCTATGAACTGTTCGCGGCCGACTTCGGCAGTTCGGCGGACAGCGCCTTCCGCGCGCTGGACATGCATCCGTACACCGCCGGCGAATTCGTCTGGACCGGCTTTGATTACATCGGCGAGCCGACACCGTATTACGGCGCGCGCAGCTCGTATTCCGGCATCTTCGATTTGGCCGGTTTCAAGAAGGACCGCTACTACATCTACAAATCGCGCTGGCGTCCGGAAGAGAAAACGCTGCACATCCTGCCGCACTGGACTTGGCCTGAACGCGTGGGCGAGGTGACGCCGGTGCACGTGTTCACCTCCGGCGACGAGGCCGAGCTGTTCGTCAACGGCAAGTCGCAAGGCAAGCTGAAGAAGGCGCAGTATGCGTATCGCCTGCGCTGGGATTACGTGGTGTATGAGCCGGGCGAAATCAGCGTGGTGGCCTACAAGGATGGCAAGGAATGGGCGCGTTCGTCAGTGAAGACCACCGATGCGCCGGCCGCGCTGGACGCCACGGCGGACCGTTCCACCATCGCCGGCGACGGCAAGGATCTGTCCTTCATCACCGTGCGCGTCACCGACAAGAACGGTGCGACGGCACCGCGCGCCAGCAATAAGGTGCGCTTCGCCGTTGAAGGTCCGGGTGAACTGGTGGCCACCGATAATGGCGACGCCACCAGCTTTGTCTCGTTCCAGTCGCCTGAGCGCGCCGCGTTCAATGGCCTGGTGCTGGGTATCGTCCGCGCCAAGCCGGGTACGGCTGGCGCGATCAAGGTCCGCGTGACGGCGGATGGTTTGAAGGAATCCGTCATCACCATCCGCAGCACGCGTTAAGCAATCAGGTGCGCCGGGCGGCGCACCGTCATCTCAATACTGGCCGCGCACGGTCAGCATCACACCGCGAGGGGCGCCGTAGTAGTAGCCGGGGCCGTACTCGCGGATCTTCTCGTAATACACCTTGTCCAGCAGATTGGTGACGTTGAGTTGCGCGCTCAGCTTGTTGCTGAAACGGTAGCCGACAAAGCCGGACGCCAGCGTGTAGCCGCCCTGGCGCGCGAACGCCGTGCCGCTCTGGCTGGTGATCTCGCTTTGCAGATTCAGGCCGCCGCCGACCTGCCACTTGTTCAGCTCACCCGGCAGGGTGTAGGTGGTGAACAGGCGGACCAGGTGTTTCGGCGTGGTGGTGCGCAGCGCCTTGCCGGTGTTGCTGGCGGTGTCGCGCACGTACTTGGTGTTGTTCAGCGTGTAGCCGGCGGTGACGTTCCAGTTTTTGCTCGGCTGGCCTGATACTTCAGCCTCGAAGCCACGGCTGCGCTGTTCGCCGTCGGCGACCTGGCAGTAGCCGTTGGTGTAGTCCGGCGGGCACGGATTCGGACTGCTCAGGTCGTCGACCGCCTTGCCGTTCTGGTCCAGCTGGAAGATCGCCATGCTGGCGTTCAGGCGCTTGTTGTAGAACTCGCCTTTGATACCCAGCTCGATGTTACGGCCGGTGATCGGCTTCAGCGGCGTGCCGCCGACGCCGAACGCGCGCTGCGGCGTGAACACGTCGGCGTAGCTGGCGTAGGCGGTCAGGTTGTCGTTGAGCGTGAACAGCGCGGCCACGTAGGGCGTGAACTCGGCGTCGACGCTGTAGGCGTTGGCGACGGCGTCCGGCTTGTAGTCCCACCAGCTCATGCGCGCGCCCAGGATCACGGTCAGCGGATCGGTCACGCTGAAGCGTACGGTGGCGTAGGCGCCTTGCTGCTCGGTCAGGTTCTTGACGTACTTGCCGGTGAACGGCGCGCCTTCCGGCATGGGAATGGTGTACGGGTCCCAGGTGTAGGGATCGAGGCCGGTCATCGACGGCAGGCCGCTGACGGTGCTGCAGGAGCCGGCTACCGGCTGCGCGTAGTCGCGGGTGCCGTTGGCGCCGATCACCAGTTCATGCTGGCGGCCGAGGAAGGAGAATGGGCCGCTGGCATACAGGTCCCAGCTGCTTTGCTCCGCCGTGTAGTCCTTTTCGCCGCAGCGGCTGATCTGGTAGTTGATCTTGTTCGGGTCCTTGGCGTTGCGCGAGATCAGCGTCTGTACATAGCCGTTGGCGCCGTTCAGGCGCTTCATCTTGATGAAATCGAAGCTGGCTTTGGCGCTCCAGCCGCTGCCCAGGTCTTGTTCCAGCGTGGCGAATACCTGCTGGTTCTCGCGGTCCCAGTGATTTTTCGCCGAGCCGAGATAGGTATCGCGCGGGACCACCATCGGGCTGCCGTCGATGTTGGCCATCAGGTTGCCCCAGGCGCCGTTGGTCTTCAGTTGCGCATATTCGGCGCCGGCGAACAGTTTGGTGGTCGGGCTCAGATCCGCTTCCACCACCGCATAGAACACGCCTTTGTCGGCGTAGCGGGATTTCTGAAAGTGGCGGCGATCGTCCTTGACCGCGACCACGCGGCCACGCACCGAGCCGGACGCGTTCAGCGGGCTGGAGACATCGACTTCGCCGCGATAGGTGTCCCAGCGGCCGACGGTGGCGGCGCCGGACAGCGCGAATTGCTCCAGCGGGCGCTTGCGCACCAGGTTGACCGCGCCCGACGGGCTGCCGGCGCCGCGCATCAGGCCAGCCGCGCCGCGCAGCACTTCAGCATGGTCCATGGTGGCCATGTCCGGCTGGATGTAGAAACCATTGCCGCTGCCGGGCGTGATGGCGGCGTTGCCGTCGAACTGCACGTTGGTGATTTCCTGGCCGCGTGCGTAGTAGCTGACGCGTTCCGAGTCGGTGTTGAACACTTCGATACCGGGCGTGCTGCGCAGCACGTCGTTCAGGTCGGACAAGCCCTGGTCTTCAATCTGCTGGCGTGTGATGACGGTCAGGCTGTGCGGCGTTTCGCGTGGCGAGGCATTGATTTTCCCGATCGACAGCGCGCGCGCCGTGTACGAGCCGGTGCCTTCGCTGATATTGTCGCGTGCGGCGGTGACCACCACCGCTGCCATTGTCTGTTCGCCTTTCGGCAGCGCGCGCAGCATGTAAGCGCCGCTGGTGGTTGGCACGGCTTCCAGGCCAGTGCCGTCCAGCAGCGTGTCCAGGCCTTGCTGCACGTTGTACTTGCCGTGCAGGCCACGGCTGTTCTTGCCTTCGGCCAGATCGGTGGAGCCGGCCAGGAAGATGCCGGACTCGCCGATGAAGCGCGTCAGCACGGTCTTCAGCGGGCCGGATGGGATCTTGTAGTCGCGGGCGGCAGGGGCGGCTGCCTGGGCGTGTGCTTGCGCGGCGATCAGCAGCGGCGACGCCAGCACGGCGCCGTTCAACGCCAGGCGCAGGGCGCGCGCCAAGATGCGGGGAGTGGGTTGCTTCGACATGTATTTCTCTCTGACAGTTATCGATAAGAAGATTGCTTCATCTTCTGAATCGAAGTGCTCGCCAAAAAGCGGAACTGTCTGTGTAAATTATTTTTATTTCGGCTCGATGGTGGTCCACCACGGTAGCGTGCGCTCGACCTTGACCGGCAAAACACTCTCCAGCATGGCCAGCGCCCGCTCCGGATCGCGCAGCGGATAGCCGCCCAGCACGCGCAGATGCGCGACTTTCGGCGATACGCCCAGGTGACCACGATGGTAACGCGCCAGTTCGGTCACCAGTTCCTGCAGCGGAATGTCGGCCGCCAGCAGCACGCCGCGCGTCCACGCTTCGCGCGCCGGATCGGCCGCCATGGTTGGCTGGATGCTGTCCGCGCTGAAGCGCAATTGTTGGCCCGCCTCGGCCACGCGCGTATCGCCGCCGCTGGTGGTGACGGCGACCTTGCCCTGGTAGACAGCCAGCAAGGTGTTGTCGCCGTCCAGCCGCACGGTAAAGCGCGTGCCCAGCGCTTGCAGGCGGCCATGGCGCGTTTCGGCAAAAAATGGACGGGGATCGTGGCCGGTGTCGATCAGCATTTCACCGGTGAGCAGCTGGATGCGGCGCGTCGCCGGCTGATAGTCGGTATTCAGCGCGGTGGCCGTATTGAGCCAGACGCGGGTGCCGTCGCCCAGCCGGATCTCGCGCATTTCGCCGGTTGCAGTGCGATGCTCGGCCGACCAGCCCAGCGCCATATCGGACAGCCCGCCATTGCGCCAGCCGGCCCAGCCCAGCCAGCCGGCGCCGGCCAGCACGGCGATGCTGCCCAGCAGGCGGCGGCGTCCGCCGCGCTTGGCGTGGATGTGCGTCAGGGCGCCAGCGGCGGCATTGCGGTTTTCCGGCGCCTGCATGGCGGCGAAGCGCTGGCTGATGGATTCGGCATACGCCCAGGCCTGGCGATGGTCGCGCGCCTGATCCAGCCAGTCGCGCAGCGCGGCGCGGTCCTGTTCGGTGGCGTCGCCCGAGCGCAGCAGGGCGAACCATTCGGCCGCCTGTTGCATCACCGCGTGCGACGGCGTCGCGGTGTCAGCTTGCATCGGCGGTCCAGCGTGCTTCCAGTTGCATACAGTGCAGCATCGCTTGCGCCATGTATTTGCGCACCATGCGATCGGACACACCCAGTTCGGCGGCGATTTCCTTGTCGGTCATTTCAAGCACATTGCCCATGATGAAGGCGCGGGCGGCGTTGGGCGGCAGCTTGCGCAGCATGGCGTCCACGGCGGTCAGCGCCTGCAGCACGATGGCGCTGTCTTCGGCTGAGCAGACGTTGCCGGCCGGCTGGGCAGCCAGGGCGTCGAACCAGGCCTGTTCCACCTGGCGGCGGCGCCACAGGTCCACGCACAGCCCGCGCGCGACCGTGCTCAGGTAGGCGCGAGCGCCTTCGGCACTGTCGAAACTGCGCGGTTTCAGCAACAGGCGGATGAACGCGTCATGGGCGAGATCGGCCGCATCGCCATGGTTGCCCAGGCGGCGTTGCAGCAGGCCGTACAGCCAGCCGTGATGGTGGGAATACAGGAGTTCGACGGCCGACATGCTGGCACTTCGTGAATAAGAATCATTCCATTTTAGGGCATTGCTGCCAATTACGCAACGAGTGGACGGGGCAATCGTAAAAATTGTGCAGCGCGGTAGGAATTTCTTAATACCTTTTTAATCGTTCTCGATTTAAAATTAATGCTATTTGACTAAGGGGATTTCGATGGAAGAGTTGCTGGCCGCCTTCATGGCCTGGTTTTTACACCTGGACACGCATCTGGCGCAGCTGATCGATCAGCATGGCGACTGGGTCTACCTGATCCTGTTCCTGGTCATCTTCATCGAAACCGGGGTCGTCGTCATGCCGTTCCTGCCCGGCGATTCGCTGCTGTTCATCGCCGGCGCGCTGGCGGCCAAGGGTTTGCTGGACCCGGTCACGCTGTGCGTGCTGCTGTTTATCGCCGCTGTTGCCGGTGACGCGCTGAATTTCAGCATTGGCGCCTGGTTCAAGAGCAGGGCGCTGGATACCAGCAAGATCCCGTTCGTCAAGCAGGAGCATTTGCTGCACACGCAAAACTTCTTCGACAAGCACGGCGGCAAGACCATCATCCTGGCCCGTTTTGTGCCGATCGTCCGCACGCTGGCGCCGTTTGTCGCCGCGCTGGGTTCGATGCCGCGCAAGGTATTCTTCGGCTATAACGTCAGCGGCGCCTTCCTGTGGATCGGCAGCCTGGTATCGGCCGGCTACCTGTTCGGCAATATTCCATGGATTAGCAAGAACCTGACGGCAGTAGTGATGGGCATCGTCGTGCTGTCCATCCTGCCGGCGGTGGCAGGATGGCTGCGCGCCCGCGCCGCTTCCTAAGCGCCCAGCTTGCGCCCCAGCCGGCGCCAGCCGATCACGATGCCGGTCAGGCTCATGACCACACCGCCCAGGCTGAACAGTATCAACACGCCGTCCCACAGCGGGCGGCGTTCCACCAGCGGCAGCCAGTCCCAGCTATGCAGCAGCGAGAATAGCCAGCGGCTCCAGCGCTGGAGGCGGTCGCAGCGGCTGACCACCATGCCGGTGTGCGGATCGAGATAGATCCAGCTGGCCTGTGCATCGTTGAACGCCAGGCGCAGCACCGGCAGCGGCTTGATGCTGCCGCTGGTCATGCTGTGTTCGTCGCGGCTGTAATAGTAAAAGTCGTAGGCGTTCAGCGTCTCGACTTCCACCAGCGGCGCTGGCAGAAGGCCACGCGCGGCACTGAGCAAGGCGTTGACGTCGATGGCGGCCGTTTGTGCGCTGCGTCCGTCCAGCAGCAGAGGCTTGCCGGCGGGCGGCTGCGCCAGCACCATGGTCTTGCCCAGCACCCGTATCCAGCGCAGTTCCCGCACATCGCCGCTGGCGGTGGACAGCAGCGCTTCAGGCGCGGCATCCAGCGCGGATGGTTGCAACGCTCCCTGCTCGATGACCGACATGCGTAGCTGCGATGCGCTGCTGGTGAACACGCGCCATGGATTCATCGACATCAGGCCGCTGAAAATCCAGGTGGTTGCGATCACCGCAAACAGCAGGCCGCCGATGTGGTGCCAGCGCATGAGGGCGCCAGGGTAGGGCGAGCGGCTGCCGCTGCGGTATGGCCGCGTGAAGCGCCAGCGCTGGATGCCGACCGTGGCGCCAGCCAGCACCATCACCTTGCCGGCGATTGCCGACCAGTTGACGATGTCGGCCCAGTAGCGGTCCAGCATGCCGCCCCGGAATGGATACAGCCAGTGTATCCAGGCGCCGGCGTAATTCCACAAGCGCTCGCTGCGCGATGCGTCGCGCACCACTTCGCCGGTGCGGCCGGAGATGTAGAGCAGCGTGTGCGCGTCGTCATCAAGCTGCACGCGGTGCAGTGGACGATGGCGGTCCAGGCTGCGCGTGTGGGTGAAAGCGTCTTCATCGATCATGTCCAGATAGTGCGTCGCTACGCCGGGACCGGCGTAGGCGGTTGCGCTGGCGATGGCGCGTTGCGCATCGGTCACCATCACGCGCCGTCCGCTGCGCGCATCGATGACGATAGTGGCTTTGCTGGCGGTCGGCTGTACCAGATAGACCGGCGTGCCGGCGCTGGCAACCGCCAGCCGCAGGTCGCTGAAAGGACCGCTGACGCTGGCGCGCGCCAGGGCCTCCTGCGGCGCCAGCAGCGGCGTGCCGGCCGGTAGCGGCGGCAGGTGCTGCAAGCGTTCGGCATCGGTCAGCTTGGGGTAGCCGACGTACATCATCACCATGCCGGAGCAGAACCACATCGCGAAAAACACGCACAGCACGATGCCCAGCCAGCGGTGCAGCAGAAACAACAGGCGCTTCATGCTTACAGGCTCAGATTTGCGGAGACATAGACGGCACGGCCATCACCGGGCGCATGGCGGGTCTGGTCGTTCAGCCAGACATACTCGTAGTAGCGGTTGGCGAGGTTTTTCAGCTGCACATCCAGCGTCCACTGGCGCGACAGGCGATAGCTGGCGCTGGCATTCAGCAGCGTGTAGGCGCCGTATTTTCTGCCGGTATTGGCGGTGGTCAGGTAGTAGTCGCCCTGGCCATTCGCCCAGGCGGACAGCTTCAGCGCTGGCGTCGCCTGCACTTCATAGCCGGCCGAGTACAGGCGGCCGGGCAAATGATCGATCTGCTTGCCGAGCGTGGCGGGTGCCGCCGGATCGGGGCGCGTGATGCGCGAGCGTTGCCATGAATAGCTGAACCATGCCGACGCGTTGTCGCCGGCGCGCACGTTGAATTGCAGGTCGGCGCCATCCCGGCGTGTGCTGCCGATATTTTCCGAGCCGCCGGCGGGATCGTTGAGGCGGCGCTTGACCTCGTCCGAGGCGTCCTGCCGCCACAGCGCCACGCGGCCGTTCAGCCAGTCCACCGGCGTGAACTTGACGCCGCCTTCCCAGCCTTCATTGATCGATGGCCGCAGCGGGCTGCCGCTACTCTGGTAAGCCGCCGCGCCGGCGCCGACCTGGAAGGTCTTGCCCCAGTTGGCGTACACGCTGGCCCTGCTATTCGGCGCATACACGGCGCTGAACTTGGGCTGCCTGATCAGCCCGTAATCCTGGATGTCGTAGTGGACGTTGCGCGAGCGGTCGCTGAAGTCGCCCTCGACCTTGTCGACGCGGTAGCCGGGGATCAGCTTGACGCCGGGCAGCGGCTGCAAGACGGCCTGCACATAGGCGCCGTAGGTGTCGAAGCGGAAGTGCTGGTCGCGCGTGGTGGACACGCGTACCTGGTCCAGCGTGTTGTAGCGCGGGCTGGCGTCGTGCTGGTGCTCGGCGCTGACGCCGCCTTCAATCGAGGCGCCAGGCAGGCGGTAAGTCAGGCTGGCCAGCAGGCCCTCGTGCGTTTCATCGATTACCCGTTCCTGCTGCGAGGTGATGATGGAATAGCGCAGCCAGCGCTGGTCCTGTACCGAATTGCGGTAAAGCTTCGCCGCCAGCGACAGCTGGTCGCTCAATTGGTGATCCAGGTGCAGGCTGAGTTGTGTCATCTCGCGGTTGCCGCCGGTGGCGCGTGCATAAGCGTAGGACGAGGTCGGATCACTGCGCGCATCCTTGGCTTCCAGATAGCCGGCTTCGTCGCCATTGCTTTCAGTATGCCGCAGGATGAGGCCGGAGCGCGTGCGGCCGTCATCGCTGGTGTAGAACCATTTTCCGCCGACGGTCAGCTTGTCGAATTCGCTGTTGCTGCGGTAGCCGTTAGACCTCAGGTAGCCGACGAAGTAGTTCTGCGTCCAGTTCTTGTTCTCGATGCCTTGCGCGACTTGCACCTGGCGCGTGGCGAAGCTGCCGTAGCCGAAGCGCAGCTCGGTATCGTTGCCGCCCAGGCGGGTATTGACGTTCACATTGCCGGCGATATTGTGCAGGCCGTAGCGCGGGTCGTTGGTGCCGCGCACCACCTCGATGCTGTTGATTTCAAGCGGGAACAGCATGTCGAGGAAGGGCATGCCGCCAGCGTTGTCGTTGCTGGGGATGCCATCGATCAGCAGCTTGACGGCGTTGACTTCGCCTTCGCCATTAAAGCCCCGGAATGACAGCTTGCCCGATTCATTACCTTGGCGGAATTGCGTCAGCATGACGCCGGGCGCGCGCGAGAACAATTCCCACGTGTGCTGGGCCTGCTGATCCTGGATCAACTCGGCACCGAGGATATCGACCGAACTGAGCACGCTGCGTGCCGCCATGGGGCCGCTACGCTGCGCGGTGATTTCCACGCGGCCAAGCACCAGCGCGGCATCATCGTTATTTTCTTGTGCGATGGCGAATGACGACGCGCCGACAAGCGCAGGCAGCAATGCGGCCTGCGCAAAAATTTTTGCGGATGAAGACATTTTTACTTCCTTGTAGAGATTCCTGCGGCACAAGCGAACGCGCTTGAACCGCCATGTAAAACGGATGGAATGAACTCAGGAAGTAGCGGGCGGCCCGCGCGGCTTGGCGGCTGCCCAGGAGAACAGCGGCGTTGGCGCCTGGTGGAACAGGGAAGGGTAGAGGTCGTGTCCGCCGACGACGGCAAAGCTGAACACTTCCGGTGGCGTGAATGCCTGCGGGCTGGCGTGCGCCGCGCAGTACGGGCATTTCTCCATGTGCTGCATCAGATCGGGCTGCTGCGGCGTGCCGTCATCCGGCAATTGAACGCGCTTGATGCCGTTGGCGCCGCACAGTTCCAGCCACTGCGGCGGACTGCCCTTGGGCGTCATCGCATGCGTAACCGCCGGCGCGAGCGCGCCGAACAGGACGGCCAGCAAGGCGATCCAGGCAATAAGCACGCGACGGTCAAGTATGGAAAACATGCCGCCATTGTAAAGCAGCTTGGATTTTTCTGCCTTTAGCTCCCAATACGGCTGGCGCAACGAGCGCATAAATGGATTGGATCTCTCCGTGACGTTTCGGGCCGTTGCCGAAAACGGTACAAGCCAGGCTTGCCAAGGCTAGTCTGGAAAAGCTGAGAGCATGGAACGACGCAGTACTGGATGCGCCATCGCTGAAGCAAGTGTTCGAGTAAGCACAGGTTTTTTTAATACGCGGTTAATGATCGCTGTCGGACAATCGGGTCTTTACCACCCGTTTGTCCGATCATGAACCGCGACCTGCCACTTCCAGAACTGTCGATCGTCATTCCCGTCTATAACGAGGAGGCGGGCCTGCCGGCGCTGTTCGCGCGACTGTATTCGGCGCTCGACCGCTTGCAGACTTCCTATGAAATCATCTTTATCAATGACGGCAGCCGCGACCGCTCTGTCGGCATCCTGGCCGAGCAGTTCCGGCTGCGGCCGGATGTCACGCGGGTGGTGCTGTTCAATGGTAATTACGGCCAGCACATGGCCATCCTGGCTGGCTTTGAGGCGGCGCGTGGCGACATCATGGTGACGCTGGATGCCGACCTGCAAAATCCGCCAGAAGAAATCGGCGTGCTGGTGGCAAAAATGCGTCAGGGCCACGATTATGTCGGTTCGATCCGCCGCAAGCGGCGCGATTCCGCGTGGCGCACCTGGGCCTCGAAGGCGACGAACCATGTGCGCGAAAAAATCACCAGCATCAAGATCACCGACCAGGGCAATATGCTGCGCGCCTACGGCCGCAATGTGGTCGACCTGATGAACCGGTGTGGCGAGGTGAATACCTTTGTGCCGGCGCTGGCTTACCGCTTCGCGCGCAATCCAGCCGAGGTGGTGGTCGAGCATGAGGAGCGTTCGGCGGGCGAATCCAAGTATTCGCTGTACAGTCTGATCCGGCTGAATTTCGACCTGGTCACCGGCTTTTCGCTGGTGCCGCTACAGTTCTATTCGATGCTGGGCATGCTGATGTCGATCGCTTCCGCCGTACTGGTCGGACTGCTGCTGGTGCGCCGACTGTTCCTCGGCGCGGAGGCGGAGGGTGTGTTCACGCTGTTTGCCATCACCTTCTTCCTGATGGGTGTGATCTTGTTCGGCATCGGCTTGCTGGGCGAGTACATCGGCCGCATCTACCAGCAGGTGCGCGCACGGCCGCGCTATGTGGTGCAG